>JADMIO011485807.1_pt1 | contig 101340 bp, 70 predicted proteins | sample 8958161 | NCBI WGS metagenome assembly JADMIO01 (sample SAMN16585339, study PRJNA669376) | soil metagenome | isolation source: Crop rotation soil | place: USA: Cullars Rotation, Alabama | collected 2011 | reverse complement strand
GGCGGCCGCCACAATCAGAGCGAAATAGAATGTAGACCGCATGAAAGCACCTCCAGAGCCCGTTACTCTGTTACGCCGCGCTGAATTTGTCAAATCTCTTCGCGCGCCGCGCCTGTGGTATAGTCTCGCTTCCCAACGGGTGCTTCTATGATGGAACCGCCGGCCCCGATTCAGTGGGCGAAGGTAATCGACCACACGCGCTGCATCGGCTGTCATGCGTGCACGACTGCGTGCAAGTCTGAGAATCTCGTCCCACTCTCGGTCACGCGCACATACGTCAAACACGTCGACATCGGCGTCTTTCCGCAAGCACGCCGCGCCCATCAGGTCACACGCTGCAACCAGTGCGCGCATGCGCCATGTGTAACCGCGTGCCCGACGACGGCGATGTTCAAGCGCGCCGACGGCATCGTCGACTTCGATAAATCGATCTGCATCGGCTGCAAGGCGTGCATGGCCGCGTGCCCGTACGACGCGATCTTCATCAATCCCGACGACCACTCCGCTGAGAAATGTAACTTCTGCGCGCATCGCATAGACATGCAACTCGAGCCCGCGTGCGTGGTCGTTTGTCCGACGCAGGCGATTCTCGTCGGCGATATGAATGACGCTGATTCTTACGTCGCACAAATCATCAATCGTGACACTGTGTCGGTCCGACGTCCGGAGAAAGAGACGCTGCCGAAGTTGTTTTACAAAGGCGCGCACCAGGCGACGCTCGACCCACTCGCCGCGAGACGTCCTGAAGGCGGACTGTTCATGTGGAGTGAGCAACAGGAAGGCGCGGGCTACGTCACGTCGGGAAATCCTCAGTTCAACAACTCATCGGCGGCGGCGTTGCTGTCGTACGACGTCGCGCATTCGATCCCGTGGGACTGGCGCGTAAGTCTTTACACCTGGACCAAAGGCATCGCTTCCGGCGTTTATCTGATCGCGTCTCTGCTCGTTTTGCTCGGCGTGCTGAACGTGAACAGTCCGATTTGGTTGTGGGCCACGCCGATTCTTTCGGGCGGGTTCCTCGCGATCACGGGCGCGCTGCTGATCTGGGACCTCGAACATCCCGAACGCTTTCATCTCATTTTCACGCGACCGCAGTGGCGTAGTTGGCTTGTGAAGGGAGCGTTCATCATTGCCGGTTACACGCTCGTGTTGCTGTTGCACTTCATTGCGAGTTGGGCCGGCTCGACGTCGTTTCAGTCGCGGTTGATGATCGCGGGCATACCGTTGTCGGTACTGACTGCGGTCTACACGGCTTATCTCTTCGCACAGGCAAAGGCGCGCGACATGTGGCAGAACCCGTTGCTGCCGCCGCATCTCGTCTTTCAGGCGGCGCTGCTCGGTGCGGCGGTGCTGTTGCCGATCGCGAGCATGATGGGAAATGACGTTAGCCTGTTGTTATGGATACTGGCGATCACGAGCGTCGTTCACCTGCTGATGGTTTGGGGTGAAGTTTCGTTGACCCATCCGACCGCACACGCGCGGCTCGCGATCTGGGAAATGGTGAGAGGTCGGTATAAGACCGATTTCTGGATGGGAACAGCGCTGTCGCTGCTCGGCGGCCTGCTGCCGATATTCGCAGTGCTCGGCTTTCTGAACATCTCGATCGGCGTTGCGGCGGCGCCCTTCGCATTGATCGGACTCATGCTCTTCGAAAACGCTTACGTTCAAGCGGCGCAATCCGTGCCACTGGCTTAGCCACATAAGGCACAAAAAGCACAAAATGATTGAAGAACAGCGAGCCCAATAACAAATTCTGTTTTGTGTTTTTGTGCTTTTTGTGGCTAACAAAATATGAATAAGAACGAGACTTTCTACCCAGGCCCAAGCCGCATCCATCTCGCCGCGTTTCCGCCTAAGGAGCGCTGGGACAACTGGACCGAACTCGATCCGCGCGCGTGGCCGCAACGCGTGGAGCGCCACTACTCGCTCGTGCCGACCACGTGCTTCAACTGCGAATCAGCGTGCGGTCTGCTCGCTTACATCGACAAAGTCACCGGCGAGGTGCAGAAGTTCGAAGGCAATCCGGAACATCCTGGCTCGCGCGGCCGCAACTGCGCGAAAGGTCCGGCCACACTCAACCAGGTAACGGATCCCGATCGCATTCTTTATCCACTCAAGCGCACGGGTAAACGTGGCGAAGGACAATGGGAACGCACCACCTGGGACGAAGCACTCAACACACTCGCGGCACGCATTCGCAAAGCGATCGTCGAAAATCGTAGACAGGAGATCATGTATCACGTCGGTCGTCCGGGCGAAGACGGTTTTACTGAGCGCATCCTAGCGGCGTGGGGCATCGACGGTCACAACTCGCACACGAACATCTGCTCGTCAGGCAGTCGCGAAGGTTATCAACTCTGGATGGGACTCGATCGCCCAAGCCCCGATCATGCCAACGCGAAAGTGATTCTGCTGATCAGCGCGCATCTCGAGTCGGGCCACTACTTCAATCCACACGCGCAGCGCGTGATCGACGGCAAAGCAAACGGCGCGAAGCTCATCGTTTTCGATACGCGACTTTCGAACACTGCGACGCACGCTGATTACTGGGTGTCGCCTTATCCCGGTTCCGAGGCTGCGATTCTGCTCGCGATCGCGAATTTTTTGATCCAGAACGAACTGTACAACCGTGAGTTTGTGGAGAGGTGGTGGAATTGGCAGGAGTTTTTGTTGGCTGAGGGAAGTGTAACCGCGGATTTTGCTGATTTTGAAGCAAGATTAAAACAGATCTATCGGGACTACACGTTTGAGTTCGCAGCGGAGGAGTCGGGTGTTGAGGCGCGAGTGATTGAAGAGATCGCGAAGCTGGTGGCGACGGCGGGGACGCAGTTTTCGAGTCACAACTGGCGCAGCGTTGCGTCGGGTGTCAGTGGTGGTTGGATGGTTGCGCGGTGTCTCTTCATGTTGAATGCGTTGCTCGGCGCGATCGCGACGCCCGGCGGTGTTTATCCAAACGCGTGGAACAAGTTTGTGCCCCGTCCGATGTACATGCCGCCGCATCCGAAGATGTGGAACGAGATCACGTGGCCGCGCGAGTATCCCCTCTCGATGAATGAGATGTCGTTTCTGCTGCCGCACCTGCTGCGGGACGGGCGCGCGAAACTCGACACTTACTTCACGCGCGTCTACAACCCGGTTTGGACCAATCCCGACGGCTTCTCGTGGATCGAGATGTTGACTGATCCTGATCTCGTCGGCTGTTACGTCGCACTCACGCCGACGTGGAACGAAACCGCTTACTACGCTGACTACGTGTTGCCGATGGGCGTCGGCTCCGAACGTCACGATCTGGCCTCTTACGAGACGCACGATTCGCAGTGGCTCGGGTTTCGCCAGCCGGTGATGAAAGCGATGCGCCAACGCGAAGGCGAGACGATTGACGACACGCGCAAGGTGAATCCCGGCGAAGTTTGGGAAGAGAATGAATTCTGGCTCGAGCTAACGTGGCGCATCGATCCGGACGGCAGTCTCGGCATTCGACAGTACGCCGAGTCGAAGAAGAAACCGGGCACACGACTCGGCATCGATGAGTATTACGAATGGATCTTCGACAACTCCGTGCCCGGTTTGCCCGAGCGTGCCGCCGCGGAGAACCTGACGCCGCTCGAATTCATGCGTCGCTACGGCGCATTTGAAGTCAAAGAGAAGATCGGACAAGTTTACGAAGAAACAGTTCCGGCGGAAGAGTTGGACGATGCGCGCGAAGATCGTTTCGGGAGAATCTTCACGCGCGCGCCGAAACCGGCTGGTCCAAACATCGTTCCGCTGCCGCTGCCTGATGGTGATGAAGATGGGCGTCGTCTCGTTGGTATCAATCTCGACGGCACAGTCAAACGTGGCTTCTCAACACCGAGCGGGCGGCTCGAGTTTTACTCGTCAACGATGAATAGCTGGGGCTGGCCGGAGCTCGCGATACCCGTCTACTTCAAGAGTCACGTTCACAAAGACAATCTCGAACCGGACCAGACAATCCTGATCTCGACTTTTCGTCTCGCGGTGCAGATTCACACGCGCAGCGCGAACTCGAAGTGGCTCGACGAGATCGCGCATACGAACCCGCTCTGGATCCATCCCACGCACGCGGCGAAGCTTGGGGTGCGCACCGGCGATCTCGTGCGTGTCGAGACTGAGATTGGTTACTACGTCGTCGCGGCGTGGGTGACGGAAGGGATCAAACCCGGAATCGTGGCGTGTAGTCATCACATGGGCCGTTGGAAGTTGACTGATGAGGGCCAGCGGCAGTTAATGGCGACCGTGCGGTTGGACCACAACGGAACCGAGTGGGGCTTGAAACGAGAGAAGGGTGTCGAGCCGTACAAGTCTAAAGATCCTGACACGATGCGGATCTGGTGGAAGGACGCGGGTGTTCATCAGAACATGACTTTTCCGGTGCATCCGGATCCAATCTCGGGGATGCATTGCTGGCATCAGGCTGTGCGCGTGCGGTCGGCTGAGGCTGACGACAAGCCCGGCGATGTTTTTGTCGACACGAAGAAGTCGCGTGAGGTTTATAAGAAATGGCTGGCGATGACGCGGCCGGCGGATAAGTATTCGCCGGATGGCACGCGAAGGCCGTATTGGATGCTGCGTCCGTTGAAACCTGCAAGGGAATATTACAAACTTGTTCAGGAAGGATAAGTTTAGAGTTCAAGCTTTAGCTTGCCGTCTCGTTTACTAAAACTGCAACCTAAGGTTGAACTCTGAACAGATTTCCATGTACTTCAAACAATTTTATCTTGGGTGTTTGGCGCACGCTTCGTACCTGATTGGTTCGGAGGGCGAAGCGGCGGTTGTCGATCCGCAGCGCGATGTTGATGAGTACATCGAGGAAGCGAACGCGCAGGGACTCAAGATCAAGTACGTCATTGAGACGCACCTGCACGCCGACTTCGTCAGCGGTCATCAGGAGATCGCGGCGCGCACAGGCGCACAGATCATCTTCGGCGCAAAAGCAGGCGTGGCGTTCGAGCATCGAGCCGTGCAAGACGGCGAAGAGATCACGTTGGGCCGCGTCGTGCTGCGCTTTATCGAAACGCCCGGCCACACGCCCGAAGGTATCTGCGTCCTGGTCACTGCGCCCGGCGAACCACAAAAACTTCTAACCGGTGACACGCTCTTCATCGGCGACGTCGGTCGTCCTGATCTCGCCGGCGGCAAAGGTTACACGCCGCAAATGATGGCCGAGATGATGTACGACAGCCTGCACGGCAAAATCCTCAAACTGCCGGATGAAGTCGAGGTCTATCCCGCACACGGCGCCGGTTCGATGTGCGGCAAGAACATGTCGAAGGAAACATCGTCGACGATTGGCGAGCAACGCAATTTCAACTACGCGTTGAAGCCAATGAGTAAAGAAGAGTTTGTGACGATGATGACCGCGGACCTCCCCGAAGCGCCCGTTTACTTTCCGAAAGACGCCGAGATCAATCGCTCGGGCGCGCGCAGACTTTCCGAGTTGCAACCACCCACCGCGTTGACACCGCAAGAGGTCCAACGTTTACGAGACGAAGGTCACATACTGCTCGACGTGCGCTCAGCGGCAGACTTCGGCGCCGCGCACGTGCCCGGTTCGATGAACGTCGGACTCGGCGGACAGTTTGCGATGTGGGCCGGCAGCCTCGTTCCTTTGAATGCGTCGATCGTCGTCATTGCCGACACCGGAGCGCAGGTTGACGAAGCCGTGGTCCGACTCGCGCGCGTCGGGATCGAAAACGTGAAAGGTTATCTCGACGGCGGCGTGCAGGGCTGGCGCAACGCGGGTCTGCGGGTCGATGCGATCAAACAAATTAGTGTCGCCGAGTTGAACGAGCGCATTGCAAACGACGACATGCAGATCGTGGACGTGCGGCGGCCCGCGGAGTACATCAATGGTCACGTGCCGCACGCGCAGAACGCGCCGCTCGCGAGCCTCGATAAAGCCCTTGGTCCATTAAATCTTCAGAAGGAGAAGCTCACGGCGGTCATTTGCGCGGGCGGATATCGATCGAGTGCGGCGGCAAGTTTGTTGCAGCAGCAGGGCTTTTCGAACCTCCTCAACGTGGCCGGCGGAACTGGCGCGTGGATCAATGCCGGCTATCCAGTCGAACGATAAAAACCTTAGACAGGATTTCAGGATTACAAGATTTTGTTAATCTTGTAATCCTGAAATCCTGTCTAAGGTTTGTCATCATGATATGAAGCTCTTAATCGCTATTGGCATCGTTGTCGTTGCCACGATTCACGGGTATGGCGCGGCGTGGCTCGCCATCTGGATGCTCTTCCATCCCTATAAATCCGTAAAGCTTCTCGGCATCACGATCTGGCCGCAGGGAATGATTCCCCGCCATCGCGAGAAATTGGCCCAGTCGATTGGCAACGCCGTCGGCAACGAGCTCGTGTCGCAACAGACGGTCTTCGATGCGCTGTTTGAAACGAGTTTCTTTCAACGCAAGGTCGAAGACTTTGTCGGCGCGTACACGAACGAGCTGCTGAGTCGTGTCTATCCGTCGTTCATCGACGCGCTGCCGTCACAGGCGCGCGCGCCGATTCTCGACACGATCTCCGCGCTTCAGTATCGACTCGCCGAGTACATCGCGGAGATGTTGAAGAGTGAAGAAACCGCGAACGCCATCGAACACTTCGTCGATAAGCAAGTTGACGAACTACTCAACCGTCGCCTCGGCGACATGGTTGGGGATCGATCGCTTGACAAGGTGCTCGAATTTGCCGAGGACCAGGTCCACAAACTCATCTCCGCTGAAGGATTCGAAGCGAAAGTTCATGAGTTTGTCTCGGGACGTTTGGACGATCTCGCGCGCAGCCAGGCAACGCTCGCGGAAACATTCACGCCCGAGACGATCGTGTTCATCAAGGATCGGATCGACCAGCAAGTGCCGCCGATCGTTCATCACCTCGCGGACATCGCGACGAGTCAAACAACACAAAAACAGATCGGCGGCTTGATCAAGCACGAAGTCGATGACTATTACGAACAACTCTCGCTGTTTAAGAAGATCTTCATCTCGCGCGAACGCATTCATCGCGAAGTCGATGAATTAATGAACAAAACCCTGCCGCGGCGCGTTGAGGAATATTTGCGAGGCCCCGCGTTCGAGCAGGAAGCGGAAGCGTTCCTGAATGCGACCGTGGACAACGTGATGGCGCGTCCGCTCGACGAACTGCTCGGACAATTCGACTCGATCAGGTTTGAAGATCTGAAGTCGCAGATCAGCAATCGACTCGTCGAGATTCTTCGCAGTGAAGCGTTGTCGACTTCAGTGTCGATGCAGGTTGGTGACGCGATCGATCGCCTGCGTCCGCAAACACTCGGCGCGGTGATGCAGCACGTCGATGCAAGCTCGACGACGCACGCGAAAGAGTTTTTGACAAAGAGCCTGCTCAGCCTGCTTTCACGCGATGACACGGCACGCACGATCAACGCGATCCTGAGCACGCAGATCGAGCGCTTGTTGATCGCGCCGATCGGGCGCCTCGGCGATCACGTTTCGCGCAACGCGATGGAGCGCGCGAGTGCGGCGCTCGTCGAGCGCATCACGCTCGCGGCTCGCGAACGGTTGCCGGTAGCGATTGCCGAGTTTGACGTTGGCGGGTTGGTGCGCAAGAAGGTGTCAGATTATCCTCTGGCGAAACTCGAAGACCTCGTGCTTTCAGTCGCGCGCGATCAGTTGAAGACGATTGAGCTATTCGGCGCGGTGATTGGTTTCCTTATCGGCGTTGCGCAGGCGATCTATTTCTGGTTCACCTGGGTGCCGCGTCCCTAGATGATTGGAGAAGCCCCAATGAAAAAAATGGCCTTGTTGGTTTCGTTAGTGGTGTTCGCGGCGGGTTGTCATCACGGTATGCGGTTCGCCGATATCAGCGGCTCGGGCAAACGCGAACTGCAAAAGCGCTCGGTTGCTCCATTCACTTCGATCTCGACTGAAGGCGCGTTCACGATCGAGGTCACGTGTCAGAAGGATCAGAGCCTGGAAGTGGAGGGCGATGATAATGTGCTGGAGTATGTTACTTCGGACGTCAGCGGCAATATCCTGCGCCTCAAGAACACGAAGAATTATTCGACGAATGAGCCCGTGCGGTTCAGAATCTCTGTTCCGAATCTCGAAGGAGTTTCGGTAAACGGCGCGGGCCACGTCGAGATCAAGAACCTGAACAATGACAAGTTTGAGATTGACACGAATGGCGCACCGACAATCGTAGCTTCGGGAAAGACGAAGGCGATCGATGTCCGCGCGAACGGCGCCGGAAAGATCGACGCGCAAAATCTTCACGCATCGCACGGCGTGGTTGATACGAGAGGTGTCGCGCGCGTTGATCTCGATGTCGCCGATCAACTCGACGTCACTGTCCAGGGTCCGGCAACAGTCACGTATAAAGGCGATCCGGTTGTGAACAAAACCATTCACGGCCCCGGCAAAGTCGAGCGCCGCGGCAACGAAGGCGCGTAATACATAACGCCGAGGCGTTCGCTAATTCCAGCCCAGGGTTCGAGCCCGGCGAGAACCCTGGGACTCAACAACAAACGATTAAAACCCTGAAAGGGTTGGGCGATTGGCGAACCCTTTTAGGTGTTTGAAAATGTATTTGTTTGCATACCCGGGGTTGTCGCTGCGCTCCAACCGTGGGCTGAAATTAGCGAACGCCTTCGGCGTTTGCTCCTCGTTGCGGCTCTTTTTGGTTGACATTACACTCACTACTTAATAACTTTTGCCATCATCGAAAGGAGCTTAGTCCCTAATGACCTACGTGGTTGTTGAATTATGCGTCGATTGCAAGTACACCGACTGCGCAGCCGTTTGTCCTGTTGAAGCATTTCACGAGTTAACGGATCGCCTTTACATCAATGCCGACACTTGCATCGACTGCGATGCTTGTGTGCCGGAGTGTCCCGTCGAAGCGATTTTTGCCGATACTAATGTGCCTGAGAACTACGCTCATTGGACCCAGATCAACATAGACGAAGCTCCGAAGTATCCGATCATCAGTCAGAAGATTCCCGCCCTGCACGGACCGACTTGTACTGGCCCAGAAGAGTGAAGGGCGTTAGCAGAGCTGTTTCCCGCAAAGGCGCAAAGGCGCAAAGAAAGAGGTGAATCAAAAGTTTTACTTTGCGTCTTTGCGGGAGAAATTTTTTATACATCCCAATGCGTTTCGTTCCTGCATTATTCCTCATTCTCATCTTTTGCAGTTCTACGTTCGCTCAGTCGGGCAGACACACTGTCCCGATCGCAACGCCAACACCAACTCCAACACCGGAAGCCAAACCCACTCCATCGCTGCCAGCGCGCGCGCAAGTCACGGCTGAGAAGGATCAGGACTATCGCTGCACTGACGACGGCACGCTCGCGCATCTCCTCGATCATGATCAGGCCACGGGTTACACCGAGAAAGAAGTCGACATCAAAGCGGAGATCAAGGCGCGGCCCGATGCCAGCTACACACGCGAAGCGCGCCGAGTCGGCATTGAAGGTTTGGTTGTGCTGAAGGTGCTGCTGCTCGGCAACGGCAAGCTCGATCGCATACGAGTAGTGCGACGGCTTCCGTACGGACTGACTGAGAATGCGATCGTTGCGGCCTGCGCGATCAAATTCAAGCCGGCGCTGAAAGGCGGCCAGCCGGTATCGCAGTGGGCGACGGTTCAATATCCCTTCCGCCTCGCGAGCTCCTCAATCTTCGGACCTTAAAAATTATGAAACGTCTAATTGTTCCTCTTGCGGTTAGCCTTCTCCTCGCAGTTTCCCAACACTCAGCGATCGCGAAAGATTCGTGGATCAGCGTGCGCACGAAGAATTTCCTGCTGGTCGGGAACGCGGGTGAAAAAGACATCAGGAAAGTCGGCTTGAAACTCGAGCAGTTTCGGGAAGTGATTACATTTCTCTTTCCGAACGCGAAGTTCACCACGCCCGTGCCCACGACTGTTATCGTTTTCAACAACGTCACTTCATATGCGCCGTTCAAACCCAATCCAAATGTCGCCGGATACTTCCAACCTGGCCCCGACGTCAACTACATTACGCTCACGAGCGAGGTACACGGCCAGCAGGATCCGTTCACGATCATCTTCCACGAATACACTCACCTGCTCGTCGAAAATGTTTTTCCAAACGTCCCACTCTGGTTCAATGAAGGTCTGGCGGAGTACTACAGCACGTTCCGCATCAGCGACGATCAAAAGTTCGTGCTTGGAAATGCAATCGCTCATCACGTCTTCCTGCTGCGGGATAACCAGATGCTGCCGCTGCGCACCTTGTTTGAAGTCGATCACAAATCGCCGCACTACAACGAGAAAACCAAGCAGGGCATCTTTTACGCGGAATCGTGGGCGCTGATGCACTACCTGATCATCGGCAAAGCAGGCAAGGTCGAGCAGTTGGGAAAATTCATAGGGCTTCTCAGCGCAAAGACCCCACTGGAACAAGCATTTCAACAGGCATTCGGAGTGCCGTTCGAAGTGATGGAAAATGATCTGCGCGAGTACGTGAAAAAGGATCGTTACAACGTGCTCAACGGCCGCCTCGAAAAGAAATTCGAACTCGACCCTGCTACGACGCAAGTCAAGCCGTTAACCGAAGCGGAGGCCTTGGCCTATCTCGGCGATCTACTCGTTCACAGCAGACGCGAAGATGCCAAGACGTATCTCGAAAAAGCGTTGAACCTCGATCCCAATCTGGCGATGGCGCATGCCTCACTCGGAATGGCCTACTTCTATGAAGGAAAAGTGAAAGAGGCGCGTGCGAGTCTCGAACGCGCAATGGCGGCAAACTCGCCAAATTATCTCGCTCATTACTATTACGCGCTTACCCTCAGCCGCGACACTACTGGTGAAGCGCCGGTGACCAGCTACCCACCGGAAGTCGCGGCGAGGATCCGCGAGCATTTGCGGAAAGCTATCGCGCTGCGACCGGATTATCCCGAGCCGTACAGTCTCCTCGCGTTCGTGAGTGTCGTAACGAACGAGGGAGTTGATGAGGCGATCGTGTCGATGAAACGCGTGCTGAATGACGCGCCCGGACGTCATGATTTCCTGATCATGCTGGCGCAGCTTTACATGCGTAAGGAGGATTTTAAATCGGCGCGTGGTCTCCTCGAACAGGTAGTGCAAACGAACCCCAGTGAAGACGAGCGCGAGCACGCGACAGATCTGCTGAACACCATCAAGAGTTTTGAAACAGCGAAGTCCCAGTTTGAAGAGATGAAGAAACGCGGCGCTACCATCGTGCCTCAGCACGTCGTCACCGCGACGGGTCTGAGTCAGACCGCGCCGAGAGAGCCGCAGGATCCGTCGTCTCAACTGCGTGAAGGGTTGCGGAAGCCGAAGGAGGGTGAGACGCAGTTGCAGGCTACGCTCGTGAAGATCGAGTGTAGCGCGAAGGGCATCGTATTCGTCCTGCAGAGCGGGACGCGCACGCTGCGGCTGCTCACGAAGACCTTCGACGACATTGAGATGACCACGTACGATCCGAAAAGCGGTGGCGAGATCACGTGTGGGCCACGCAAGCCGGAGAGCCTCGTAGTGGTGTGTTACGTGCCGAGCACCGACAAAAAGCTGGGTGCTGACGGTCTCTTGAAATCAGTCGAGTTCGTGCCGCCGGACTTCAAACTTTAACCACAGATTAGACGGATTATGTAAGGATATTCACGGATAAAATCCGTCCTCAATCCGTGTGATCCGTGTTAAGCTTTCTCCCTCCTCATTGCCCCGAGCCTCAACACCAAATCGAAAGCTTTCAGGATCGAAGTATGGGAAGCCGCGTCGTCTTCTTTGGCGTTTTTATTCTCTTTTGCATCGCGCTGTTCGCGCCCACTGACGCGCGGCTCGCAACCGCGCCTGTCTTGCTCACGAAAACAAATTCCACGCGCGCGCTCGCGGTCGAATCAACGAGCCTGCTCGCGGAGCCATTCTGGGCCGACGCCGGTGCCGTTCAGCCAGGACAATCGCACCCGCGTGATGCTCTTTGCGACGAATTTGACTCTACTTCCCGGTGACACTGTCACCGCGACTGCCGAAGACGGAAACCACATTCAATACCCGCTGAAAGTCGAATACACCGGCAGCGTGCCGAATCTTTCCGGCGTCACGTCGGTGATCGTGCGTTTGCATGACGGCCTCGGCGATGTCGGCGACGTGCTGGTCGGAATCACCGTGCATGGCACGACGAGTAATCGCGTGCGCATCGGCATTGGTCATGTTGGTGGTGGTCCACCTGACGACGTGCCGGCGCCGCAACCGACGCCCGATCTCGGCAGCGGCGCGAGCCTGCACGGCGCGCAAGTCTTTCCGTTTGATAACGCGTGGAACCAGGACATCTCGAATAGTCCTGTCGATCCAAACTCTGACAATCTCATCGCCGGCATGGGTTTGACGACAAGTTTGCATCCGGACTTCGGCACCGTGTGGGACGGCGCGCCGAACGGCATTCCGTACATCGTCGTCGCGGGCAATCAAACAGCGGTGCCAATCAACTTCACCGCGTTCGGTTCGCAAAGCGATCCTGGTCCGTATCCTGTACCTGCGAATGCGCCGGTTGAGGGTGGCCCAAGCGGCACGGGCGATCGTCACGTGCTCGTCATCGATCGTGATAACTGGAAGCTGTATGAGATGTATCGCGCGTTTCCGTTAAACAATGGGGCTAGTTGGAATTGCGACGCAGGTGCGGTCTTCGATCTGAATTCGGATGCGCTGCGGCCGGCCGGTTGGACGTCAGCGGACGCCGCGGGCTTGCCGATCTTTCCGGGACTCGTTCGTTATGATGAAGTCTTCGAGCAACAGGAGATCAGGCACGCGATTCGATTCACGGCGCAGATCACGCGGCGTGCTTACGTCGCACCCGCGCGTCACTGGGCCAGCACGAACACGAGCGTCGATCGGCCACCGATGGGAATGCGGGTGCGGTTGAAAGCTTCGGTAGATATTTCGGGCTACTCACCCGCAATGCAGGTGATACTGCGCGCGATGAAGAAGTATGGATTGATCCTCGCGGACAACGGCTCGAACTGGTTCATCAGCGGAGCCCCCGATCCACGTTGGAACGATGATGAATTGAATACGTTGAAGCAGATTAAGGGTAGTAATTTTGAGGTCGTGAAGATGGGCAACATCATCACACCATAATCGGCCACAGATTTACACGGATTACACGGATTTAAATTTTCTTACCGTGTAATCCGTGTTTATCCGTGGCTTACTTTTGCTGTGCCTCGGTGGCGGTGTTCTTCCGTCCGCCATTCAACTGCTTCATCAACTCTTCAACCGCGGCCTCGAGTTGACGATCGCGTCCAGCCAGCGTGTCTTCGGGCCGGTTATCAACAAACAGATCCGGCTGCACACCGTAATTTTCCATGTTCGTATGTTTCGCGTCGGCGAGATACACACCAACGCCCGGTGTTCGCACAGTCGATCCATCGATGAGGCTGTAGCTGCCGGTGCCGATGACGGCGCCCATCGTCGGCGTGCCAATCACCTTCCCGAGCCCGAGCGCGCGGAACCCCGCCGGAAACATCTCAGCGTTCGACGCCGAGCGCCAGTTTTGCAGCACGACTTTCGGTCCAAAGAATCCGGCGAACGGACGCCCTGTCGCTTCCGTGCCGCGCGGCTGCCAGATCTGATACTGACGTTGGACCAGGATCGCCAGCAACTCCTGTTCGATGTTGCCGCCGCCGTTCCAACGCTGATCGATGATCATCGCTTCCTTGTTGCGATACTCGCGCAGCTCCTTTTCGAAGCGACGAAGAGACGGCGGATTCATCGCCTGAATGTGCAGGTAGCCGATGCGCCCGCCCGAAAGCTCGTCAACTTTCTTGCGGCGCTCTTTCACCCAACGCTCGTAGCGCAACTGGCTGTAAGCATTCGTCGAGATCGCTTCGATGCGCGTGGTCCAGGCGCCAGCTTCGGCGGGGGTTGAGTTGAACGTCACGTTGACCTTGCGATTGAGACGCGAGTTCAGCAGCGCCCAATACTCGTCGCCGGCTTTGACTTGCTTGCCGTCGATCGCGAGCAGGTAATCGCCGACTTTCACCTTCACCCAGTCTTTATCGGCTGGCCCATCTTCGTAGATGTACGTCACCTTGTAACGACCCGCAGCCTTGTCAGGCTCGAGTTCGAGACCGAGATTCGATGTGTTGACGCCGCCCGCGTTTGGACCACGCGGCGGCGGCGCCGCGCCGGTGTGGGAAGCGTTCAACTCGCCGATCATCTCGTTGATGATGTTGAGCAACTCCTGACGATCGCCGACGAAGTCGACAAGCGGACGATACTTCGCGCGCGCGGCGTCCCAATCCATGCCGTGCATCTTCGGATCGTAGAAACGATACTTCATCGTGCGCCAGCCATCGTCGAACATCTCGGCCCACTCAGCCGGCCGATCGACACGAACACGCACGTTGAAGTTGATGCGCCGGCGACCCGCTTCGCGAGCCGGACCGGCTCCGGCTGTTGCGGCTGCCGCTGCTCCTGCTCCGGCGGCTGGAGCGAGTGACACTGAATAGATGCCATCGCGCTCACGGAAGAAGAGCGTGCGGCCATCGCGCGAGACGTTCAGATCGCCAAGCCCGCCACCAAAACCGAAACCGCCACCGCCTGGTCCACCACCTTCAGCATCGTTCGGCGGCTGGCCCGCGGTGATTCGCGTCAAGCGACGCCCGTCTTCCTGGATCGAGTAGATCACCGGAATGCTCGCCATGCCCGCCGGTTCAGTCGTCACGAAAAGGATCGTGCGGCTGTCGGGCGTGAACGTGTAGCTGAGGACCGGAAAGGGCATGCGCGTCACCTGTCGCGTACGACGCTTCAGACCATCCCAATCGACTTTGATTTCACGCGGTGGACGAATCGCTTGTGGGCGAGGTCGCGGTGCAGGCGCCTCGCCGTCCTCGCCGGCGACCGGCGGTTGTGACGGCCCCTGCTCTGCGCGTTCCTCCGCATCGTCAGGATCGCGCTCCTGTCGCTCCAGCCAGACCGAGTAAAGCTGAACTGAATTCGGCGTGTTGCCGCCGGAAGCTTCGATGCGCTGGAAATAAAGTTTGCGGCCGTCAGGTGAAAACCGCGGATGGCCGTCGTTGCTCGCATCAAACGTAACTTTGTGCGGCTCTTTATCGGTGCCCGATGCGGAAATCATGTAGACGTCAGACGTCCGCGAGATATCGGGTTTCGAATATGCGATCCACTTTCCATCAGGCGACCAGACCGGCGCGCTGAAACCGCCATAGCGCGAGCTGTCGAGCTCAGTCACCTGCTTCGTCGCGACAACGAGCTTGCGCAGCTTGTCGTCTGAAGATGTGAACGCGATCTCTTTCGAATCGGGTGACCAGTTGTACGCGTTCTTCAGCGCGTCGATGTCAGTGACCTGCGTCGCGGGCGCCGAGCCATCAAGCGGCACGACGAACAACTCTTCGCGTCCACTCTGATCGGAAACATACGAGAGCCACTTGCCGTCCGGTGAATAAGCGACGTTGCGATCGCGCGCCGCGCCGTCGGTGACCTGTTTGATGTCGCCTTCCTCGACCGGCGCGGTGAAGATCTCGCCGTGAATCGAGACGGCGATGCGTCGCGAATTCGGTGCGAGATCGTAATCGTCGGCCTGCGAATTGAACGACTCCATTTCAGACAAGTTCTCTTCCGTCTCGGCATCGATATCGAGCTTGATCTGCGTTGCGCGTTTCGAGGCGACGTCTAGTTTCCAGATGCCGAAGTCGTGCTCAAACATGATCACTTTGCCGTCGGCACTGATCGCGGGCCAACGCACATCGCCGCTCTTGAACGTCGTAATGCGATCCGCTTTGCCGCCGTTTTCGGAAACGCGCCAGATGTTTGTGAGACCGTTGCCCTCGCGATCGCTGACGAAATAAATGAAGCCGTCATGTCCCCACATGGGCCACGAGTCGAGACCGTCGAAGTCAGTGATCTGCGTAAACTTCTTCGCCGCGACGTCCATGATCGTTATGTCAGTCTGGTACGCGCCGCGGTAATACTTGCGCCAGTAGACCTGCCCCTTCTGGTTGTAAGCGAGCTTCTGTCCGTCCGGCGAATACGAAGCCTGGATGCCCATGTCGGTCCCGGCCCGCCACGGCATGCCGCCCTCGGTGCTGACGAGGTAAAGCTGCGGCATGAAGTCTTCGCCACGATTGCTGCTGAACAGGATCGCTTTTGAATCAGACGACCAGCCGAGCACGACGTCGTCAGCGGAGTGCGACGTAAGCTGTTTCGCGTTGCCGCCATTCGCGGGAATGATGAAGACGTCGAGGTTCCCGTTGCGCTCACTAGAGAACGCGATCCACTTCCCATCCGGCGAGAAGCGCGCGTAAACATCGCGCGCGCGGTTCACAGTCAGGCGTTGAACGTTCTGACCGTTCTCGTCAGCGGTCCAGATGTCTCCGAGATAGGTGAAGACGATGCGGCCGTTGTGATAATGCGGATAGCGCACCAGCCGCGCCTCGCGGCCAAACGCTGAAATTATAGTGAAAAGAAACAGAGCGGCGGCGAACAGAATGGTTGTCTTTTTCATGGCTCCTGACCTGCGATTAAAGGGTTGGAAAACTACCTGGAATGCGGTAGCGGGATTATAGCACCGGGAGTTCGGATTTCGAATTTGTTATGGCATCATTGTGCCGTGAGTTTGACGTGTCGAAAAATGCACGCGGCGGATGTGGCTGACGCGTTTCAGATGCTCAGCGATTTTCTGAGCGAGGATGAGCACTACCTGGCGAGTAGTGAGGCGTACGGCGACCTCGGTCTGCAGGGTCTGAATAACGCGCTCGACTTGTTTCTGGAGCGTCCCGAGCTGGGTTTTGTCTGGATGGCTTACGACGAGAACGGGGTCGCGGGGATTTGCGTGGTGTGTTATGCGATCTCGACGTCGATGGGTTCGGTGGTGGCGAAGCTCGATGATGTTTCCGTGAAGCGCGATCGGCGTGGGAAGGGCACTGGATCGGAGATGCTCACGCGGTTGAAGGAACAGCTACGACGTGAGGCCGTGACTCGTATCGACGTGGCGGTGCATCTGCAAAATCCCGAGGCGCGCCGGTTTTATGAGAAGGCCGGCTTCGTCGCACTGAACGAAGAGCGGTTGTCGTGTCTGATCTAATACCTAACCACCGATGACACAGATTTGAAATCCGGATTTTTATCCGTGTTATCTGTGGTTACTTCCTCCGAGATTCGCGATTTCCTCGAAGTATTTCGCGAACGCGACCATCCCACCGGAAGCCTGCTGCCAATCGAAGTTCTCGTTCGGTGCGTGATAGCCGTGCTCGGGCAGTGACAGACCGAGGAACAGCACCGGGCAGTTCAGCACTTTCTCAATACTCGTCATCGCGCCAATCGTCCCGCCGTCACGAACGAACACCGCTTCCTTTCCAAACGAAAACTTGATCGCACGCTTCAACGCCTGCGGCAGTTCGCCTTCGAGTACCGTGCGAAACGCCGGCGCCGCGGATTCAAACTGGATGTTCACGTCCGGATTTCGTTCCTTCACTGCCGCCGTGATCAGTTTCTTGATCTTCTGCGGATCCTGCACGGGAACCAGGCGACACGAGGCCTTCAGCTCAGCGCGCGGCGGCACGATCGACTTCACACCCGGGCCCTGGTATCCGCCGACGATGCCGTGGATTTCGAGCGTCGGCATGCCCCAGATGCGCTTCATCAGTTCCAACGGATCGTCCGAGCGCATCTTCTTCAAGTGATGCGCTTTCTTGAATGCCTTGGTCGTGAAGCCGCAGTTTGCCCAGTCTTGCAGCTCTTTTTTGGTGGGCGGAATCACGTCGTCGTAAAAGCCTTTGATTTTGATCTTGCCGCTGCGTGCGTCGTAAAGGTCGCAGACGAGCTGCATCAACTCGGCAATCGGGTTTCGCGACGCGCCGCCGGTTTCGCCCGAGTGTGTATCGGTCGTTCCGGTTTCGAGGGTAAGAATGAAACCGAGCAAACCGCGCAAACCGGCTGAGCTTGCGGGACGATCTCGCGACACCCAAACCGTGTCAGACACGACGACCGAATCCGTGCGCAGGTTCGACTTCGCTTTCGTGATGATCTTTTCGAAGTTGGGCGAGCCAATTTCCTCTTCAAACTCCCATAGGAAACGGATGTTGACGGGAACGTCGTTTTCAATCGCGGCGCGGGCGCCAAAGAGCGCGCTGAGCGCCGGGCCTTTGTCGTCGGTAGTGCCGCGGCCGTAGTAAGTGTCGCCCTTTTTGGTGAACACAAACGGCTCGGTGTCCCACGGCTCGGTTTGTTTTGACGCGGGCTGCACGTCCATGTGGTTGTAGACGGTGACGGTCGGCACGTTTTTGTTCTCGCCGAAGACGCCGTGAATCACCGGATTGCCTTTTTCGGCGCGGTAAACCTCGACTTTACCGCCGTAACCCTCGATCGTTTCGACTGTGAGTTCGACACCCTTTCTGATGTCTTCTAAGTGATTTGGATCGACGGAGACTGTAGGAAGTTCAACAAAACGACGCAGCAGCGATTCGTATTCATCGCGGTGTGAGTTGGCAAAAGACAAAAGACTATCCCGGTTCAATGTCTTGGACATTCAGATCCTCCGTCGAACTGTCGTGCGAAAGCTTGCTCGCCATAATAAAGCATTGAGGTCTTCTCTGTGCAACCTCTGTGTTCTCTGTGCCTCAGTGGTGAGTTATTGATGTTAATAGTCAACCACAGAGGCACAGAGAACACAGAGGTTGCACAGAGAAGCAGGCGACCAAAACCTCGCGACCCGCATCTACATGCCTACGGCGATTTTGCATAGAAACTTCGTCCGGCGCCCCGCGTACATTCAAAAGGTCCGGTGCTTCGTGTTATTCTGGCCTCCCCGTGTTCCGACTGGACCCGGCCCGGCCCGCAGTTACAGGTTTTCGTTTTTAGGAGGGTTGCGTGAGAAAAAGGTCTTTTGCCCCGGGAATATTCTTCCTCGTTTTCGCCCTGGCAATTCCCGCACTAATTATCGCCCAGCAAAACAGATCCGCCCGGCGGATAACCGATCGGCCCGTGCCGACCGGTGCAACCACTACAAAAGCAGGCCCGACAGGGCCCTCGATCAAGAGTGATCTCGCAGAAGCCCTCGCCGTGATCCAATCAAATCACATCGACGGCAGAAAATTGGATTACAACGCAATCTTCAAGTCGTCGATCAGCGGGATGCTGAGCGTCCTGGACCCACACTCGACCTATTTCGATCCGGTTGAATACGCCTCGTTCCGCACTGAGCAGCGCTCGGAATACTTCGGAATCGGCGCCACCATCGAAGACCTTCGCGACGGCAAGGAAGTCAACACTTACATCCGCGCGACGTTCCCGGAATCGCCGGCCGCGCGCGCCGGACTGCGATTCGGCGATCGCATTACCGCAATCGACGGCGCTTCAATGAGAGGCAAAACCTTTCCGGAAGTGCGAAAGTTTTTGATCGGACCGCGGGATACAACGGTCAAAGTCACGGTCGAGCATGAAGCAACAAAGCAGTCCGAGACTGTGACCATCGTCCGCGATGCAGTTTCGCTGCCTTCAATCGCACAGGCTTACATGTTGAAGCCCGGTGTCGGTTATGTCGCAATGACGGGCGGTTTCAACACGACCACCGCAGACGAATTTGATCAGGCGCTCAAAGAACTCCACAGCAAAGGCATGAACATGCTGGTGCTGGACCTGCGCGGCAATCGCGGCGGCTTGTTGATTCAGGCCGTGCGCGTGGCGAATACGTTCCTGCAACGCGGCCAGATGATCGTTTCGCAACGCGGCCGGTTCCGCGACAGTTCGCAGTCGTATGCAGCGGTGAACGAGACTCCTGACAACGTTCCTGTAGTCGTTCTGGTCAACGGTGATACCGCTTCGGCAGCAGAGATCGTCGCCGGCGCGCTTCAGGATCACGATCGCGCGCTGATCATCGGTGAAACGACATTTGGCAAAGGACTCGTACAGTTTCCATTCCAGTTGGATTACGACTCAGCGTTGTTGTTGACGATCGCGAAATACTTCACGCCGTCGGGTCGTCTGATCCAGCGTGATTATTCCAACGGCGGTTTCTACAACTACTACTTCCCGGCGGTCTTGCGGCCGATAAGCAAAGTCAGGTCAACCCGCAAAACGGCCCGGAGAGCCATACCGACACTGGTCGCGCTGTTTACGGCGGCGGCGGAATTTCACCGGATGAAGTCGTCAAACCCGGCACGATCACGGCTGGTGAACGACAACTCCGCGACGTGCTGTTCGCGTTCGCGCTCGAGTTGACGGCCGGACGCATTAAGGGTTTCGAGCAGTACAAGGTTCAACGCGCGATCGAGTTTGAGCACGAGCTCGCGAAGGACGACTTTCCGATTACTGATCAGCTCTTCAACGAGTTGAAGAAGTTTGCGGCGGCGAAGCCGAATTACAAGGCCACGCCTGAGCAACTCGATAAGTCGCGTGGGTTTGCTGAAATGCAGTTGCGCTACAACTTGCTGTCGGCGGCTTATGGTTTCCGGATCGCAACGCAGGTTTTCAACGACAGCGACCCGCAGATCTCGCGCGCGGTCGATGCGATGCCACGCGCGCGTGAGTTAGCGCAGGCGGCCAGTCGCGTTCGGGCTCGTGGGTAAAACCTAACCACGGATAACACGGATCAAGATACGGATTATCATCAACCACAGCGCCGCGCGAGCGCGGCGCCTGTGGCCCACCATTCAGAAACAACTCGACGCCGCCCGCGTTGAGTATCAAGCGTACGAAACAAAAGCTCCTGGCGATGCGACGATCAAGACGCGCGAGGCGTTGAGATCGGGTGTCGTAGCTGTCGTTGTTGTCGGTGGCGACGGCACGCTCAGCGAAACGGCTGAAGGCTTTTTCGAGTTCAACGATGATCTCGACATTCAGCCAACTCCAATCAATCCGTTAGCGACACTCGCGCTCGTGCCTGCCGGTACCGGAAACGATTTTGCGCGTGGACTGCGCGGCAAACGCGCGCCACTGCAAGACTGGATCGAAAGTGTCATCGCGCATTCTCGTGGTGAAGACACAGCAACGGTTCGAACGATGGATGTGCTTTACGGTCGCTGTAACAACTACGAAAAGCCGTTCATCTGTTTCAATGCGTCAACGATGGGCATCGGCGGCGAAACGGCTGGACGCGTTGCGGCGCAGGGAAAGTTTATGCGCAACTTCTCCGGTGAGTTTCGTTTCGTGTTTGCCGCAGTTGGCGCGTTGGCGGCGTGGCGCGAGCGTCGCGTGCAGGTAACTGTCGATGGCCGCACGGTTGCCGATGGGCCAATGAACCTCGTCGCTGTTGCCAACGCGCTTTATTGTGGCGGAGGGATGATGCTGTCGCCCGAGGCCCGCATCGATGATGGCAAGCTCGACGTGATCACCGCTTCGGGTTTGTCGCGCGCGAATGTCATCACCGAACTCTCGCGCGTACACACTGGCGGACACGTAAATAATCCGAAGGTCACGATCACGCAAGGGACAATCGCGCGTATCGAAACGTTCTTGTTACAGGATGCGATGCCGCTCGAGGCGGATGGGAATGTGCGCGGCGTGACGCCGGTGCAGTTTCAGGTGTTGCCGGGTGCGTTGCAGTTCGTTTCGAGAGCTTGAATTTTGGCGAGACGGCGGCGGTGGCGTTCTTCGCCCGTGAACCGCGCCGCTACAAACGCGCGCACGATCTCGAGCGCGAGCTCAACTCCGGTCACGCGCGCGCCGAGACACAACACATTGCAATCGTCGTGTTCGCGTGATTGATGCGCGGAATACGTGTCGCCGCAGAGCGCCGCGCGAATGCCGTTGAGTTTATTAGCGGCCACTGCAGCGCCGACACCACTGCCGCAGATCAGGATCCCAATCTCAGCCGCGCCATTCTGCACGGCTTCACCGATTTGTTTGGCGTAATCAGGATAATCGTCAGGAATCGATCCGTCATGCGTGCCGAAGTCAATCAGATCATGTTTTGCATGACGCAACTCTTCAATCACCCGTTCATTGAGTGGATAACCAGCGTGATCTGCTCCGATCGCGATTTTCATTTTTGTGCTTTTTGTGCCTTTTTGTGGCTAACTTTTGATTAATGCCCGGGCGTGCTCCAACACATTCTCAACGTTAAATCCCAAATTCTTCAGCACCACATCTCCCGGCGCGGACGCCCCAAACCGATCCAGACAAATCACATCACCCTTCGGCCCAACATATCGATCCCAACCCTGCCGCACACCCGCCTCAACCGCCAGTCGCGCGCTCACCGACGGCAACAAAACCTGATCGCGATACTCCTGCGGCTGCTCCTCAAACAACTGCCAGCACGGCATCGACACGACGCGCGCCGCTACACCTTCATCCTGCAGTTTCTGCCACGCGTCCAGCGCGAGCGATACTTCCGATCCCGTCGCCATCAAGATCACACGCGGGTTTTCAGCATCAGCCAACACATACGCACCACGTCTCAACCCATCCGCTTTCGCAAATTTATTTCGATCGATTACCGCTACTTTCTGTCGCGTCAAGGCCAGCGCCGTCGGCGCGTGACGTCGCAAGATAGCGATGCGCCAGGCTTCGCTGACCTCCAACGAATCCGCCGGGCGGATCACAAACAGATGCGGAATAGCACGCAACGCCGCGAGGTGCTCGATCGGTTGATGCGTTGGCCCGTCCTCACCAAGCCCAATCGAATCGTGCGTGAAAACGTAAATCACCTGCACTTCCGAAAGCGCCGCCAAACGGATCGCGGGCCGCATGTAATCGGAGAACGTCATGAACGTTCCGCCATACGGAATCAAACCGCCGTTCAGCGAGATGCCCGTCAGCGTCGACCCCATCGCATGTTCGCGTACGCCGAAATGCAGGATGCGTCCGTCGTACGATCCGGCCTCGAAACTGTGACTCGACTTGATGTCGGTGTTATTCGAAACGCCGAGATCCGCTGAGCCACCGATCAGCATCGGCAGCACCGGCGCGAGCGCATTGATCACTTCACCACTCGCAACACGCGTCGCCAGCGGCTTCGCATCTTCAAACTTCGGCAAGTGATCTTCCCAACCCGCGGGCAGTTCCCCGCTCATCATGTCACGCAATGTTTTGGCTTCTTCCGCGTGTTGCTCGGAATACTGCTGGACCAGCGTGTGCCATTCCGCTTCGAACTGCTCGCCGCGCGCGATCGCTTCGCGATAGTGTGCAAGCGCCTCGTCGGGAATGTAGAACTGCTTGTCTTCAGGCCAGCCGAGGTGTCGCTTCGTTTCGCGCACCGCGTCCTCGCCCGGCGCATCGCTGTGTGCTTTGCGTGTGCCCTGCGTCGGCATGCCGAAGCCGATCACGGTCTTTACTGAGATCAGGCTGGGCTTGTCTGTAACCGCCTGCGCCGCGCGAATCGCTTTGTCGATCTCGTCGAGATTGTTGCCGTCGCTGACGGTCTGCGTGTGCCAGCCGTAAGCTTCAAAACGTTTCGGCACGTCTTCGCTGAACGCGAGGTTCGTGAAGCCTTCGATCGTCACCTGGTTATCGTCGTAGAGATAGATCAACTTGCCGAGCTTCAAATGGCCCGCGAGCGACGCGGCTTCTGACGCGACGCCTTCCATCAGATCGCCGTCCGAAACGATCGCGTAAACGTAGTGATCGATCAGCGGAAAGTTCTCTTTGTTGAACTTCGCGGCGAGATGCGCGGCGCCCATGGCCATGCCGACGCCGTTCGCGAAGCCCTGGCCCAGCGGGCCGGTCGTAATCTCGACGCCGGGTGTGAGTCCGTATTCCGGATGGCCCGGGGTTTTTGAACCCCACTGGCGGAAGTTCTTCAGTTCGTCGAGCGGAAGATCGTAGCCGGTCAAATGAAGGAGCGAGTAGATCAACATCGAGCCGTGACCCGCGGAGAGCAGAAAGCGATCACGGTTTTCCCACTTCGGGTTATGCGGGTTGTGACGCAGAAAGCGCGTCCAGAGCACGTAGGCCATCGGCGCCGCGCCGAGCGGCAAACCGGGATGGCCCGACTCGGCTTTCTGGACGGCGTCGAGTGTCAGGGCACGAATCGTGTTGATGCACAGTTGATCGAGTTCGGGGTTGGAGTTTTCTTTCTGCACCGGCGCGCTCATTAGTTAGGTTCCTCAAGAAGTTTTTCACGCAAAGACGCAAAGAAGACGCAAAGGACGCAAACTAAGCAATGATTCTTTGCGCCTTTGCTTCTTTGCGCCTTTGCGTGAACTGTTTTAGCTGCCATAAAGCCGCTCGTAGAGTTCCTCCTGGCGTGCGAGCCCTTGCTGGTAGCGCTCGTGGCGCACCATATCAGGCTCGAACACCTCGTGAACTACGAGTTGATCTTTCTCAATAGTTGCTATTTTGCCCACCGCTTCCAGCGCAAGCAAGGCAGCCCCGCGACTCGACGCTTCCGCCGCACCACCGAGCAGCAACGGCCGGCCTAAAACATCAGCAATTATCTGCAACCACACAGGCGACGAGCGCAGCGCATTACCCGACGCCGCGATCATCGCATCTGGCGCAACTTCACCCAACGCGCGCGCAATCAACGCGAAGCGATACGCGATCGATTCGAGCACTGCACGCACGATCTCGACTGGTCTGGTTTGTTGTCGCAGTCCGAAGATTCCGCCGCGCGCGCTGGGGTTCCAGCCGGTGCTTCTCTCGCCGGACCAGAATGGCAACACAGTCAATCCATGCGCGTCGGGCTCGAGTGCCGCAATCTCTTCCTGCAGTGTGGCTTGGTCACCGTAGAGGCTCAATGATTCCTGCAACCATTGCAGCACGCCACCGCCATCCGACAACGCCCCACCAACGACTACACGTTCGCGGTCCGCGCGATAACACCACAGACCCGGCGCGAGCTTCGCTGGTGGTTCACCAGCGTAAACCACGCGCATCGCACCGGACGTGCCGATCATCAATGCGATCTTGTCTTTCGTGCTACAACCTGCGCCGATGTTATTGGCAGCGCCGTCGCCAACTACCGTGACGAGTCGTGCATCAGCCAGCGTGGGCCAACGTGAGGCAAATTCATCTGTGAGTCGCACGTCTGTCTGCGTATTGAAGGTGGGCAAGGTGTCGTGTGCGATGCCGAGTGCGTCAACGAGATCCCAGTCCCAATCGCAATTTCGTTGATTGAACAATCCGGTCGCGGAAGCGGTGGAGATAAACGTTGTGCTTTCGCCGAAGAGTCGCAGGCAAAGAAATTCCGCGAAGCCAAGCCAGCGGCGCGTCTTGTTGAAATCGTCCGCTTGTTCGTGCTTCAGCCAGCGCAGTTTTGCGGGCCAGTAACTCGGATGGAAGCGACAACCTGTGCGCGCGTGAATTTCGGGTTCGTTGAACTGTGATGGTAACTCGTTTGCAAATTGGGCGGCGCGTGTGTCGGCCCAGGTGAGCAGCGACGTGATGGGCCGTCCCGCTGAATCGACGCCGAGTAGACTGTGCCAAAATGCGGAGATGGCGATGAAATCAACCTGCGTGTTAATTTGCAATTGATCGATTGTTTCTACGACCTCGTTGACAAGCCGATTTGGACGAAGCTCGCCAAAATTCGACATCGCGATTGGGCGACGGCTATGCGCCTGCGCGCCGGGCACTTCATTGCCACGCTCGTCGAACAACGTCGCGCGCACGCCTGACGTACCGACGTCGATACTCAACACGACGGCAGTATTCGTGCGCTTCATTACGAGCGCCGGCTCAACTTCATCGAGCACACTGCTCATTTTTAGTCAGTTGAAGACAGGATTTACAAGATTGTTCAAGATTGACTTGTGAATCCTGTCAAATCTTGTAAATCCTGTAAACTGCTTTCTTGATGCCCACGTCTGCCGGTCGCTTTCTATACCTTGCCGCTGCGCTACATGTCGCATTGGCAATCACGATTTTCCTCGTGGGCCACTTCCGCGTAGCCCCGAATACTTTTGACGAAAACGGAATTGGTCTGACTTTCGCTGTGGACAGCACAACGTATCAACGTGTCGCCAGCGATCTGGTCGAGGAATGGCGCAACCACGGCTTCAGTGCGTGGCTCAACGCGAAAGCGCCGCTGCACAGTCGTCTTTACTCTGTCTCGTTTGCTATCTTCGGAAAACTCCTGGGCCACAACATCCTCGCCGCTGAACCACTGAATCTCTTTTACTATCTCTCGATCCTCAATTGCGTTTACTTTCTCGGCCGCGAAGTCTTCAACGCGCAGACCGGCTTCATCGCGGCGATCATCGTCGCGCTGTGGCCCACGTTTCTATTTAGCTCAACGCAACTCATGCGCGATCCACTCGCGATCGCGTGCCTGCTCGCGTTGGTGGTTTTGCTCGTTTTCGTGCTGGGTCGTGTGCTTCGATGGCTGCCCGGAATCCTGATCGGTATTGCGGGCGCGCTGCTCGCTACGTTGTTTTGGCTCGCGCGTGGAAACATGTGGAACATCGTCCTCGTGGCGATAGCGATCACGTTGGTCCTGCTCGTGTCGCGCATGGTTCACGATAAGAGATTCATGAGCGGAAACGTGATAGTCATGCTTTTCGTAGTTGTGGCTGTGCTCTTTGTTCCGCCGCGTCTTGAGAGCACGACGTTACCTGGCACGCGGCCGCCAGTGACGCCACTCGCCATTCCAACCGCCTCACAGCCTGCCGCGCGCGAAGGTGTTTGGGCCACCGCGCTCAAGCAGATCAGCACGCGCAGAGCGGGATTTCGTTTCTACAACTCGCGCGCTTCGGATATCGATCCCGAGGTGCAGTTTTCAAGCACCAGCGACATCGTGCGATTCATTCCGCGCGCGTTCGTGATCGGATTCTTCGCGCCGTTTCCGCGGATGTGGGTACAAACTGGAAGCTTCGGTTTGGCGGTGCGCGTAGTGAGCGGGCTCGAGACGCTCGCGATGTATTTTCTTTACGTGGCGGCGGGTTTGTGCGTGTGGCGAGAACGACGAAACCGGAAGATGTGGCTGCTGTTTTCGGTGTCGACGATTGGAATGCTGGCGTTGGGTTTAGTGGTCGTGAATGCGGGGGCGTTGTTTCGACTTCGGTATGTGTGCTGGACCTTAATGATCGTTTTAGCCGCGGATTTTCGCGGATTTACTGCACGATCTCGTTCACGAACGCGATGAAATCGTGAATGTCGTCTTCGCTTGTATCGAAGGAAGCCATTAGTCGCACTTCCGAGATCGCGTCGTCCCAGACGTAGAAGAAATATTTCTCCTGTAGCGCCGGGATGTATTCGCGCGGGATCGTGGCAAAGACGCCGTTAGATTCGACGGGCTGCGTGAGTTTGATCTTCGGCACTTTCGATAATTCGGCGCCGAGCAACTGGGCCATCCGGTTCGCGTGCGCGGCGCCGCGCCGCCACAAATCGCCTGCCAGCAGCGCTTCAAACTGCGCCGAGATGAACCGCATCTTCGACGGCAGGTGCATGCCCTGTTTGCGTATGTACTTGAAGTCGGCCGCGCGCGCTTTATCAAAAAACACGACCGCCTCGCCGTACATCATTCCATTCTTCGTGCCGCCGAACGAAAGCACATCGACACCCACGTCCGCCGTGATCTCTTTAAGCGACGCATCGAGCGCGACGGCCGCATTCGAGAGTCGTGCGCCGTCGACGTGCAGCAGGAGGCCGTGGTCATGCGCGAAATCAGCGAGCCTCTTCAACTCGTCTCGCGTGTAGACAGTGCCCATCTCGGTGGCTTGCGAGATCGTGATCACGCGTGGCTGTACGTGATGCTCGACGCCGATGCCGTGCAGCAACGGCTTGACTTGTTCGACGCGCAGTTTGCCGTCCGGCGTGGGGATCGTGATCAGTTTGCAGCCGGTGAACTTCTCGGGCGCGCCACACTCATCAACGTTCACGTGCGCCGTGTCGGCACAGAAGATCGCGTGATGCGGTTGCGTGATCGCTTTCAAGCCGAGGACGTTCGCACCCGTTCCGCCAAAGACAAAAAAGACCGCGACGTCGCCGAAGTGTTTTTGAAACAGATCCATCGCGCGCGCGGTGATCGGATCGCTGCCATACGCGACCACGTGTCCGTCATTCGCGCGCGTGATGGCATCGATAACCTCCGGATGCACACCGGCGTTGTTGTCGCTCGCGAAGCTCCGTTTACTCATACAAATCAGTACAAAATCCGTGCTATCCGCGGTTAAGATCCCGTTTGATCTCACGCGCCGCATTTGCGCCGGGTAGACCTGTGAGACCGCCGCCGGGATGCGTGCCCGCGCCGCACAAGTAAAGACGTTTGAGCGGCGTGCGATACTGCGCCCAACCAATCAACGGTCGAAACGTAAAAACCTGATCGAGCGTTTGTTCGCCGTGGTGAATGTGTCCGCCGCTGAGACCGTACTCCCGTTCGAGATCGAGTGGCGTGATCACCTCGCTTGCGACAATCCTTTGACGAAGTCCGGGCGCGTAAGCTTCGAGCTTATCAATCACGTTGTTCGCAAACTCGTCGCGCCGAGTGATCCAATCTCCGTTTTTCAACTTGTACGGCGCGAACTGCACGTGAACCGACATCACGTGTTTCCCCGCAGACGCGAGCGACGGATCGCCCAGCGACGGGATCGTGACGTCGAGATAAGGATCTGATGAAAACTCGCCGTACTTCGAAGCATCGAACGCACGCTCGAGGTAGTCGATTTCAGGACCGATATGAATTCTACCGAACAATTTTTTCGTGTCGTCTACGCCGCGAAACCCCGGCAAGCCATCGAGCTCAAGATTGATCTTTCCTACAACGCCCGCCGCGCGATAGTTGCGCATCTTCAGGAGAAAACCAGGTTCGAGATCGATCGGATCCACGAGGTTCAGAAACGTCGTGCGTGGATCAGCATTCGAAACCACCACGCGCGATTCAATTTCCTCGCCGCCCTCGAGTACGACCTTCGGTTTGTCGCCGTACGCGCCGCTGATCTGCGCGACGCGTGCGGACGTGCGGATCTCGGCACCCGCGGCCTTCGCGGCGTTTGCCAGCGCCTGACTCAGCGCGCCCATGCCGCCCTTCGCCGTCGACGCTGATCCGAACGCGCTGCCGTCCAGCGCCGCTTGCCACAACAGCCCGAGGCTCGTGCCGGCAGACCATGGACCAGCAAACGCTCCGTGAATTCCGCGCGCAGCCACGACGGCACGCAACAACTCCGTCTCAAACCACTCGCTAACGAGATCGGCAACGGCCATCGGCCCCCAGCGCAGCAGTCGATACTCGTCTTTCTTCCCCAGACCGCGAAACGCGAGTCCGATCTTGCCGAGCTGCCACAAGTCAGTCTTTGTCGGTTGATCAATCGACGGCGGCGTCATCGAAAGCAGCGGCGCCAACACGCGGCCGATGCGTGAGAAGCTGCCGACAAACTCCGGATAACTCTTCGCGTCTTTCGCGGAAAACTTTTCGATCTCGCTAACCGTGCGACCATCGTCGTTGTAGATGCAAAGCGACTTGCCGTCCGGTGCGAGTGCGAGCACGCGGACTTCCGGAGTGATCATCTCCAGCCCGTGCCGCGCGAGGTTCAAATCCGCAACCACCTGAGCCGCCATTGGACCAGCGGCGTGATCCAACGCCGCACCACCGCCAACCTCCTCAAGGGCTTCCAGCACCAGCGTCTTCAGCCCACTCTTCGCAAGATAAGACGCGGCCACCAGACCGTTATGACCAGCCCCGATAATCGTTACGTCATATGTCATTGAGTTTTTCTAACCACGGATAACACGGATTAGATCCGGATTTTTATCCGTTTAATCCGCGGTTAAATATCCTTCAGCATCTGCAACGCCGCGTTCCGTCCCGGCGCGCCCATGATCCCACCACCCGGATGCGTCGCCGACCCGCACATGTAAAGGTTCTTGATTGGCGTCCGATACTGCGCCCAACCCGGCGCAGGCCGCAGGAAGAAAAGCTGCTCGAGCGTCAACTCGCCCTGGAAAATATTCCCTTCCGACAAACCAAACTCGCGTTCGAGATCGAGCGGCGTCAGCACCTGCCGATGGCGAATCAGGCTCTTGATGTTCGGCGCGTGCTCGGCAATCGTATCGACGACCGTATCGCCAAACTCCTCGCGCTTCTCGTCCCACGTTCCTTCCTTCAAGTTGTACGGCGCGTACTGCACGAAGCACGACATCACGTGCTTGCCCGGCGGCGCCACCGAAGGATCCGTGAGGCTCGGAATCACCATGTCGATATACGGGCGACGCGAGAAACGCCCGTACTTCGCTTCGTCATACGCGCGCTCCATGTAATCAACACTCGGCGAGATCGAAATCGCGCCGCGCAGGTGTGCGCCTGGTCCAGGCAGCGCCTTGAAGTCGGGCAAACCATCGAGCGCGAGGTTCACCTTTCCTGACGAGCCGCGATACTTGTAGCGCTTGAGATCGGTGCAGAAATCGTCTGGCAGGTATTGCTCGCCGATCATCTTCATGAACGTCAACCGTGGATCGACACTCGATGAAACAACGTCAGCCAGGATCTCATCGCCGTTCTCGAGCACGACGCCGGTCGCGCGGCCGTTCTTATGCAAAATCTTCGCAATCGGTGCATTGGTGCGAATCTCGACACCCGCTTCGCGCGCCGCGTCACCGATCGCGTTTGAGATCGCGCCGGTGCCGCCGCGCGCAAAACCCCACGAACGAAACGCGCCATCAATCTCGCCCATGTAATGATGCAGCAGCACGTACGCAGTTCCGGGCGAGCGCACGCCAAGGAACGTGCCGATGATTCCCGACGCCGACATCGTCGCTTTGAGCACGTCCGTCTCGAACCACTGATCGAGAAAATCGACCGCGCTCATCGTCATCAACTGCACCTGATTGTACTTGTCTTCGTCGGAGAGTTTTTGAAATCGACGACCGAGAAATGCGAGGTTCTTCCAGCCTTTGGGATCGAGTGAAGTCGGATCGGGCGGAGTCATGCTCATGATCGGCTTCACGAAGTGGGCCATCTCGATCATCGCCTTGCCATATTCATCATACGCTTCGGCATCGAGACGCGAGTGACGCGCAATCTCGCGACGCGTGCGGGCGTGATCGTTGACGCGCCAGAGATAATCGCCGTTCGGCATCGGGGTGAACGTGCCGTCGAGCGGCAAAATCTCGAGACCGTGACGCGGCAGATCGAGCTCGCGAATTATCTCGGGCCGCAACAGCGAAACAACGTAAGAGCAGACGGAAAACTTGAAGCCGGGAAACACTTCCTCCGTGACCGCCGCGCCGCCAAGCACATGACGCCGCTCGAGCACGAGAACCTTCTTCCCCGCACGCGCGAGATAGGCGGCATTCACGAGTCCGTTATGCCCGCCGCCAATCACTACAACATCGTATTTGCTGTTACCTTGCCGCAAGCGCGTTAGGATACTTATAATCGCTCGCCCTGACAAACAGGCCACGAAAAAGCACAAAATGCACAAAAATGATTTTCTGAAAACGTTTGTGCTTTTTGTGCCTCTTTGTGGCTAACTTAAAAATAATGCCTATTGGAACCGCGTTTCACGAACGGACATTCCCGCTGTGCGAGAGTCTTAGCTATCGCGAGTGGTCTGGTTACTATGCGGTTAGCTCGTACGAGCCGCACCACGAACATGAGTACAACGCGATTCGCAATGCCGCGGCGCTGATCGATATTTCGCCGTTGTTCAAGTATCGACTCACGGGCAAGGATGCGACGCGGCTTATCGATCGTGTCATCACGCGCGACCTGCGCAAGGTGTCGGTGGGCCAGGTGATCTATACGCCGTGGTGTGACGAGCGCGGCAAAGTGATCGACGACGGCACGGTTTCGCGTCTCGAGGAGAATGCTTATCGCTGGACTGCTGCCGATCCGAGTCTCAGATGGTTTACTCAAAACGCCGCGGGCATGGACGTGCAGATCGAAGACATCTCCGAAAGCGTGTCAGCGCTCGCGTTGCAAGGTCCGACTTCCGGTCGCTTGCTCAAGAATCTCGTTGAAGATGCGAACGTCGCGAACCTCAAATATTTTCGCGTCACCAAAGGTACGATCGCGGGCGTGCCGGTTGAGATCTCGCGCACCGGTTACACGGGCGATCTCGGCTACGAGATCTGGATCGAATCCGACAAGGCGCTGCGCGTTTGGGATGCGCTCATGGAAGCAGGCCGCGCGTTCGATATCCATCCCGCGGGAATGCTCGCGCTCGACGTGGCCCGCGTTGAAGCCGGGCTGTTGCTGATCGACGTCGACTTTAACAGCAGCAAGAAAGCGCTCGTCGACGAACAGCGCTACTCGCCATTCGAGATGGGACTCGGGCGACTCGTTCATCTCGACAAAAATCGCTTCGTGGGCCAACAGGCTTTGATCGAAGAGCAGAAGCACGGGCACGCGCGGGAAATTGTTGGTCTCGAGATCGATTGGCCGCAGGTCGAAGGTCTTTACGAAAAGGTCGGTTTGCCTCCGGCAGTCTCGCCGAGCGCATCGCGAGTTGCGGTGCCAGTGTTCAAGGAAGGAATTCAGGTCGGCAAAGCAACGACGACAACATGGTCGCCGACGTTGAAGCGCATGATCGCGCTCGCAACCGTGAAACGCGAGCACACGCGCCCGGGCACACGGTTGCAGTTCGAAATCACGGTCGAGGCCGTCAGGCATCACGTACGCGCGACAGTCGTCAAGACGCCGTTCTTCAATCCCAAACGCAAAACCGCAACGCCGATATCGTAGGGTGGATTTCTCTGTGCAACCTCTGTGTCTCTGTGGTGCTCTTTCTACGAATTACTCGACCACAGAGACACAGAGAACGCAGAGGTTGCACAGAGAAGGATCAACCTAATGAGGTCACACCTGCAAAAAATTATCGAGCAGTACGATCCGAATCTTGCGCTCGAATATGCGTCGACGATTCCTTCTTCGTGGTACATCGACAAACACTTTTTCTATCACGAACTCCAAACCGTCTTCTCACAATCATGGCAGCTTGCGGCCCGCGCGGATCAGTTGACTGAACCGGGCCGTTACGTCACGACGGACATAGCCGGCGAGCCGGTGCTGATCGTGCGTGGCAGCGACGGCGAGTTGCGCGGGTTCTTCAATGCGTGCCGCCATCACGCGGCGGCGGTGATGACTGAGCCGGAAGGCAAAGCGGCGCAGCTTCGCTGTCCGTATCACGGCTGGACCTATTCGCTCGAAGGCGAGTTGAAAGGCACGCCCGATTTTTCGGGTGTGTGTGATTTCGATCGTGCGAGTAACAGCCTCGTGTCGTTGGAAATCGCGGAGTGGGAGAATTGGGTGTTTGTGAAGCTGGTCCAGGGTCTCGCGGTTTCGCTGGAGGATTTTCTTGGTGAGGATCTCGTAGCGCAGACGAGTGGGCTTCGGTTGAAAGACCTGCACTGGTTCGAGCGGCGTCATTACCACTTCGACTGCAACTGGAAAGTGTTTGTTGATAACTATCTCGATGGTGGTTATCACGTGCCGTATTTGCACAAAGGACTCGACAGCGTGCTCGATTACAGCAAGTACACGATCGAGAACGGCGAGCATTACTGTTTGCAGTGGAGTCCGATTGTGAGCGAGGGCGCGGAGGCGCAGACGGGCGCGGTGCGGAAGGGCGATCGCGCACTGTATTACTGGATCTATCCAAACTTTATGATCAACTGGTACGACGGCGTGATGGACACGAACCTCGTCGTGCCGCGCGGTGTGGACCAGACCGAGGTGATCTTCGATTTTTATTTTCCGGATTCGATTAGTGATGACGCACGCCGGGCGAGTGTTGAGGTGGGGCAGCGGATTCAGGATGAGGATGTGGCGATCTGTAAGTCAGTGCAGCATGGGTTGAATTCGCGGGCTTATAACGCAGGCAGATTATCGGTGAGAAGAGAGGCTGGTGAGCATTTGTTTCACCGGCTGCTTTATCGCGATGTACGTTCGACAGGATTACCGGATTTACAGGATTCACATGATTAGTCCTGCAAATTCTGAAAATCCCGCAATCCTGTCCAAAGGCCATCTGCTACGCGTACTCGGTGTCGGTTTTGGTCTCGCGGTAATCATCGGCAATACGATCGGCGCGGGGATCTTCAGGACGCCGGGTACGATCGCCGAAGAACTTCCGGCTCCGACTCCATTCCTGTTCGTTTGGCTTGCGGGTGGGCTTTACGCACTGCTCGGCGCGATCTCGCTCGCGGAACTCGGCACGATGCTGCCGCGCTCCGGAGGACAGTATGTCTTCTCGCGTTACGCGTTGGGCGAGTATGCCGGCTTCATTGTTGGCTGGAGCGATTGGATCTCGTCATGCGGTTCGACCGCTGCCGTGTCGCTTCTGATCGGCACGTTCACAGGCGCGTTGTTTCCCGCGCTCGACGGACATGCGAAGACAGTCGCGGCCGCGGTGGCGGTGATCTTCGCGTTCCTGCAATGGCGCGGCATTGTTTGGGGCAGCAATATCCAAAACCTCACGAGCCTGCTGAAGGCGCTTGCGTTCCTCGCTTTGATCGTCGCGGCTTTCGTACTCGGCGGTAACGGTGCTTTAACGACTACTCAATCACACGCGGCTCCGATCACGCTCGCCGCCGTGGTCATCTCGTTGCAAGCCGCGATCTACACGTACGACGGCTGGAGCGGCGTGATCTATTTCTCGGAGGAAGTAAAAGAATCGAGTCGCAACATACCGCGCGCGTTGTTTAGCGGCGTGCTCACGATCACGGCGATCTATTTGCTGGTCAATGTCGCACTGCTTTACGTGTTGCCGATCTCGCGAATGGTCGGAAAGGAATTTGCGGCGGGCGAAGCGGCGAACGTGATCTTCGGCGTGCATGGCGACACGGTCTTTCGGTGTTTGACGATCGTCTCGATGCTGAGCGCTATCAATGCGCTGCACCTAATGGCCACGCGCGTGATCTTCGCGATGAGTCGTGATGGACTGTTTACGAGGAAGGCTGCCGTGGTTAACGAAGGTGGAACGCCCACGATCGCGCTGGCGCTTAGTCTGTTTGTCGCGCTGATGTTCATCGTGTTTGGTGAAAAGTTTGAGACAGTCATCACGGTGCTCGCGTTCTTCTTCGTGGTTAATTACATCCTTTCGTTCGTCTCGCTGTTTGTGCTGCGCTTCCGCGAGCCGAATAAGCCGCGACCGTACCGGGCGTGGGGATATCCCGTGACGCCGGCGCTCGCGTTGCTTGGATCGGTGTTGTTTCTCATGGGAGCGATACGTGCGGATACGAGGAACAGTGTGTATGCGCTGGTGTTGCTGGCGGTGAGCTATCCCGTGTACCTCTTGACGCGAAGAGGTGAAGAGGTTCAGATGTAAGAGATTTCTCCCGCAAAGGCGCAAAGGCGCAAAGAAGACCTAAGGGCTTCCGAATCACTTGTGTCTTCTTTGCGCCTTTGCGTCTTTGCGGGAGAACGTTTTCAGAGCGGCCGTGACCGAACCTCTACCGGGCGCCTTCGTTGTCGACCTCGAGCGTGCGGGTGGTTGATTCGATGTTACGGGCTTTGAAGCAGCTTGCCAGGCGGGCGCCGATCTCGTCGTCATTATCATCAACCAGGGCGACGATACTTGGACCAGCACCGCTCAACGCGATGCCGAGCAGGCCGGGTGTGCGCGGAATTGCGAGCGCCTCGGCAAGTCCGGGCACGAGCGACTCGCGATACGGTTGATGCAGACGATCGCGCATCGCTTCCCAAAGTAAATCGTAACGTTGTTGCGCAAGCGCTGCTGTAAAGAGGGCCGTTCGCTGCAGGTTCTGAACGGCGTCGATGCGCGTGACCGTGCGCGGGAGAGCGGCGCGGGCGACGTGTGTCGGCAGTTGCGATTGAGGAGAGACGACAACGACACGAATCTGCGGGGGCCAGTCGAATTTAGTCGAAAGCACGCTTCCGTCGCTGCGGATGCAGCCAGCGAGAAAGCCGCCGAAGATCGAGGCGGCGACGTTGTCCGGATGGCCCTCGAATTCAGTGGCGTAGTTGAGAACTGATTGATCCGAGATCGATTTTCCGGTTAGTAACGAACTGAGCTTGATCCCGGCGACGATGGCGGCGGCGCTGCTGCCGAGACCGCTCGCGAGCGGAATCTCGTTATGAACCGTGAGCTCAACGCACGGCAGCGAGACACCCTCGCGCTGAGCGGCGAAAGACATCGCGCGATAGATCAGGTTAACGGCATTGCGCGGGAGTGCTTCGTTCTCTTTCGCGCCGGTGGTCGTGACGCGGCACGGTTCGGAGCCTTCGGGAACCGCGGTGGCGCTCACGGTTAGATAAAGTTTCAGCGCGAGACCAAAACAGTCAAAGCCGGGGCCGAGGTTCGAAGTTGACGCCGGTACGCGAATCTTCATTACAGAAAATCAACCACGGATTTTGCGGATTGGATACGGATCGGGGCGCTGGCGAATTTGGCGCTCAGTTGTCTGCCATCGGGCGCGATCAAATTCCCGCTGTGATACTTGATCACGTAGTCAGTGTCCTTCAAGACGTGACCGGTTAACACGGCAACAACTGTTTCGTGTTCTTTGATTTCATTTTGAGCAACGAGCTTGCGTATGCCCGCGACCGTCGTCGCTGACGCAGGTTCGCAACCGATCCCGTCGCGCCCGATGACGGCCTTTGCGTCCGCAATCTCCTGCTCGGTGACGGTTATAACGCTGCCGCCCGTCTCGCGCACAGCGCGCCACGCCTTCTGCCACGAAACAGGCGCGCCGATCTTGATCGCGGAAGCGAGCGTTTGCGGGTGTTCTTCGTTCACGAAGGTCTCGCGCTCGGCATCGGAATAGAACCGCGCAAACGGCGCCGCGCCCTCAGCCTGTACCACTGTAATCTTTGGTTGAGTTTTGATCAGTCCGCTGTCTAACAACTCGCGAAAACCTTTTCCGAAGGCGGAGCTGTTCCCGAGATTTCCGCCGGGCACAACCAGATGATCCGGCACGCGCCACTCGAGCTGCTCGGCCAGTTCGAACGCAACCGTCTTCTGACCTTCAATACGAAACGGATTGATCGAGTTGACGAGATAGACCGACTCGTCTTCGGCAAGCTCGCGAATCTGCTTCATGCACGTGTCAAAGTTGCCTTCGATTTCAAACACCTTCGCGCCGTAGTCCAGCGCCTGTGCGAGCTTTGCGTGACTAACCTGGCCCCCGGGCACGAGTATCGCGCACATGAGATCCGCGCGCGCCGCATAGGCCGCCAGACTCGCCGCCGTGTTTCCAGTGCTCGCGCAGACGACGAGCCGCGCGCCGAGCTTGCGCGCCTGGGTTACCGCGACCGTCATGCCTGTGTCTTTGAATGAGCCGGTCGGATTACAGCCTTGATGCTTGAGAGTTAGTTGCGGGAGGCGACAGTAATCAGCGGAACGGGGTGCGTCGTAGAGCGGCGTGTTGCCTTCGCCGAGCGAGACTATGCCCACGTCGTCAGTGAATGGCAAAGATTCGCGGAAACGCCAGACACCACTGCGGTCGCGAGGTTCGAGAGATGTGCGTCGCTTTAACCAGACATCGCGCAGAGAACTCGAATCGATCTCGGCACGACGATCGATATCTAACAGCCCGCCGCAACGGGAACACACGTAAAGCCGCGCATCAAGATCGAACTCGGCGCGACAATCAGCCGCTATACATTGCTGGAAATACTTGGTCAACGAGACAGCATTTTACAGGATTTCAGGATTTTCATGATTATCATGAAAATTCTGTCATCCTGTAAAAGACTACTCTTAAAAACTAAACCTCACCTGCGCGTCGATGCGGCGATTGTACGCGGGATTGCCGCCACCGAACCCGCCAAAGCCACCCGCCGTCGACGTCGATTGCCCAAACAACAACGAGCCGAGATTGCCCACGGGATTCGCGAGGTTCGTGTGATTCAGGATGTTGTTGAAGTTCAGTGAGAACGTCAGATTGTAACGGCCGGCGCCGCCACCACCGCCACCGAAACCGCCCCCGCCTGGTCCACCAAAACCGCCGCCGCCGCGCGCGCCACCGCCGCCTGGTCCACCGCCGCCCGGACCACGACCGGCCATGCCGCCACTCATCATCGTGTTGCGCCGTCCGTCAGCTTGTTGGTTTCCCTGCTGATCCTGGCGGTTGCGCGCGTTCGAGCCGCCTTCAGAACCAAAGCTCCACGTCTTGCTCACGCGCATGTTGACGGTTGTCGAACTCGGCCCTTCGCCGAAGTTGCGCGGAATCATCACGTCGCCCGGCGCGAACGTCAGCTTGAAGTTGCCGAACGGCGTGCACTTAATGTTGATCGTGTCCGAGCAATCGGCACCGGCGGGCGCCAGCGCGGGACGCTCGATATTCAACGTGTCGCCATTGAGGTCGCGCCCGAGCGTGATATTGAACGGACGCCCTGACTGCACGATCACAAACGGGTTCAACGTGATGCCCCACGGCGCGCGGAAGTTACCCGTCATCACAAACCGATGCCTGATGTCGTTCGACGCGCGGCCGTACTCAGTGCTTAAGTCGTACGGGTTCGCCGGGAAGCTGCCGATGCCGTCAGCGTCGCTGTTTGCTTTCGAGAAAACGTAATACGCATTCATCGTCGCGTTGCGATGAAAACGGCTGTTGAAGTTGACGATGAGCTGGTTCTGGTTGTAACGACCGCTCGACTCGTACTCGAAGATGTTGCAAGTCGGCGAGGGATTGATGTCCGTGGGAATGAAGTCAGCGCAGTCCAACGGGCGAATGCCACTCGCCGGCACGCCCGGAATAAACGTGCCCGGCAGCGGCGCGTTCAATGGTCGCGTGCGCAGCACATGCAGCGAACGAATGTTGATGTAGCTCGTCGCGAGGGTCAGATTGTGCGGCAACTGGTGCTCCACACTGATCACTGATTGCAACGTGTACGGCGCTTGCAGATTGTCCGCGAGTCGATAAACCGATCCGGGAACTGCAAACTGCACGAGCTGATCGGCAGTCGGAATCAGCGGGAAGAAATCCGGGTTCTGCACGGTGAACTGTTGCTGATTGATACCGTTCAAGCGCTCGGCCGTCATCGTCAGGCTCTCGCTGATGCGCTCGTAGAAAACGCCGTAGCCGCCGCGTATGACGGTCTTCGACTGCTGTCCACCCGGCGACCACGCAAAACCGACGCGTGGTCCAAGGTTCAAATTGCTATCGACGTTGCTCTGGTTCTCGTAACGCAGACCGAGACTGAGCGTGAAGTTTGGCCGCACCTTCCAATCGTCCTGAACATAACCGCCGATATCAAACTGACTGACTCTGGATTCCGGATTGCCGGACGACAAACTAAACTGGCTCGCGCCGCCGCCGAGCAAACGAATCTGGAGCGGGTCGACACCGAGCGCGATCAACTCCTGCGTACGACGATAACGCTCGATACTGGTGACGATCTGCGTGCCGCCGGCTGGCTGCAAATTCCCGTCGAGCTTTGGACCAAAACCGCCGCCGAAGAACGTGTAAGTGCCGCCGAAGTTCTGTGGTGAAATCTGGTCGATGTGAACGCCACGCAAACGAGCGCCTACCTTCAACGCATGTTGACCATGCGCGATTGAAGTGTTGTTCGAGAGTTCCCAGTCGTTCGTCGTGCTGTTTGATTGGCCCACCTGCGATCCGCCACCCGTGAATGCCTCACTCACCTGAACCGTGGGAATCGAGTTGTCCGCATCCTGCGCACTGGTTTGATGTTCAAACTGGAACCGCGTCTCGTTGACGATTGTCTTATTGATGATCGCGGTCTCAGTGAGCTGAACGCTCTGTTCGTCGCTCGCGGTGTCGTACGCGCGCGTGGGCAACGAGAAGCCGCCGACACCAGTCACACGCGTGGTCTTCGTATAGTTGTAGCGTCCGACGAGCGTGTGGTTCTGGTTGATCTGATAATCGATTCGCGGGCTGAACGTGGTGCGGCGGCTCGGAACTGCAACCGCTTCGTTGAAACCGACGATGTTGTTATTCGCGTCGAGCACGGTCGCGACGATGAGCGCCTGGTCGTTAATGTCGCGCTTGTCAAAGTCGACGAAGAACGAAGCCTTCTTTTTCGAGATTGGACCGCCGAAGTTGCCGCCATACTGTCGCGTTTGAATCGGCGGACGAGTGTCAGCGAAAGGGTTGCGCGCGTTTAGCGCATCGTCGTTGAAGTTGAACGAAACCTGGCCGCGGTAACGATCGGTGCCGGGACGTGTCAGGATTTCGATACGACCAAAACCGAGTCGATCGTATTCAGCGGAGAAAGGGTTTGCGTTGATCCGGATCTCGCGAATCGAAGCGCGCGGTGGCAGGCGACCGCCGGTGAATCCGTCGACGAAAATCTGGCCGCCGTTAGGACCAGCCGAGGGACCGGCGAGCGCCTGGAGTGCGGCGGCGAGATCGTCCGGATCGTCAGGCAGCGCGTCGATGTCGGCATCTTTTAAGACAATTGCGCCGGCGTTGTTCTCAGGCTCAGTGCTAACTTCGCGATTGTCACTGGAGACAGTGACTTTCTGTTCTTCGATTGCGACTTTCAGCGTGATGTCAAACTGGAGCGGTTTGCCGGCGACGACTTCAACATCGGGAGTTTCGGAATTTGCAAAGCCCGCGTTGCTTGCGCGCACCGTGTACTTGCCGGGCGCGAGACCACTGACCACGTAATTGCCGGAGTCGTTCGTGACCACCGACTTCTCGACGCCTTGACTATCGATCACCGTCACACTCGCGCCAACGATCGCGCCGCCCAACTCGTCCAGCACCTGTCCCCGCAACGAACCGGGACGCTGCTGTTGCGCAAACACGAGGCCGGGGATGCTCGCGCAAAGGGCGATGACCAACACGATTTTCTTCATTCCGAAGACTCCTTCGATACTTTTCACTAACTGGCGCAGGTAGAGTGCGTTAGGCGCTCAGCGGCGGGCCGGATTGTATCGAAACTGGGCGTAAAGAGTCTGTCAACAGTTTGTAAAGTTTCGTAAACTTTGCGGCCTTGCATTCTTCCTTTGCGGCTTTGCGTGAAAATAATCTCTCGCGCAAAGGCGCAAGGAAGCAAAATGTAAAGTTTTGTAGTTTTACGGTTGACACTTCTTTACGCACGAAAACAGGCGATTATTGTAGGATTTCTCTCGACTTGCCTTAGGTCGTCCATATGTCTTTCAATCTGGCTGTACAGCAACCAATGGAACGCGTGCTTGTAATCGACGACGACGTCGGCCTTTGTGAGTTGGTGGGTGAGTATCTTCAGCCTGAAGGTTACACGGTTGAAGCGATCCACAACGGCGAGAAGGGCATTGACCGCGCGTTGTCGAACGAACACGATCTGGTCGTGCTCGACGTGATGTTGCCGGGCGCGAACGGTTTCGACGTGCTGCGACGCATTCGCGCTCGTTCTCGTATTCCTGTTTTGATGTTGACCGCTCGAGGCGATGATGTGGACCGCATCGTTGGACTCGAAATCGGTGCAGACGATTACCTCCCAAAGCCATTCAACCCTCGCGAACTCGTCGCTCGTATTCGTGCAGTATTGCGGCGCGCCCAGCCCGTTGAGTCAGCTACTTCCGCGCGTGAGACAATTCGTGTCGGCGACATTGAAATGGACAGCAACACGCGCAACGTCCGCCGCTCGGGGGAAGTAGTTGAACTCACCGGTGTCGAATACGATCTGCTCGAGATTCTGCTGCGCAACGCCGGACAGATCGTGAAGCGAGAAGATCTGGTGAAGGAGGTGTTGGGCCGCGAGTTGTCGCCGTTCGATCGCAGCATCGACATGCACGTGAGTAACCTGCGCAAGAAGCTCGGCCATCAGCTCAACGGTCTCGAGCGAATCAAGACCATCCGCGGCGTGGGCTACATTTACGGCGCCACTTCAGAAAAAGAATGAGCCACAAAAAGGCACAAAATGCCCAAAAAGAAATGTGCAAAATGAACAGGCATTGCTCCTCGTGGTGCATTTCTTTTTGTGCATTTTGTGCCTTTTTGTGGCTGAATAAAAATCGATGAAGTTCCCATTTCGCAGCTTATATCTGAAGATCTTCATCTGGTTCTGGCTCGCCATGATCCTGATCAACGTCGTGCTGTTTGTGGCGTTCGCGCTGACGCGTCCGACACCGACGAGACGTTCGTGGCGCGACCTCGCGCAAACTGGTCCAAACGCACAAAAGGCTGCCGAGGTCTACGAACAATCAGGACCGCAAGCACTGACCGCGGCGCTGCAATCGACAGAAAAGACTACCGGTGTCAGCGCGACTTTCTTCGACGAGAATGGCAATGAACTTTCCGGGCGACCAGTGCCGCCCGCGGCATCCGAACTGATCGCGAAGGCAAACGAGAGCCGCGACATCGAATTTAACTTCGCCGTTGAAAACACACTCGTCGCCCGGCCCGTCGTGAGCGCGAAGGGGCAGCGTTACATCTATCTCGCGCACATTCCTCGTCCTCCGTTCCAACCAACCTTCCAGTCGTTAGGCGTTCGTTTGCTAGTCGTGCTCGTGATCGGCGGCATCTTTTGTTACTGGCTGGCGCGTTATCTCACGCAGCCGCTGCTGAAACTTCGCACGACGACAAACGAGCTCGCCGAAGGAAACCTCGGCGCGCGTGTCTCGCGGAAGCTCGCGAAACGACAGGATGAAATCGGGCAGTTGGGACGCGACTTCAACTCGATGGCCGAGCGCCTCGAGTCGATGGTCAAGGCGCAACAACGCCTGCTCGGCGACATCTCGCACGAGTTGCGATCGCCGCTGGCGCGGCTCGGCGTCGCGTTGGGTTTGGCGCGACAGCGTTCTGGCCCCGAAGCGAACGGCGCGTTCGATCGGATCGAACGTGAGTCAGACAATCTGAATGAGTTGATTAGCCAGTTGCTGACGCTCACGCGTTTGGAAAGCGGCACTGATGGTCGTAAGCGCACGAACGTCGATCTCGCGGCGCTGGTGAAGGAAGTCGCGGACGACGCTGACTTCGAGGCGCGCAGCGTGAATCGCGCGGTTCAGGTGGTGAAGAGTGACAATTGTTCGATCAAAGGAGTCGAGGAGCTGTTGCGCAGCGCGGTTGAGAATGTGGTGCGCAACGCGGTGCGATACACGCCTGAGGGAACGGCGGTTGAAGTTGCGCTGAGCAGGCAAAATGGAGATGCCGTGATTAGCGTGCGCGATCGTGGGCACGGTGTTCCGGAGGAGTCGCTCGATAAGATCTTCCGGCCGTTCTATCGCACCGAGGACGCGCGTGATCGACAGAGTGGTGGTGGAACTGGTTTGGGTCTCGCGATCACCGAACGCGCCGTTCGCATGCACGGCGGCTCAGTCCAGGCTGTGAATGCTGTCGATGGAGGCCTCGCGGTTGAGATGAAGTTTAGACATGATTTACACGATTGATTTCAGGATTTACAAGATATTTCATTTAACGCCGAGTCTTGTTCATCTTGAAAAATCATGTAAATCATGTAGACGACTTTCTTCGCCTCCTACGCACCAACCCCATTTCCACGAACCTGACGACCAGGATCCAAATCAACGCAGCCGCGAACCCCGCGATCACATCCGTCGTGTAGTGCACGCCGAGATAGATTCGCGACAATCCAATCAACAAAAACATCGCCGTGCTCACAATCCAGATCGCGGCCTTCACACGTCTCGACTTGATGCGCGCCGTTAAAATCGCCGCGAGCGCGCCAAAGAAAACCGCGCTTGTCAGCGAGTGTCCACTCGGAAAACTGTACGTTTCAGGTGGCGAGAGGTTGAAGTACGGCACGGGTCGCGGACGCTTGAACGCGAGCTTCAGCGTGATATTCAAAAGTCCCGCACCGATCATCGTTAACGCAAACAGTATCGCTTCGCGCTTCCACTTTCGCATCGCAAAGCGAATCACGACGAAGATCGTCGCAATCGAGAGCGCTATCGTTGATCCGACAAACGAGAACCCGCGCATGATTGCCGTGAGCAACGGCGAGGCAAGCTGATGGACGGCAGCTCGCGTCGCGTCGTCAAACGCGCGGGCATCGCCTTCGAGCGCCTCGTCCGCGAGCCAGCCGAAAAAAATCAGCGCGCCGACGGCAGTCGCAAGACCAAGCAACAATGATAGACTAAGGAACTCAAAGAAACGCTTCTTGTTTGCGGGTGTGTCCGACACTATCGTTACTTTAGCCACAAAAGGACAAAATGCACAAAATTCTAATCTCGATTCTCCTTCTGTGTTTTCTCCTAAGCCCTCTTTCAGCACAAACCGCCGGTGACGATTACAACGCGATCTTCAAACCGCTGAAGTGGCGATCGATTGGTCCGTTTCGTGGTGGGCGATCGGTCTGCGGCACGGGCGTCGTCGGGGATCCGAAGACTTACTACATGGGCACGACCGGCGGCGGTCTGTGGAAGACGGATGACATGGGGCTCAGTTGGCGCAATGTCTCCGACGGTTTTTTCAAGACCGGTTCCGTCGGCGCGATCGCGGTCGCTGAAAGCGATCCGAACGTCGTCTACGTCGGCATGGGCGAACACGCCGTGCGCGGTGTGATGACGCATCACGGCGACGGCGTCTACAAATCGACTGACGCCGGCAAAACGTGGAAGAAGATCGGGCTCGATGCGACTCAACACATCTCGCGCATTGTTGTCGATCCAAAGAATCCGAATATCGTCTTCGTCGCGGCGCAGGGCGCGTTGTACAGCCATACGAAAGAGCGCGGCGTTTACAAGTCTGTCGATGGTGGCGCGACGTGGAAATCGGTTTTGTATGTCGACGACAAGACCGGCGCGGCCGAGTTGTCGATGGACATGAACAACCCGCGCATTCTTTACGCGGCGATGTGGGAACATGGGCGTTTGCCGTGGAAAGTGATCAGCGGCGGTCCGGGCAGCGGGCTCTACAAATCGACGGACAGCGGCGAAACGTGGACGAAGCTGAAAGAGGGTTTGCCCGAAGAGATGGGCAAGATGTCGATCGCTGTGAGCCGTTCGAATCCCGAGAAAGTCTATGCGTTGATTGAGAGCGATTCCGAGAAAGAAGCGGGCGGGCTGTTTGTGTCGAGTGATGGCGGCAAGAAGTGGAGTCGCATCACCAACGATCATCGGCTCGTGCAGCGCGCGTGGTATTACATCGAGTTGTTTATCGATCCGAAAAACGAGAACACGGTTTATGTCATGAGTGCCTCCGCGATGCGCTCGAACGACGCGGGCAAAACCTGGGAATCACTTTCCGGCACACACGGCGATTTTCATGATCTGTGGATCAATCCCAACGATCCAGACAATTTTATCATCTCGAACGACGGCGGCTCGGCGATCACCTTCAACGGTGGCAAGACGTTCAGCACGCAGTACAACATGCCGACCGCACAGTTTTACCGGATCAATGTCGACAACCAGTTTCCGTATCGCATCTACGCGGGACAACAGGACAACACGTCGGTGTCGATTGCGAGTCGTGAGCTTGGCGGCGGCGGCATTGGTCCATCGAGTTGGATGCCGTCGGCTGGCGGCGAGAGTGCGTTTCTCGCGTTCGATCCGAATGACGTGAAGTACGTGCTGGGCGGTAGTTACCAGGGCACGATTGAAGCGCTCAACGTGAAAGCGCAGGCGAGCACGAACATCATGGCCGCGCCGATTCAGTATCTCGCCATGGACGCGAAAGACATCAAGTATCGTTTCAACTGGAACTCGCCGATCGTCTGGAGCAAGTATGAGCCGAATACGTATTTTCACGGCGCGCAGTACGTGCTGAAGACGACCGACATGGGCCAGACGTGGAAAGAGATCTCGCCTGACCTCACGCGCAACGAGAAAGAGAAGCAGGGTAAAGGCGGTGGGCCATACACGAACGAAGAAGTCGGCGCCGAAAATTACGGCACGCTTGCTTACATCATGGAGTCGCCGTACGAGAAGGGCGTGATCTGGACCGGCAGCGATGATGGACTCGTTTACGTAACGCGCGACGGCGGCGCGAACTGGAAGAATGTCACGCCGAAAGGATTGCAGGAGTGTTTGATCAATGCGATCGAAGTGTCGCCGCACGACAAGGCCACTGCTTACATCGCCACTACGCGCTACAAGTTCAACGATCACACGCCGGGTCTTTACAAAACAACCGACTACGGAAACACGTGGACGAAGATCACGAATGGCTTGCCCGCGAATGCGTTTACGCGAGTCGTGCGTGAAGACGACGTGCGTCGCGATCTTTTGTTCGCGGGGACGGAGCTTGGTTTGTTTATCTCGTGGAATGGCGGTCGCGACTGGTCGCCGTTTCAGTTGAATTTGCCCATCACGCCGATCACCGATCTGCGTGTATACAAAGGCAATTTGATCGCCGCGACTTCGGGTCGAGCGTTTTGGATCCTCGACGACTTGAGCGTGTTGCGCCAGTACAAAAAAGAGGCGCCGGCGTTTGCGATCTACAAGCCTGACGGTGCGTATCTCGTGAACGGAGGGAGCGAGCTCGATCGAACGGACGATGAGTTTACCGGTGCGAACACGTACCGCGGCGTGAATCCCGCGACCGGTGTCGTGCTGTATTACCAATTGCCTGAGCTTCAGAAGGACCAGGAGATCACGATGGAGATCAAGGACGCGTCGGGCGCCGTTGTCCGTAGTTTCTCATCGAAAGCTGATGAGAAGGTTGCGAGGTCTGAGAATGGCCCACAGCCCGATCCGACGTTGCCGAAAAACAAAGGGTTGAACCGGTTCGTGTGGGACATGCGTTACGAGACGATGGTGGGCGTGCCGGGCGTACGCATTGAAGGTGGTTTCGCCGCGCACAAAGCGCCGCCGGGACGTTACAGTGTGGCGCTGAAGATGGGCGGGCAGACAGTCACGACCGAAGCCGAGATCCTCGCGAACCCGCTTTATCCGATTGACGCTGCAACCTACACGCAATATCACCAGACGATGTTTGCGATGGAAACCGAACTGAGCGCGATGCATCGCATGGTCAACAGTCTTTATGAAAAGCAGAAGCAGTTGGAGTCGCTGCTCGGCTCGCTGCCGGCCGGCGAAAAGTACAGCGCGATCAAGCGGGATGGCGAGGCGTTGTTGAAGAAGATGAAGGCGTGGGACGAAGACATGGTCCAGCGCAAGTCGAAGGCTTACGACGACGTGGAAAACTATCCGAACAAGTTCACCGCGAATTACTTGTTCCTGATCAATCAAACCGAGAGCGACATCCCGCGCGTGAATCAACCGTCGCTCGATCGCATGAAAGAACTGAACGCGCAGTGGGCGTCGTTGAAGGCGCGCGGCAACGAACTACTCAACCAGGATATTCCTGCGTTCAATAAACGGCTCTGGGACGCCGGCCTGGGCGCCATCTGGAAAGATTCCTAAGCGCGGCTGCTTACTTGCTGGGCAGTGTGACGATCGGATCAACAAATTTTGGTGGAGCCGAGGGGGATCGAACCCCTGACCTCATGACTGCCAGTCATGCGCTCTCCCAGCTGAGCTACGGCCCCTTAAGAAGCAAGTGGGTGCTGGTGAATAACTGATGCAGACTAGCGTAGCGTTTTGCGTTGAGTCAAGCAACGGAGTCACGAAGTAGTGTGGAATCGTGTGTTCTTCGATGATCAGTATTGGCCGCAGCGCGGCCGGACGTTCATAGCCCGAGTTCTCATTCGCCTAATTTTGACCAAACACACCATTTGCTACCGCTGGCGAAAATTGTTTGACAACCCTCAGCAACAGGCATATCCTGCCGCAACCTTTTAACGCGATAACCTCCACCCCGCTTACTGGTGGTTACCCTGCTTACCCCACGTGCCGTTTGCACGCGGGTTCTCGGAGTTGTAAACCTGCTGTGATGTACCGACCGCGACATCATATTTTCAAACGAACTGAGCCTCGCCGTCCCAGTTACTAACTACTTTTCTCTGCTCGGTGGATTTTCATGCCCAAACTGAGCCGATAAGCAACTCTGATTTGTCGTTGACCCACAACGGAACACAGTGGCGTGCGCACCGAACAATATTGACGTTGTCATTCTGTGGGATCAGAATCCGGATCGCCATCAAATCGTCACCCGAATCATCAACTCGCTCGGGGCAACGACGTGCGAACCCACAGTTGATAGCCCCAACCGGGCGGAACAAACGGTGGCCATCGTTGCTCTCGGTAGTTCTCCCGCGCAGGAACAGAACAGTCTCGCCGTCGTTCGCTCGCTAAAACTTAAAGGGCTCAAAATTATCTGCTACGAAAACGGCCTGCTTTCAGGGCCGATTGGGACACGCTGTCGAGCGTTGCTGAGTGGATCGTTTTTGCTGCTCGACAGTTGTGCGAAATCCTTTGCCGCTGAATTACAACAGGCGCTCACCAACGTTTGGCAGAGTGAGGCAGAAAGCCAGCTCGAAGAAGAAAAAATCAAGCTACAGATGAAGGCGCTCGGAATCGTCGGCGTGAGTGCCAAGATGATCTCGGTCTTTCGCTGGGTCGCTCGCGTCAGCAGCCTGAGCGACTTTCCTGTCCTTATCTGCGGTGAGACCGGAACCGGCAAAGAACTGATCGCCAACGCCATTCACAAGCTGGACGCCAAGCGACGAAAGGGCCCTCTCATCGCCGCGAATTGCAGCGCGATCAATTCCGAGTTGGCCGAGAGCGAACTTTTCGGACATCGACGCGGCGCTTTTACTGGGGCCGAAAACAATCGTCTCGGATTATTCCGCGCAGCGGAAGGAGGCGTTCTCTTTCTCGATGAGGTGAGCGAACTGAATGAATCGCTGCAAGCCAAGTTGCTGCGCGTGCTTCAGGAACGGCGCGTGTTGGGCGTCGGCTTCGATCATGAGGTCGCGGTGGACGTGCGGGTGATCGCGGCGACAAACCGAAGCCTGGAAGAGATGATCAAGCAGGGGCGATTCCGCGAAGACCTTTATCATCGCCTGAATGTGCTCTCAGTCAGCATTCCTCCGCTACGGGAACGCTATGACGATCTCGTGCCGCTCATCGAACATTTCGTCGGCAAGTACGAATCGCTGAGTCGCGGCCGGCAAATCACAGCGAGCTCAGAGTTTGTGGAGGCTTTGACGTACGTGAAACTGTCCGGCAATGCGCGACAATTGGAGAACATCGTCCGGCTGGCGCTACTGAACAAGACCGACAACGACAACACGCTCAGTTTGAGCGATCTTACGCCTGCAGTTTGGCAGGACCTCTCAGATGAGCTTGGACCGCCGGCACAGTTACTCGAGCCGAAGCCTCACGATGATTCCCGGGCGTACTTTCAAAGCATCCTCGACTCGAACGATTGGAACCTCTCGAAGTCGCTCGAGTGCTGCGAGAAGTCGTTGTTGCAATGCGCACTTCAGTTCACGCACGGCAACCAGTCTCAAACCGCGCGCATGATGGGCCTAACCCCACGTAGCATCTACAACAAAGTCCAGAAGTACAAGCTCACAAGTCACCGATAGCAATCAGCTCGAACCTGGAAAGCGTTTTCCTGGTGCTGCTCTCTTTCCGGCAAAACTTTTCCGACTCGCACTCGAACTCAACACAATTCGCTGCTTTCTCGATCAGGCACACACGTTGCTGTCAGCCTCTACGCAAGCGCGACTGAAGACCTGGACATGAGACTGCATCATCGTGGATTTGAAGAACCATACAGTGAATTTCCGGATCTGCGACATCTTCTATCCGGATTGTCAGCAAGTGCTCTTTAGTCTTCACGGTAACGACGTCTTGTGCGGCCGCGTGATCGACTTGTCTGACGCAGCGACGCTCGACTCATCGTTTGCGGAGATCGAACTTGAGGAACTCCAACAGCGAGTCATTGTTCCCATCGATAGGATCCTTGGCATTAGTGAATGATTCAGTTGTTCAGCCGATACGTCGTTCCCCGCATTCGGATTTTGCGTGTGCCGCGGGGCACGACCGGCACACTAGCAACGGCAGGAATAATCGCCGGGTTGATCCAGCAGGGCGCCAGAGATTTTTACGTCAGACAGAAAGCGATCGAAGTATTTCGTGCTTATCAGGTGCCTCCAAAGAACCGTTTCGGAGAAGTTTGCGCGCTCTTTGATTTTGTGAAGCGAAACATCCGTTACACACGCGATATTTTTCGCGTGGAGCTGTTGCACTCGGCGCGACGGATGCTCGAGTTGAAAGCCGGCGACTGCGACGACATGACGATTCTGCTGGGTGCGATGCTGCTTTCGACCGGACATCCAGTGCGTCTCGTGCTCGCCGGCTTCAAGCGCAACCGGCCGCACCTCTACTCGCACATCTACCCTGAAGTTTTTGTGCAGGGTCGATGGATCGCCGCCGACGCCACTGCTGACAAGCCAATCGGATGGGCGCCACCCGCTCTTTGGAAACGCATTTGCGACGTTCAAAAGGAGAGAACTACATGCTCTATCAAGACAGGCTAGGAATGCTCTACGAGGTACCTGACAGTCAGGTCCACGGACTCGGGTACGCCGATCCTTATGGCCCAGGCGAAGGTCAGATGTTGTACGACGGCTTGGGAAACCCGGTGGGCATGTGGCCCTTTGACAGCATTGCCAAAACAGTCGGTGGGCTGGTTTCCAAAGCATTGCCGGCTGTGGCGTCGTTCATTCCTGGTGGATCACTGATCAGTCAAGCGCTTCCGGCTTTGGCTCAGGGCATGGCGCCAGGTGCGCCGGCTCCGGCGGCTCCTCCGCCGATGCCTTTGCAGGCGCAAATGGCGCCGCCTCCGGGCATGTGGCCCCCAGGTATGTTTCCGACACCTCCCGGCATGCCTCCGGGAATGATGCCAGGCATGATGCCGGGCATGACCGCTATGCCGCGACCGCGACCGTGGCCGCTCGGCTGGGTTAGACCACCGCTTCCCTATACCGGACTCGGACCAAACAGGCTCTACATGCGTTGCGCAGTTTGGCCTGGTCCGGAAGGCCTCGTGCCCGCAATCGCAGCGCAGGCGCCTGCCGCAACCGCACAGGCAGCGAGTGCGGCGGCGGCCCAAACAGCCACCGCCATGATGAGACGACGACATCATCATGCTCGTCGCCGGTAGTGAGTGAGCGAGTTGTAAGCCGTGGCCTACATCGTTTCGACGCGGATTGTTAGAGGTGTTGATGGGGGCGACTCGCTTCTTGAACATGCTCGCCGGCTGTTTCAAGAGTTTCATTCGTTTGCGGCGCCACGTGTCATACGCAGTGAATGTCGCCGCTCGGTGCCCGATGTGCTGGTGAAGCTGGGCGAGTTGAGAGGCCTGATCTACAGCTCCGACAAAGCGCAATGCGGAAGGCCGCGAACGTTCATTCACTTCATGGAATCGAGGCCGATGCTGGCCTCCGACCCAAGCGGAAAGCAGTTGTACATACTTGGCGGAAATTACCGCGTCACGGCGCGAGGAATAGAAGGCTAAACGGAAATGATGGGCCGACCGAAATACGATGAGGTGATGATCGTCAACCCAAGCAACGGAAATATCAATTCAGATCAAAGAGTGAGGCTTATGAGATTTCATGACATCTATCCACCGGAAATGAGCGGCTTCGCACAACCGTACGGCTATTACGGTGGGCCACAAGCCTACGGCTACTACGGAGAAGAAGACCCGGCACTCTACGGCTACTACGCCGAAGATCCGGCCCTCGATCCTACTTACGGTTATTACGGCGACGTGGATCCTAACCAGCTATACGGTTACTACGGCCAGGCCAATCCGGAACAGTTGTACGGCTACGGTTACTACGGTGAGGAACCACAACCTCCCGGCGGCGGCGGGTGGGAAGGATACGGCTACGGACAATACGTGCCGCCCACTTATCCCGAGCCTGGACCAGTCGGTTACTACGCCGAGGAAGTTCCGATTTACAACCAGAATCAAATGCCGATGGGTTACTACGGTTACGCGCCCGGAACGGCAGGTTACGGCGAACCGCAACCGCAACCGCAATACGAATATCCGAGCAACGCGAACTACGGTCACTCGGATTACAGCGGCTACGCGCGCGAAGTCTCGCCGCCGCGCTTCAATGCCGGTTGTCCGCTGCCGACGAATGTCAATGGGTTCGAAGACGGCCTCGCCGGCTACTCGCGACCGGCGACGGTGAATCCATCGTGCGAACAGTTTACTGAGCAACCGGGCTCGCCCGCGGCGGCGCCCGACACTTTCAGACCGCTTTGGTAGAAAAACTCGAACGTGTCTTCGAGAAGATTAGTAGGAGGATTGCAATGGCTATCGTACAAGGCATTAAAGAGAAAGTTCACCTGCCGATTTATGACTCGCTTGCGGTGGAAGGCGCACAGCAATTGCGGGAGGTTGAGGCTTCGAGCACGCTGAAGTTTTTTGTAAACGTCCAGGGCAAGACGAAGCTCGAAACGAATCTTCAGTCTGCCTCTTTGCTGCCGCACTACAACACGTTCGAGGCGCGCGCAATGCGAGTGGTGATCAGCGATTTACCGCCGGAGTTTCCTGACGAACTCACGGTGGATGGCGAAAATTTCGATGTCACCGACGACAACGGTGACGATATCCTCGTCAAAGGGGATGGAACGATCTTCGAGCCGTCCGTACCGGGAGCACCACCGTCAGCACCACCGGCCGAGCCGCCACCACAAGATGCCGCCACCAAGCCTGCAAAAGCTACTAAGTCAGACGCGAGGGCGGCAGTAGTAGGAACGCCGGAAGCGCCGTTCACGGTAGTGGCTGACTTCACCTTTGGCCTCGATCGACTCATGGAGCTCTTAGCCGAAGCTCGCGAGAGTCCGGACCGAACCACTTTCGTCGACGTCGACGACGAGGACGTCGTGCTCAAGGCTGTCGATGAAGATGGTGATGTAGCGGACATCAACGCGGATGTACTGCTCAAAACCGTCTCAGATGCCGGTGGCAGCATTGACATCACCGTCGGCGACATCGAGGGCTTGATCGATGAAAACATCGACGAAAAGGAACAGCCGCCAATAGAACAACTCAGGCCCAACAACGGCTCTGGAACGATCATCGGCAAATTCATCTACAACACCGTCACGACGCTCTATGTCGGCGAGAAGATCATGATCCAGATGCCGACCTGGTTCTTTCCGGCCGGCGCTGGTCCATACTCCGAGACCGGACATTTCACCACTCATGGCGAACCTTCGCCATTAGCAACTTTCAGGTTCGCGGAGCCTATTTACATCGACAAGCAACAGAACTTCCGCGTCGAGATGGAAGTGCCCGACACGGACACGCTCAAGGAAATCCAGCGAATCTATGGCCCGCTGAACATTTGGGTGGTCCTGGATGGTTACATGACTCGCGACGTTCAGTAACCATCGCCAGGCTTTGCCAGAGTGCGGTCTGAGCCAGCGAAGCAAGTCGAAGCATTCTGAGCCGGCGAAGCAGGCGTAAGCATTCTGCGCCCGGGAAGCAAGTCGAAGTATTTTTAGCCTGCGAAGCAGGCGTAAGCATAAAGCCTGGGGCGTAAGCCCCAGGATCCGAATCGCAATCGAATTGCGAGCCCATGAAATGGGGCGACAGCTCATTGACCGTAAACCGTTCGGCTTTGCCGCGATCGGGCTGTCGCCCACTTCGCGGACTTCAAATGTTTTTGTGCTGTGGTCCTGGGGCTTGCACCCCAGGCTTTATGCTTACGCCTGCTCCGCAGGCTCAGAGCGAAAGCATTTGCCTCAGGAGTTTTCATGACACCGGCGCAACACGTCAGAAGACCTTTTCGGAGTGCTTCCTTCATGAATGCCGAAGGAAGCGCTCCGCGACCGGCTGTTCCGTTCGATCACGCGGCGAGTTTTAAGTTGAAGGGCGTTCCCGGAAATATCATCCAGGACGTCATCAACATCAGCAGCGACTCGAGCTTCGTGGCGGTCGGAATCAGTTATGGTCTGGAAGAAGATCGCGCCCGTCCGGCGCCGCTCGATCCAAAACCGACTGATCCGTTCACACCGAGCTCGATACAACTTTCTCAAATCCCAACCGCCGCGCTTATCGAAGGCTTCCGGCTCAATCCGCGTTTCGAACGCCTGATCTTCAACGACGAGCCGCCGAACGGTCGCAGCCGCAACGGGCAAAGAGAACGCGCTTTTTCCGACGTGGCGCTCGCTGCTTCATCCGCAGACACGATCGTCGAGCGACTAAAACCCGCGGAAGAGATTTCGTTCCTGTTCAGCATCGTCGACAGCGCCACTGGCCGCGAGTTGCAAGACGAACCGATTCACAATCTCGCCTCGTTGGGAAAGAGTAATGGCGAGCGTCCGTTTCGACTGCTGGCCCAGCCGTTGACGTTTCAGCCGCGTTCGACGGTGCGACTCCAGATCGTCGAACGAACCGAGGGTTTGCAGGGAACGCTTTTTATCGTGCTCTACGGCTACAAGACGAGTGGTCCAGGCATGTCTGAAGCCGCCGCTTCCTTCCCGGCTGAAACAAATTCAAATCGCGTGATTCCGTTCGACTACGTGACGTCGTTTTCGTTGAGCGGTTCGCCCGGCAATCAGATCGAAGACGAGATTCCGATCAATGCGGAAGGAGGATTTGTCGCGACCTCGATCGGGTATGGCCTGGCGGTCGACAGTCTCGACGTGTCGCTTACCGGTGGGACAAGTCTCGGTACTGCGAACGTCAATCTCGGCACGTTGACGCTCGGCCAGTTCCCCACTTCCGCGCTCCAGGACGGAATTCGCATCCGGCCAAACTTCTTGCGAATCGCGTTCGATAACAACGGCGCGCTCAACAGCAATTTGTCTTCGGCCGTAGTGAATCGATTATTCGAGCGGCTGAACCGCCCTGAAGACGTCTCATTTCGTTATACCTTTTTCGACGCCGGCGCCGGACGCGAACTGCAAAATCAACCAATCAACAACATCGCCGGGCTGGGAATCGGCAATGGCGATCGTCCGTTCAAGCGACTCGCACGGCCGCTCATGTTCGGACCGCGCTCGGTCATTCGCGTGACGGTTGAAGAACTGTTTGGCCGCGGCACGCTTTTCGTTGTGTTTCAGGGTTACAAGCTCCTCGGCTCGCCGGTCGCTAACCGGCCACCGATGCCGGTAAGGAGGGTTGGACGACGATGATGCCGGCAGCACGAATGTTTCAGGACGGCACGGCGCCGTCTTCGGCTGCGGCCGAGAGACGAGCAATACCTTTCGACTATGCGTTCCGCTTTCAGTTGGAAGGACAACCGGGCCGTGTCGTCAACAGTATCGTGACTGTCAGCATTGAGGCGACGTTTACGGCAGTGTCGATTGGCTATGGTGTGATTCCCGAAGTCGAACCGATCGTCTTTGGACCAGTGGCGCCGCCGCCGGCGGGGCCGATCATTCTGGCCAGTCGTCCGCAACCCGGTTTTGCTCCGGTCACTCTGGGAGAAATCCTCGACGGCCTCGACGCGGCGCTCAGCTCGACCGTTCTGAAAGGCGAAACAGGACCCGAAGCTGTCTTCAAAAATGGTTTTAAGTTGAACCCGCAGATTGCCGAGCTCGCGCTGCAAAGCAACGGTCAGCTTACTGACGATCTTCGTCAGCGACTCTTTCAGGTGGTTGGCACGCCGGCGGAGTTGATCCAGTTCAAGTATGCGCTCTTCGACGAAGGCTCAGGACGTGAATTTCAGAGTGAGCCGATCCTGAATATTGCCGGGCTCGGCTCAGCCGCTGGTGAACGGCCCTTCCGGCACTTTGCCCAGCCGATCACGTTTCGTCCGCGCTCGACGATTCGCATGGAAGTCACCGAGGTTTCCGATTTCAAAGGCGAACTGCATGTTTCGCTACAGGGCTACAAGGTGCTCGGCGAGCCGAATGCGCCGACGGGTATGGTCCAACGACGATCGGCACCGGGCAGGAGACGTTGACGAATGTCAGCCACGATCGAAACAGTTTCCGGCTTATGTGCAGCGTGCGGCGTTCCGTTCGACTCGCAGTATTTCGATGATTCGACCGTGCAGCCGGTGCCGGCGCTGGGCGCGGAGATCGTTCTGGCGCGGTTCGATCTACCACCGCAGTATTGCGGCGTGCTCAAGTACTTCGCGCAGTTTACTGACGCCTTTGCGAGTGATCCTGTGAACGTTGCCACGCCTGGGATCGAGTGGAAGCTGCTGGTCAACAATCATGCCCTGTTTCCTTATATCAACCTGCGCCACATCGTGAACCCGTGGGGCAATGGCAGCTATGAGATCAACATTCGCCTCGATGAAGGTTCGACGATCGAAATGGTGGCGCGCATTGTTGGAGACGTTCAATCGATCCAAACGATCGGCGGCCGGATCGTCGGGCGCTTCTGGTACAACCCGGCTTATGGCGGGTGAGGAAATTTCGGAGGTGAGTTATGAGACAGTTTGCAGTTCAGCGCACGTTCTTCGAACCGGCGAACGAATTTCCCGTGCAGGCGGAACGCGCAGGCATTGATTTCAATCAGTTGCTGATGCTCGCGCTCGAGCGGACTGCTGCGCCGCCTCCGTTTCTTCACCAGCGGACCGTGCTGCAACCGATGCGGATCGTTGTGCTCGCGGCTGATTCGTTGCCGCGGGTCGCTGCGCCGTTTGAGACACCGGCCGCGGTGGCCCAGGCGCGCGCGTTGTTGTCTGCACCGGATGGCCCAAATCCCGTCACGCAGTTGCCGGTATCACAACCGTCGATCAGTCATCGCAAGCTCTTTGCGGATCCCGGTCTATGGCGCGCCGTGTTATGGGGCGAGTTCAAAGAAATCCTCGCACGACAGCTAGCGCACCCGGAGCGACTGAGCAACTCGTACCGGCTACCTTGTTACGTGCAGGTGATCGAAACGGAGCGTACGGTCGCCATCGAAGAGCTGGCTGCGATTTACAAGTCTGACAAATGCCAGACTCCGCTTTACGTCCTGACCGATGAGATCGCGGCAAAGCTCGATCTCGTTCTTCCCTTGCGACCGGCGCCGTCATCGGATGCGGCTCGCGCGCCGAATACACTGCCGGCTCATGAACGCGTCTTTCGCCTCGTCGCAGCGAACGATCCAACAATCGACGTCGTCGCCGCTATCAAAAACAAGCCGACCGCTCAAACACCGACGCCGCTCAAAGAAACGATACCCGCGCGCTTCGTAAGAGAATGGGAATTCAAACTCAGCCGCGAAGAAGCCGCCTACGACATCAACGCAAAGCACACGCTCGGCAGTTTAATCCACGCCTTCTGCCGGCGGTTGAGAATGCTCAAGGTTCGTAACGAGTTTCGCAAGTGGCGCGCATTACTCGCGGGCAAAAGCACGGATGAACAACTCTGGGCCGTGCATCCTCCAGCCGGAACGCTCGGCGACTCAGCGGTCCGAGAGTGGGCGCAGCAAACACTCGAGCGCGGCGGCTACGACGCGCAAAAAATGATCGGTGAGTGGGAAATATTCTGGCGCCGTCGAGGATTCTAGCGATGTCTTACTTCTCTCCGGATCAATCTGAATTGGGAAGCGGTCTCGGCTGTGGCCCAACGTGCAACTGTGGTCCATGCCGATCCGGCGCCAATGGTCTCGGCCAGCGGTATGAGACGGAGGAGAAAGATGGCTTGGGTTTTGGTTACTACGGCGGATACGGATATTGCAGCTACGGTGACGAAGAACAACCGCCCGACCCGGAGCCTGCGCCGGCACCGGCGCCGGTGCCCGAGCCGCCACGGCCCGAAGCCAGACCAGTCGCCGAACAAAGACCGCTAGCCGCAGAATCAAGATCCCCTGAAGCTGATCAAGGTCTATTGCGGGAAGCGCTGAGTCGTGGCATTCGGAGTCCACGCCGTCTCACGGACATCATCTTTTTTGCCAGGCACCCGGAACTCAAAGACAATCCCGCATGGGCCAACAACGGCGCACTCCTGGATGAATGGCGACAGATCCGTGAGCGCCTGGTTGTGCCTGAAATGCGGCAACGGTTTGCACCGCATCCACGCTTCGTCAGATATCGCCGCATCAGGCCCGCCCGTTTTCAAGGTCCATCGCATTTCGGATTTGGCTATTTCGCAGCGCCGCCCGTTTGTGAATCCGCCAGACGTGATCTCGACACGATTGCGTTCGACGTCAAAATAATAAACAACGAGCTCGCGAAAGGGGCCGGCCTGTCACCGAGGCGGCTTTCGCTGAAGCAGGATCTACTCAACCTGGATGTCGACTCGATGATCAGCTCGCTCGACTCCCACATTGCCTCCGGATGTTGCGAACCGGCATTGAAGACAGTAGAGGCGGACGTGAATTCAATGCCCTGGCCGGCGCTAGTCGCGGCCACGAAGTCAAAATTAATCACGCAGATCATCGCGGCCCAGGACAGAGCGCGCAAAGATTTCAAGCATTGTTAAGGAGACGAACATGTACTTCAACGCAGGAGACGAAGGCCTGGGCCAGCCCGCGAGAATTCCCAACCCGGATCTGAAACGACATTGCCCCACGCTTCAGGACATGATGGGACACTTTGTCGATTGGATGAACTACATGCAGCGTACCGCGAGTCCTAACGATCCGATATCCAGGTCGCTACGCGAGCTCAACGAGAAGCCGTTCATCCGGGAGTCAGACTTTGCCAATTACGTGGAACGGTGCAAACAAGCTTCAGCCCCGGCTCCCGTTCCATCACCCGTAAAAGCGAACCAATTATCGCCCGAGTTAATAAGTGAAATTATCAAAGCGCTGACTGGAATTCGCTGGCCGCCGCCTCCAAAACCTAAGATTCAGGGAATTCCCGCAGAGCCACCGTTCCTCAGGATGCGCGATCTGTAAAGCAAGCGAAGGAGATTCGACATGTACCTTTACGACAACGATGCTCTTGGTGATTACCCGCAAACGCTGGGACCAGGAATAGATCCGATCGGCTCGCAGAGAACCATGTGCCCGCTGCTTCGCCAGGACGGACATGATCTCGCCTGGCTCGATTACGTTCTGCGCACCGGCAGCCCGGATGATCCGCTATCAAGGTACAAGAAGTTTCTGAATGAAGTCGCTTATCGCGCCTACCTGGAGTCGTGCAAGGGAGATTCGATCGACGAACTCAAGAAGCACCTCAAACTGTTTCCGTGGTCCAGGCCCGGATCACCGCCGCCACCTGCGCAACCCGATGAGCTCACGTGCTATAGCCAATGCCTGCCGAAGGTTGAGAACTGTCCAGGCGGAAGAAGGGCTCCAGACTGTCGAAGAATAGGCAACGAGTGCATGAAAAATTGCCTCGGTGTTCAGGTTTGATCGGAGCTGGATATGATTCACCGAGCTTTCAACGGAACGCCGATCGTCAACGGCAATTACAGTGGTCCAGGGTTTCTGGGCGCTTTTGGCAAGACGACCGCTTGTCCTCCACTGAGGCTTGTTTGCGATTTGGATTGCCCGCTGCCCGCGCCGCTGTGCATGGCTCGAAAGAAAGATCTGTGTGACCGGATACTCGGCGCAATCAAGCTCGCGAATCGGGCCGCGTTGCGCCTTGAAGACGCATTGGGCCTTCGAAGCAAGTCTCAAAGTCCATCTCAAAATCAAGCTACCTTTGCGTTGTTCCACCAGGTGTTCGGTCAAGCGGCGTCGGAGCCGTGGGAGATTCCAGGACAACCTGGCCGCACGATGAAAGCGGGCGCGATGGTGGCCCGGCGTTTCCGCACAATCGCACGAGAGTTGGCAACACGCGACACGATTTACCGGTGCGTCTCGGTTGCTCGATGTCTGACTATGAAGAACAGTCCGTGCGGTAGTAGTGGTCCTGCTCTTAGCTCTAATGCCGGCAACCTGGGCGATCCCGCTTCAGGTCTATGCCATCCGACCGATACCGTTGTCGTTGACGACGCGGCTATGGCCCTGTTGTGTAATAACGAGGTGTGGCTGTGTCCGCCTTTTTGGCAACTGCAGAACCTCTGGCAGGAAGGCACCATCGTTCACGAGATGTCGCACTTATGTTTTGGCCTGACATGCGCGTGGTTTCAGCACGACCAAAAGGAGAGGAAGAGAAACAGCGCCAACTGCTATGAAGTCTTTGCGACGAACGGTCCAGCGTTTGCCGATCCAGCGAGCGTCACGGCCTGCACAAACACGCCTCAATGAAGCAAGGTGGTTTAGAACGTCATGTACATCGTCGACAATGACGGCCTCGGAGATGACGGAGCGCCGTCCTGCACCTCAACTAACTGCTCTGCCGTGTCGGTGGACCGCTACGAAAAGCAGCCGCCCGATCTTCAGCGCGTGCTGGCCAGGTCGTTTACGGATCCGGCGGGATGGTTTGCGCGACTCAGTGCCGACAACCGCTTCGCGCTGACAGCGATCTTCAACCGCTTGTGCAGTTTTGGCCTCTGGTGCCATGTCAGTTCGATTCTCAAGATTGACGACGGCGAGGCGCCGGTCGTCATCGCTGACCGTGTCTTCAATGTTCCGGGCAGCACTCCATCTGTGTTCTTTACGAGTCCATCGGTTAACAAGTTGGTCGACGCACTGATGGGCACCGGCCGGTTCTGCAAGGCGCACGGCATCGGAGCGAGCCAGCACCCTGGTCAAACCACGTTGCGCGAGATTTCCGGGTCGGACAGCCTGCACGTCTCCATTGGACCAGGCAACCGGTTTGATGCACACATCGACAAGTTTTCACCCGTGCCGGAGAGTTCGGGCAGCTCGCTTTGTTCCAACGACCCGACGGTTGCCGCGCTCACTCACATCGGCCGCGAGTTGGTGCCTGCGATCGTTCGGCAGAAAACAGGTATCCCGGGCGTCCAGGTGTTCCCTGATTTCGAGTTGACTCCAAATGTCCCGCGACCCGAGCCGGCATCGCGTCAGGATGCAGGAGCGCCACCACCGATCATCGGGATCACATTGCGTGGTCCACGTAAGACCACAACACCGCCGCGAGTCAGTGCAGCGAATCCTCTGTTACCCGTCGACGTGGTCAGACAGATCGATCGCGCAATTAAGGACCAGGTGAGTCTCGACGCGCTGGTGCCCGCGCCTGTGCTGGCGCGACGCGCGCAGGCGCGCAGAGCATTGGAATTCGCGGGCCCGTTTGAAGAGGATGCTTTGCGTAAGGCTCGTGACGCGGCGGAGAGTGAAGCTGGTTCGTATCCCGACCCCTCGCTGTTTGCGCTTGATCTGGCAGAGCGCATCGAACAGGCACGACGCGCTCGGACGACATGGGTACAGATCTCTCTGCCGCAGTATCGTGACTTCGGCAGCCGCAAGGCTATCGCCGGGCAGATCGGAAAAATCGCGCTCATCTTGCGCAGCTTCCTGCCGGACCGGGCTAAAGACGTGCGCAGCATCGTCGTGATCTTTGGTTCCGGTAACCAGGCGACGAGAGAGGAAGTGAAGCTTCCTTAAGGCAAAGCCATGTACATACGAACGCCGATGAACTCGTGGTTGGGCGAATCACCTTCATGCTTACCGGTGGCCGGCTATCACGCGCCTTTCAGCACGGGCGGCCAATATGTTGGTGAAAAAGATAGCGCGAAGTTGCTGACGATTCTTTCGGGGCCGTCTCCGTATCAGAAGTACATCCAGCAGGTGATGAATTCCAAAGCCGCAGCGGCATTGCCCAAAAACTTTCTGCGAATCATTTCGTCACCGAAAGAGGTGCCGGACCAGCGCGTGCGCGAAAGGTTTGTCACGAAGGATAAGAAGATCGTCGGCGGCACGATTGATCGGCGCACAGGAACGATTTATCTGCTCGAAGTTCCCCGCATACCCGGTTACACACGACTCGAGTTTGCCTTACACGAGGTGGTCCATCTGTTCGCTCATCCGTTCATGACAGCGATCGATGATCCGACTTATCAACAGCGCTACGGTCGGGGTTGTAGTACTACCGATACGGATATCGGCTCATTCCAGAAGAAGTATTGCTTCGGTATTGGTGAAGGCGCGACCCAGGCGATCACTGAGCAGATTATGGATTGTCAGGGCATAAGCAAGTTTTACGCTGAGAGACCTTACGACGATTTCACGCCACCAGTATTTGAAATCATCAGGATTTTCTCCGTAGACAAATTCGCGCGCGCTTATTTCTGGGGCGAGATCAAAGAGTTCACGGATGCGATGGAATTCAGATGGGGAAACGCATGGATAAACGTCGCCAATTATACGACTGGGCAACACAAGGATTTAGCTCTGAACGAAATCAAGAACCTGGAGCTCGCGTTCAGGCAGCGCATCGGCGACTTCCCCACTCCATCACCCTACGTGCGAGCCCTTAGCTGAAGTACCGATTGATTGCTCCGCGCATGCTAATCCGGAATCGCGAGCTTGTAGAGTTGGGTTTTGAAATTGTTACTGTTGATGCCGTCGCCCGTGTAGCGTGCTCCGATCGCATACAACAGAGTGCATGATGACGGAGTGCCGTAGACTGCATGCGAGGCTTCTGTCGGCTTGCCCCACCAGACGTGAAAAACCCGGCAGGGAAGTTCTGTCTTGAACGTTCCGCGAAGTTCCATGTTCGCAACGTCTACCTTGAAGATGGACCTTCCGTGCGAAACAAACAATAGCTTCTCATCCAGGCCGATCGCCATACTCGCCGAGCGATAATTCTTATAGGACGTTCCCGCTTGCCGCTGTCGAGTGTCCGTTGCGAGATCTTCAACTCCTTCACCACGCGGCAACGAAAGACCATGCGTTTGCTTCCAGGTGACATTGTCGATGCGCGAGAGCCGTAGTCCCTGATTATCTCCCTGCGAATGGAGGCAATAAATACTCTTGCCTTCTCTGCCGAATACGATGTCTTCCTCGCGGCCGGCAGACTCCAACGGCAGCACGCGAATCGGTTTATCCGCCTTGCCGACAACAAAGAGTCCGCCATCGATGCAAACGGCAACTTCTCTAACGTTGTCACCTCCGGGAGTCACGTTTGAAGTTGATGGCGCCATCGGCGACACAGTCATGGAAGAGACCCACGCCGGATATCCTGTCATCCGATTCTGCTCACGAAACCCCTTAACATTATCCAGCGACACGTCGCGGCTGTTTCCGGTGGCAAACCCCTTTTCACTCGAAGTCTTCCCTATTATTTTAGCGACGAGACTGTAATGAGAGCTGATATTCTGCACCGTCGTTTTGTCTTTCTTCACACCCAGCAGAAAGGTCTCATTGCTGTAGGCGCAGCCAATACCGGTGACTACCGCGAAAGAATCGGTAACGTCCGCCTTGTCTTTCAGGATGCGCAGCGAATAGTCGAGCACATACATATCGGTATTACCGAACATCGCGAAAATATAGTCGTTCGAGAGCGCGATACTGTTTGGCGTGGCGAAGACACCGCCACCAGTATTTAGAATCATCTGGCTTTGGGTGATAGATAGATTTTCAGGATCGATCTTAAATACCCTACCAACTATCTGCATCGAAGCATCGGCAACGGGGAGAAAGATCGACTCACCACGTTCAGTCGCCACGCCGTCGCCGATATAGACGCCTTTCACTTCCTGCTTGCGTAGATAGGTGACGAGGCATTCATAAGACGTTTCGTTCTTGTTCGGCAGAAGTTCGGGCTGGAGTCCGACTGATTTGTCGGTGTTGATGCGAACCAGTTTGGTCTGCGGCTGCGCGCCAGAAGAGATCTCGATGCCCGGTGCGAGCGAGAAGTCAACGTTTACGTCCAATTGTCCCGCGCCGTAAGCGGAAATATAAAACGACGGGGTGTTGTAGGTGATGCTTATTTCCTGGCCAGAGTAGGGATTTGAGGTTTCGTCCCGTTGGGCGCCAGGCGCTTCACGCCAGAATTGATAGGTCGTGGCATTCCGGGCGCGAAACTTTACACCTTCAACCATCGGCTTCGGTGGCGCTATCACGAGCGGGTTCGCAGGTGAGTGTTGCTGCGCGGTACCAGGTATTTCAGCGGCGGACATTGCATTGCGCTCGTTCACCGCGAGGCGTTTGAAAACTGACGTTGCTGTGGCGAGGTCCGGACCAGAGAAAGTTATTTCCAGCAGGTACTCGTGCTTGACGCCAGGCGCCGTATCGGCCACGAAACGCAGACGGACCGGTGAGGGATCAGCTTCGTTGTAAGTGATCTCAACTGCTTCTGTCTTTCCGGACCGGAAAGGATCAGGAATTTCCGAGTTGACCTCACCTGGTCCATCGATGCGGAAGTCCGTTAGACCAGCTTTGTGATGCTTTTCGTTGAGCCATAGGAAGTTCATACCCGTGTTGTTTGTGATCTTGAACAGCCGTTTCTTGTTGAGATAAGTCGGCAGGGTTTTGGTGGGAAAACCCGTTACGTAATCATGCGCAAAGAGTGATTCGTCGCCGGCCGCCAACGACTGAAGGCTATTGTTTTCCTGGATGATCCACAGACGTGTCGAATCGCCGCCGCGGAAGGCCACGTGGGTGTCTCGTTTGACGTCGATGTCGTGACCGCAACGCGCCCAATAATCCCTTTGTGGGTTGTAAACCAGATCCTGCGGAATGTCGTCCTGCGACGACGTTGTTGCCGTATAACTCAGCGTGTTTTGCAGATCATAAGGCTCCAATGAATCGACTGAAGGGACTGAGGTCGGATTCATCACCACCAGCACGCGACCCACAGGCACGAGCATTCCGTCCGCAACCATCGATTGCCCCTGCGCTTCCTTTTTAATGGCGCTCGCCGCTTGCTTCGGTGGCTCGAGTTTGCCGGACGTATTCACGTCGAAGCGAAACATCCGGCCCGTTTTACGGTTCAAAACGTAGAGGGCGCTGTCGAAAGTCACCAACCGATAACCGTGCAGCGCTTCGAGCATTGGTTCGTTGCGCAGGTCGGCTTTCCCGTTATTAAACCCGACTGAGTAAGCAAGCCGTGCTGCACCGAGCGCTCTGGGACTCTCGAAGACCACGTAAACGCGTTTGTCACAGCCGACGAAATCAATGACCGCTCCCTGTGAAGATCCGATTGGACGAACATCGGGCGGAAGCGTCAACGGTGGAATCTCGTCGGCATTTCCAGTTGCGGTAGCAGGGACTATCTCGAAGTTGGCGTTACTGCTATGCATCCGCAAATAAGCAAATCTCTGGTCCACCGCCGTCAGCGCGAGATTCATGTAGACATCGGCCGGCTGCTTCAGGTTGAACGAGAGTTTTTTCAACGGAGGCGTGGGATCGTCCATCTTGACGTCGGCGACATACAAGCCGAATTCTGTTAGCACCGCCATCGTTGGAGCGATCACGGCCATTCCCGAAACGTGACCTTCAATCGCCGGTTTCTCCATCGGGATCCACGAGGTCACCTGGACCGTTTCCGTCATTGGTTTTGCCGGATCCGCTTTGATGGTGATTGTTTCAACCTTGGTCCTCTGGTTGTCGATCTCTCTAGTGGCAACGACTCGCATGATGCCGCTGCCTTCATAAAAGCGGCCGAGGGTCTGTTGCGTCAGCGGGATTTTGCGAGTCGTATGTCCGCTAACGGAGATGATTGCCTCTCTCACGCCCCACGCAGCCCAATCGATACTGATCAGTCCGTAGGGCAGCACGTTTCTCGGGTGTGGCGCGATATAGCTGTACTGGTGATTGTCGGTATCGAGTAAGAGCATTCGAACCACTTCGACGTTCGGTTTGTTGTTCGGGCGCTTTACTTGCGCCTGCAGGATGTAGGTCATCCCGCTGATTACAAGCACCTCGATGAATCCGTCCGGCATCTGGAACTCGGCCAGCGGATCAGGCTTGATTTCCAACTCTCGATTGCCGCCCGGCAACGGCCCGCGCAGTGTCGCGCTAACGCCGTCTTTGATGTGCCACTTGATCTTCGCCACGCTTCCGGCCGGGATCATCGTCGGATTCGGATGGTTGGTGCTCAGGGTTACGTCAGGGGCCCATTCCTCCGTGTCGGTCCATTTGAGCTCGAGTTTGCCGTCAACGCGTTTGTCCTTCTTTTCGTCGGTGCCGTGTAGATAGCTGTAAAGAATGTTAACGGTCGCGCGGCTGGCTTGCGGGTTGAGCGGTATGCGGATAATGAACTCCGCGCCGGCCGTCACTTTGACGGGAGGAGACACGTTAGTCCCGCTCTGGCTGAAATCGTTCAACAGCAGGATGACCACGCTCGAGTCAGACGTCTCACGCTTGGCCCAGACAGACCAGTTATCAGGACCGGCGACGACACCGGCGAGCGTCGCTACGCCGAGAGGTTTTTTATTAGTCGCGGCCGCTTTCGCGGCTTCCTTGACCTTGCTGTTTACCAGGTACGACGGAACGTACAACTCGATCGAGAGCGAACGATCCAATACTGCGCTGCTCGTGTTTTTGACTTTTATTGATAGCTGTTCGGCGGAAAACGATTGGATGGTTAGCTCGAGTGGATTCGGATCTGACATTGAGGTCCTCTTTTATTCGTCGTTTAGTAACAGCAATCTTCCCTCGGTCGCGACAACTGGTTGATCGCTGAAGTATTTGGGATCGAGTGCGGCGACAGTGGTCGCGGTGTGATCGGTAAGAGGCCCGTTGAAATTCCACGTCCCCTGGTCGCCGGCAGGTGTCGGCAGGGCGATCTTGCCCACCTGCAACAAAACCGGACCGACGCGAAACGAAGTTTCCATTTGGGCTACGGCCTGGTCCAGCGCTGGATGGGCCAACGTGATCGACTTTGCCGGAACGAGACCACACGCAGCTTGTACCGAGCCCCAGGGATCCATCAGCATCGTGATCTTTTCGGGCGGACCAAAACCAACGTGCAGAGCGTGGTCTTTTGGATCGGCGAGGTAACCGGAAGCAGTGATGTTGTTTGGCACTTCGCCGAGAACGATGCGGTTGTAGTCGCCGTTTTTGAAGTAGCCGATCAATCCGTCTTCAACGTTTTGCAGTGAGCCGAGATTGACGCGGAGCCGGAGCGCATCGAGGGCTGCGTCGCCGGTACCGTCGGCTCTGGCGGCGGCGACAGTCTCGTGCGGATCGGTCCACGCTTTGCCGAAGAGCTCCAATCCGAGCGTCGCGTTTACCAGGGCCAGCGGACGGCTCGCGAGGATCGAATTATTACGCGCGGCGGCAGGGCGAATACGTTCCAGCGCGCCATCGATTAGATTGAGCAATTCGAGCAACCTGGGATTCGTCACCCCGGTTTCAATCAACGACTTCGCGAAGTTTTTGAGGCTCTCGTTAGGAATTTCGTCGACTGGAATTCCTCCTGCTCCCAAATCCCAACTGATGCGAAACCTACTTTCCTCTTTGGTAATCACGAGCTCGCCGGCAAGCTCGCCGCTGCGATTGCAAAGGACCAGCGCCTGGTCCAATGGGTTGAAAAAGATCCAGCCGCAGATCGGACGCAACGACGGATCGGAGTCGTCTGAAACCTGATCGGCGGCGGTGAAACGGAAGTTGAGACGAGTGGGCTGCAAAACTCGCGGCGGCATAGCCGTGACAGTTTTATCGTTGTGCCAGCGCATTCGTGGATGGAAGACCTGGCCTGACGATTCGCTGCGCGCCGGCGTTGAACCGAGCAAGTCTGCCGATTGGCCGAAATCATCGATGAGCCACAACTCGTCGATGCGCAGCGCGCCCGCGCGAATCATCGAGAAGGAAAACTCTTCTGCCGTAGCCAACGAGGTGGGAGTCGGCGGCGCGAGACGTTCGCCCGTCACGGTGTCGAGCACGTCGAGGTGTTTGTTAACTTCGCTATCGAGGCTCTTGTAGTTGTCCGCTTTGATCCAGGGACGCGCCGGATTCGGCAGCACGCGCGGCAGCGTAACGTCCCGACGCAACAGTGCCTGGTGAAAACCGGTCAGCGCCTGGCCCATGAGACCCGAGGCACCGAGTTGAGCGAGCGACTTGTCCCAGACAACCTGGTACCGCTTGAGAACATCGACGACCGCAGTGGGAAGAGCGGCGTTTTCCCTGCCCTGTTGATTGCCACCGTCAAGGATAGCGCGCAGCGTTTCGATCGGTTCTTTCAAGAGGCGTCCGTCGATCGGGCTGAGCAGGGTGCGGCCTTTGAACGTGTAGCCTTTGGCCGGAATCGACTGCTTATCCAAAGGTACGTAATCAAAATTGCGCAGCGGCCAGATTGGACCAAAGCCGTCTCCGGTTGCCGGCAAGTTTGCTGTCGGAAACCAAGTGACCTGCCAATCGAGAAACAGCGGCGCCCAGGGTTGTTGTTCCCACAACGCACCCAAACGCTCCGGCTTAACACCGGGTTTATCGAAGCTTACTGAAGCGCCCGGAAAAGTTTCGCGCTTACCGTCCCAGTTCAGAGCTTTGACAAGCCGATCGACCCACGTCTGCCACAAGTCAACGGTGTCGAATTTCTTTCCTGCCGGCAGCGTTCGCTGAGTCAGATCGGCGATCGCCTGTTCGACGATGGAGCTTTCGTCAATCAGCTTACCCACTAACTGCGGACACGCCGGAAGGTGTTGTTGCGCGGCCGCCGCAATCTCAGCGACACCCACCGCTTTGTTAATTGGAGTTTTCTTTTGGTCCACTACGACTTCCGCCGTGCTGACGATCTGTTCAGGCAAGCGGCAGAAAAGTGGACTCGAAAACTGATGCTTGGTCGGACAGCCGCAATTCCTGATCACGATGATCGGATCGGCTGGTAGCCAGAAGCGCGGCGCGGCGTCGTATTTTAATTCCAACTGGTCCTTAGGTAGCCTCGCGCTTAACTGATTCGGGAGCGGTGCGAGCTCAGCAAGGGCCTGATCGCGTTTTGTTTTCAGGTTATTAACGCGCGTCAGAATCTCTCTCACGTCACTAACTTCGTCTGTAAGGTCCGGCCGGAAATCGCGAGACTTGCTCGCCACTTTCCACCAGCGCGCGTAGAGTTCCTGTTGCAGCGCAGCCAGCTCGCAACTGAGTGTGTTTGCTTTGGACTGCGCTTCATTGAGGTGGGCGAGATCGGCGAGCTGTTGCCGCGTCGGTTTGATCTTCGCTTGCGCCGCGGCGTCTTCAGGTTTGCTGGGAAATACGCCGTCGTTGTCCGATTTAGGTCGAATGAACCAGATCTTCCCGGCGTCGTACGTTGAAAACCAATTCTGATGTACGGCATTGTCGCGCGGAGATGCGTTCCAACTTCTGACGAGCGACTCAGGTTGGCGATAAACGACCGCTTCGAGAGCTTTCCAAAGATTCGGCGCCTCGGGATTGAGACCTTCCTGTTCGCCGGTGTACGAGTTCGTCACGAGGGAGACGAGGGCATCTTCAGCGCTGTTGCCGACGCCGACCTGGAAAGCGGGCGTCCCTTTGCTCACCGTGTCTCCGACGGGAGGTGCGCCGGGGTAGCCGAGTATCTGTCCTCTATATGTGCCGGAACTCCAGTAGTTGATGTGCGCGATCATGCCGTGGAAGACCGAGCGCCGTTTGGTTAGCTCCGGGATCGCTGCGTTGGTCTCGACAAACCAACCCGGCGGATCGATCAGCAAACCAAGCAGCTTGTCGTCTTTGTCGCGCTTCTCGATCACTCTCACAGCCGGTGATGCCAGCGCTTCGTGCGCAGGAGTTCGATACCAACCGATTAGCTGGTAGCTGAGCGTTGTGCCTTCGGGCACTGATCCTTCAGCATTTGGCTGGCGCAAATCTTCGAGTTTGTCGTGCCATGAAAAGACGTTGCGATTCTCGGCGATGAAAGCGGTGAAGGTCGGCGAACCCATCGAGGCGTTTCCGACTGCGGTGATCGGAATCGGTGTGCGCTCTCCGAGAGAATTTGCCGAGGGGAACTGGTCCAATGGAACGACCTTTCCGGCCCGCTTGGCGGTGTAGTCATGCGCATCCTGAAAAAGCAGATTTGCTGGACCAGCGTCTGTCGCCAACGCTCCGCCGTCGATAAACCACGCATTCGTTTTGAAAGTCGATCCCTGGCGGGTAAACCGTACGATCAACCAGTGATCCGGCAAGGCAGGGAAGTCGAGTAAGCCGGGCGTGTAAGCGTGACGCAAACCCGCGGGCAGCACCCAGTGTAAATACACGCCACGATCTTTTTCCTGCAGCAAGGCCGGTGAGTCGTCATCGAGGACTAGTTGCTTGGCAGTACGGCCGTGGTAACTGCGGCTAGCTCCATAGAATGGTTTTGGACCAGGCGGTAGCATCGACGTCGCCAACTCGTCGTAGTCGAACAACTGCGGCGACCAGCGCCCATCGTTGGCGTAATAGCTTCCCTGATGTTCGACCACACCTCGCTTCTGAAACACGATGTCGTCGATAACGAGCGCCTGCACTTTTATCGGCACCAGCAGATGCTGTGAGTCCATAGAGTTTCCTTAATCGATCTTTTCTCTGTGCAACCTCTGTGTCCTCTGTGCCTCTTGTGGTGTGGTTTTACTCGGAATTCATCAACCACAGAGGCACAGAGGACACAGAGGCTGCACAGAGAGGAGCGAGATTGAAACTTTTGTGCAAAGCCTATCTGCTCGCTCTCTCATACACTGCGGGTCCAGTTGATGTCCTGCTGCTCCGGTTGGCGAATCATGTCCGTTGCCATTTCCGCGGAACCGCTTGACTCTAACTGCTCGCGAAGCTTCGCAATGTTCACGACTCCTTCAGGCGCTCGCAGCAGGTCTTTTCGCACGTCGAGGATCTTGCCAGACTTCGACGCCTTAACTTTGCCGTCGCTGCTCACGCCAAAAGTGATTCCTTCACGCGGCTCGCGAAACGTCACCGTCTCCAGCGAGCCACGCACGAGACAAAACAAGACGCCTTCGGCAACCTGATCGAGACGCAGGACCTTCGGCAGGTTCGGATCGGGTGCAGCGTTGGTTGACGCAGTTACTTCAACGCCGGGCCAGCCGCTCACGATGCTCGAGCGCAACAGAAATCCGGACTTCGCAATACTCATGTATTGCTCGGAAGGGTTCCATTCCGGCTGCTTCCCCTGCAATCGCAGGCGGTACTGGTAAACGATCTTCGATAGCAACGATTGCATCTCGGTGCGGGAAGACGCGCGGAGCTCAGCGGTGCGCACGGCAATGCTGAACGCGCCATCGACAAGGGCGTTAATCCAGTTGTCGTCAATATGAAAGAAGCGCAGTGACTCGGACGGGAGCAACGATTGGTTCGGCACGAGATAGTGGAACGGTACCGGATACAACAACACGAGCCGCGCGATCCACTCAACCAGATCATCCGCGATCTTGATCTTCTCTTTAGCCGGCGACGGCGGGACCGTGCTCGGATCCTTGAACGAGCTGCGATGCTGCTCGAGAAACTTCTCGATCTCGTTGGCGAACTCGGCCGCGTTTTGATCTCGCTCGACAAACAAGTGCAATCCCTTCGCAAAGGCGGGCGATGACAGGGCGAGCAAGCGGCCGAGTTCCCAGGCAGCAGCATACGAGACGTCCATCAGCCCGTTCTTGTCGTCGAAGATCAGCGCTGCGTCAGCACGTTCGAAAGCGGGGCGATTCAAGCGTTGCCTCGGAAACGGTGACAGTGGTCCACGATACCAGGCCATGCCCGGCGTGCTCTGCAACGGTTTATAGTCCAACGGGACATAGCCGCGCTTGAGCGCGTTATCGACGTGAGCATGTCCGGAAGTTCCGGGTAGCGCGATGCCAAACACGGCCGCGTTCTGCTTGAGTTGCTGCATCAACCCGGCGAACGTGTCGTGTCCCTTCGGATCACTTTGAAAACTCCAACTGCCAAGGACGATCAACCGCACGCGCGAAGCTGGTTGCGGTTGACTTGGATCCGCGTCGAACAGGCCGTTCCAACCTTCGAGTGAGATGAGATAGATCGTGTTTGTGCCCGGCGGCGGAAATCGATTGCCGACCAGCACGGAAAACTCGCCGTTAGCAACCATCTCGAGTGGGACTTTATCAGCGGTATCGACCTGACGAATGTGCGCGAGTAGCAGCAGCTCTTTGCGATTCGGACAGAGCTTACGAAAGAGCTTGAGATTCAGATCGAGCAGACGAACCGGAGTGTTGAGATCTTCAGGGCGCTTGAATCTCGGGAGCAGAACGGCGTCAACGTCAGCAGGTCGCCACCAAGTTTCCAGAGATTCGTCGTCAATCGGGAGATCGTCAGGCCGTTGCGGCACAAGGTCAGCGAGGGTGCCGTTTTTCAGCAGCGCCTGACCGTCCACGATCTCCTGTTCGGACAGCATGAGCAAAGCGAGCCACGGTTCTTTTTGCGGCGACAGCGTTCTTTCCCACGGCAGACTGCGCGAGCGCAGGACGAGATGCGGCAGCACGTTCTGGTAATCAGCGACGCCTCCTTCCGGCGGGAAATAAGCCTGGATCTCATCGCGGTCGATTGAGTAACGCGGCGCCAAAACCTCGAAACGCTGATCCCGGTAGTAGTGGCGAGCCTCGTCGCCTTCGAGGTTTACGGTCTGTTGCAGAACGAAGCGATACGAACCGGCGGTTAGCGGCGCTTCATAGTTGTCGTAGAAGATCATCGCGTCGTTCGACATTTGTGTGCCTTGTGATTTCTCTGTGCAACCTCGGAGAAGTTTTTTCACGCAAAGGCGCAAAGAAGCAAAGTTTGCGTTCTTTGCCGTCTTTGCGTCTTTGCGTGAAGAAACTTCTCAGAGGTCGCACAGAGACGAGCATTACGCTGCCACCGCTCCCGCGAGCGGATCAGCCTGCAATTCGCGGAAGCGGACCTGCTGCGCCGGTTGCCAGGTCAAAGAGAAGCCCGCCGTCTTAAAGGCTTCGGCGATCTTCTTTTGTTCGTCTTGTTTCTGGACCAACGCGGGCTGGATGTTGCGCGGGCGAGTTGCCGATGGAAACTCCTGCGCGGTTTCTGATTTCCCAACCTTGCCCGGTTCAAGCGAGTGCCACTCGATCTTCGGCGGCGTCGCGCGTTTGCCGAGTGTTCCCTTCGGCGGTTTCAGCCGCTTGATTCCGGTGACGCAACCGGCGATCAGTTTGGCAGTCGGTTCAGACGGTTTCAGGTTCGGTTTTTCGGGTTTCCAAATTGCTTCAGGTAATGATCCGATCTCCGCTTCGAGCGTCCACTGCGATACGTCCGGTGAAGGCGCTGAAGCGTCCTCGCTGATTACCGTAACGTTGAGCACAGAATCGAGCTTCTTGCCCATCGGATGGGCTCCGAACGTGCCGGCGGAGTTCTTCGTTTGCATCCCGCTCGATTCGAGCACGAGCGGGCTTGTGACCATCATCGGATTGCCGGTCAGGTTGAGGCTCTGAATACCGTCAGACGCACTGGCGGTCCTGGTACGTCCAAGTTTTAGCTCAGTCACCGGAACTGCCGCAGTCGCGGCTAGCTCGACTTCGTCCGCGCGTACTTTCCAAACCGCATCCTGCGCTTTTGGTGTCGGGTCTTTTCGTTGATCGTTCGGCAACGCGTTCAGGTTGTTTCGTCCGGCCGCGAGGGTCGGCTGAACAATCGGAAACGCTCTGACGGGTGCGTTGACAGCTCTTCTGTCGCCGCCGCTCAGGTTCAGGAACTTGTGACAGAACTGCTGCCACGTCCCGATCAGTTCCGGCGGCTTCGGATTCTCAGGCCCGAAAGAGATGTCGAAGGAAACTACCAGCAGATCGATGTGCGCGATGCCGCGGACAGGTGGCCCAGACATCTTGATTGACGCCCCGATCGTTACTTTGAGCGACGTGAGGAAGAATGCAGCTTCGACTCGCAACGAGATCCCGATATCAACTTCGAAAAAGACCGGGTCCCAGTTAATCACGACGTCGAGATAAGCCGTGAACCATGCGGAGATGCGGCCTGAGTTAAAAGTCGCTTCCAGCTTGCCGCCGACCATGAGACACGAAGGCGTAATCGCAAAGTAAACGCCGCCCTTGATCGACAGGTTGTTATTGACGGGCCAGTTCAATCCGAGCCGCGGCACGATCGGATAATGTTCCGGACGCTGAAAGCGCGGGTGATAACCACCAAGCGTCAGGACCGCGTCGCCTTTGTGTGGTCCACCAAACCACACGCACAGAGCGAAACCGCCGGTGAGCTTGCAATCGGAATTGATGATCCAGGAATTACTGGTGAGCAGTGCCTGTAACTTGAAAGTTCCCTCGCTCGGCTTGATCGACATCAGGATCTGCATCTCGACGTAGCAGATCGGCTTTGCGCTCGCGTCGCGTGTATGCCGGAAACGAGCGAGCCCGAGCAGCGAGATTTCAAATTCTCCGCCGCCCCACTGCACGACGACCAGGGCGAAACAGTCGATGACGCCATTGATAGTGAAACGCACTCCGGCGCACGCGAACTGCTGACCTCGTTCCGCCACCAGATGCTCGCTCATGTCCGCGAGCGTCGAAACCGGATTTTCCAACGGCTTGCCCAACTGCTTGATGAGCTCGGTTTCGTCTTCCTGGTGTCCGCCTTCGCCCATGACCATCTTCACGAGCGGAAACTCGGCGACGTTTTCGATCAGCGGCACTTTTAGCCGCCGGTTATAGCCATAGCCGAGCGCGATGCCGGTGAATTGAATTGGTCCGGCAGTGATTCCACCTCCGGCCGCGGCATTCAACATCGCGAAGACGAAGAACGTCTTCTCGTGACGCAGAAGATTCACCTTGTCGTCGTCATCCGTGATGGTGTAGCGCGTGTTGTCGGCGGCCACCAGTTCCCATTCACCTGGTGCAGGCACGCGATTGACAGCGGCGGGCGTGATCTTCGACTCGGTGAGTTTGGTTTGGAGTTTCTTGTGGACCTTGCCCAGGTTCAACTGGTTGATGATCTCCTGGTCGCGCGACAGATCGAACACGCGTATCGGACCATAGAAACCCATCGCGGAGAACGAGGCTTTCGGTACGTCAACAGTGAGACTGCCGGCGTACTCGATTCCCGACTTGAAGAAACTGCCGGAGATGATTACGTCGCCAATCTTCAGCGAAACGTCGAGACCATCGAGACCAAACTTGAAATCGAGCGGGTTGTTCAGCGGAAAACTCAACCTCGCGCCGATGAAGCCCATCTCAAAAACCGGCAGACGAAAACCGCCAGTCAGTGAAACGGTCAACATCGCCTTGTCCGACAAGCCCTTGCTCAACTCAACATTCTCGACACCCTTCAAACCGATTCCGATCTGCCGCAGGTAGATCGGATCGGCGAACCGATCGATGGGAATCAGCGCCATCTTTCCGCGATTGCCTTTTTCGTCGTATAGCTGAATGTCGAGGGTGCCGTGGCTGCCTTCTTTGAGCGGCGTGAGATAACCGACCGAGATGGAAAACTTGTCTTTCTTCTTGGCGCTGAGACGAGTCTTCATCTTCGGTTCCGGCCCTTTTTCAGGTGTGGGCACGGCAACCCAGTCATCAGCCAAGAGCTCCTGCAAGCCGTCGATGATCTCGTTTCCGCTTTTCTCTTTTTTCTTTTCTGCCTCGGGTGGTCCAAAAGAGAGGCGTAGATCTTTTAGCTTGAAACCGATGCCGATCGCGACGCGTTCAAAGAAATTCTTTTCGTTGCGAATGTCTTCGAGCGAGAACTTCAGGGCGAGACGGATTTCGACCGCACCCAGACCGAAGTGACCGGCGAGACCTTTCAGAAACATGAGCCCGTCTTTACTCGTGCTCTTGATGTCGATCCCCAAACTCAGAAGATCGATGAGCAGTGTCCAATCAAAAATCGACTCCTGCCGTTCCGGCACTCTTTTGAAAGGCAAAAGCCGAATGCCGGGTAGCGGGATTCTGTGCTGCTGTGGCGGTTCAGCCGGCGGCAGCAGCCGTTGAAACCAGTTGTCGTCGAGCGTCTCGGCGCTCATCCATTTGCCGAGGTGCAGTAACACTTCGACTGTGCTCTTCGGAGCGGCGCCGGCCTTTTCTTCGCTGCTGGTTTCACCCTCTTCAGGCACGAGGATGCTTTCGTCGTCAGTGAAATTATCTTCGCTGAGCGTGATCGTTGGGGTCTTGACGTCCTCTTCTTTCTTCGCACCCTTTTCTTCGGATTTTTCGGGAACGGGAGTGAGTGGAATGTTGTAGGCCAAACCCGCGAGGCCGAAGTATTTTTTTCGGGTATCGACGAGGTTCTCCTGAGACGCCAGCGAGAGCGCGATACGAGGTTCGCCGTCGGTTTTCGGCGTCAAGCCTTTCACCCAAAGCGGGAAGCCGTCGAGTTCACCCAATAGCTGATCGAGAACACTCCAGACCGTCACGGCCCAACCGACTTTAAAGGTGTATTCAAACTCCCCGCCGCCACCTTGTTTGCCTGACATAAAACCAAGCGCGACAAGCAGGCTGCCCAACTTGCGTTGCGTGGAGTGTGGTCCAACGGCATCTCTCTTTGGTGGCGTCCATGTCCAGATATTCTTCAGCAGCTTGAGTTGATCGTCGAGGTCGCGCTGCGCGTCCTTGAGATCTGATTTGATCTCGTCGCGTTTCTTCTGCTTGAGAATGATATCCGTGACACCGCTCGGGTCTGAGACTTTGGCAATCAGCAATGGGCCGATCGGCGAGTTGAGTAGATCGCTGACTTCGGAGAGTTCAACGTATTTTTCGAGAAAGTCTTTCCAGCCGTCAAACTTCTCCCACTCACGTGTGGTCGCACCATCTTTTACTCGTTTTTGGAACTGAATCTCGGGAGTTCCGAAGCTGGTGACAAAGTCTTCGGGCGAGGTCTTTTGTTGCGAGGCCCAGTGCGTCGTGAAAGGGATGCGTAAGTTGAAACGCATGGCGACGAGCTCTTTATTATTCTCGTCGCGGCCGATTGCGGCGCCGTTGGACTTGCTGATCTTGATGCCGGCGCAGATAGATCGAGCGTTCGCGAAGTTTGCTGCCGCCGGATGGCTCGAACTCGGTATCACGTAGAAGGGAACCAAAAACTCGACTTCCGCCTGTAACGCTTCCAGCGAGTTGAGCCACACGGTCGCGCGTCGTCTCATCCCGGCGCCGAGTGTGAAGACCTCCTTGCCGTCGATTCTTCTCCTGGATATGCCCACTGACAAGGCAGAGAAAAACTCGCGATCGCGGTTCGTCTTGGCAGTCGTGAGTAATTCATCGATCTCGTTGGTCATGCCCGCCATGCCTCGCTTGAACTCTTTCGAGAGCACGTCCAAGGACATGATCAGCGGTTCCGAGATCGTCGTGAAATCGTGTTTGTTGTCGGCGATTCCGGAGGCGAGAGTCGCGATAAGCCAGTCGCGAAACTTGACGCTGTTCCAGGCGGCTTTTGGGTCCCTTAACCAGAGCGCGTTGGGCAGCGACTCCCGCAGCGTGCGTTCTTCGGTCGTGGCCGGTTCGTTCAGGTAATAGTCTTCGCCAAAGTCCGCGGTAGTCTCAGGGCTTTTTAGTAATCGAAGACCGGCGATGAGCAGAAGTAGATCGGTTGTTGACGGTGGTTTGGCTGCGGCCATCGATGCGCCTTGATCGAGAGTTGCGAAAAACTTTAGTCCGGCGATATGACTAGTCCGATGAACGGACGCACGGGTACGGCTGGGGAGACTGAACTATTGGTAATGCAAAAGAGATTTAGTAAGAAGCAACGAGACCCGTCGAAACGAGCCTCGTAATCGTCAGAGCCAGGCGCTGGAGTATATGAGGATAGCCTGCTTGGGGCAAGAGAGATTCCGAATTGGTGGTGTCTTAATTTGAGATTTAACGCCGAAGGCATTCGCTAACCTAATAGGAATAATCAACCCTGAAAGGGTCGGCAGTTGGCGAACGCTTTCAGCGTTCCCGTCTTTTTCGATCGCTAACCCAGGGTTGGAGCGTAGCGACAACCCTGGGAACTTGATAGGAATAATCAACCCTGAAAGGGTCGGCAGTTGGCGAACGCTTTCAGCGTTCCCGTCTTTTTCGATCGCTAACCCAGGGTTGGAGCGTAGCGACAACCCTGGGAACTTGATAGGAATAATCAACCCTGAAAGGGTCGGCAGTTGGCGAACGCTTTCAGCGTTCCCGTCTTTTTCGATCGCTAACCCAGGGTTGGAGCGTAGCGACAACCCTGGGAACTTGATAGGAATAATCAACCCTGAAAGGGTCGGCAGTTGGCGAACGCTTTCAGCGTTCCCGTCTTTTTCGATCGCTAACCCAGGGTTGTCGCTGCGCTCCAACCGCTGGGCTGAAATTAGCGAACGCCTTCGGCGTAATTTCAAACTGCGACGCTACATCCGCTGCGACACTACATCCGAATTCTCATGTGTCAGAATTACTAAGAAAGTGATGTCTTAATTTGAGATTTAACGCCGAAGGCGTTCGCTAACTTCAGCCCAGGGTTGGAGCGTAGCGACAACCCTGGGGAAACCTAATAGGAATAATCAACCCTGAAAGGGTCGGCAGTTGGCGAACGCTTTCAGCGTTCCCGTCTTTTTCGATCGCTAACCCAGGGTTGGAGCGTAGCGACAACCCTGGGAACTTGATAGGAATAATCAACCCTGAAAGGGTCGGCAGTTGGCGAACGCTTTCAGCGTTCCCGTCTTTTTCGATCGCTAACCCAGGGTTGTCGCTGCGCTCCAACCGCTGGGCTGAAATTAGCGAACGACTTCGGCGTAATTTCAAACTGCGACACTACACCCGCTGCGACACTATATCCGAATTCACATATGTCAGAACTACTAAGAAAGCTTACCTGACCAGACGATTGCCGCGGCCCGTAACACCACCGCCAAAGTAAGTATGCGATCCCTCACCGCTACCGAGCGCTACGTAAAACCGGAACAGGATATTGTCGAGACGCCGCGGCACGACAACAAGGCCGAGGCCATACGTGTGTCGCAAGCGGCCCTCATCGAACCGGCTAATGCTGGGCGCAACTTTCCCTGTGTCGTAAAACGCTATGAAATCAATCGGACCCCACAGCGCGCGCAGATACTCGACCTGGAGCAACGCGAAATCTCGGTCGCGGAAACGGTAGTCGCGGAACCCGCGCAGCGTGTCGTCGCCGCTGATGTTTGATCCGCCTAACGTCTCCATCAGATAGAAGGGCACGCGCTGCCCGGCGCGTGTTTCGGAGAGAGAAACCCTTCCGCGCAGGCGAATCTCATTTTTGTCCGCGAACGAAAACTTGTTCCTCAAGTCCGCATTGAAGCGACGGAAGGAGTACAGATGATCGCTCAGATCCTGGTAGGCGTGGTACGCGAAGACGTACTCGAGTTTACGAGCCTCCTCCTGCCCTCGACTATGTAACCGGGCAAAGGCAGCCACATGAAAATACGCTGGCTGAGATGTTAGACCAGGAGCCGTCGCTTCCGTGTATTTCCGTTCGACGGACGTCACTGTTGGATTTGCAATACGGACCAGATCGGGCCAAATGCCTTCAACAGCGCCGCCGATATCGATCGCACGATTAACCGGCGTTGAAATGTCCGCACCGATCACGCCCTCTCGATAATGAAAGACCGCGCGGTCCTGTTCTCGCGAGTCAGGTCCCAGCCCGAAGAAGTCAATCCGCGGCATATCCTTAACGAAGCCGTAAATATTTATCTTGAGGTTGGATATATCAACGGGCGCAGTGGTGCTGCTGCTTGTCTTAGTGAGCCGCAGGTTCCCGTCAATCTCCCAATATTTTTTGATCGAGACTCGGGCTGAAGTATCGAGTTGCAACTGCCAATTCGGATTTGGCCGGCGCAGGCCGTACCCGATTCCGCCTGCCAGACCACTACCCGGAGCAACACTTCCAACGACGATGCGAAAGCCGTCCTTCGCCGTCAATTTATCGTAGTAGTGTTTCAGGCATTTACCACGATCGGCCAGACTCGGCTTTTCGCCTGATGTGGTCTTGCACGGGCTTGGCTTAGTGAGGTCAGGCATCGGAGCCACGGGCGGTCCGACCTGGCTGCGAGCCGGTGTGCACCAGAACAGCAGAGACACGACGGCAAGAATCATGAGGCGCGCGTGATGATTGAGTTCAGAGGAACTGTCTTTGGCGGGCCGCGTGCTGAGTGAAGTATGTTTCATGGCAATGACCTCGGTACGTGGTTAACGTGATTTTCTGCTGGTCTTAACTTTCTTCGAAGACTTCTTCTTTGCAGACTTCTTCTTTGCAGCAGTCGACTTGCTCGCAGGTGATGAATTTCTCATAGCCTCAATTCCGGCTCGGACGGCGGCAAGGTAGTCTGCCGTGAGGTGCTCGTCGGTAATCGAACTGACCGACATACTGGTGGTTGGATGGGCCGGCACGAGCTTACTTTCCGCAAGCCAGGCCTGTACTACCATTGCTTGTTGGAAGTCGTTGAGTTGCTTTGGCTCGCGCGCGTCCGGCGCCGGTTCAGCCTCAGCCATGCTCGCTACCGCCATCATTGCGGGCTGAGATTTCGGTTCGGGCGCTTGTTTCGGAAATTTAACTTTGTCTGTCCGTGGGTTGGCCAACGTGAGGCAATCTTCAAATGTCTCCGCATGACGATCGCGTTCGGTAAGAAAGAACTTCTCCCACTCCGGAATAAACAACTTCCTGGCAGTGGCGATAATTGACGTGTGATCAAATACCTTATCGTGAATGATCGTTCCGCGGGGGATGAATGGCGATACCAAGACCGCCGGCACTCGCACCCCGAGTCGTTGGAAGTTGAACATGGTGGCGTCCAGCGGTTTGTCGCCGGGATTCACTGTGGGCGGCGGCGAAACGTGGTCAAACAGCCCACCGTGCTCGTCGTAGGTAATAACCAGCAGCGTGCTTTCCCAGGTTTGCTTGTTGCTGGTCACGGCTTCGTAGACCGCATTGATCACGCGCTCTCCAAGCCGCATGTTATGGTCCGGGTGTTGGTCCGCAGCGCCGAAGAATCCGCCCGGCGTGGATAAGTCGTTATAGCGGGGCTCGACGAAACTGAAGGCAGGCAATTTGTTCTTCTTGCAGTCCTTCACGAAGTCGTCGAAGAAGAACAGAAACTTCTTCGCGCGCTCTGCCACGAACCTCACCGCGAGGCCGAGTGTCCAATCGGTGTAATAGATTTTGGATGAGACGTTGTGCGCGTCGAGTAACTCAAAGACTGTTTTGAGCGTGAGGTAATTAGGATTCATGTCGACGCGGCCAAGTGAGCTTGCGCCGATAGAGAACGCCCGGTTCGGCAATGTCGGCCCGGGGACCGACGCGAACCAACGATCGCACACTGCGTATTCCTTCGCGAGAGTAGAGAGATTGGGAAGACGGCCTGGCCCAAAGCACTTCATGACGCGGTGCGATTTCTGGACGTCTTTGGTCTTACCTTCATACGCCTTCACGAATCCCTGCATGGTCGGACTGCCGGTGCCCGCCGAATTGCTGAAGATCTGTTCATTGACGCTCAAGAAATCATGACCGGGGTCCGGAAAAAGATCGCCGGCATCCCGGGCGTCCGGAGTAACAGAAACCGCCGTGCCCGTGCTGTCAGGATTACTTTCCGTACCGGTCAGGCCGTCAATCGGCCACTGAGGGCTCTTCAGAAAACCGAGCGCATGATCAAATGAGCGGTTTTCCATCATTAGAACAACGATATGTTCAATCTGGTTCGGCATTTCACTCCTTTACACGCCACCGCAACTCGCCGTCTTGCACAGAGGGTGTCGACAACTTGTTGCAGTAGCCCATCTAAATCTCGCTAGAACGTTAGCTCAGAGGTTCTTTTCACACTTAACGATCGTTTCCGATCCGGCTCACTCATGAATGGATGTGAGTTCAGGCGCCCAAGCCGGTGTGTGTAAGGCGTACGCACTTGGACCGGGTTCAATATATATGACGGGCCAGGGGAATTCGTTTCAACGAATTTGGAGAATGAATTAAAGGCAGGTTAAGTCCTGGCTCAAAAGTAAGGATCGCACTTGGATAGGCAGTTGTGCCTCTTTGTGGCTAAATTGAAGTATTGGCTTATGCTAATACGGATGCGCAAAGGCTTAATGAATGCGGCGGTGGTGTTGCTACTCGCGATCGGTCCGATCAGCAATGCGCAAACGAACGGCGATGTGAATCTCAATCGTCTGACGGAAGCCGTTGGGGCAATTAACGACAATCAACTAGCCCGAGCAGCAGAGATCCTCAATGCCGTGCTCGCGACCGCGCCTCGTGATGCAGATGCACTGAACCTGCTCGGTGTCGTGCGCGCGAAACAGAATCGGCCCGCCGAAGCAGAACGACTCTTTCGACGCGCTCTCGCGAGTTTGCCGTCACACCTCGGCGCCCACATCAATCTCGCCGAGCTCTTGTTGAGTAGTAACAAAACGACGGAAGCGCTGCCGGTCCTCGTTCGTGCCCACCAGCTTGCACCCGAAAACGCTGAGATCAGTTTGAAGCTTGCGACTATTTATGCCGATCTCAAACGATGGGATGACGTGAAAGCCCTCGTAAGTGAATTCCGTCAATCAAGTTCCGCCACACCAGAAACGCAGGCTGAGTTTGCGTTGCTGATCGCCCGCGGTGGTTTCAACGAAGAGGCGCTCGGCATTCTTCAAGCTGCTCGCCAAAACGCGCCCTCGTCGTTTCCATTGCTTTATGCACTCGGCGTCGTCAGCGCTGCGCTGAAGCAATACGACAAGGCCGAAGAACATCTGACCGCCGCACTCGCGATCAAACCTGACGATGTAGCGACGCTTCGCGCACTCGCCAGAGTCGCGCGCGCGAATGGAAATCTGGAGAAAGCGCTTTCGCGCCTCGTGGCGGCGCGACGCGTCGCGCCGAATTCAGCCGCGGTGTTGTACGACTTCGGTGTGACGGCGTTGCGGATGGATCTGGTGCTCGATGCTTTGCCGGTGTTCGAGCGACTGCACCGCGAGTACCCGCGCGAACCCGCTTATCTCTACGCGCTCGCCGCCGCACATTGGACCAAGGGCGAAGTCGTCGAGACAACGCGCTTGACGAACGAGTATGTGGCGCTGCAACCGCGCGATGCTTCAGGCTTATACCTGCTCGGTGCGGCCTTGCTGCGGCAGGATCGAATTCCCGAAGCGCAGGCGGCGCTTCAACGCAGTCTCAATCTTAGAGCGGACCCCGACACGGAGTACTTGCTTGGCGTGAGTCTCGAGAAATCGAACCAGCGTGACGCAGCTCTCGATAGATTTCGTCGCGTAGTTCAGTCGCGTCCGAACCACGCCGCAGCCCATGCGGCGCTCGGAGCCGCATATCGTGAATCGGGAAACTTCGCAGACGCCCGTGCAGAGCTCGAACGGGCCATTCAACTCGATCCCGACGACCTGCGTGCTAATTATCAACTCGGACTGGTCTACGCAAAACTCGGCGATCAGGAAGCAGCGAAAAGAATGTTCGATCGCGCGGATGAACTGCGTAAACGTCAACGGGACCAGGAGCGAGTGATCCTCAAGTTGGTTGACGCGCCCCAGCCATAGGTTGTTTTATACAGGGTTTACAAGGTTCTTCAGATACACACGCCGATGCCGGACGAACCCTCTCCTAATGAACGACGCGCACAACTGATTCTGCAGGAACTACTGCGCACCGGTAAGGTCTCCGTCCTGCCACTCGCGAAACGTTTGAAAGTGTCGCCGGCGACGGTCCGACGTGACCTTGGCGAGTTGGAGCAACGCGGATTGCTGCGCCGCAGTCATGGCGGTGCAGTTCCCGTGCAGCCGTTACTTTACGAGCCGTTTCGTCACATCTCTTACTACCACGAGCAAGAGCGGCAGCGCAGCGCCGAAAAACGTCGCATCGGCCTGGTCGCCTCCGAACTAATCAGCGATGGAGACATCCTCGCGATCGGCGCCGGCACCACGGCAACGCAGGTTGCACGCAGCGTTTGTCTTCATAAAGGAATTACCGTGTTGACGAATGCCGTGAACGTGGCGATGGAGTTGAGTCATCGCGACGATCTGAAGGTGATCGTCACTGGTGGTTTTCTGAGTGGCGACTGGTTCGCGCTTGTTGGTCCGGCGGCGATTGAAAGTGTCGGCGAGATTTTTGTAGACAAGGTATTTATCGGTGTCGATGGCATCGACGTCGAACATGGTCTAACGACTAACTACCCGGATCAGGCCACGATTCATCGCGCCATGATGCGTCAGGCGCGGCAGAAAATCGTCGTCGCGGACCATCGAAAAATCGGAGCGGTCGGTACTGCGCTGATCTGCCCGCTCAATGACGTACACATCCTCATCACTGACAAGGGCGCGTCAGACGACGCCATCGCGCCGTTCATCGCGAAGGGAATCGAAGTGCATCGGGCTTAAGCAAATTTAGCCACAAAAAGGCACAAAAAGCACAAAAATCAGCAGAAACCCATTTGTGCTTTTTGTGCTTTTTTGTGGCTAATTTTCGGTGATTGTGGGCCAACCTTCCGCGTCCCATCGAATCGCTGCAATCCGCAACGTGGGGACGCCGCGCCATTCCGTATCGTAGGCGTGATAGACGAGCCGATCGCCGTCTTTCTCCTGCAGGATCGAACAGTGGCCCGGTCCGGCCCAACGGCCCGAGCCTGCAATCACGAGCGTTCCGCCGCCTTCAGTCATCGGCTTGCCGCTTCGATCGATGTATGGACCAGTGACGTGTCGAGCGCGGCCCACGCGGATGTTGTAGGTGCTGTCTTTGCCGCGGCAACAGAAGTCGAAAGAAACGAAGAGATAGTAATAGTTGTTTTTGCGGATGATGTCTGGGGCTTCGATCGCACCGGGAATTTCTTTGCTTCGGGGACGGCTCGCGAGCGAGTAGAGCGTTTGATCCTGCGGCGAAAGCTGGCCGGTCGCTCGATCGAGCTTGCGAAGTTTTATGCCGCTCCAAAAACTGCCGAACGCCAGCCACGGCTGGTCCTGTTCGTCAAACACTACGTTCGGATCGATCGCGTTCCAGTCGTCTGAAACATTTGAGCCGATCACCTTTCCGTGGTCCACCCATCTGTACTTGTCACTGGCCGGATCGAGAGTTTGATTCGTCACGAGGCCGATGCTCGAGCGATTGCTGCCGAACGTGGAGACGGAATAGTAGAGGTGATAACTGCCGTTGAAGTACGACACGTCTGGCGCCCACAAACCTCGCAGACCCGGCACGTCCTTCACAGCCCATTCCGGAAGATGAGCAAACACGTCGCCGCAGAGACGCCAGTGGACCAAATCTTTCGAACACCTGATCGCGATACCCGCGCGCGTCGAAAACAGGTAGAAGGTATCGCCGTCCCTGATGATGCTCGGATCGTGGACCTGGCGGACATCGCCTTCGAGCTCCGCAGTCTGCCGTTGCCAGCCCAGCGCCGGAACTGCCATGACCAGGCATAACAGGATTCGCGCCGATAAACGCAGATCTGCGTAAATCCGCGTTAATCCGCGGCTAAGTTTATCCTGTGAAATTCGCCACATTTTCCAAAAGATAATTCTTGACTTGGTGTTCATTTGTAGTGTAAATGAACAAACCCCTAATCGATTCGGGAAGTTTTACACACAAGCCAGCTAATTGGAACCCTGCAACGTTCCGCCCAGAAACCGGCGGGCTTCGTGTGTGGTCCGGGTCTTCATCGTTTGCCGTCTGAATCAAAAAATTGTTGCTCGCGTCTGAGTCCTCGGAGGTCGAAATGAGAGCTTCTAATTTGGCTGTCACTGGATTGCTCGTGCTCATGCTCGTGTGTGTTTCACCGGTCTTCGCCCAAAGCGATCGAGGCGGAATAACTGGAAGAGTTACGGACCAGGCCGGCGCCGTAGTTCCCGATGCGAAGGTCACGGCGCTGAACGCTGAAACCGGCGAGACTCGCGAAGGACGCACGAACGGCGAAGGTAACTACACCATCCCGCAATTGCCGGCCGTAACCTTCACGATCAAGGTCGAGGCCCCCGGCTTCAAAACCACTTCAGTTGAAGGCATCAAAGTCGCGGTGCAGGTGATCCGCACGGTCGACGTCAAACTCGAAGTCGGCGAGATCGCCAGCAACGTCACGGTTTCAAGTGATGCTACTCCCGTACTGCAAACCGAGAACCCCGCCAGCCAACTCAACGTGAGCGAGCGGCAAGTGCGCGAATTGCCCTTGCTGGTTGCGGCTGAGAGCGGCGGCCGCTCGCCACTGTCGTTCATCTTCCTTGATAGCAGTGTAGTGTCAAACGATCGCACCCCGACAGGCGCGACCTCGGGCAGCACCGGCACAAACGCCACCAACTTCCGCATCAACGGCGGCCAGGGACTCGGCGCGGACATACTCATCGACGGCGCCCAAACACGCCGCGGTGAGAACGGCACATTCTTCTCCGAAGTCGCGCCAGGCCCGAACGCGTTCCAGGAATTCACGCTCTCGACGAGTAGCTATTCAGCCGAGTTTGGCAACTCTTCAGGCGGCGTCGTGAACTTCACGATCAAGACCGGCAGCAACGACTTCCACGGCGAAGCGTATCTGTTCCACATCAACGACGCGCTGAACGCGAACATCGATCGCAATCGAATTCTCGGTCTCGATAAGCCACTCGATCGGCAGTTCGATTACGGCTTCAGTGTCGGCGGTCCGCTTTACCTGCCGCATTTCGGCGAAGGTGGACCGACAGTTTGGAGCGGCAAGAACAAGACGTTTTTCTTTTTCAACTACGGTGGTTATCGAACGTCGCAGTCGGAAACAGTTCAAGTGACCGTGCCGAGTTTGAGGATGCGTCAGGGCGATTTCGGCGAGCTGTTGACCGATCCTTACGTGCTTCAATTCTTCGGTGGTCCGGTGCAGATTTTCGATCCGGCTCAACCCGCGGGATCGCGTACAGCTATTCCGGGTAACCGGCTGGATTTGTATCAAGGCGGCGCTCGAATCTCTCAGATCGGCAGGAACTTCGTCGATCTATTTCCACTTCCGAACACGACTGGTCCGAACGGCTCAACGGTCTTCCGCAACTATCTCGCTTCTTCGCAAGCGACCGCGCGAACAAACTACTACGTCACCAAGATCACGCAGAACGTCACCGATCGACAGACGCTCAACTTCAGTTACACATTTCGAAAGTTGCCCAGCGTCAAAGGCGGCTTCCCGCGTTTTCCAGAGCCTTTCGTGCAACAGGGAGTTTGGAACCAGATCTTCAAATCGTATTACGCGCGCCTGCAACACGACTGGACGGCATCGCCAACTTTCATCAACCACTTCAACGCCGGCTTCTCGCGTTCCGACGTACAGAACCGAAACTTTTCGCGCGGCATTCCGGTCAGCACGCTCGGACTGAGCCCGAACGCGACCCAGAACTTCGGCCTGCCGCTGATTGGTTTTCCGGGATACGGAGATGCGGTCGGGTCTACTGACCCGCGCGCCTATCAGCCCGGCGGTTCGACTTTCTTCGACAACAGAGTGCGCGATAACTCGGAGCACCTCAGCGACGTGGTCACTCTCCTGAAGGGCCGGCATACGATGAGGTTCGGCGGCGAAGCCCGCATACAACAGTTGAATAACGCCGCGCACTTCGACATCGGCGGTAACTTCAACTTCCGCAGCAATCAGACCGGCAACACGAGCGACTTCAATCAGGGTTGGCCCATCGCGAGTATGATCACGGGCCGGCCGGAGTTTTCTTTCAACAGCAATCAGACAATCGATCCCGCGCTGCGGTTCTTTTCCGACGGTTTCTTCGCGCAGGACGACATCAAGGTTACGCCGAAACTAACGGTGAACGTTGGTATCCGTTACGACTACGGCCGGCCTCGCGAAGAAGCGCGCGGCTTTCTGCGTGGCTTCGATCCGAATACGCCGAACCCGGATGCAGCCGGACGGCCCGGAGCGATCGTCGGCGCAATCGGACAGGGTGGTCTCAAGTCTGAGTTCTTCGGTCTCGTCAAACCTGATCGAACTAACTTTGGACCACGTCTCGGCTTCGCTTACTCGATCAACGACAAGACGGTCGTACGCGGTGGCTATGGCATCTACTACGCGCCCGTGATTTATAACGACTTCGGCAACACCGGCGTGCTCGGATACAGTCCCGGTTCAGTCAACATCAATGGCGGTCTCGATGCGTTTATCACGCTCGACAATTACCCGCACGTACCGGCAGCCAATCCGAACGATCAGGCCGTGGGCCAACTGGACCGCACGGATCTCGACTTTTTCGACAAGAACTTCAAGACCGGACGCACGGTCCAGTACAGTCTCGACATTCAGCGACAGTTGCCGAAGCAGTTCGCGATCCAGGTCAGTTACATCGGCAGCAAAGGCACGCGCCTGCGCTCGAATTTCGATCCGATCAATAAGGTGCCGCTGAACGCGCTCAAGCTCGGCTTGCCGCTACTTTCAAAGCAACTCGCGGACGTGACGCCAGTCGAACGTGCATTCGCGGCGAGTGTGGGAGTGCCATTGGCGGCGAGTCCTAACGCGGTTTATCCGGGCTTCGCTAATCAGGGAGGCGCGTTTGCCGGCACGGTGGCGCAATCGCTGCGACCGTTTCCGCAGTACGGCATCATCAACAACCGGCTCGAGAGTCAGGGGCAGAGTTTTTACAACGCGGGGAAAGTTGATCTCACGCGTCGGTTTGCGAATGGGATACAAGGAGGACTGTCGTACACGTTCGCGAAGTTGATCACAGACGCGGGCGAAGACATCTTCGGCGATTCTCCATTGAATGGAGTGATCCAAAACCCGTTCGACCGCAGACCGCTTCGTTCGGTGTCGCCGAACATTCCGCCGCACTCGCTGGTCTTCAACTACATCATCGAGTTGCCGTTCGGTAAAAACAGGCGATACCTGAATCAGGGCGGTTTGGTCGATCGCGTGTTTGGCGGATGGCAGGTAACCGGCATTCACCGGTACCGAAGCGGTCCGGCAGTGACGCCGTTTATCGCGGGAGGACAACGAGATTTCCTGCAGCTCGCGGGTTATCTCGGCAACTTGCGACCGAACATCACGGGACAACCGTTCTACACTGACATTCCCGCGGGCGGAACTGACTATCGTTATCTCAATCCGGCGGCGTTTTCACGCCCGCTCGATTTCCGCAACGCGCCTCCATTCTCGCTCGACGGCGGTTTGACAGTGAACCCGGCATACATTGCTTACTACTCCGACCCGCTGCGCTTCTTCGGCAATGCGGCGCCGACGTACGAAGGTCTGCGCGCGCAGCCTTTCTTCACGGAGGATTTCAGCCTCATGAAGAAGACGAAGATTACTGAAACGACTTACCTCGAAATACGTGCTGAGTTCTTCAACCTTTTCAATCGCGGGCGCTTCGGACTGCCGAACGCCAACGTCGACGATATAAACTTCGGCATCTCGGCGCGCAATGCCGACATCTTCCAACCACGGCGCATTCAAGTCGGTGGCAGGTTTGTTTTCTAGTTGAAGACATGGCCACAAAAAGGCACAAGAAGCACAAATGAAGAAAGGCATTACAAAAGTCTTTTTGTGCTTTATGTGCTTTTTTGTGGCCGGTATATCGGCACAGGCGCAAAAATCAATTGTTGACGAAGGTTTGGCGGCGTTCGATCGTGGTGACACGACTGCCGCACGCGCCGCGTTTGAGAAGGCACTCATTCTCAAAACAGATGAAGTCACGGCCCACACATACCTGGGCATCATCGCTGATCAAGCCGGTGACTTGAAAGAGGCTGAACGACACTTCGCAGCGGCAGTCAAAGCTGATCCTAATCGCGCGTCTGTCAGAAATAACTACGGGGCGATCCTCATGCGGACCGGGAGATCGACGCTTGCCGCGGCTGAATTCGAGAAGTCGCTCAAGCTCGATCCCAATCAGCCAAACGCGTTGGTTAATCTCGCGCAGATCCGATTTGGTAATGATGATCTGAAAGCATCTGCCGAGTTGTTCAAGCGCGCTTTCGAGATCAAGCCGGACGTCGAGATTGCGCGCGCGCTCACCGTCATCGCGTTACGTCTGAAGGACAATCAATCAGCGTCAACTTATTACCAACAGTACGCCGCGGCTTTGGCTGCGAAGAGCGGAACGTCCGCGCACGTTCCCGCGGCGCGCGCCGAACTCGGCGCCGCGCTTTTCGAAGCGGGGTTGATGAAGGAAGCTGAAGCTGAGTTGAGTGCCGTCATCGCGCTCAATCCGGCCGATACCGATTCAGTCGTTCGACTCGCGCGCGTTTATCTCGCGCGCAAGGATCTGCCGGCTGCCGGCCGCACACTCGAAGCATCGGTCGCGCGTGGAAATGATCCCGCTCCGGTTTACGCGCTGCTGGCTGAGGTTTACGAGCAAGCTGGTCACGTCGAAAACGCGATTCCCGCGATGCGTCTCGCTATCGAGCGCGATCCTCGATCCGAGAAGATTCGCTTCGAGTACGCAGTCTTGTTGACGAATACGAACGCGCCGGCGGCCGCCGTCATTCGACTGCAAGAAGCGCTCAAGGATTTTCCTTCATCATCGCGACTCTGGTTCGCACTCGGATTTGCCAATTTCAAGCTCGACAAAAATGAAGAGGCTGAGCGCGCTCTGCGAAAAGCTATCGAACTCGATCCGAAGTTTGCGGCCGCGTTTGCCTATCTCGGGTTGCTTCGGGCGCGAACCGGTGCGTACGACGAAGCAATCTCGCTTTACGAAAGTGCGTTGAAAGCCGACCCAAAACTCGCGGTGGTCCATCACCTGATCGCCGACGCGATGCTGAAGCAGATGAATGCTGACGCGCGCGTGATCGAGACGCATCTCAGGCAGACAGTCGAGCTGGATCCGACGTTCACGCCCGCGCGTCTCTCACTCGGCAAGCTCTACATGCGTGCGCAGCGCTGGACCGAGGCCGCCGCGGAATTCGAGCAGGTCGTGAAGCTCGATCCAAACGCACCCGACGGCTATTACCAGTTAGGCCTCGCGTACGGCCGGCTCAAACGCACCGCGGAATCACAATCCGCGATGGCGACCTTCAAACGGCTCAACGACGCCCAGAAGAAGCGCGAAGACGAAGACCTGCGCGAGGTCGTCAAGAGACTAAGCAACGTGCGTTTCTGATCCGTATTGATCCGTGGTTTGAATCCGTCTGATCCGTGGTTACAACATGAAGAGACGCGAATTCCTGTGTGGTGTGGGCGCGGTGGGCGCGGGCATTCTGGTCGAGCGTAGTTTCGCGCAATCCTCGCGTGCTGCCGATTCGCGTATCGAAGTCCTGCTTGGCGAAGAGATCGGCACGATTAATCCAACCATCTACGGCCATTTTGCCGAACATCTCGGCGGTGTGGTCTACGACGGCATCTGGGTTGGCGAAAACTCCAAAGTCCCAAACACAGGCGGCATCCGCACCGCCCTTGTCGATGCGCTGAAGCGTATCAAAGCTCCGGTCATTCGTTGGCCCGGCGGCTGCTTCGCCGACAGTTACGACTGGCGCGACGGCATTGGCCCACGTGCTCGACGTCCCCGCCGTACAAACTTCTGGGCCGATGCGCCTGAGTGGCCGAAGAGCGTTGGTCCTGGTCCATGGAAGTTTGAAACCAACCACTTCGGCACGAACGAGTTTCTCAGCTTCTGCCGGCTCGCGGGTGCTGAAGGTTATCTCGCGGCAAACGTGCGCGGTCTCGGCGCGCAGCAATTCTACGAATGGATTGAGTATTGCAATTCGCCCGCGGGATCAACGACCGCCGCCGAACAACGAGCCGGCGGTGACATGCCGAGTCGCCATCCGTTCGGCGTGAAATTCTGGGGCGTGGGCAATGAGTCGTGGGGTTGCGGCGGAAACCTCACGCCCGAGGAGTACGCGGCTGAATACCGGCGCTTCACCGCCGCGGTTCCTCGCTACGGCGTCGATCTGAAATTCGTTGCGTCCGGCGCAAACGTCGACGATTTCAATTGGACGCGCGGGTTCTTTTCGAAGACGGCCGAGAAAAATCGCGGGCTGTTTGGCAGCATCTTTGGCTGGGGCCTTCATCATTACGCGTGGAACCTCGGCATGGGCAAAACGAATGACTGGTTGGCAGCGAAGGGCGACGCGCTTCGTTTCAACGATGCTGAGTATTACGAACTGCTGCGCGAAGCCGATCGAATGGAGTCGCTCATCAATGAGCACTGGACCATCATGGGCGAGTACGATCGCCAGCATCGTGTGAAGCTCGTCGTCGACGAGTGGGGCGCGTGGTACAAGCCTGGATCGGAAGTCGATCCGACACATTTGTTGGGCCAACAGTCGACGATGCGTGATGCGGTGCTGGCGGGTCTCACGCTCGACACGTTTAACCGCCACGCCGACAAGGTCGCGATGGCAAACGTCGCGCAGCTTATCAATTGCCTGCACTCGCTCTTCCTGGCACACGAAGACAAGTTCATTACGACGCCGACGTTTCATGTGTTCGAGATGTTCGTGCCGCACATGAACGGGCGCGCCGTGCGGGCAATTTTTAGTGCGCCCGAAGTGCGATACACGCGTGTGGACAAGCCCGCGGAGTTCTGGGGACTCGCAGGTTCGGCGTCGATCAATGGCAAGCAATTGACGCTGACGGTCACGAACCCACATCTCAGCGAGCCACGCGAGACGGAGATCGTAGTGCGTGGCGCGCGTGCCGCAACCGCGCAGGCGCAAGTGTTGTCGGAGCCTGACGTTCACGCGCACAACAGGTTTGCGAATCCAACGGCGGTGCAACCGCGCAACGAGGCGGTCACGGTCAGCGCCGGGGCGATCGCTTATCGCTTCGCGCCCGCGTCGGTGACCCGATTGCAAGTCTCGCTTGAATGAAGGGCAATTTTGGTTTCTCTCTTTGCCTCTTTGCGCCTTTGCGTGAAAACTCACTCGCAAAGACGCAAAGGCGCAAAGGAAACGCAAAGACTATGTACTGGGAAGAGCGTTGGCATCCATTACGCGAGGAGTGGGTCATCGTGGCCGCTCACCGGCAGAACCGCCCGTGGAGCGGTGAGACGATCGAACACAACGAAGAGCCACTGCCGGAGTACGTGGCTGATTGCTATCTCTGTCCCGGGAACGTCCGCGTCAGCGGCGCGCGTAACGACAACTACACCAGCACTTTTGTTTTTGATAACGATCATCCGTGCGTCGGTTTCGATGCGCCGCAAACGCTTCAGGAGCCGCCTGGCATTTATCGCAATCGACCCGCGACCGGAATCGCGCGCGTAGTTTGTTACAGCCCGAATCACAGTCTCGCACTCGCGGAGCTCGAACCCGAGGCGATCGAGAATCTGCTCGGCGTTTGGCAGGAACAGTATCTGGCGCTCAGCGCGCTCGACGAAATCAAGCACGTGCTCATCTTTGAAAACAAAGGCGAGGCAGTCGGCGTCTCGAATCCGCATCCACACTGCCAGATCTACGCGACAAACTTCGTCTTCAAAACGATCGAAAACGAAGCGCGTGCGGGTCAACGCCATTTCGCGGAAACGGGACGCCTGCTTTTTCAAGATGTGATTCGCGCTGAAAAAGAAGACGGCCGTCGCATCATCTGCGAGAACGAATCGGCCATCGCGTTTACTCCGTACTTTGCGCGCTACGCGTACGAAGTTTTCGTCGCGCCGAAGGCGACGCACGCGAGTCTGGCCACACTCGCCGATGAGGAACGTCGCGACTTTGCTGCGTTGCTGAAACAGGTGCTGGTGAAGTTCGACAATCTCTGGCAGATGCCGTTCCCGTACGTGATGCCGTTACATCAGGCGCCGACTGACGGCGGTGACTATTCGGGTTTTCATTTTCATATCGAATTTCATCCGCCGCTGCGGCGGCCGAACCTGCTGAAATACCTGGCCGGCCCCGAAATCGGCGGCGGCAACTTTCTTTCGGACACAGCGCCGGAAGAGAAAGCCGCGGAACTGCGCGCGCAATCCGATGTGCACTACAAACAGGTCAGTAACCACGGATAATACGGATTTTAAAATCCGATTTAAGATCCGTGTTATCCGTGGTTACTAGAAATTATGAGCAGCGATCGTTCAGAGGTAGCGGATCTGCTTGATCCGATCAGGCGCATTCACGAGCGAGTGCGCGATGCGGTAGTCGCGCGGTGTGAGCGCGCGGCGCTCGAGGAACTTTCTGACGTCGCCGATGACGAATCGCAAGGCGACACGATCTACGCCATCGATCGCGTCAGTGAAGAGTTGCTCGTCGAGTTGTTTGCGAAAGAGATTGCGACGCAGGCGCCGATCGTTTTGATTGCGGAAGGCATCGGTAACGGACAACTCGTCTTACCGGTTGGCGCGAGGGAAAGCGATGCGGTGTGGCGTGTGATCGTCGATCCGATCGACGGCACTCGCGGGCTGATGTACCAGAAGCGCAGTGCCTGGGTTTTGACTGGTGTCGCGTGCAATCGCGGCAGCAGTACCAATCTCGGCGACATAAAGCTCGCCGTGCAAACGGAAATACCACTCGTGAAGCAACACCTTTGCGACGTTCTCTGGGCCATGCCAGGCAAAGGCGCGCACGCCGAGAGATTCAATCGTCTGACGCAAGAACGAACGTCGCTGGCGCTGCGGCCGTCGCGCGCGACCACGATCCGGCACGGCTTTGCGATGATCGCGCGTTTCTTTCCCGGCGCGCGTGATGTGCTTGCGGCGATCGATGAAGAGATCGTACGCGGCGCGCTTGGGCCGGTCGAGCCGGGTAAGGCGCATTGTTTTGAAGATCAATACTTGTCGTCAGGCGGGCAACTTTATGAGTTGATGATGGGGCACGATCGGTTTGTCGCTGATCTTCGATCGTTGACTGAGTCGGTGTTGAGACGTCGCGGGCTCGCGCTTGGGATCTGCTGTCATCCGTACGACATCTGCACGGAACTGATCGCGCGCGAAGCAGGTGTGATCGTGACTGACGAGCGTGGTGGGCGTCTGCGTGCTCCGCTGCACGTCGATCCGGATCTCTCGTGGGCCGGATACGCGAATGATTGGATCCGCCGCCAGATCGAACCGCTGTTGCACGCTGCACTACGAGAACGCGATCTGATCGACTAACGGATTTTTTGCCACAAAAAGCACAAAAAGCACAAAATGGGTTACGAGATCGTTCGCGGCAATACACATGATCTGAGCGACGTTTCGGAGTTTCTCGAGACGCTGAGCACGCTCGCGGATCATGCGCTGCCGCAGTTGAGAACGTTTTTCAATCCGCGGGCAGAGCTCACGATCACGCGCGCGCCCGGCCGGCTCGATGTGATGGGCGGCATCGCCGACTATTCAGGTTCACTCGTGCTCGAGTTGCCGATCGCGGAGGCCACGCTCGTTGCGTTGCAAAAAGATGTGGCGCGGCGAATCAGCATCGTCAGCTTCGTCGACGACGAAACGCGAGCCTTGAGTTTCGAGATGCCATTGGAGGACCTCGAGCGTGAAGGCGCGCCGATCGAATATGACGAGGCTCGTGCATATTTCAAACGGGACGAAACGAACGCGTGGGCGGCTTACGTGGCGGGCGTCTTTCTGGTGCTCGCGCGCGAACGCGCGACTCGCTTCAATCACGGAGCACGGCTGCTGATCTCGTCGCGTGTGCCTGAAGGCAAAGGCGTCAGTTCGTCGGCAGCGTTGGAAGTTGCAACGATGAGCGCCGTCGCCGCGGCGTTCGACATTGAAATCGAACCGCGTGAGATCGCGCTGCTGTGTCAAAAGGTCGAGAACCTGATCGTAGGTGCGCCATGTGGTGTGATGGACCAGATGACATCGGCTTGCGGCGAAGCACATCAACTACTCTCGCTCGTCTGTCAGCCGGCCGAATTGCTTGGTTCGATCGCATTACCCGACGACCTCGTCGTGTGGGGATTGGATTCCGGGACGCGCCATTCGATTGGCGCCGGTGATTACGGATCGGTGCGCGCGGGAGCGTTCATGGGTTATCGGATCATCGCGGCAGTCGGGGGTTCAAACGCTGATCAGAAGTGGCGTGGTTATCTGGCGAACGTCGAGCCGCAGGAGTTTGCGGAGAAATTCGCGCGACACCTGCCCGACGCGATGCTCGGCGCAGAATTTCTCGAACGATACGGAGACACGACGGATCCCGTGACGACAGTCGAGCGCGATCGCACCTACGCGATTCGCGCGCCGGCTATGCATCCGATTTACGAGAACGTCCGCGTCAGGAAGTTTGCAGAGCTGCTGCAAGCGAGCAGCCTGAGTCAGGACGAAAAGATCACGCTGGGGAAACTGATGTACGACTCGCACGCGAGTTATTCAGCGTGCGGGCTCGGCTCCGCACCGACCGACTTATTGGTCGAACTCGTCAAAGCGACGGGCGTGGACCAGAGACTTTTCGGCGCGAAGATCACGGGCGGCGGCAGTGGCGGGACAGTCGCTGTCCTCGGCGATCGCAACGCGGAGACGGCGATAAGAAATGTCGCCGCTCGCTACGCAGCATTGACGGGACACGAGCCATACATCTTTCGCGGCTCGTCACCCGGCAGCGCGGCTTTTGGGCATTTGATTGTCCGGATGCAGTCATCATGTACATCATGTTGAATCCTGTAATCCGGTGAACAGTTTGAGACAGGATTTCAAGATGTAACAGGATTTACATGACATGAAATCTAAACGGAGAACCGCATGAAAAATTTCATTCTTATCGCATTGCTCGTCGCCTGCCTGGTTGTTTTGGGCGCATCCTGTACGCCGAACTCTGGTCCAACAAACAGTACTGCCGGCGCCGGCGGAAACTTGCGACTGGCCTTCGTCACCAACAACACTTCAGACTTCTGGACCATCGCCCGCAAAGGCACCGAGAAAGCTGACAAGGAATTCGACGATGTCACGGTTGAATTCCGTCTGCCGGCTGACGGCACAGCAGCCGAACAGAAACGCATGATTGACGATCTGTTGGCGAAGGGCATCGACGGCATGGCTGTCAGTCCCGTCGATCCGGAAAACCAGACGCAGACATTGAACGACACAGCCAAGCGCGTGCTGGTCGTCACGCAGGATTCAGACGCGCCCAAAAGCGATCGCGCGTTCTACGTCGGCACTGACAATGTCGCGGCGGGCCGCGTCGCCGGCGGCTTGATCAAAGAAGCGGTGCCGCAGGGTGGCAAGATCATGCTCTTCGTTGGCAAACTCGATGCACGCAATGCGCAGGAACGTTTGCAGGGCATCAAGGAAGCGTTGCAGGGTTCGAACATCCAAATTCTCGACGTCAGAACTGACGACACTGATCGCGTGCGGGCCAAGTCGAACGTGTCTGACACCCTCGTGAAATATCCGGACGTGGTCGGGCTGGTCGGTCTTTGGAGTTACAACGGTCCGGCAATCCTGAGCGCGGTTCAGGACGCAAACAAGACGGGTGCCGTGAAGATTGTTGCGTTCGACGAGGAAGACAATACGCTCAACGGCGTGAAGCAGGGCGCGATTTACGCCACCGTCGTGCAGCAACCGTTCGAGTTTGGTTACCAGGCGATCAAGTTGATGCGGCAGTACTTGAAAGGCGACAAATCGGCGGTGCCGGCAAGCAAGCAGATATTCGTGCCAACGCTCGTCATCAAGAAGGACAACGTTGACGATTTCACGACGAAGATCAATCAACTGCGTGGGCGGTGAATGATGAAGAAGTTTTTCACGCAAAGGCGCAAAGGGGCAAAGTTGTTTTTTACTTTTGCGGTCTTTCTTTGCTCCTTTGCGCCTTTGCGTGAAATATTCGCGCAATTCAAACCGGAGGCGCAAGAGTTTCGTCTCGAAGACGTGCGCCTGCTCGATGGGCCTTTCAAAAATGCGATGATGCGCGACGCCGCGTATCTCCTGCGACTCGATCCGGATCGACTGCTAAGTGGCTTTCGAAAAGAAGCCGGTCTCAAACCGAAAGCTGAAGCGTACGGCGGTTGGGAAGGGATGACGATCGCCGGTCACTCGCTGGGCCATTACCTGTCTGCCTGCGCGATGATGTTTGCTTCGACCGGCGACACTCGGTTTCGCGATCGGGTGAACTACATCGTCGACGAGCTCGAAACCGTTCAGCGTGCGAACGGCAACGGCTACGTCGCGGCGATTCCGAACGGCAAGAAGATCTTTCAGGAGGTTTCCGCCGGAGACATTCGCGTCAAACCGTTCGACCTGAACGGCGGCTGGGTGCCGTGGTACACGTTGCACAAACTCTTCGCCGGCTTACTCGACGTCGATCGCTACACTCAAAACACAAAAGCACTCGACATCGCTGTGAAGCTCGCCGATTGGGCCGATGCAACTGTCGCCAATCTTTCAGAAGAACAGTTTCAGCACATGCTTGGTTGCGAACATGGCGGCATGAACGAAGTGCTCGCCGAACTCTATGCTCGCACCGGCAATGAAAAATACCTGCGACTCTCGCGACGCTTTCATCACAAAGCCGTGCTCGAGCCGCTCGCGCGGCGCGAAGATCGTTTGCAGGGTCTCCACGCAAATACACAGATCCCGAAACTAATCGGACTCGCCCGCCGCTACGAACTGACCGGCGACACTAACGACAAAACCGCGGCCGAGTTTTTCTGGGAGCGCGTGGTCCATCATCACACTTACGTGAACGGCGGCAATAGCGACGGCGAACGCTTTGGCCCACCCGACCAGCTCAACAACCGGCTCAGCGAAAACACCTCCGAGACGTGTAACACCTACAACATGCTCAAGCTGACGCGCCATCTGTTCGAATGGCGCGCGGCGGTCGAGTATGCCGACTACTACGAGCGCGCGCTTTATAACCACATCCTCGCTTCGCAGGATCCGGACGATGGAATGGTCTGTTACTACATCCCGCTGAGAACCGGCTCGCAGAAGGAGTATTCGAAGCCGTTCGACAGTTTCTGGTGTTGCGTCGGCACGGGCATGGAGAACCACGCTAAGTATGGCGAAGCGATCTACTTTCACAGCGACGATGCGCTCTGGGTCAATCTCTTCATTCCTTCTGAGCTGACGTGGCGCGAAAAGGGAGTGATGCTGCGACAGGAGACACGTTATCCCGAGGATGAGAAAGTATCTTTCATCGTGAAAGCTGAGCGGCCGGTTAATTTCAGTTTGCGACTGCGACACCCCGGCTGGGCGGAGCGTGTTCTCATCACGATCAATGGACGAGGGCAAATCGTTGACAAGACTCGCGGCAGCTTTATCGAGATCAAGCGCCTGTGGAAAACCGGCGACCGTGTTGAGTTGACGATTCCCATGTCGCTGCGACTGGAAGCGATGCCTGACAATCCGAACCGCGTGGCGATCTTTTATGGTCCAACGCTGCTGGCTGGGGAGCTCGAAGATCAGGCGAACAGTGTGAGTCTCATGCCGGCTTTGATCACGAGCGACCGCGAGCCTGCGAAGTGGCTGAAGCCGGTTGCTGAACGGCCGGTGACATTTCGCACGGCGGGCGTGGGACGACCGCAGGACGTCACGCTTTATCCGTTCTACGCGATGCATCATCATCGTTACGCGGTCTATTGGGATCTGCTGACTGCGGCGCAGTGGGTTGAGCGCGAGACGAATTATCGGAATGAGCTCGAGCGTTTGAAACGTCTCGAAGCGTTGACGATCGATTTCGTGCAGCCCGGTGAAAGTGAAGTCGAGCGTGCTCATAACATGCAGGGCGAACGCACCGAGAACGGTGAGAATTCGGGACGCAAGTGGCGACATGCACGAGACGGCGGGTGGCTGTCGTTTGATCTTAAGGTCGCGCCGAATCGTCCGGTGTCGCTAGTTCTGTCTTACTGGGGCGGCGAAACTGGGGCGCGCAAGTTCGAAATTCTTGTTGATGGAAAGAAGATCGGTTCGCAATCACTTCAGAATGACAAGCCTGGTGAGTTCTTCGACGTGACTTATCCGATCCCCGCTGAACTCACGCGCGGGAAAAACAAGATCACCATTCGATTCGAGGCGCAGCCCGGCAACATCGCGGGCGGCTTCTACGGCGTCAGGTTGATTAGAAATGAATAAATCCGGCTTGGAGCAAGCAACTGTAGGGGTGGCCCTCCGTGGCCACCCGTTACTCAACTCCGGCATTCCATGAACGGGTGGCCACAGAGGGCCACCCCTACAAAAAACACAAGAAAGGGTTTTTGTTGATGTCGTCATTGCGAAAGTTCGTCCAGATATTCGTCACGATCGTCCTCCTTGCGCTCACGCTTACGGCGCAGGAGAGATGGTCGGAGCAGCAGGCGCGCGACTGGTATGCGAAGCAGCCATGGCTCGTCGGCAGCAACTACAACCCGGCCAGCGCGATCAATCAACTCGAGATGTGGCAGGCCGATTCGTTCGATCCGAAGCGGATCGATCTCGAACTCGGCTGGGCCGAAGGTCTCGGCATGAACACGATGCGCGTCTTTCTTCACGACCTGCTGTGGCAACAGGACGCGGAAGGTTTTAAGCGGCGTTTGGATCAATTTCTGACGATCGCGGCAAAGCACAAGATCAAACCGATGTTCGTGCTCTTCGACTCGGTCTGGGATCCCGACGCGAAGCTCGGCAAACAGCGTGCGCCGCGACCGGGCGTTCACAACTCGGGCTGGGTGCAGAGCCCGAATCGCACAACGCTCCAGGACCCCGCGCAGTATCCGCATCTCGAAGAGTACGTGAAAGGTGTTGTCGGGGCGTTCGCGCGCGATCAGCGGATCCTCGCGTGGGACATTTGGAATGAACCTGATAACGAAAACCACGGCAGCTACAACCAGCTCGAGCCGAAGAATAAAGTCGAGCTCGTGACTGCGCTGCTGCCGCGCGCGTTCGCGTGGGCGCGTGAGGCGAAGGCGGAGCAACCGCTGACTTCCGGCGTTTGGAAAGGCGATTATTCCGCTCCCGAGAAGCTGACGCCGATGGAGCGTCTCCAGATCGATCTGTCAGACGTGGTTACGTTTCACAGTTACGACTCGCCGACCGAACTCGAGAAGCGCATCGTCTGGCTCGAGCAGTACAAACGCCCGCTGATCTGCACGGAATACATGGCGCGCGGCAATGGCAGTTTCTTCTTCGGCAGCTTGCCGATCGGAAAGATTCACCATGTTGGGATGATTAACTGGGGCTTCGCGCAGGGCAAAACGCAAACGAACCTGCCGTGGGATTCGTGGCAGCACCCGTACACCGATCGCGAGCCGTCGATCTGGTTTCATGAAATTTTTCGCAACGACGGCACGCCGTACATGGTCGAAGAGGTTGAGTTCATTAGACGCATGACGGGCAAGACGAAAACGAAAGCCGCAGGTCGATGAAGCTCTTCTCTGTGCAACCTCTGTGTTCTCTGTGTCTCTGTGGTTAACTGATCCACAGTAATAACTCACCACAGAGACACAGAGAACACAGAGGTTGCACAGAGAAATCAATGCTTTTGTGCGAAGCCGTATTCGATGAGAGCTCTTCATGAACGCACTTAATCGCAAATCTATCAGAGTTATTACGTGGCTGATCGCGATTGCGCTCATTCAGGCGCAGATCGCTTTCGCGCAGACGCGGAACGTCACGGTGCAGGTCGATAAGCCGGGCGCTGCGATTCCCAAGACACTGTTTGGTCTTTTCTTTGAAGACATCAACTTCGGCGCGGATGGTGGTCTCTATCCGGAACGCGTGAAGAACCGTTCGTTCGAGTTTCCGAATCCGATGATGGGCTGGAAACAGTTTGACGGGGGCGATACGAAGGGAAGCCTCCAGATTTACGATCGAGGATCTGTCTACGACGTTCCCAACTCGCATTACCTGCGCATCGGATCATCCGGCAACGGCAAGGGCTTTGGCCTCACGAACGAAGGCTTTCGCGGCATCGGTGTGCAGAAGGGCGCTGAATACAGGTTCTCGATCAGCGCGCGACGAGTCGACGGCGCGCCGGTGCAGTTGCGCGTGGAAGTCGAGGACGGCAATCGCATCATCGGTGAAACTCAAGTCGCGGGTTTCACCAACACCTGGAAAACTTATACCGCGACGTTCCGGCCCACCGACACAAGCAGCAAAGCACACTTGAATCTTCTGCTCGAAGGCAACGGTGCGATCGATATCGATCTCGTGTCGCTCTATCCGGGAGACACATGGCAGCACCGGCCGAACGGCTTGCGTGCCGATCTCGTGCAACTGTTGAAAGACATGAAGCCCGGGTTTCTGCGTTTTCCGGGCGGCTGCATCGTTGAAGGCAGGTACCTGGACCAGCGTTACCAGTGGAAGACCACGATCGGCGATCTCGACGAGCGTCGCCTCATCATCAATCGCTGGAACACGGAGTTTAACTGGCGGCCGACGCCTGATTACTACCAATCGTTCGGTCTCGGCTATTACGAGTATTTCCAGTTCTTTCCAGCACAGTGGGATCCGAAGCTTGGAATTCACGTGACTTGAAGTCGCGGC
>JADMIO011260217.1_pt1 | contig 101353 bp, 91 predicted proteins | sample 8958161 | NCBI WGS metagenome assembly JADMIO01 (sample SAMN16585339, study PRJNA669376) | soil metagenome | isolation source: Crop rotation soil | place: USA: Cullars Rotation, Alabama | collected 2011 | reverse complement strand
CGCGACAACTTGTCCACGTGGAATTCTAAGCTTAGGATCCCAATGTGCTGGAAAGCTTGGTCAGGAGCGTGGCGGTGATGTCGGCGAGGCCCGCGAGCGTGGCCGGGTCCGTCTCCGTGCCCGAGCGGATCACGAGCTGCGCGGTGACGAGCGGAAGGCCCTTGCGTTGCGCGACCACCACGCGCATGCCGTTCGGCAACGTCTGCACGTCGGGGGCGGCGATGACGATGGGACGCGGCGCCGCCACGGGCGGCGGCGTGTCGAACGGCTGCGCGCCGAGAAGCGGCGCGACGAGCGCGAGCACCCACGGCATCGCCTTCATTTGCCGGGCCCCTTCGCTGTCGTGTCCTGCGCATATTCGATCGTCACCTGCTTCGCGTCGATCAGGTACTTGCGCAGCACGCGCTGCACGTCCGCCGCCGTCACCGCCATCAGCTCGTCGAGGTCCTGGTTGACGTAGCGGGCGTCGCCGCGATACGTGATCGCGTCGCCCAGCGCGTTGCCCTTGCCGAGGGGCGTCTGCCGCTCGTCGAGCGCCTGGGTCAGGAGCTGGATCTTCACTTTCGCAAGCTCGGCCGCTGGCACCGGCGTCTTGGCGAGGCGCTCGATTTCCGCACGCAGCGCCTTGGCGAGCGCGTCGGGCGAAACGCCCTTGGCCGCGATCGCGTAGGCGATGAGCAGGCCCGCATCGACATTGAGGTCGGCGCCGAACGATGCCTTCTGCGCGATCTGGCCGCGGTATACGAGCGCCTGGTTCATGCGCGACGACTCGCCGTTGCCGAGGATCGCCGCGGCGACTCGAAGCGCTGCCGCGTCGGGACTGCGCGCCGACGGCCCGAGCCAGGTCATCGCCACCGCGGGCAGCGGGACGTTGGGACCGGTCTCCTTGTAGCGCGCGTCGCTCGCGCGTTGCGGCTCGACGGCCGTCACTCGCGGGATCGGCGCCGACGGCCGCGCGATGCCCGAGAAGTACTTGTCGATCCAGCCGTCCAGCTCCTTCTGGTCGAAGTCGCCGGTGACGATCAGGACCGCGTTGTCCGGCCGGTAGTACGTGCGATGGAACGCGCGCACGTCGTCGAGCGACGCAGCGTCGAGCTCGCCGATGTTGCCGATCACCCCCTGGCGGTAGGGATGCACCGCGTAGGAGCGCGGCGCGATCGACTCATGGAAGAGGCCGTAGGGGTTGGCGAGGACACGCAGGCGATATTCCTCCTGCACGACGGCGCGCTCCGACTTGAAGTTCGCTTCGCTTACGTCGAGGTTGGACATGCGCTCGGCCTCGGCCCACAGCAGGCGCTCGAGGTGGTTGGACGGCACCACGTCGTAGTAGTTGGTGACGTCCTCGCGCGTGCTCGCGTTGTTGTTGCCCCCGACGTCCTCGGTCATGCGGTCGAACTGCTCCGCCTTCAGGTACTTCGTGCTCTTGAACATGAGGTGCTCGAACAGGTGCGCGAAGCCCGAGCGTCCCGCCGGGTCGTTCTTGCCGCCCACGTCGTACCACACCTGCACGCTGACGGTCGGGCTCGAGTGGTCCTCGAGCGTGACCACGCGCAGGCCGTTGGCGAGCACGCGCTCGCGGAACTCGAGCGGCGGAATGGACGGCGGCGCGGGCGTGGCGGCGTGCGCCAGGGTGACGGCGCAGAAGAGCAAGGCGGCGAATCGCAGCATGCACAGGAGTATAGCGGCGCCCGGCTTCCTGTCCGGCCCGCGGTTGACTACCATGGGCGGCATATGGCTAAGGGGAGCGTCATGCGGCCGTCCACGTCCATCGCCCTGTGGCGAGCCGCAGTCGTGCTGCTCGCCATCGTGGCGGCGACACAGCTTGCGATCGAGCTCTTCCATGCGCCGCGGGTCCTCGTGCCCGAGGTCGTCGGCACGCCGCTGTTCGAGGGTCCTTTCCTCTACGAGCGCGGGCCGACGCGATTCCGCGTGCAGACCGTCCCGGCAACCTCGCCGCTGAAGGACGCCGGCGTCGTGCCCGGCGACGTGGTGTCGTACGACGAGCCCCTCGGACGCTGGTACAACCACGGGGCCGGCGAGCGGGTCGCGCTGACGGTGATTCACGGCAACGAGAGCCGGCGCGTCGAATTCACGGTGCCGCCGATCGCAGCGCTGCCGCGCTTTCACTTCGCCGGGTACGTGATGTCCATCGTGCTTAAGGTCGGATTCCTGGTGATCGGGCTTCTCATCGGCTGGCGCCGGCCGGACCTCGCCGCATTTCGCGGCCTCGCCGCGGCGGCATTGCTGCTGGCCATCGACTATCCCTATGCCGCACCCGCGTCCGCGCACCTTTCGTGGCTCGATTTCGTGGCCTCGGTCTCGCAGATGCTCGCGCTCGCGACCACGGTCTTCTTCGCGGTCAACTATCCCGACGACAAGCCCGTGGGCATGCGCCTCGCCCTGAAGCGCTGGTACCCGTGGCTGTACGGGCTCGTCGTCGCGACCGCGGTTCTCTACTACGCGCGGCTGTACAGCGGCCATTTCGAGGTCGCGCTCGTCTGGTTCTCGCGCGCGATGTCCTTCGTCGTGCCCGCGCTGTACCTGTGGGCCATCGTGCTCGCCTTCCGGCAATCGCGCGGCGAGCTGCGCGTGCGCCTGACGTGGATCCTCGCCACGCTCGGCACGATGATGGGCGCCGAGCTGCTCGGCACGCTCAACCAGGCGGCAGGCTTCCCGATACCGCGCGAGGCGATCAGCATCGCGCTCGAAGCGATCGTGCTCGTCGCGATGGCGGGCTTCGTCTACGCGATCCTGCGCCGGCGCATCTTCGACTTCGGCCTGGCGGTCAACCGCACGCTGGTGTTCGCCATCGTCGGCGCGATCCTCCTCGGCGTGTTCCAGATCGCGAACGGGATCGTGTCGCAGATGCTGCACTTCGACGACCGCAACAAGGCCCTGCTCCTGAGCGCCATCCTGGCGGTCACGGTGTACCTGTCCTTCAACAATCTCAAGAAGCACGTCGAGAAGCTGGTCGACCGCGTCTTCTTCAGCACCTGGGCGGCACGGGAAACGGAGCTCAAGCGCTTCACGAAGGAAGCGAGCCACGCGAGTGACCCGGACGCGCTCGCGAGGCTGCTCGTCACGGCGCTCGACCGCTTCACGGATGGTGCGGGGTCGGCCATCTATCGGCCCGGCCACTCGTTCACGCGCAGCGACGCCACGCTCGCGCTCGTCCCGGAGCATGTCGATGCCAACGACGAGACGGTGCTCGCGCTCCGCGCGCACGGGAAGGCCGTGCGCATTCGCGAAAACGCTCCGCTGTCCGCCGCGCTGGCGCTGCCGATGGCGCATCGCGGCGAGCTCGTCGGATTCGTGCTGGTAGGGCCGCAGCGCAGCGGTGACGCGTACCGCCCGGACCAGGTCGAGGCGCTCGAATCCGCCGTCCACCACGTGGGACTCGACTTCCACGCGTTGAAGATCGAAGCGCTCGAGCGGCGGCTCGCGGCCGAGCAGCAGACGGCGCAAACGCTACGCGCGCAGCTTCAGACGGCGTACGAGCTTCAGGCCCGACCAGGTGTCGTCGATCGCGCACACCTTGACGTCGACAAGGCCTAGCGGCAGGACGACGTCGCGGACCACGTTCTCGGTGACGTCGGTGGCGACTCCGGAGGTCTTCTTCGGCCACGCGATCCAGATCGTGCCGCTTTGCGCGAGCTTGGGGAGGAGCTTCGCGACCGCCGCTTCGAGCGCCTTGCGCGAAGGCACGAAGGCGAGGGCCAGGTCGAACTCGGCGAGTAGAGCAATGCGCGTTACGGCAGGTGCGCCACCAAGCAGGTCGTCGATGTTCGCGGGCGGTGAAACGAGGAACACGCGCTGCCCGGCAGCGAGGCCGAGCTTCTGCCACAGCGATTTTCCCGAATACCCAGCGGGCTGTTTCATGGGTAGAGAAGTTTTCACCCCATGCGAGCACCCGGCCGATAGAACAGATACACCGCGAAGCCAAGCGTATCGCGGCCCCAGCGCAGGTAGCCGTCGCGCCACTTGCGGATGCGCTCGAGCATCGCCGGCACGTCGGCGTCCTCCGGCTGCTCGCGCGCGTAGCGCTCGATCGAGCGGCAATACTTCCACTCGTACTCGTCCCACTCGTCCAGGTTCGCGGTGGTGGCGTGCATCGGGATGAGCCCCGCATCGATGCCCGCCTGCACGTTGCCGCGGTGGTCGAGGAACTCGCCGTGGTCGGCGCCGAGGATCGCGAGGTAGTCGGGATGAGGGCGCGTGCGCCAGTAGCCCTCGCCGATCAGGATATAGCCGCCCGAGCGCGTCCACGCCTTCAACTGGTTGCAGATGCCCGCCATGCCGCCCGCGATGCCGCCGGCGCCAAGCATGACCGACAGGTGGAACGTTTCCGGATCGGCGCGGAAGTCGCGGATGTCGGTGTCGTCGAGGTGCAGCTTGCCGAGCGCGCCGGTCCATTCCGCGCGCTCGCGCGCCTGGTCGAGCATGAGGGAGCTGCGATCGACGGCGACGATGGTGGAGCCGAAACGCTCGATGATGCGCAGCGCGAGCTCGGCCCTGCCGCAGCCCAGGTCGAGAACGCGCGAGGACTCGTCGAGGGGCAGGAGGTCGAGCAGGCGCTCGATCTTCCCCGCCGACACCGGGTTGCAGTAGTCGTGTTCGCGATGCGCGATGGCGCTGAACTTGTAGGGATTCATCGGCGCTGGTCGTCCCGGGGGCGCGCTCCCCAGGGTGCAACACGCAAGAGTAATGCCATTCCGGGCACTGCGAGAAACGTACACAACAGGAAGAAATTGAACCAACCCATCTGCGCGACCATCCAGCCGGTCGTGGCGTTGATCAGCGTACGCGGCACCGCCGACAGGCTGGTGAAGAGGGCGAACTGGGTGGCGGTGAACCGCGGGTCGGTGGCGCGTGCGATGAACGCGACGTAGGCCACAGTTCCGAGACCCACGCCGAGCGCTTCGAACGCAATCACGACACCCAGGGCGACGAGATTCGTCGCGGGAAGCGTCGACAGCCAGGCGAAGCCCAGGATCGACACCATCTGCACGACACCGAACAGCCAGAGCCCGCGGTTGATCCCGATCCTGACCATCCACAGGCCGCCCAGCAGCCCGCCCGCCACACTCGCCCAGAGCCCCGCGTTCTTGGCCACGATGCCGATGTCGGTCTTGCTGTAGCCCATCTCGAGGTAGAACGGCGTGGCGAGCGCCGTGGCCATGCTGTCGCCCAGCTTGTAGAGGAAGATGAAGAGCAGGATCAAAAGCGCGTCGCGCCAACCCGAGCGCGCGAGGAACTCGCGGAACGGCTCGACCACCGCGGCGCGCAGCGTCTTCGGCGCGGCGCGGGTGGCCGCGGGCTCGTTCACCACGAGCGTCATCGCAAGGCCCGGCAACAGGAACAGCGCGGTGATGACGAATACCGACGGCCACGGCATGCGGTCGGCGAGGATCAGCGCGAGCGACCCGGGCACCAGGCTCGAGATGCGGTACGCGTTGACGTAGAACGAGTTGCCGAGTCCGAGCTCCGCGTCGGGCAGGAGCTCGCGGCGGAAGGCATCCATCGCGATGTCGAGGCTCGCGGAAAAGAACGCGACGACTGCCGCGAGGTACGCGATGGTCCAGATCTGGTCCTTGGGCTCGAGGAATCCCATGACCGCGATCGAGGCGATGAGCGCGACGTGCATCGCGAACATCCACCCCCGCCGGCGGCCGAGCCACGGCAGCGCGTAGCGGTCGAGCAGCGGCGACCACAGGAACTTCCAGGTGTAGGGAAACTGGACCAGCGCGAAGAGCGCGATCGATTTCAGATCGATGCCCTCGGTGCGCAGCCACGCGGGCACGAGGTTGAGCAGCAGGTAGAGCGGAAGGCCGGAGGAGAAGCCGGTGAAGATGCAGATCACCATCCGCCGGTTGAACAGCGCCTCGCGCCAGGTTTCCTTCGGGGGCGCGGCAGGCGTCGGGTCCGTCATCGCCCGATTGTATCGGGTGATGAATCCGGTGCTACTTCTCGAACGGGAATACGACCTTCCAATCGCTCTTCACGTCGATGAGCGTCCATCCGAGCCGCGGCGCGAGCTCGAGGCCCTGGCTGAGCCTGCCGACGGACGTGTCGCGATCGTAGGCATACTCGCGCGCGGCGTCGGTGTGCCACACCAGCGCCCCGAAGCGCTTGCGCTCCCGGCTCGACGGGCTGTGGGTCGCGGTCGACAGCATCGCGATGTCGCCGTCGGAATTGCCGAACGACGCGATGGGCACGCGGCCGATGAAGTGGTCGATGCCGACCGCCTTGCCCGGGCCGTCGTCGATCAGCATGACGCGCGCTTCGCTCTTCACCAGCGCCACGCCGTTGTCGTAGCTGTAGGCCGCGGCGAAGGACGTGCCGATCACCTGCTCGGGCGGGATGCCGTACGCCTTTTCCGCGAAGCTGCGGATGAACTCGGGCGTGCCGCCGGAGACGATGAACGTCTTGTATCCGTTCGCCCGGAAGTAGGCGAGCACTTCGAGCATCGGCTGGTAGACCAGCTCGGTGTAGAGGCGGTCGAAGCGCGGGTGGCGATTGACCGCGAGCCAGTCGGCGGTGGCCTTGCGGATCTCCGCCGACGTATGCCCCGCGTGCGTGGCGCCCACCATGGCGAAATAGTCGGCCCCGGTGAGCTTCGCGATCTCGGCCTGGTCGTTGTCGATCACCGCCTTGAACGGCATCTGCGTGCGCCATGCGGGGTTCTGCTCGGCCTTGGCGAGGATCCGGTCGCGCGTGAACAGCACCTCGACGTACATCGGGTGCTCGCACCACAGCGTGCCGTCGTTGTCGAATGTCGCGATCCGCTCGTTCGCCGGCACGAAGTCGGGGCTGCCGGGGCTCGTCGTGTCGCGCACGAGCTTGACGATCGCGGCCTTGGCCGGGCCCTCGTTCCACGAAGGCAGCGGATCGGTGAAGGGCGCGGCCGCGCAGCCGGCGAGCAGGAATGCCGCGAACAGCAGCCCCGCCTCGCGCTGCCAAAGGACAAGGGCGCGGATCCGCAGGTTCACGCGCTTCTCCCCCCTTTCGTCGACGAGTTCCCGGATTGTATCGGCTGGCATTGCGCCGGACCGACAGGGCACGCGAGAATCGCGGCATGAAGTGCGCGCGCTGCAGCAGTACCCTCGACGACGACGCGTTGGTGTGCGGCCAGTGCGGAGCCGTCGTCGGCGCCAACTACGGGCCCGCGGGCAGCAAGCGTCCGGTCGCGGCGAAGCCCGCCTCGCTCGCGTCGGCGCGGTCGGGGGCGACGCCGCGGCTCGTATCCCGCGTGAAGTCGCTCCTCGCCTCGCCGCGCCGCGAATGGCAGGTGATCGCGAGCGAGCCCACCACCGTCGGCGAGATCTTCACCGGATACGCCATGCCGCTCGCCGCAATCGGCGCGGTCGCCTTCTTCGTCGCCTACGTGGCGATCGGCACCCCGGTCCCGCTGATCGGCCTAGTCAAGGCGGACCTCGTGACGGGGCTCGCCGCCGGCCTGCTGCTCTTCGGCTTCGCGCTCGTGCATCTTTTCGTGCTGGCGCTGATCATCGAAGCCCTGGCGCGGCGCTTCGGCGGCCAGCCGGACTCGCTCGCGGCAACCAAGCTCGCCGCGTACAGCTACACGCCGATCTGGCTCGCCGGAATGCTGTACCTCTTCCCGCGCCTGGCCGTGCTGTGGCTCGTCGCCTGCCTGTACGCGCTGTACATCGCGTTCGTCGGCCTGCCGACCCTGATGCGGTGCCAACCCAATCGCGCCGCGCCTTATGCGCTGGTCGCCGGTGCATGCGCGGTCGGGCTCGCCGTCGTCATGGCCGGCCTGCTCACCGCGTTGCTCGGCGTCGGGCCGGACTTTTTCGACTAGGCCCGCCGGAAGCGGTAGATCGCGAGCTCGCCCAGGAGGTTGGGCAGCACGTGGACGGCGCGCCCGCCCGCCAGCACGACGCGGTTCTCGACCACGCAGTTGCGCTCGCGCAGGAAGGCGTCGAAATCCGCCACCGTGCACAGGTGGATGTTCGGCGTGTCGTACCACTGGTAGGGCAGCTCGTCGGTGACCGGCATGCGGCCCTTGAGGATCTGCCAGCGATGGGACCAGTACCCGAAGTTCGGGAAGGTCACGATGACCTCGCGGCCGACGCGCAGCATTTCCGCGACGATCTCCTCGGTGTGGCGCATCGCCTGCAGCGTCTGCGACAGGATCACGCAATCGAACGACGCGTCGTCGAAGCCCGCGAGGCCGACTTCGAGGTCGCTTTGCAGCACGTTCGCGCCGTTGCGCACGCTCGCGAGCACGCCGCGGTCGTCGATCTCGATGCCGTAGCCTTTCACGCCGCGCTCGCGCGCGAGATAGGCGAGGAGGCTCCCGTCGCCGCAGCCCAGGTCGAGGACCTGCGCGCCCGGCGCGATCCAGCTCGCGATGGTCGCGAAGTCGGCGCGGTGCGCCTGGCGGTCGCGCTCCTCGATCTTCTGCCTGATGTCGGACCCGAAGCGGAACGTCGAATAGTCCGCGTCGGAGGCGACGTTGTCGAAATAGGTGCGCACCAACGCGTGATACTGCGGGTTGTCGAGCAGGAACGCGTCGTGCCCGTGCGGCGCGTCGATCTCCGCGTAGGACACGTCGTGCCGGCGATCGACCAGCGCCTTCACGATCTCGCGCGAGCGCGCGGCCGGGAAGCGCCAGTCAGTGGTGAACGAGATCACCAGGAACTTGCACTCCGCCGGTGACAGGGCGTTGGCGAGATTGCCGCCGGTGGCGAGCGCGGGGTCGAAGTAGTCGAGCGCCTTGGTGATGCGCAGGTAGGTATTGGCGTCGTAGTACTCGGCGAACTTCTCGCCCTGGTAGCGAAGGTACGACTCGATCTGGAACTCCGGCGCGAACGAGTAGTTGATGCCGTCGCGGAGCTTGCGCCCGAAGCGCTCCTCCATCTGCAGGTCGGACAGGTAGGTGATGTGACCGACCATGCGGGCGATGCGCAGACCTCGGCGCGGCAGCGTCCCGTGCCGCGCGAAGTGGCCGTCGTGGAAATCGGGATCGGTCATGATCGCCTGACGGGCGACCTCGTTGAACGCGATGTTCTGCGCCGACAGGTTAGGCGCGGCGGCGATCACGAGCGCGTTGCGGATGCGCTGCGGATACCGGATCGCCCACGCGAGCGCCTGCATCCCGCCGAGGCTTCCTCCCATCACCACGGCGAACTGCGCGATGCCGAGCTTGTCGGCGAGGCGCGCCTGGCTGTCGACCCAGTCCTCGACGGTGACGAGCGGGAAGTCGCTTCCCCACGCCCGGCCGGTATCGGGATTGACGGACTGCGGGCCGGTCGAGCCGAAGCAGCTGCCGAGGTTGTTGACGCCGACCACGAAGAAGCGGTTGGTGTCGACGGGCTTGCCGGGCCCGATCATGTTGTCCCACCAGCCGACGTTGTCGGCGTCGTTCGCGTAGTAGCCCGCGACGTGATGCGACGCGTTCAGGGCGTGGCACACCAGCACGGCGTTGCTGGCGTCGGCGTTGAGCTTGCCGTAGGTCTCGTAGGCGAGGTCGTACCGGGACAGCCATTGCCCGCCGGCGAGCTGCAACGGCTCGCTGAAGGAGGCGACCTGCGCCTCGACCTCGCCGACGGAGCGGCCGCGGGCGACCGCCGCCGGCGCGGCCTCGTTACCGCCCGTGGTTGCCGAGAATGAGGGCATCGGCGCGCTAGAAAGTCGAAGTCAACAAAAAAGCCCCCCAGCTTGCCGGCTGGCGGGCCTTGCTCGGCATGTCCGCGCGCCGCTTTAGCCGTATTTGTTGGAAAACCCCGGGTAACGGGGGTTTCCCGCGCCCGCAAGCTGGTTCAAATCGGCGCGCCCGGCCATTTTACCCCCGATTTGCCCCGTCTAGGCTACCCACCACGAACAGCCGCCATGTCAATGACATAGGACCTGTCCGGACGCGCCTGTCCGCCACAAACAGGAGCAAGTTGCCGCTTGTCGGATATTCTATGACAACGTGGTATGACAACGGAATAACCTGGCGTACACTCCCTGTTCGCGGAATTGCCGCCCGCCATGGCGGAAAACCGTTGCCCGTCGGAGATTCACCGCATGAAACGCGCAAACCGCCTCCTTCTTGCCTTGCTGGCGCCCGCGGCCTTGGTGTGGTCGAGCTTCGCAGCCGCCCAGAACTGCACCAACGGCAACAATATCTTTCACAGGCAGTCTGGCGGCCAGCCGATTAGTTGCTCGCAGTCGAGCTGCCACGGCAACGACCCCAAGAACAACATGAACGGCATCCTCGATTCGGGGCAGACCGCCGGAGGAGTCCAGAACGCACTCGATACCGTCAGCGACATGTCGGGCCTGCAGGCAGGGCTCGGTCTTACCGGGAGCGACATCGACGACCTCGCGCTCTATATCTGGTATCGCGCCGGCAACCAGGGCTGTCCCGCCCCGGCGCCTTCCGTTTCGGCCAATCCGACGTCGGCAGCCTTCGGCAGCGTCAACGTCGGCAGCTCGTCCTCGCCGCAGGTGATCACGCTCACCAACACCGGCGGCGCCAGCGCCAACAGCATGGTGTACCCGGCGGCTCCGCAGCATTTCAGCTACACCAAGACCTGCGGCGCGTCCATCGCTGCCGGCGCGTCCTGCACGATCACCTTCACGTTCAGCCCCACGGCAGGGGGAACGTTCAATCCGACCTATACGATCACCGGCAGCGGCGCCACCAACGTGCCTATTTCGCTGTCCGGCACCGGCGCTGCCGCCTCGGCGCCCAACGTGAGCGCCTCGCCGACCGCGCTGTCCTACGGCAGCGTCGCCGTCGGATCGACCAGCAGCCCGCAGACGATCACCGTTTCCAATACCGGGACGGCCGCGGCGAACAACATGATCTATCCGGCGGCGCCGGCGAAATTCAACAAGTCGGGCACGTGCAGCAGCGCGATCCTCAATCCCGGCGCGAGCTGCACGGTCATCTTCACGTACAGCCCGACCAGCGCGGTCACCGACAACGCCACCTACACGATCACCGGCGGCGGCGCCACGATGAACGTGAGCCTCTCGGGCACCGGCACCGTGGCCGCGGCGCCGGCCCTCACCGCGCTGCCGGCGTCGCTCAGCTTCGGCAGCATCGCGGCGGGCAGCACGACGCCCACGCAAACCCTCACGATCGGCAACACGGGAGGCGCCGCCGCGAACGCGATCAGCATGAGCAACGGCAACGCGGCGGAGTTCCTGGTGACCGCCAACACGTGCGGCGCGTCGCTTGCTGCCGGCGCGTCGTGCACGATGAACGTTGCCTACAAGCCTTCGGCCGCGGGTGGCGACAACGCCAATCTCAACTTCACGTACACCGGCGGCGTTCCTCTCGTTGTGGCGATGTCGGGAACGGGCACGGCGCCCGCGACCGCGAACCTGGTCGTGGCACCGCCGACGCTGACCTTCGGCACCGTCACCGTCGGCTCCACGAGCTCGGCGCAAGGGGTGACGCTCAGCAACACCGGCACGGCGCAAGCGACCGGCATCGCGTTCGCCAACAGCAACTCGACCGAGTTCGTAGTGAGTGCTAACACTTGCGGCGCGACCCTGAATGCGGGTGCCTCGTGCACGTTCAACGTCGCCTACGCGCCCGCAGCGGCCGGCGCCGACAACGCCACGCTGACGATCAACTCCGCCGGCGGCAGCCAGGTGGTCTCGCTGTCCGGCACCGGGACCGCGGCACCGAGCCCGAGCCTCGCGGCGACGCCTCCGATCGCCGCCTTCGGAAGCGTGAACGTCGGCCAGTCGAGCGCGCCGATGGCCGTCACCGTGAGCAACACCGGCACCGGCATGGCGAGCGGCATCGCGATGTCGAACAGCAACTCCGCCGAGTTCGTGGTCAGCGGAAACACCTGCGGCACGACCCTCAACCCGGGTGCCTCGTGCACGATGAACGTGACCTACACGCCTTCGGGCGCGGGAAGCGACAGCGCCACGCTCACCCTCAACTACTCGGGCGGCGGGTCGCTGTCGGTCTCGATGTCGGGCGCCGGCACGACGGTCGCGCCGCCGCCGGGCACCGGCCAGCTCTCGATGCCGGCCTCGGTGGCGCTGCCGGACACGACGCTCGGCACGTCCAGCGCGCCGCACCCGGTGACGCTCAGCAATACGGGCACGGTCGCGGTCACGGTGACGTCGATCACCAGCAGCAATGCCGCTGAATTCGCGGTCAGCGGCTCGACCTGCGCTAGCGTCGCGGCGGGCGGCGCGTGCACGTTCAACGTGACGTTCGCGCCGGCCGCGGCGGGCGCGCGCAGCGCCACGATCACGGTCGCGAGCAACGGCAACGGATCTCCGCAATCGATCGGCGTGAACGGCAACGGCCTGTCGGGCGGCACGCCTCCGCCGCCCCCGACCGGCGTCGTGGCGGCCATCGAGTACTACCACGCGGGCTTCGATCATTACTTCATCACCTCGATCGCCGACGAGATCACGAAACTCGACAACGGGACCTTCGTCGGCTGGACGCGCACGGGCCGCCAGTTCAACGTCAACCAGGCCATCGCGCAGGGATTGCAGGCGGTGTGCCGGTTCTTCAGTACGGCGTTCGGCCCGAAGAGCTCGCACTTCTACACGCCCGACGCGCCGGAGTGCGGGATCGTGAAGGCCAATCCGAGCTGGCAATTCGAGGCGGAGGTGTTCTTCACGACGTCGCCGGCGCTCGACGGCTCCTGCCCGTCGACCACGAACCCGGTCTACCGCGTCTACAACAACGGCCTGGGAGGCGCGCCCAACCATCGCTACACGACGGACCTCGCGGTTCGCGCGCAAATGCTCGCGCTCGGCTGGATCGCGGAAGGCTACGGGCAGATCGGCGTCATCATGTGCGCGCCGAAGTAGCACCGCCGCATCCCGCGACAAGGCCCCGAGCGGGGCCTTGTCGTTTTCGGCGTTCCGGGGGTTCGATTATGCTTTCGTCCGCCGTCGCACGGTCGCTGCGCTTCGTCGCCTTCGTGCTCGCGCTCGGCGCTTGCGGCCACGCTGCCGCAGTCGACGTGGCTCGCGGCCAATCCCTCTACAACACGATCTGCGCTCAGTGCCACAACCAGGGCGCGAACCCCGGGCCGGAGCCGCTCAAGGTCGCCGCCAACAACGCGTTCCTGATTGCCATCGCGCTCTCCAGCGTCATCGAGATGAACGACTTCGAGGCGCTGCTGAAGCCCGCCGATCTCGAGGACATCGCGGCCTACCTGGGCGTCCGGTTCGGCATTCCCGCTCCGCCTCCCGCCGGCGTCACGGCCGACGGGATCGAGTACTACCACGCGGCATTCGATCACTATTTCGTCACCACGGTCGCCGACGAGATCGTGAAGCTCGACAACGGGACGTTCGTGGGCTGGGCGCGCACGGGCCTCCAGTTCAAGGTGTACAAGGACCGCATTGCCTCGTTCGCGACCGTGTGCCGGTTCTTCTCGAACGCCTTCGCGCCGAAGAGCTCGCACTTCTACACGGCGCTCGCGAGCGAATGCACGGCGGTCAAGGCCAATCCGGACTGGCAATTCGAGGACGAGGTCTTCTCGGTCGCGCTGCCCGCGCCCGACGGCAGCTGCGCAAACGGCACGCTGCCGGTCTATCGCCTGTACAACAACGGGCAGGGCGCGGCGCCCAATCACCGCTTCACGACGGACCCGGCGGTGCGCGCGGCGATGATCGCCAAGGGGTGGATCCCCGAAGGACTGGGCATCGGCGTCACGATGTGCGCGCCCGCCTGAGGCTAGGAACGCAGGCTGCCGTCGGCCTCGATGCCGAGCCACTGCACGCCCTGCCTCTCGAGGAACGCGGGCGCGTCGGCCTCGAGCAGCATCGCGATCGTGGCGCAGCTGCCGGCGACCACGCACAGCGGCGACACCACGCTGATCGACTGCCAGTGGCGCACCGGCTGTCCCGTCTTCGGGTTGAGGATGTGGCAGTAGCGCCGATCGCCGATCTCGAAGAAGCGCTCGTAGTCGCCGCTCGTCGCGAGCGCGCCGGCCGCAAGGTCGAAGCCCGCGACCGCCGCGTCCTGCACACGCGGATGCCGGATGCCAACGCGCCACGGCGTGCCGTCCGCCTGCGGGCCGATGGCGCGAATGTCGCCGCCGAGATTCACGAGGCCGTGGCGCAACCCGTGCTCGAGGCAGATCGTGGCCACGCGGTCCGCCGCGTATTCCTTGCCGACGCCGCCGAAGTCGATCTCCATTCCCGCGCGCGGCAAACGGACGGACTTCGCGTCCCACTCCACCGTGCGCCAGTCGACGAGCGCCACGGCGGCGGCGAGCTCGGCGGGCGTCGGCAGGACGGGCGGGTCGCGCCGGAAATCCCAGACCCGGCGCAGCACGCCGGACGTGATGTCGAACAAGCCCCCGCTCAATCCGTGGCACTCGTCCGCGTAACGCAATAACGCAGCAGTCTCCGCGTCGATGGCGACCGCGTCGCCGCCGGCTGCGCGATTGATGCGGGAGGTCACGCTGTCGTCGCGATAGCGCGAGTATTTCTGCTCGATGCGCGCCACGTCGGCGATCGCCGCCGTGGCGGCGCGGCGTGCGCGATCGAGATCGTCAGCGGCGAGCTGGATCTCGTGCTCCGCGGCCATGGCGCGGAACGTCTGGCGGAAGAGTTTCATGAATTAGGGTCAGACCCCATTCATGTAACACTTTAACGGGGTCAGACCCCAATCAGAAGTTCTTGGTGATGTTGAGCTGCAGCCAGCGCGCGGAGAAGGTCTGGATGCCCGGGCTGCCGGTGCCGAAGATCTGCCAGTCGGGATCCTGGCGATAGTAGTCGGCCCGCAGCGAGACGTGCCAGCCGTCCCACAGCGTCTTGCCCACGATCATGCCGGCGGTGATGGCGCCGAACGACGCGAGGCGCGTGTCCGCGCTGTAGTCCTGGCCCTCGACGAAGCCGCGCGGGAACGGCGGGTTCATGTAGAAGTCGGCCGACGTCTGGGTGTAGAAGCGCAGTCCGGGCGTCACGGTGAAGCCCCAGGGCAGCCCCTGCGCCCACGCCGCCTCGAACATGTTCGACGTGCTGCCGAAGGAGTCGAGCAGCAGCCGGTAGCCGAGCTTGAGCGTGGCGTCGGCGTCGACGAAGTAATGGTTGTAGCGCGTGAGCCACGCCCACGTCTCGCGCGTCGTGGGCCGCGTGTCGAGCGGCTTGTACGGGTCCGAGTAGTAGCCGTGCCCCGTGTAGTACGTGAGGTTCGACTGGACGATGTCGTTGGGCGAGAGCGCCTGCGTGACGCCCACCACGAACTCGAGCGAGTTGCGCTTCGAGTTCGGCGCCACGCCGTTCGTCGCGTTGATGCGGTCGTTGTTGCCGGCCACGCCGAGCAGCCACGTCCGATTGCGGTCCTCGCTGAAGAACTGCACGTTGAGCGAGCCGCCGCGAGACAGGAAGTCCTGCTCCGACGACACGAAGCCGCCGACGCTCACCGCGGTGTTGCCGACGTACTTCGTGACCTTGACGTCGCCCGCGGTCCGGTAGTCGCCGATCGACGCGCCCGACAGGACGTTGAAGTACAGCGGCGAGGCGCCGGACATCGAGTCGTACACCATCCCGCCTTCGACCACCCAGGTGTCGCTCAGCGGAACGAGCGCGTAGAACGCGGGCGCCCAGACGGTCATGCGATTGCGCCCGGGCTGCCAGTCCCGGTAGTTGAGGTACTGCAGCTCGAAGATGCCCTTGTCCGGCGCAGACTGGGCGTACGCCGCGCCCGGCATGACGCCGGGCAAGACGAGCGCTGCCGCGAGCAGTGACCGATTAGTTACAGCCACAGCCGCCTCCGCCGACACCGTAGCCGCCGGTGGCCGCTTCCTTGCTGGTGTAGATGTGCTGTTGCGTCTTGACGTCGAGGCGGTCGTAGTCGAATTGCATGTCCGGCCTTGCGAGATTCCCCTTCTCCCACGGTTTGGGCGGTTCGAAGGTCGCGCAGCCGGCAAGCGCGGACACGAGCAGTACGATGGGCATCAGGCGCATGGTTTTGGTTTCTTAGTTCTTCGTTGCGGCGACCAGCGCGGCGATGCGCTGCTCGAGCTCCGCCTTGTGCTCGTCCAGGAAGCCGCGCTCGACGAACGTCACCTGGCCGCGGCCGTCGACCAGGTACGAGCTCGGCATGCCCTTCACGCCGAACGCCGACGGCGTGGCGCCGGCCTCGTCGAACACGACGGTGAAGTTGGCCGGGTTCTGCCCGAGAAATCGCTCGGCGTCCGCGCGCTTCTTGTCCACGTTGATGCCGACCACCACGAAGCCGCGCGGCCCGTACTTCTGCTGCATGTCGTTCATCCACGGAAACGAGCGCCTGCACGGCCCGCACCACGACGCCCAGAAGTCCACGTACACGACCTTGCCGCGCAGCTTGTCGAGGCCGACCGCTTCGCCTTTTGCGGTGGGCAAGCTGAAGGCGGGCGCGGCCTCGCCGGCCTCGACGGCTTCGGCCAGCGGCGCGATTGCGGCGAAAAGGGCAAAAAGGAGGCTTGTTGACGTTCTCATGACATTGGCATTATGCACGAAGCAGGCCGCGGTCGCGACCGGGTCGTTGTCATCAACAGACGCGGCGCGGCCGACATTCCACCGCACTCAACTTGCGTTGAGCTTGTCGACCAGAAGCGAAATCCGTTCCGGGCTGTCAGCGCGGCGGATGCGGTCGACGATCGGCTTGGCGGCGGCCACCTCCGACGTCAACACGCGCTGCTTCACTTCCAGCAGATGCGCCGGGTGCATCGAGAAATTGCGCAGGCCGAGGCCGAGCAGCAACCGCGTGAGGTTCACCTCGCCTGCCATCTCGCCGCACACCGCGATCGGCCGCTTCGCCTTGTTCGCCGTCGAGATCGCCTGCGCAAGCAGGCGGATGATGGCCGGATGCAGCGGGTTGTACAGATGCGCCACGGCTTCGTCGGCGCGGTCGACCGCGAGCGTGTACTGGATCAAGTCGTTGGTGCCGATCGACAGGAAATCGAGCCGCGCGATGAACGCGTCCATTGCGATCACGGCGGCCGGGATCTCGATCATGCCGCCGACCTCGATGCCCGAATCGAACGGCACGCCCTGGTCGCGCAGCGCCTCCTTCGCGTGATCGATCATGACCAGCGTCTGGTCGATCTCGTTCGACGAGGCGAGCATCGGCACCAGGATGCGCACCTTGCCGTAATGCGACGCGCGAAGGATCGCGCGCAGCTGGGTCAGGAACAGCCGCGGCTCGGCGAGGCAGAAGCGCACCGCGCGCAATCCAAGCGCCGGGTTGGGCGCGACGCGCGCAAGGCCTTCGAGGCTCTCGATCGCCTTGTCGGCGCCAAGGTCGAACGTCCGAATCGTGACGGGCCGCCCTTCCATTCCCTCCGCGACCGCGCGGTACGCCTCGAACTGCTCGTCCTCGGACGGCAGGCCGTCGCGATTGAGGAACAGGAACTCCGAGCGAAAGAGCCCGACGCCGGTGGCGCCGTTGTCGAGCGTCTGGGCGAGGTCTTCCGGCAGCTCGATGTTCGCGTAGAGCTCGATCTGCACGCCGTCGAGCGTCTCCGCCCGCTTGGTGCGCAGGCGCTTCAGCTTCTGCCGCTCGAGCTCGAGCTCGCTCTGCTTCAGCCGGTACTCGGAGAGCACGGCGCGGTCGGGGTTGATGATGACCACACCCGCGTCGCCGTCGACGATCAGCATCTCGCTGTCGCGGATCAGCTGCCGCGCGTTGTGCGTGGCGACCACCGCGGGAACGTTGAGGCTGCGCGCGACGATCGCCGTGTGCGAGGTCACGCCGCCGACGTCGGTGAGGAACGCGCCGTAATGGTGGTGCTTGAACTGGATCACGTCTGCGGGCGACAGGTCGTGCGCGACGAGGATCGTCTGCTCCTCGGCGACCGGCGCCGGCAGCGCACCCGGCTTGCCCATCAGGCGCTTGAGGATCCGCTCGCCCACCTGGACGATGTCGGCCTTGCGCTCGCGCAGGTAAGAGTCCTCGATCTGGTCGAACTGGTCGACCAGCACGCCCATCTGCTGGGTAAGCGCCCACTCTGCGTTGCAGCGCTGCTCGAGGATGATTTTCTTGGGCGCGTCGGAAATCGTCGGGTCGGTGAGGATCATCCAGTGCACGTCGAGGAACGCGCCGAACTCGCCCGGCACGTCGCCGCTGGTCATCGCGGCGTGCAGGTTCTCGAGCTCCTTCTGCACTTCCTTGATCGCGTTGGTGAAGCGCGCGATCTCGGGTTCCACCTTGGACGCGGGAATGGTGTAGTGCGCGACCTCGAGGGTCGCGTGCGAGACGAGCTGCGCGCGGCCGATCGCGATGCCGCCCGAGACCCCGACGCCGTTGAGCGCGAAGCTGACCATCAGTCGTCGCTCCGCGCGGGGTGGGACGCTACCTGCGCTCGCCGAAGCCGTCGTGGAAGAGCGCGGCGATCTCGCGCATCGCCTCGACTTCGTCCGGGCCGTCGATCTCGATGCGGACCGTCGCGCCCACCGATGCCGTGAGGAGCATGACCGCCACGATGTTGCGCGCGCTCGCGCGCCGGCCCTTTACGTGCAGCGACACGGTCGAGCGGAATTTGGATGCGATCTGCACGATGCGCCCGCAGGCGCGGGCATGCAGGCCGAGCGGATTGATCACGGAGACGACTCGAGTAAGCATGGGGCACCGCAAACCATTGAAAGACAAGGACCGCGCATCGGGCTTCGAGGCGCGATTTACCATTGGTCGCCAATTCTGCGCGATGGTTCCGCAAATGTGCACTGCCCCAGGGCTATTACGATATGTCCGCCACGGGCGCGACCAGGGCGCCAGCATGGCGTATTTGCGTTGCGCGCGCGTGACGCGCCGCACGAAGCGATGCGAATCGACAGCGCGCTTAGTCTACTGCCCTTCGCCGAAGCAGTCGCCGATCAGCGAGACGATAGCGTCCATCGCGTCGCTCTCGTCGGGACCTTCGATCTCGATCGTTACCTTCGCCCCCTTGCCCGCGGCAAGCATCATGACACCCATGATGCTCTTCGCGTTCACCTTCCGCCCGTTGCGCGACATCTGCACGTCGCTTTGATAGCGCGCCGCGAGTTGCGTGAGCTTGGCCGAGGCGCGCGCGTGGAGCCCCAGCTTGTTGACGATCTCAACCTCGCGTTGTTGCATAGACCGGATCGAGCTGGACGTGAAGCACGCCGTCCCGGCCGCCTGACACGGCCTTGGTGATCATGGTTTCCATGCCCTTGGCGCGGTAGGTGAAGGCGCGCACCAGCATCGGCAGGTTCACGCCGGCGATGAGCTCGACGCGCCCCGGCGCCTGCAGCTTGCCCGCGAGATTGCCCGGGGTTGCCCCGTAGATGTCGGTGAAGATGAGCACCCCGTCCCCGGTGTCGAGCTTGCGCACGATCTCGCGCGCGTTCGGGAGCAGGTCGAAGGGATCGTCGGAAGCGGCCACCGAGAGGGTCTCGAATTGCGGCGGCCGGACGCCGAGCACGTGCGTGACGGCCTTGACCAGGCTGTCGGGCAGCGTGTCGTGAGCGACGATGAGCACTCCGATCATGGCGCAGGACCTTCCCCGATGATGGTAGCACGCGTCGTGCCGGGGGCAGCACCCCCCACGACGATGCGAGGTGTTTGCCTAGGACCGCTTGGCGAGCAGCGCCGCGCGCCGCTCGAGGCTATCCTGCGGCCAGATCTCGCTCGCCTTGTAATACTCCGCGAAGGCCGGCGTGCCCTCGGGAAGCACGACCCACGGCTGCTTCGACGCGGTGAAGATGTGCACCTCAGGCGGCAGGCGATCCGGTTCGTCGAGCGTTCCCACGCGCACGAACCGCACGGCATCGCCCGCGCCCGCGTAGTTGCTCCACACCGCGATGCGGCACGTGGGGCACCGCGCGATCTTCTGGCCCTTGCCGCTCTGCGACGGGGTATGGACCACGTCGACTTCGCCGTGCAGGAGCTCCACGCGGTCCGCTTCGATCATCGCGTTCAGGACAAACGCGGAGCCGGTCTCGCGCTGGCACCAGCGGCAGTGGCAGCAGTGCACGAACAGCGGCCTGCCGGTCATCCGGTAGCGGATGTAGCGGCAGTCGCAACCGCCTTCGTAGGTCATCGTGTCAATACGCGCCGGCCGCGGCCAGCAGTGTCTTCGTGTATTGCTCGCGCGGCGCGGCGAACAGCGCCTCGGCCTCGCCTTCCTCGACGATGCAGCCGTCCTTCATCACGAGCACGCGGTGCGACATGGCGCGCACCACGGCCAGGTCGTGGCTGATGAACACGTAGCTCATGCCGTAGTGCGCCTGCAGCTCCGTGAGGAGCTTCAGCACCTGCTGCTGCACCGACACGTCCAGCGCCGACGTGGGCTCGTCCAGCACGAGCACCTCCGGCCGCAGCACGACCGCGCGCGCGATCGCGATGCGCTGCCGCTGTCCTCCGGAGAACTCGTGCGGGTAGCGCGTGAGCACGTCGGTGACCCCGCCGGCTTCCGACAGCCCGACTTCGGCGAGCATGTCCACGATGCGCTTGCGGCGCTCTTCCTTGGTGAGCTGCGGCATGTGCAGCGCGACCCCCTCGCCGACGATCTGCTCGATGGTCATGCGCGGGCTGAGCGACGCGAACGGGTCCTGGAAGACCACCTGCATGCGCCGGCGCATCGCCCGCAGCGTGGCGCGGTCGGCGTCGTCGAGGCGGGTGCCTTCGAGCGTGACCGTGCCGCCGGCGATGTTCTGCAGCGCGAGCAGCGCCATGCCGAGCGTGGTCTTGCCGGACCCCGATTCGCCCACGATGCCGAGCGTCTCGCCGCGCCGGAGCTCGAGCGTGGCGTTGCGCACGGCACGGAACACTTCCTTGCTGAACCAGCCCTTGCTCGTGACGAAATCGACGCTTACGTCCTTGGCCGCGGCCAGCACGGGGGCGTCGGCCGCGACCGGCTGAACCAGCCGCATCGGCCGGCTGTTGATGAGCTTGACCGTGTACGGATCGCGCGGATGCGCGAACACCTCCGCCGTCGGGCCCTGTTCCACGAGGCGGCCGCGCTCCATCACGCCCACCCGGTGGGTGAAGCGGCGCACGAGGTTGAGATCGTGCGTGATGAACAGGATCGCCATGCCGTACTCGCGCTGCAGGTCGTCGAGGAGCGCCAGGATCTGGACCTGGATGGTGACGTCGAGTGCGGTGGTGGGCTCGTCGGCGATAAGGAGCTTCGGCTTGCACGCGAGGGCCATCGCGATCATGGCCCGCTGCCGCTGCCCGCCCGAGAGCTGGTGCGGATACACGTCGACCTTTTTCTGCGGGTCGGGAATGCCCGTGCGGTGCAGCAGCTCGATCGCGCGACCCTTCGCGCGCTCCTTGGAGAGGCCTTCGTGCAGCTCGAGCACCTCCGAGACCTGGTTGCCGACGGTGTACAGCGGGTTGAGCGCCGTCATCGGCTCCTGGAAGATCATCGAGATCTCGCGCCCGCGGATGCCGCGCATGTGGCGCTCGCTCTTCTTGAGCAGGTCCTCGCCTTCGAAGCGGATCGCGCCCTCGTACGTCGCGGTGGCCACGAGGCGCAGGATCGACAGCGCGGTGACCGACTTGCCGGAGCCCGATTCGCCCACCAGGCCGAATTTCTCCCCGGCTGCGATATCGAACGACACGTGGTCGACCACGCGCGACGGGCCGAAGTTGACGCAGAGCTTGTCGACGGAAAGCAGTGGAGGGCCGCTCATGATTTGCGCGTGTCGAAAGCGTCGCGCAGCGCGTCGCCGATGAAGGTGAGGAGCAGGAACAGAAGTGTGAGCACGAGGAACGTGGGAATCGTGATCCACCACGCGTCCAGGTTTTCCTTGCCCTGGCGCAGGAGGTCGCCCAGCGACGGGATGTTGGGCACGCCGAGGCCCAGGAAGTCCAGTGCGGTCAGGAACACGATCGCCGCGCTCATCCGGAACGGCAGGAACGTGATCACGGGCGTCATCGAGTTCGGCAGGATGTGGCGCCACATGATCTGCGCGTTGGAAAGGCCCATCGCCCGCGCCGCCTTGACGAACTCCAGGTTGCGGTTGCGCAGGAACTCGGCGCGCACGTAGTCGGACAGCGAGATCCAGCCGAAGAGTGCGAAGATGACGATCAAAAGCGGGATCGAGGGGGTGAAGATGGTCGCGATGATGAGGAGCACGTAGAGCTCGGGCACCGCGTTCCAGATCTCGATCAGGCGCTGGCCGGTGAGGTCGACGCGGCCGCCGAAATAGCCCTGCAGCGCGCCCACCAATATGCCGAGCACGGTCGCCACGAAGGTAAGAGCGAGCCCGAAGAACACGCTGGTGCGAAAGCCGTACAGAAGCCGTGCCGTCATGTCGCGGCCGGACTGGTCGGTGCCGATCCAGTGCCTGCCGTCGGGCGCCGCCGGGTCGGCCGCGCGGGCGTAGTAGTCGAGCGAGTTGGCACCGAACTTGTTGATGGTGGGGAGCGCGAAGTTGCCGGGCTTCTTGAACTGCTCGACGATCATCGGATCGAGCCAGTCGGTGTTGGTCGCGAAGTCGCCGCCGAAAGCCGTCTCCGGCGGATTGTTCAGGATCGGGAAATACCACGTCCCCTCGTAGCGCGCGACCAGCGGCCGGTCGTTGCTGAACACCTCGGCGAAGAGGCTCACGAAGAGCAGCGCGCCGAACACGAACAGCGACACGTAGCCCAGCTTGTTGCGCTTGAAGCGCGCCCACGCGCGCTGGTTGGGCGACAGCGAGGTGGCGCGCACCGCCTCCTTGGCGGGGGCGATCACGCTGGGGCGATCGAGGACGGTGCTCATCGTATCCGTCCGCCAACTCCCCCTCTCCCCGTGCGCGGGGAGAGGGCTGGGGTGAGGGGTGTCGCGCTCATTTGGCCACCGCCGCAAACTGCACGCGGGGATCCACCGCGACGTACATGAGGTCGCCGATCAGCTTCACCACGAGGCCGATCAGCGTGAACAGGTACAGCGACCCCAGCACGACCGGGAAGTCGCGGCGCACGAGCGACTCGTAGCTCAAGTACCCAAGGCCGTCGAGCGAGAAGATCGTCTCGATGAGAAGCGCGCCGGCGAAGAACGCCGTGACGAACGCGGCCGGGAAGCCGGTCACCAGCGGAATGAGGGCATTGCGGAAGATGTGCTTGTACAGCACGCGCCGCTCGGACACGCCCTTGGCGCGCGCCACCAGCACGTACTGCTTGCGGATCTCCTCGACGAACGTGTTCTTGGTGAGGAACGTGATCACGGCAAAGCTGCCGATCGCGTAGCAGGTGAGCGGCAGCGCGAGATGCCAGAAGTAGTCGATGATCCGCGCCGGCCAGGACAGGCTCGCCCAGTTGTCGGAGGTGAGGCCGCGCAGCGGGAACCAGTCGAGGAAGGTGCCGCCCGCGAACAGCACGATGAGCAGGATGCCGAGCACGAATCCCGGAATGGCAAAGCCGATGAGCACCAGCACGGTCGTGAACGTGTCGAAGGTCGAGCCCTCGCGCACGGCCTTGGCCACGCCGAGCGGGATCGATATGAGATACGAGACGAGGAACGTCCACAGGCCGAGGCTGATCGACACCGGCAGCTTCGACTTGATGAGCGACCACACGTCCTGGTTGCGCAGGAAGCTCTTGCCGAGGTCGAACGTCGCGAAATTGCCGAGCATCTCGAAGTAGCGCACGTGCAGCGGCTTGTCGAAGCCGTAGAGCTTCTTCAGGTCCTCGATCTGCTTCTTGTCCACGTCGCGCTTGGCCGTGTAGCTGCCGGTATCGCCGCCGGTGCCGGCGCGCGCCTCGGCGAGGAGCTGCTCGATGGGCCCGCCCGGAACGAACTGGATGATGACGAACACCAGGGTCACGACCCCGAGCAGCGTCGGGATCATGAGCAGCAGCCGCTTTCCGATGTAAGCCAGCATTTACTTCTTCTTGTCGAGCGACTTGTCCCACCACGCGACGATGGCCCACTGCAGCCAGTCAGAAGGTGTCGCGATGGTGTAGTACTTGGGCACCACCTTCGGGATGCCGAACTTGTCCCAGCGCGAGACGCGGCTGTTGCCGGCGTACAGATCGGGGACCTGATACCAGCCGTAGATGATCACGCGATCGAGCGCGCGCGACGCGTCGCGCAGCTCCTCGAGGGTCGTGGCTTCGTCCATCTTGGCGAGCAGGGCGTCGACCGCCTTGCTCTTGACCGCGCGCCAGTTGCTCGATCCTTCGACTTCCGCCTTGGTGCTGTGAAAGAGGTCCTTGAGCTCCGCGACGTTGGGCAGCGTGAAGTCGGGGAGCTTGATCATGATCATCTCGAAGTCGAACGTCTCGAGGCGCTTGCGGAAGAGCGCGAAGTCGACCAGGCGCGGCTTGTACTTGATGCCGATGATGGCGAGGTTGCGCTCGAAGATCGCCTCCGCGCGGCCGGGCGCGTCGCCGGTTTCCATGTGCTCGATCTCGAGCAGCTGCCCCTGCGCGTTGCGGCGGTAGCCGTCGGGCCCGAGCTTCCAGCCGGCCTGCTCCAGGAGGTCGCGCGCTTCCTTCAGGCTGTCGCGCAATTCGTTGGGCGACGCATCCATCTTGCGCGGCACCCAGGCGGGCCCGAACACTTCCGGCGGCAGCTCCTTGCGGAACGGCTCGAGCAGCGCGAGCTCGCCCGGGCTCGGCATGCCGGTGGCGGCGAACTCGGAGTTGGCGAAGACGCTGCTCGTGTGCTTGTACTGCTTGTAGACGTTGACCGCCTCGAAGTCGTAGGCGAGGTTGATCGCCTTGCGCACGCGCCAGTCGGCAAGCTGCGGCTTGCGGGTGTTGAGGACGTACGACTGGAAGCCCATCCCGAAGCCGTTGGGGAACACTTCCTTGATGATGCGGCCGTCGTCCCACTTCTTGCCTTGATGCAGGCGGGCCCACCGCCGCGCCGAGTACTCCATGTAGAAATCGAATTCGCCGGCCTTGAACGCCTCCATCGCGACCGCGTTGTCGCGGTAGTAGCGGTAGACCACCTTGTCGAAGTTGTACTGGCCCTTGGAGAAGCCGAGGTCGCGCGCCCAGTAGTTCTTGTCGAGCACGAAGTCGATGCGGCGGCCGCCGTCGACCGCGCCGATGGTGTACGGCCCGGAGGTGATCGGGTACTCGGTGACGATCTCGTCGAGCTTCTTCATCTTGCCGCCGGGACCTATCGCCCACTTGGGGGAGAACACCGGCAGCGTGCCCACCTGGAAGATCGTGTCCGGGGTGCGGTCCTTGAGGTCGAAGCGGATGGTCCGCTCGTCGATCACGACGACGCCGGACACACCCTCCACCTGCGTCCGGTACGAGGGCGCCGCTTCCTTGCTCGACAGCATGTCGAAGGAATACTTGACGTCGGCGGCGAGGACGGGGTCGCCGTTGTAGAAGCGCGCCTTCGGGTGCAGCCGGAAGGTGATCGACGAGCGGTCGGGCGGGACCAGCATCTCCTCGGCGAGCGCGCCGTACATGGTTGCCGGCTCGTCGCCCGAGCGCACGGCGAGCGTCTCGAACATCAGCGTGGTGAGCCCCGCGGGCGACTGCCCCTTGATGGTCCAGGGGTTGTACTTGTCGAAGCTCGACCGACGGTCGGGATTCTGGATCTGCAGCACCCCGCCCTTGGGGGCGTCGGCGTTGACGTAGTCGAAGGCCCTGAAGCCCTTCGGGTACTTGGGCTCGCCGTAGGCCGCGAACGCGTGCGACCAGGTGCCGCCTTCCTTGGCCGGCGCCGCTATCGGGGCCTTGGTCGGAGGCGCGGGATCGTCGGGGACGGAGGGCCCCTTGCTGGCGGGCGCGGCAAGCGCGCCGGCGGCCAGGAGCCACGTGGCTAGGATGAACCTCGAAGCAGGTCTCATGGCGGTTCCCAGGAGCAAAACCCTTCTATAGCCGGCCCGACTTAACCCGGGCTTAAAAAGCGCGTCATTTTCCCACGGCGCGGGTGATCGCGTCGGCGAACAGCCCGGGCACGTCGAAGCCGCTCTGCTGGGTGATCTCCACGAAGCAGGTCGGCGAGGTCACGTTGATCTCGGTGAGGCAGGGGCCGATGACGTCCAGCCCGACGACCAGCAGGCCCTCGGCCCACAGCACGGGGGCCAGCGCCTCGGCGATCTCCCGGTCCCGCGCGGTGAGCGGGCGCGCCTCGCCCCGCCCGCCGGCGGCCAGATTGCCGCGTGTTTCCCCCGGCTTGGGGATGCGCGCGAGGCAAAAAGGGACGACCTCGCCGCCCACCAGCAGGATGCGCTTGTCGCCCTCCACGATCTCGGGCAGGTAGCGCTGCACCATCACCATCGTCCGCCCGTGGCGCGACACCGTCTCGACGATCACGTTGCGATTGGGGTCCGCCTCGCCCACGCGGAACACGGAAGTGCCCCCCATTCCATCCAGCGGCTTCACCACCACGTCGCAATGCTCGTCGATGAATTCGGCGATCTGCGCGCTGTCACGGGTGACGAGCGTCGGCGCGATGAACTGCGGGAAGCGGGCGATCGACAGCTTCTCGTTGTTGTCGCGGATCGCGCGCGGCCGGTTGAAGACCTTGGCGCCTTCGCGCTCGGCGCCCTCGAGGAGATATGTCGAGTAGACGTACTCCATGTCGAACGGCGGGTCCTTGCGCATCATGACCGCGGCGAAGTCCTTGAGATCGCGCAGCTGGCCCGCGCCTGCGCGGTACCAGTCGTGGTCGTCGGCGAGGAGGTCGAGCGGGCGCGCCCGGCCGCACGTCCGGCCCTCGTTCCAGAGAAGGTCGCCCTGCTCCATGGCGAAGAGGCCATGCCCGCGGCGGGCGAGCTCGCGCATCATGGAGATGCTCGAGTCCTTGTAGGCCTTGAGCTCGGGCAGCGGGTCGAGGATGAACGCGAAGTCCATGGGGCGGGGCGGCGTTGCGAGGGTCGCATCGTACCCCATCGGCCGCCCCCGGCGCCGCAGTGGACGATGTTGCAATGCACGCATCGGTTAACATTTGCCGGCACGAACACATCGGGGGGCTTTGGTGGGTCTTCGCCTGAACCTGGGCTGCGGTCGCAGCCCGCTCGAAGGCTGGGTCAACGTCGACATCACGGCGCTGCCCGGCGTGGACGTGGTCGCCGATCTCGACGCCTGCCGCACGAAGCCCCTGCCCTTCCCCGACGACAGCGTGTCGGCCATGCGCATGTCGCACGTCCTCGAGCACATGCGCGACACGCTGGCGCTGCTGCAGGAGCTGCACCGGATCGCCGAGCCGGGCGCGCAGCTCACCATCCTGTGTCCCTACGGGTCGAGCGACGACGCGTACGAAGACCCCACGCACTGCCAGCGTTTTTTCATGAACAGCTTCAGCTACTTCGGGCAGCCGGCGTACTGGCGCGCCGACTACGGCTATCGCGGCGACTGGGACATCGAGGAGATGGTGCTGCGCCTGCCGCAGCAGGACAACGCCAACCTGACCGCCGAGCAGGTGCTGGTCCGGGTGCGGCAGCTGCGCAACGTGGTCATCGAGATGGGCGTCGTGCTGAAGGCGATCAAGCCGATCCGCGCCGCCGATCGCGCGTTGCTGACCGCCCCGACGGTCAAGTTCCAGCTGGTCTAGCCCGCGAGCAACGCGCGCAACGCGCGGATGTCCGCGGCGGCCGCCTTGGCCGCAACCGCCTCGATCTTGCGATAGCGCGCGATCACCTGCGCGCCGACCTCGGTGATCGCGGCACCTCCGCCGTGCGTCCCGCCGGTCGCCGCGGCGACCAACGGCGACTTGAAGTTGCGGTTCATCGTGTCGACGAGGAGCCACGCGCGGCGATACGACATCCCGAGCGCCTTGGCCGCCCCGCTGATCGAGCCTTCGCGCGCGATCGCTTCGAGGAGGTCGATCTTTCCCGGCCCCACGGCAATGTCGTCGCCGCGCGTCACGCGCAGGCGGAAGCGGACATCGCTCCGCTCACTCACGAGGCTCTCCTTTTGCGAGCGCGCCGGGATACAGCGCTTCGAGCACCGCCAGCGTCGCCTCGCGCATGAGCGGCGTCAAGGCCGCCGCGACGGTCGCCGCGTCGCCGGCCGCCTCGCGCTGCGCGAACGCGAGCGCGAGGCGCTCGCGGCGCTCGGACACCGCCTGCGCAACCGTGGCCTGCCAGAACGCGGGACTCGCGCGGTCGACATAGTCCCCGCGGCCGCGTCCATAGTGGGCGATGGCGAGATAGCGCAGGAGCGCCTGCGTCACCATGCGCTCGAGAAAGGCGCCGTCCCAGCGAACGGTCTCGTCGGTCTGTCCCCGCACGACGTTGACCGCCCGCGCCACGCCCGCCCCGCCCAGCGCGCCGAGGACGGCGCCGGTCAGCATGCCCGCGCCGAAGGTGAGCCCGCCGGCGGCCAGATCGGCCGCGAGGCCCGTCACCGCGCCGGAGAGAACCCCGCCCATCGCGGCGGCCTTGCCTTCGTCGACCGGGCCGTCGCGCGCGAGATCCTGCTCGAAGCGCGCCTCGACGTCCGCCGCGGCGCGGCCGGTCAAGCCGTGGATCGCGATGAGCTGGTCGAGCGCCGCGCGCATGTCGGCTTGCAGCCGTTGCGCGAGCGCCGCCGCGGCGCGTGCGTCCTCGCCTTTCGAAGCATCGTCGCCGATCCCGAGCGCGCTGCCCAATCGCTTGAGCATCGCGGGGCGCGGCACGACGACACGCGCGCACGCCGCGGCCGCGACGGGGTGCGCCAGCGCCGCCATCGACGCGTCGAATTGCTCGAAACGGTGCGCGCGCCACGCCTCGGAGAGGCGCGCGAACGGCGCGGACCGATCGCCCGGCAGGAGCGGCGCGATCGCCGCGAACAGCGTGAACTCCTGCACCCAGCAACGGGCGAACGCGTCGAGCGCGAGCACGCCGCGAACGTGCGCGTGCGTAGTCAACGCGTCTCGCCAGCGCGCGAGCTCGCCCGCTTCCGCTGCGGGCTCGCGCGGCGGCCCGGTCTGGTTGAGGAGCACGAGCACGGGCTTTTTCATCCAGGCGAGCACCGCGAGCTCGGAAGCGAGGTAGCCCGCGTCGGCCGGGTCCTCGGAGGCGTTCACGAGATAGAGGACCACGTCGGCGTCGTCGCGGACGTTGCGCACGGCGCGCTGGGTGAGCCAGAACGCGCGGTCGCGCCAGCGGTCCCACACCTGCATCAGGAACCAGCCTATCGGGTTGCCTTCCTGCGCGAGCCGCCGCGCGAGGCGCGCACTGTCCCCGAAGCCGGGCGTGTCCCACAGCGACAGCACGTCGCCTTCTTTGGTCGCGATCAGCTCGAAGGCTTCGGCCTCGGTCGTGACATGCGGCGCATCGCGCACCTCGCCGACGTCGCGCGCGAGCAGCGTGCGGGCGAGCGCGGTCTTGCCCGCGTTGGTATGCGAGACGAGCGAAAGCGTGACCGCGGTCATTGGGCCCCCACGCTCGCGGCTTCGCCGCTTCGCTGCCCCCCGAGGGGGAGCAATTCGCGCTCGGGGCGGCCCTTCGCGCTCATCGCGGGATCGCCGCGTCGAAGGCCGCTTCCGCGGCGTCCACGTCCGGCCGCGCGAGATCGACGAAGACGGCGGCATGGCCTTCGTCCGCGACGAAGCGCATCCAAAGCTCGCGCCGCTCGTCGCGGCGGCGCGGGTCGTCGTGCCAGCGCGCGTTCCACGCCGCCTCGTCGACGACCACCACCAGCGGGCGTCCGGATTGCGCAAGCGCGCCCAGGAATTTTCCATGCGCCTCGCGCTCCGGCGTGGCGGTCGCGTTGAAAAGGGCGACGACGAGCGAGGCGTCGGGCAGGGCCGGCATCGCTGCATCCTCGCCGCCGTAGGCAACCGGCTCGGCCAGCGTGACCTCCACGTTGCCGCCGAGCGCACGCGCAAGCAGCGCCTCGAGCGTGGCCGACGCGGTGGGACTGACGGCAAAGCTGTACGGAACGGCGTCGACCGCGACCGGTCCCTGCTGGAAGCCGCGCAGCATGCGCTGGAAGTACGGATCGGCCACGCCGTCGTACAGATGCGCCGCGCGGTGGCGCTCGACCACCGCCATGCCGAGCGCGAGGACGATGCGCGGCAGGATCACGATCACCGCGAGCGTCGCCGCCATGAGATGCAGCCACGTCGCGGCGTTCTCGCTCGCCGGCGCGCGGATGGCGGCGACATGCGCGACGTCCGGCACCCCGATCCCGGTCGCGAGCGCGCCCGGCGCATAGAAAGTGGCGACGAGCGCGCGCACGGACGAAGGCTCGAGGAAGGTGCTCTGCCACGTCGCGCGGTACTCGAATCCGAGGCCGCGCACGTACAGCCCCGCGATCACGCCGAGCGCCAGCGCAGCCGCGGCGAAATGCAAAATCCGCGCCGCACGCGCGGCGTATAGCGGCGTGGCCCGCGCCGTCCAGTCCTGCGCGAAATCGGCGAGCGCCTGCGTGACCACTTCGTCCTTGGCGCGCCCGGCGCGGCGAACTCCGCCCGCGAGCCACGTCACGGCGCGCGTCAGCGGCCCGGGCGTCCCGGCGTCGCCGTAGCGCACGACGAAGCCCGCGAAGATCGCGAGGTAGACGGCGAGGTTCCACAGGACGAGCGGCGCGACCGGCGAATAGAGGATGTTGATGTGCGACGCGCCGCCGACGCCGTCGGCCGCGGCGCCCAGCACGAAGGCCATGGCCACGATCGCGGCACCCACCCACGGACGCCAGCGCCATGCACGCGCCAGCCGCGCCACGCCGTTCTTGCGCTCGTTCAGGCGCTCGAGCGCGAGGAGGGCACGACGTCCGATGAAGGATGGCGGCGGCGCATTTTCGCCGACGACCTCGGCCGCGGCGCGGCTCGCCCACGCGCGGTCGGTGTCGGTCCACAGGGCGTGCGCGCGATCGGCGGTCTCGATCGCGCGAACCGCGGAGACGGCTAGGGCAGTTCTTTCATCCATTGCAAAGATGCACCCGCCACGCGGGTGCATCTCCAAGAGATGTTTTCTATCGTTTACGGGGAGGTAGTGCCCCGCGGGTCAACACAGGCCGCTTGCCGAATTCCGGCACGACGGGCTTCGTCTTGTCGACGAGATCGAGCGCGGTCGCAAGCGCGGTCTCGAGCTGGCGGTCGCGTCCTTCGCGCGCGTCCTGTGGCGCGTTGTCGACCTCGATCTGCGGGTCGGTGCCGTAGTTCTCGACACCGAAGCCCACGTCGTTGAACCAGAACGAGAACTCGGGTTGCGTGGTCTCGGTTCCGTCGACCAGCGAATGGCGCGGCCAGATGCCCACCACGCCGCCCCAGGTCCGCGTGCCCACCAAAGGCCCGAGGCCCATCAGCTTGAAGTTGTGCGAGAAGATGTCGCCGTCGGATCCCGCGTGCTCGTTGGTGAGCGCCACCACGGGGCCGAAAACCGCCTCCTCGGGATAGGGGAACGGCTTCATCCAGCGCCCGAGCCGGTAGCCCTGCCGCTTGCGCGCGATCTTCTCGAGCAGGAGCTGCGAGACGTGGCCGCCGCGGTTGTAGCGCAGGTCGATGATCAGCGCGTCGCGGTCGCACTCCGCGCTGAAGTAGCGGTGGAACTCGGCGAAGCCTGCGGACTGCATGTCCGGCAGGTGGAAATAGCCGACGCGGCCGTTGGACTTGGCGTGCACCCACTCGCGATTGCGCTCGACCCACTCGCGGTAACGCGCCGGCACTTCGTCGGCGAGCGTCGTGGCCACCACCGTGCGGCGGCCGTTGGCGCCCTCGAGGGTGAGCTCGACCTTGGTGTTTGCCTGGTGCACGAGCAGCGCCTGCGGCGGAACCGCCCGCGAGACCGGCTGGCCGTTCACCGCCACGATGCGATCGCCGACCTTGGCCTCGACACCGACGGCGTTGAGCGGCGAGTCCGCGGCCGCGTCCCACGGGTCGCCAGCGACGATCCTCGTGATCTCGTAGCTTTCGCCGTCCTGCGCGAGCTTCGTCTCGACGCCGAGCTGCCCGAGGGGCCACTGCGGCGGCTTGCGATGATCCCCGCCCATTTCGTAGGCGTGCGAGGTCCCGAGCTCGCCCTGCATTTCCCAGATGAGGTCGGACAGCTCGCCGCGGGAGCTCACGCGATCGAGCAGCGGCGCGTACTTCTCGTACGCCGCGCTCCAGTCGATCCCCGCCATGTTCGGCGTCCAATATTGGTCGCGCTGCAGCCGCCAAATCTCGCGCAGCATCTGCCGCCACTCCGCCCGCGGCTCGACCGCCGCGCGAATGCGCGTGAGGTCGATCCAGCCGCTCTTGCGCGACGGCGCGTCCGTTTGCGCGGCCGGGTCCGGCGGCTCGTGCCTGCGATAGGCGGGAATCGCGCGCAGCTTCTTGCCGTCGCGAACGACGATCGTCATGTGGTCGCGCGCCACCGCGAAGCGGTCGACCTTCTCGGACAGCGTCTCGGGGCGCAGCGTGTCGAAATCGAAGAGCTCGAGACGGCCGCCGCCTTCCTTGTGCCCGCCGCGCCCGTGCGCGCCGACGATCGGCATGATCGTCCACACGACCTTGGTGCCCGAGACGCCGGCGATCTGGCCGAACTTGTTCTCGGGAACCGGAAACGCCGCCACGCGCCGCTGGATGCCGTCGAGGTCCACGCGCAGCGCCGCCGGCTCGCCGTTCTTCGTCTCGTCGCGAAAGCCGTTGATCCGCGGGTCTTCGGGCCGCAGGCCTTTCAGCGGCGGTTCGAAGGGCGGGGCGGAGTACGCCTGCAGCGCGATCAGGTAGGGGCGCGACGCACGCGGGAACGAGAGCTCGAACTGCACCGCGTCGTACACCGGGTCGAACGTGCGCAGCGACAGGAAGTACAAGTACTTGCCGTCGGGATCGAAGGCGGGCGAGTAGTCCTGGAACTCGGGCTGCGTCACGAGCGTGGAAGCCTTGCTCGCCACGCCGTAGAGCTTGATCGCGCAGTGGCGCCCGTCGGTCCACGATTGGTACGCGAGCCAGGCGCCGTCGGGCGACCATGCGAGGTCTTCGGTGCGGCCGTGATCGCTGTGGTCGATCACGGCAAACTCGCCCGTCTCGACGTCGCCGACCAGCACTTCGTTGCGATGATTGCCGATCGCGACCAGGTTGCCGCGCGGCGCGGCGCGCATGGTGATGACACGCCCGATGTCCCACGGCAGCGAGCGCGCAGCGCCGCCGTTCCAGGTCTGCACGCGCTCCTCGCCGGTCTCGTCGCTCACCGCGACGACCGTGGTGCCGTCGGCCATCCATTGCCCGTGGCGATGGCGCGCGCCGTCGATCATGCCGAGCTGGCGCACGGCGCCTTCCCACAGCCCGAAGGTGAAGAGCTTGCCGCGAACGTCGACCGCGAGGCTGTGGCCCGCGGGGTGCACGTCGAAGCTGCCCAGGTGATCCGCCGCCGACACGAACTTGCGCGCGGCCTGCGTGCGATGCGCCGGCACGCGGATCGGCACCTGCCGGGTCGTGTCCGTGGCGAGATCGAACAGCCAGATCTGCGCGCCGCACTGGTACACGATGCGCTTGCCGTCGGTTTGCGCGTGGCGCGCGTAGTAGTCGTCGTGGTCGGTGTGCCGTTTTTGATCGGAGCCGTCGGGCTTGACCGAGTACAGGTTGCCGACACCTTCGCTGTCCGACAGGAAGTAGATGCGATCGCCGATCCACATCGGGCTCGTGATGTTGCCCGCGAGCTCGGTCATGCGGCGGAACTGGCCGCTGCCGCTCGCATCGACCCACAGGTGACCGGCGGTGCCGCCGCGGTAGCGCTTCCAGCGCGCGGGATCGGCGGTATTGCGGCCGATCACCATCGCCTTGCCCGGGCCGAACGAGAGGTGGTTGACCTGACCGAGCGGCAGCATCTGCGGCGTGCCGCCGGCGGGATCGAGCGTGTACGCGCGGTAGTTGCGGAAGAACGGCTGCCCGTGCGTGGTCACGAACAGGATGTGCCCCTCGCGCGTCCAGCCGCGGACCTGCACGTCGGGGCCGAGCCACGTCATGCGGCGCGCCGGACCGCCCTCCGAAGGCATGAGATAGACCTCCGGATGCTGCTCGTCGCGGCTCACGAACGCGAGCCACTTGCCGTCCGGGGAGAAGCTCGGCGTCGCCTCCTCGCCGAGGCCCGCGGTCAGCCGGCGGGCGGTACCGCCTTGCGCGCTCACGCTCCAGAGATCGTCGTCGCAGATGAAGACGACGGTGTCGCCGCGCAGCCCGGGATGCCGCAGGTAGCCTTGGTCGGTCATGAAGTTCCGCCTGTGAGGAAGGATAGCGAGCCGGTCGGGCTCGTGGCCGTCCGGCGCATGTGTGAGGGCGTGATGGTAGCGGAGGCGAGCGTCCGGGGGCTACTTAACCGTGGACGAGCTGCGACTAGCGGGAGACGGACGGCGATGCGCGCCGACGAACCCGTTGCGCCTTTTCGGCGAGCGGGGCGGTCGCGCGAGCTTCCTCGATGACCCAGTCGCGGAAGGCGGTCGCGGCCGGGGACAGCGTGCGCAGTCCCCTGCGAGGCCAGGCAAGGTAGATGCCGGTGCCCGGCACGAAGTTGCGAGGGTCGACGATTTCCAGGGCGCCGCGCGCGAGCTCGCGCTCGGCGAGCGGCGGGGGCACGAGCGCCACCCCTTGGCCCTCGATGGCCGCGTCGAGGGCCAGCATGGTGTGGCTGAAGAAGAGGCCGCGCGCGACGTCCACGTCGCGCGCGTCGGCCATCGCGACCCAGTCCGGCCAGTAGTCGTAGCTCACCTCGTGCAGCAGGCGCGCCCGCGACCAGTCGAGCGTGCCGTTGCGGCGCCGTATCGCCCGCAGCACCGCGGGGCTCGCCATCGGATAGAACTCGAGCGCGAACAGCCGCGTCGATTCCACGTCCGCATAGACGCCGCGCCCTTCGCGGATCGCGAGGTCGAAAGGATCGCGCGTGAAGTCGGCGAGCACCGGGCTCGCGTCGATGCGCACTTCGATCTCGGGCTCGCGTGCCGTGAACTTGTTGAGCCGCGGCATCAGCCAGCGCGAGCCGAACGATTGCACCACCGTCACCTGCACGACGCGCCGGCCCGGGCGCACCCGCTCCGCGGCAAGCCCGATCGCGCGCAGGTGCCGCGCGATCTCGCCGTGCCACGTGCGTCCCGAATCGGTGAGCGCGAGGCCGCGGCCATGGCGCTGCGTCAGCGCGATGCCCAGGTGCGACTCGAGCACGCGCAGCTGCTGGCTCACCGCGGCGGGTGTGACGGCGAGCTCGTCCGCCGCGGCGCGCACGGAACCCAGGCGCGCGACCGCGTCGAAGGCCCGCACGGCGTTTAACGGTGGCAGCCGCATTGCCCCTCTGCAATCATGTAGAAAATCTTAACACATAGGGACGAATCGATCGCTAGTCCCGCGCGCCCGCAGCGCCTATCTTGCTACCCATGGCAGGCGGATTCGTGGTGAGACGCCAGGCCCAATGAAAGATTGGAGATGATCATGCCGCACATCGATACGTTGTCGCTTTTCAGCCCCTGGACGGCCGCGGGCCAGTCGCGCTTCGCGCGCCCGGTGGCTGCGATCACGGGTCTCGTGCAGCGGTTGGGCTCGGCGCTTTCGCGCAGGCCCGACCCGGCACGGCCCCGCATCCGCCAGGACCTGGACGTGCGCCGCGCCGAAGTGCACTTTTCGAGCGCGACCGATCTCGCCGACCTCGAGCGCATGGAGCGCGACTGGGACCGCCGCGATGCGGGCGGGATGCGTACCTGGGATTGGCGCTAGGCCCCGCGGGGCGTCCCGTGCAGTCCCGCGAGCGGCGCGCGCCGCAGGAAATTGGCGTCGCGGCCGAGGATGAACTTCACGAGGTCGTCGAGGACGGGCTCCTCGATGGCCTGGCTGTGGAACTCGAGTGACACGCGGTCGAAGCGGTCGACATTCACCAGCGCCACCGTCACGAGTCCGGTCTGGTAGTCGACGTGCATCGACACCTTGGCCGGGATCGCCGGCGGCACGGTGATGATGCATTTGCTCACGACGCCGCCATGGTCCTCCACCCGGCGCGCGGTGTATTGCAGGCCCGCCTCGTCCAGCGCCTTTTCCGCCATCTGCACGCCGCCGGGCGCGACCTCGATCGTCAGGGGCTTCGCCGCCGCGATCTCGTAGTAGACGTTGATCTCGTCGAGCACCGGGTAGCCGTTGATGCGCCGCTCGTGCTGGCCCACGAACCCGCGCCCGAACTTCGTCTGCTCGAATACGATTCCGTGACCCACGTCGAACCGGTGCGCGATCGGGGGCTTCACGCCGTCCAGGTACGAGAAGGCCTTGTCGAGCCAGGCGTACGCCTTGCGCATGCGCTTGTTGATCTGCTCGTAGCCTTCGACGTCCGAGTGCGCGTGGTCGGACGTGCGCGACGCCTCGTATTGCGTGCGCAGCTCGTCGAGTATCGACGGTGAAGTGCTCATTGATTCCTCCCGGCGGAACGAAGGGGATTCTAGCCTTGCGCACAGTTTCGGTGTGAGAATGCGGGCGTGCCCGGCCGTCTTCGCCATGCCCGACGCTGACAAGAGCTATTTCCCTCGCTGGACCCTGCGCGAGGAGGGCACGATCGCGCCCGACGAGCGGCTGCCGACCGGACAGACGATCGCGCTCGGCATCCAGCACGTGGTCGCGATGTTCGGCGCCACCGTCCTCGCGCCGCTGCTCATGGGGTTCGACCCCAACGTCGCGATCCTCTTCTCGGGCATCGGCACGCTGATCTTCTTCGCATGCGTCGGCGGCCGTGTCCCCAGCTACCTGGGCTCGAGCTTCTCGTTCATCGCCGTCGTCATCGCGGCCACGGCCTATGGCGGCAGCGGGCCGAACGCGAACATCGGCGTCGCGCTCGGGGGCATCATCGCGGCGGGCGCGCTCTACGCCGTCATCGGCCTCGTGGTCATGAAGGCAGGCTATGCGTGGATCGAGACGCTGATGCCGCCCGCCGTCACCGGCGCAGTCGTCGCGGTGATCGGGCTCAACCTCGCGCCGATCGCGGTCAAGGGAATTTCGGGCAGCAGCTTCGACACGTGGATCGGGATCGCGACCATCCTGGCCGTCGGCCTCATCGCCGTGCGCGCGCCCGGCCTCGCGCGCCGGCTGCCGATCCTGCTCGGCGGCCTGGCCGGCTATCTCATCTACGCCATGCTCACCAACGGCTTCGGCCTCGGCAAGCCGATCGACTTCGCGGCGGTGGCCGCGTCGCCGTGGATCGGCCTTCCCAGGTTCACGGGTCCCGTTTGGAACGCGCAGGCGATCGCGCTCATCGCGCCCGTTGCGATCGTGCTGGTCGCGGAAAACCTGGGGCACGTCAAGGCGGTCGCGGCGATGACGGGGAAGAATCTCGATCCTTACCTCGGCCGGGCCTTCCTCGGAGACGGCATCGCGACGATGGTCGCGGGCGCGGGCGGCGGCACCGGCGTCACCACCTACGCCGAGAACATCGGCGTCATGGCCGTGACCAGGATCTATTCGACGCTGGTGTTCGTGGTGGCGGCGATTACGGCGATCGTGCTCGGCTTCTCGCCCAAGTTCGGCGCGCTGATCGGCACCATCCCGGGCCCGGTGCTCGGCGGTCTGGCGATCGTCGTGTTCGGCCTCATCACCGCCACCGGCGGGCGCATCTGGGTGCAGAACAAGGTCGACTTTTCGCGGGCGCGCAATCTCGTCACGGTCGGCGTCACGCTGACCATCGGCGCGGGCGACCTCGCCCTTGCGATCGGCGGCTTCACGCTGGGCGGCATCGGCACCGCCACGTTCGGCGCGATCATCCTCTACCAGCTGTGGCGCGACGACCCACCGAAGCCGTAGCGCCTCAGCCCGCTCTGCCGTTCTCTCTTCGGGCCTCGCAGGACCGCACGTACGTGCGCCCGTGGAGGCCGAACAGGCGAAGCTTCGCGAGCACGCCTTCGGTCGAACGGTAGCCGACGTACCAGCGATAGCCGAGCGCGAGCCCCACGATCAGAAGCGCGACGGCGAGCACGATCGGCGATCGGAAGGCGAGCGCGATGGTCACGATGGCGCCCCCGATGAAAAGGCGTTGCGGCGAGAAGAAGATCGAATTCACGCCTTGTGTTTCCTCCGCGTCGGCGAGCGCGCGCTGCGCGGGCATGGCGAGCGTCGAGAGCTTCTCGGCCGCGCGGCGCACCTCCTCGAACGCTTCGTCGCTGTCTGCGATGCGCGCCACGTTCTGGCACGCGAGCTGGACGCCGTTGAACGCCTCGAGGAGCTGCGGGACCGCCGCGCGCGCGAGGTCCTCGTCGCCCGAGGGCGAGAGCGCCAGCACCTCCGCCACGCGCACCCGCAGGAGCTCGCGAGCGTCGTCGCGCGCTCTTGCGCGCGCCTCGCTCGTGGCGGATTGCCGGCGCATCTCCTGCGTGGCGGCGTCCTCCGCGTACGGCAGCAGGACGTGCGCGACGAGGACGCCGATGGGATCGGCGTGCCCTTTGTCCCATATCGCTTCGTACCAGGGACAGAAGCCCGCCACCTTGGCGAGGCCGCCGATCACCTCGCCGCGCAACCCCTCGACATACGAGGCGTCGGTGACCGCGAGAACGAGCGGCCCGTTGAGCAGTCGTTGCGACGGCAATGCGAGGCGCCCGGGCGACGCGTACGCGAGGTCGTCGTAGCTCACGGCATGCGTGCTGCCTCCCACGTCGCGCGGCTGCGCGTGCCAGCGCTCTTCCTCGCGCTGCGCCTCCTCCCACAGCGTCGTGAAGCCGCTCCAGCCTTCGCGCCATCGCCGGTCGAGGTCGCCGAGCGCGCGATCGCCGGCGTCGGCAAATCGCGCGAGGACGCCGTCGCGATACAGCGATTCGAGCCAGTCGCGCGCGCCTTCGTCGAGATTCGCGGCGTCGCGTGCCGACGCGAGCACGCCATCGACGCTTACCGGCATGCCGCGCCACACGGGCGGCAGGTCGGGGGCGGCGACGAGCAGGAAGCGCAGCAGCCGGCCGTCGTCGGTGATCCCCTTCTCTTCCTGGATGTCGCGCAGCGCGCGCAGCAGGTTGTAGTCGTGCAGCTCCTGCTCGAGCCAGCGCGCGATCTGCCCGCGCTGCATGTCGCGCCGTGCGGCGTCCCAGTGCTTGGCGAGCGCGAGCGCGAGCTCGGCGCCGGTCGTGGCCTCGGTCTTGCCGAAGCGATAGGGGCGCACCGACGTCGCCGCCCCTTCCGCGTCCGCGGCCACGGTGAGCGAGGGGTCGCCGTCGAGCCAGCGCGCGACTTCGTTGCTGCCCCAGCGGCGCTTGGGGTCGCGCAGCAGCAGGCCGCGGCAGAGCAGGCGCAGCTCGTCGTCGTACACGCCGCGCACGTCGACCGGGCGCGTGGCGAGCTGGTGATTCATCACCTGCTCGGTGAGGCCGTCGAACGGATGCCGGCCGCCCGCGGCCTCGAGCACGATCATCCCGAGCGACCACCAATCGGACTTGGCGTCGAGCACGCCGGTCAGCACTTCGGGCGCGGCGTATTTCGTCGTGCGCGCCGCGCTGGTGAAGTGCTGGGTCGCCGCGGACATCGAGGCGATGCCGAAGTCGGTCAGCGCGAGCGCGAGCGGCGACGCGGTGCGGACCAGCACGTTCTCGGGCTTGAGGTCGCGATGCAGGATCCCGTGCGCGTGGATGCCGGCGAGCGCGTCGGCGATCTCCTTCACCACGCGCCGGATGTCGGACTTGGACAGCGGCCCCGCGCGCATCAGCGCTTCGAGCGTGCCCCCCGGGACGTATTCGAGCAATTCGAACGCGGCGCCGTCGGACTCGCCATGATCGAGCACGCGCACCACGGTATCGCCGACCGATTTCGAAAGGATGTCGAGCAGGCGGAATTCGGGCTTGATGCCGCGCCGGTAGAGCTTGGCCACCGCGTTCTCGCCGGTCTTCGCGTCGACGACGAGCAGGATGTCCGCTTCGCTGCCGGTCGCGGGAAAGACGTCGACCACGCGGTAGCGGTCCCGCAACGCCGTGGGCAACGGACGCGCGCCGGGGATCGGCGCGGCTTCGAAGAGCGGCCGGTTGCAGTAGATGCAACGCTCGCTGCCGGGTGGATTGGGCTGGCCGCAATCGGCGTGCGGGCACACGATCGCTTCGCCCGCCGCCGCCGGTGCCGGCGCGGGCCGGGGCGCTTCGCTCGCCGCCGCGGGCGCGCGCTTCAGCGAGAAATCGATGCCGGCCAGCGACGCGCCGCAGGCGCAGCGGGCGCGCTCGGGCGGGTTTTCCTCATCGCAGACGGGGCAGACACGGACGTACTCGTTGGCCACGAGGCCGACTTTACCTCAGCGGCGCCACGACACTTCGGTCAGGGTCAGGCCGCGGCTCGCGCACAGCGCCTCGACCGCCGCCATGTCGCCGCGGCCCGGAATCCCGATCATCCACACGCGGCCCGCCTCGACCGTCGCCTGCATGCGCTTGCCTGCCGCGTCCGCGGCTTCGGTGAGATGCGCGGCGTAACGCGCGCGGCCGCGGTCGGACAGCGGAACGAGCGGCTGGTTGCGCGAGCCGCGCCACACGTTGCCTTGCGGCAGGTCGTTGACGTAGGGCTCCGGGATGATCGCGTCGAGGAGCGCCAGCAGCGGCGCGTGCTTCTTTTCCAGCGTCCGCTGCGGGAAGCCGCTGTAGCAAAGGATGTCGAAGTCGAGGTGATCGGCGCGCCGCCACGCGATGAGACCTGTAAGAAGCGCACGCAGCGCGGCCGGCTGCTCGAACGGCTCGCCGCCGCTGATCGTGACGCCGTCGAGGGTGTTGGCGGAAACCTTGCGGCACCACGCGAGCACGTCGCGCACGGCAATCGACTTCGACTTGTCGCGCGGCCAGGTGTCGCGCGACACGCAGCCAGGGCAGTGGATCGAACATCCCTGCACCCACAGCCCGATGCGGCGGCCGGGACCGAGCACGGTCACGGGCCAGTGGGCCTTGTTGAGCTCGAGAACGATGGGTTTCATTGGAAGTGGCGCCCCTCACCCCATCCCTCTCCCCGCTCACGGGGAGAGGGTGCCCGAAGGGCCGGTGAGGGGTTCATGGTCAACTCAACGTCACCGTCATGATCCGGTTCTCGTCGAACGCGAGCCCGGTCACCTTCACCATCTTGCGCCCGGACAGCGGGAAACGGAACATCGCCCGCGCGAGCGGGTTGACGAACAGCGACTCGAGCTGGTTGCCGATCCCGCGGCCGCCGTTGCTCAGGTCCTTGGTGCAGAGGTCGCGCAGCTTGTCGCGCACCGGCGGATCGAGGTCGAGATCGACCTTGTGCTCGTCGCGCACGCGATTGACCACGTTGCGAAGCATGCCGTCGAAGATCTGCGCGCCGATCTCGGGCGTGATGAAGCCGAACACGATGATGTTGTCGCCGATGCGGTTCAGTATCTCCGGCCGCGACAGGCGGAACTTGAAGTAGTCCTGGATCGCGGTGCGCACGCGCGTCTCCACGACCTCGTGCGGATCTCCCGGGGAGACGCTCTGCACGCGGCGCCCGTGCTCGTCCTCGACGAAGATGCCGAGGTTCGACGTGAACACCAGGATCGCCTCGGAAAAGTACGCCGTCTCGCCGCGGCCGTCGGTGAGCCGCCCGTCCTCGAGGATCTGCAGGAACTTGTCGAGGATGCGCGGGTGCGCCTTCTCCACTTCGTCGAACAGCACGACCGAGAACGGCTTCTCGCGCACGGCATTGGTGAGCTCGCCGCCCGCGTCGTAGCCGATGTAGCCGGGCGGCGCACCGAGCAGCCGCGCCCCCGTGTGCTCCTCGGCGAACTCGCTCATGTCGAAGCGGATGTACGCGCGCTCGTCGCCGAAGATGAGCTGCGTCAGCGTCTTCGCGAGCTCCGTCTTGCCGACGCCGGTGGGCCCCGCGAAGAACAGCACGCCTCGCGGCCGGTTCCCGCTCGCGCGCGCCTGCGCGCCCGTGAGCCCCATGACCGAGCGCATCAGGATGTCGATCGTCTTCGTGACCGCGGGCCGCTGTCCGCGCACGCGCTCCTCGATGAACGGCAGCGCGTCGGCGATGCGCTCGCGCAGGTAGTCCTTCTTCCACGGATTCTCGGTGACGCCAACCTTGAAGCACTGCACCGCGTCGTCAACGTCGCGAAAGCCGAGCCCCATGCGATCGGCGAGCTGCGCGATGTCCGCCAGCGCAACCAGCGGCAGGCCGTCGGTCATCTGCGCGAAGTCGCGCGCGAACTTCGCGTGCGCCTCCGGGGTGCCTTCCTCGTAGCCGCCGAAGAGGTTGCCCAGGTTCTGCGCGGCGGCAAAGCGCGTCTCGTAGTCGGGCAGCCCCAATGTCAGCACGGCCACCCGCGTGGAGTCGAGCGCGAGCCACGACGGCAGGTCCTGGCCGCGGTTGACGAGCCACAGCGCGGGGTTGAAGCGCGCCTTGCCCACGTCGGTGCTGATGTCCGCGCCCTTCGGCACGATGGGGTGCGCGGTGAGCGAGATGCGCTCCGCGGCCACGAAGAAGCGGTGCTCGTTGGCGTCGAGGTGGTCGGGCTGGCGGGTGAGCCGCGAGGCGTAGTCGACGACCAGCGCGCAACGCGCTTCCCGCATGCCCGCGACCTTGCGCATCACGCCGATGAGATTCTCGAGGCTCATCGGCATCACGCCGTCGGCGAGCTTGAGCTCGAACAGCTTGGTCGCGAGCTCGACGGCGGCCGGCTCGTTCGGATAGGGACGCAGGCCCTCGACCGGATCGAAGACGAGCAGGAAGCGATAGTCGAGCGCCGACAGATGCGCCCACAGGCACCGCAGCAGCGGCGCGAGCGTGGTGGTCGCGTCGTCGACGGGCGTGAGGAAGCTGTCGCGGATGTTGCCCGCGAGCACGAACTGCGAGCGGATCGGCAACAGGCGCGTGAGGTCCGCGATCCAGCGCGGTGTGGTGTCCATCGTGACGCTTTAGGTGATGTTGCGCGCCTTGGGCGCGGCGCGCGGCCGCCCGCTCTCCTCGTCGGCCGCCACGCTCGGCACACTCGCGGGGTCGACGACCTGCACCGGCACGGCACCCGCCTCGAGCCGCCGCGTGACGTCGAGCGTGAGCCCGCGCGCGGCGAGGGTCTGCATGAGCTTCGGGAATTCCGCGCACCAGCGGTCCTCGGCGAGCGTGTCCTGGCGCCTTCGCTCGGCGCCCTCCTCGTCGCCGCGGGCGCGCACGACGTTGAAGTTCACCGAATGCTCGTCGGGGTTCACGCGCATGCGCACGAAATAATTCTCCCAGCCCGCGCGTCGGAAATGCACGGTGCCGCCGTCGGCGAAGAGTGTCGCTTCGATGTCGCCGACTTCGTACCCAAGGTCGCGCAGCGACTCCGTGAGCACGATCGCCGCCGCGGACTGCTCCTGGCTCTCGCGATCGGCGGCGGCGTCGTCGAGGACGCCTTGCGCGGCGTCGCGCAACGCGGGATCGAGGCGGGCCACGCCCGCGGCGACGACCTCGAGCGCGCGCAGCAGCGGCGCCGGCGTGTCGTCGGGCAATTCCTCGAGCATCGCCTTGGCCGCCGCGGCATCGTCGCGTTGCGCGGCCTGCGCGTCGCGCTGCCGCGCAACTGCCAGGCGCAGCTCCGTCGCCAGCGCCTCCGCGCGCTCGAGCGTGGGCGAGAGCACGATCTCCTTCGCGAGCGCCTCGAGCGATTGCGGCAGCGGCGCCCCCGCAGGCAGGTCGAGGCGCGCAAGGACGCGCGCGGCCGTCTGGCCGAACCGCTCCGCCTGCGCGGCGTCGAGGCCCGCCTTCAGCTGGCGCTGCAGCACGTAGGCGGACAGGACGTCGTCGATGGTGGGCGCGCTGGTGGATGCGGCGAGCGCAGCGCGCAACTTGCCGCCGACCACGCTGCCGGCATCGGCCAGCAGGCTCTCGAGCTCGCGCACGGCGGTGTCGAGCTTGCGCAGATGCTCGCTCCACGCGGCATCGTCGCTGCCGTCGGGAGCGGGCGGCACCGCGCCGGGCATGCGGGCCGCGAGTCCGGGCACGTCGCCTTCCAAAGTTTGCGCGAGGGAGACGAGTCGCGCGAAGCGGGCCGACTGGCGCGCGGCCTCGCCGCGAACCGCGGCCAGGCGCTCGAGGCGCGCATTGCGCTGTCCGTGCCGCGCTTGGGCGAGGGCAAGCTCGCGCTCGCGCATCTGGTCCAGCACCGCGCCGTACTCGCGTCCCAACGCCCGCGCTTCCTCGATCGCGCGCGCGGCGAGGAACAGCACGCCGTGCACGATCAGGTACCCGCAGGTGATGGGGCCGCTCATGTTCGTGGCATTATTCCATTGTCGGCGTACCGGCGCGAATCGGGAGACGGACGGCGCCGGGCACCGACGAACAGCCCATGTGCGCACCCGCGTAGCCGCCGCATGCCAGTCGACGCGCCTCCGCCCGACGACGCGACCCCGGTCGAGCGCCGCCTTTCCACGATCCTCATCGCGGACGTCTTCGGCTACAGCCGGATGATGGGCGAGAACGAGGAGCGCACCGTGCAGATCCTGCGCGGCCACCGCGCCATCTTCGACGACATGCTCCGGACGCATCGCGGGCGTCTGTTCAACACCGCGGGCGACGCGATCCTCGCGGAGTTCGGCAGCGCCGTCGAAGCGGTGCGCTGCGCGACCGAGATCCAGGCGGCGCTGCGCACGCGCAACGAGCATCTGCCGGCGGACCAGCAGATGTGGTTTCGCATCGGCATCAACCTGGGCGACGTCGTCGTCCAGGGCGGCGACCTCCTGGGCGACGGCGTCAACGTCGCCGCGCGCATCCAATCCGTCGCCGAGCCCGGCGGCATCTGCATCTCGGGAAGCGTCTACGACCAGATCCAGAACAAGCTGACGCTGCCCATCAAGCAGCTCGGCGAGCGCACGTTCAAGAATATCGCGCGTCCCGTTCGCACGTTCGCGATCGGCGACAGCGAGACAGGCACGGCGGCGAAGAAGCCGTGGCAGCCGCGCGCAGGATCGTCGCGCGGATTGATCGTGAGCCTCGCGCTGATCGTGGCGGGCCTCGCGGGCATCGGGTACTGGCTCTATCGCGAGAGCGCGCAGCGCGAAGCGCAGGCGCTCGTCGCCGCGGACCAGCAGCGCAAGGCCGAGCAGGCCGCCGTGGCGCAAAAAGAGTCGAGGCTCGCGGCGGAGCTCAAGGCGGCGCAGGACGCGCTCGCCGCCGCGGAGGCGAGCAAGCGCAAGGCCGAGCAGGAGGCCGCTGCGCAAAAGGAAGCGAAGCTCGCGGGCGAGTTGCGCGCCGCGAAGGAGGCGCTTGCCAAGGCCGCCACCCCTCACCCCGGCCCTCTCCCCGCAAGCGGGGAGAAGGAGTCGAAACCAGGCGCCGATCGCTACGACGGCGTGTACGTGGGACGCATGTGCAAGACGATGCGCGACGGGTCGAGCCGCTGCATCCCGGTGAGCGTCACCGCGCAGCACGGCGCGCTGTCGGCCGCGTGGACCAACCGCGTGACCGGCACGAAGGCGCAGGCCGCCGGAACGATCGCGCCCGACGGCGCAGCTTCGCTTTCGGTCGATGCCATCGACGCCGCCGGCGGGCCGATCAAGGGCACGATGACGGGCCGCTGGTCGAGCAACACGCTGAACTTCACCGGCACGTGGAGCGACGGCACGAGCGCCACGGGCTCGCTCGCGTGGGCACCCGACGGCGGTCCCGCCGCGCGTGCGGCTGGCGCACGGCGCGCGCAGAATCAGAAGTAAAGCGCCGACACCCGCGCGGCCGGATGTCCGACAGAACCCCGCGGCCGCGGGGGTCACACTGCCCCGATGGCATCCGGCTCCCTGGCCGCGCCGCGCTGGCGCTGGCTCCTCTGGGTGGGCGCGATCGCGCTGATCCTAGTCGTCGTGGTGGCGTTCTTTCCCTGGAACGCGCTGCGCGGGCCGCTCGCGAGCTACCTGAGCGCGCAAACTGGGCGCAACGTCGTCATCCACGGCGACCTCGACGTGAAGCTCGCGTGGCATCCGTGGGTCGACATCCACGGCATCTCGGTGGCCAATGCGGAGTGGTCCGAGCATCCGATCATGTTCTACGCGGACAACGTCGGCTTGCGTGTCGTGCCGTGGTCGTTCTTCACGCGGCTTCGCCTGCCCGAGCTGCGGCTCACGTCGCCGGTGCTCATCCTCGAGAAGAACAAGGCGGGTGACCGCAACTGGGTGACCGACGGCGCCGAGATCGAGCTGCCGCTCGTGGGACAGCTGTGGGTGGACGATGGCCGGATGCGGTTCGTCGATCCGAATCCGAACGTGCGCGCCGATGTGGCGCTGCATCTCGTGACGCTTGCATCCAAGGGCGAGCCCGATGCAGTTGCGTTTGCCGGCAGCGGCACGCTCCACGGCGAGCGGTTTCGCATCGCGGGACAAGCCGAGGAGCTGGGCGCGCTGCGCGAAGTGGCGCAGCCGTTTCCGCTGATCTTCCATGCGCGATCCGGCGCGAGCGACGCCTGGTTCGACGGCGCGGTCGTGCCGCGTGATCCGGAGAACATGCGCGGCTTCCTCAAGGTTGCGGGACCCGACATGGCGCAGCTGTATCCCCTCCTGCCGACCGCGATTCCCTGGACGCCGCCTTACGCGCTTAAGGGGCAGCTCGTCCATCGGCAGGGGCGCTGGGAAGTCTCGTCGCTGACCGGCAAGATGGGCCAGAGCGACATCGCGGGCACCGTCACGATCGAGACCGCGCGCCCGCGGCGCCGCGTCGTCGCGGACCTGTCGTCGCTGCGTCTCGACTATCGCGACCTCGGCGGATTCCTCGGCCTGCCGCCGGGGAAGGTGGAGGTTCGCGCGCAGGCCGCGGCAAAGCAGGCCGCCGCCAGGCGCGTCGTCAATCCCGATCGCGTCTTCTCGCAGGAGCCCTTCCAGCTCGAGCGCCTGCGCGAGTTCGACGGCGAGCTGCGGTTCCGCGGCAAGAGCGTGAAGGTGGACCGCGTGCCGATGGACAACGTCGACATGCACATCGTCGTCGAGAACGGCATTCTGCGCTACGACCCGGTGAAGCTCGGCATCGCCGACGGCCAGATGCTCGTCACCGGCACGCTCGACGCGAACAAGCCCGCACCGGCGCTCGACGCCAAGGTCGAAGGGCGCAACCTCGACCTCGCCCGCCTTCTCCCCGAGCTCGCATCGCCGCGCGGCAAGGCCGGCCGGTTCGGCGGCTACCTCAAGGTGCGCGGCAGCGGGAAGTCGATCGCGGACATCGCCGCGCACGCCGACGGCGAAGCTGCCCTCATCATGTCGGGCGGCGAGGCGAGCGCGCTCGCGCTGGTTCTCACCAACCTCGATCTCGCGGCGGCGGTGCCGCTGATCCTCGGCGGCGACAAGACGGCCGCGCTGTATTGCGCGGCAACGTCGGTCGGCATCGAGCAGGGCAAGGCCGATCCGCGCTTCCTGCTGGTCGACACGTCCGCGGTGCGCATCGACGGCGACGGCCTCGTCGATCTCGGCACCGAGCGCGTGGACCTCGTCCTCAAGGCGAAGTCGAAAAAATTCAGCATCTTCGCGCTGCGCGGGCCGATCGTCATCGGCGGGACGCTCCGGCACCCGACCGCGGGGCCCTCCGTCGGGCCGATCGCCGCGCGAGTCGGCGTCGCGGCCGGACTTGCGGCAGTGGCGCCTCCGCTTGCGCTGCTTCCGTTCATCGATTTCGGCGGTGCACCCGATGCGGATTGCCGCGGGCTTCTCAACGGCACGCTGGCCAGCGCCAGCCTCGCCCAGCGGTAGAGACAGTTACGGCTGCGCCTGCCGCGCGAACCACTGCGCGATGCCGTCGGCCAGCCGGTCCATCGCCGACGCCGGAAGATCCCCAGGAGCCACGCGTATCACGGTGCGGCGCGTGAGCGGATCGGGAAACCACTCGAGCGCCGAGAAATCGAAGCCGAACGACCCTGCGTGACGGGCGACCACGCCGGCAGCGGCGAGCGAATCGCAAAGCGACGCGATGGCACGCTTGACGTCCTTCACGCGAAGCTCGCCGCGCGGCGCGAGCGTGAGATACATGCCGTGGCGGTACAGGGTAAGGGCATCGCGAAGCGGTGTCTGCGCCAACCGCCGCGCGAGGCGCCGCGTGTTGCGGACGATGGCAGCGGTGCGCGCGGCGCTCGCGTGCCGATACGCGTCGCTCCCTGCGAACGGCGGCAGGTGCGCCGGAATCGGCGCCACGCCGAGCAGGCGCACCGCGTCGCGCGTCTCGCGCACGAGGTCGCGCATCCAGGCGGCGCCATCGTGCCTGCGAAACGAGAGCACGATCGAGCCGAGCCGCCCGTACTCGATTCCCAGGCAATCGAGCTTGGCGTGGCTGCGAAGCAGCGCGAGCGGCACGTCGTGCCGCCGCGCCCAGCGGACGGCGCGGCGGATCCGCCCGGACCCCTGCCAGAAGCACGTGGTGTCGAAGACGACGAGGTCGATGTCGCGCGGCATGAGATCGCCCGCGTGCGGAAGGGCGCCGCCCATCGAGTCGATCAACACCACGCGGCCGCCGGCCGTTGAAGCCTGCGCGGATGCGCGGCGCTTGCGCAGCGGCACGACGCGGATGCGGCCCGCGAATCGCTCGAAGAGCTCGCGTGTCTCGCCGTAGCCGCCGCGCGATGCGTGGACGTCGAGCGTCCCGCGGACCTGCAGGAGCGCGCTGACGAGCGCGGCGATCGCGCCCATGCCGGATCCGGTGTAGAGCGTTTCGTTGGCGTGGCCGCGCGCCGCGAGGGCGTCGTAGATCGGCGGGCCGCGCACCTCGAGGTCGGCGCGTTGATATCCGAAATGCATCCGGAACGCCCCCGATTGCCACTGCGGGATCTCGGGCCGCGCCGTCTCCGTGATCGCCCAGCTCGACAGCGAGTTCTGCGCGCGCAGCGCCGCCGCGAGCTTGAGCTTGTGATCCACCACCTCGTCCACACTGCGCGGCACCGGCAGGTCGAGCGACGCCTCGAGGCAGTCGTCGATGAGCCCTATCTCGGCGCGCTTGCGCGCGAGATAGCGCTCAAGATCGGGATCGCGGGCGGCCTCCGCGTCGGCAGCGAGATGTAATGTTTTCAATCCGGATTGCATGAGTGCGCGCGTCGCCCGGCGCGCGCACCTTGAATCGAATGGATTTTCCGTGCGGCGTAAGCCCGAGGCAAGCGGCTGCAGCAATCCGCGTGCCGGTTCGCGCTCGCTGCTTGCCTAGGTGAACAGCCGGTAGCCGTCGCCGCCGGCGTTCCTGGCCTCGTACATCGCACCGTCCGCTCGTGCAGGAGTGCGTCGGCCGCAACCTCCGGTGTCGCCTTGCGCAGCACCACGCCGACGCTCGCCGTGACTACGGGCTCCCAAGCAAGGTGCCTGCAAGCGCCCATCCCGGTGCCGGAACGACCTTCCGCTCACCTCGATCGTCGACACCGCGGCCACACTGGCCGCTAAACGAACACCAGGACGTACTATGATCCGCGTGACGGCCGGTGGCCGCCCAGATGCGGCCCGGCGTGTTCCAGCAGGGGGGCCGATTCAACGCACGTGAGACTGGACAAAGGAAACAAACTTGAAACTTCCGGCAATCACGGGCTTGGCGGCCGCCTTGATCCTGGGTGCTGTCACGCTGGCTGCGGAAGCGCAACGGCCAGGCACGCGCGCGCCTTTCTGGCCCGGGCTGAAGGCAGACGCGCTCGTGTTCATGGAATGGTTCTCGGACGTCCCGTGGCACCAGAAGCTCGGCACGTTCGCGGGCAACGAGATCGACGTGCCGATCATGCTCCCCTTCGAAGCGCTGCCTGCGGAAACGATCACGTATTGCAGCACCCACGGCCTCGGTCCCGAAGCCTGCATGATCGAGGCCGCCGTGGTCAACGTGCTCGGCATGCAGCGGATCGAAACGCTCTACGATCCCGCCGACACCAAGATCGTCAACGCACCGGAGTGCAAGGCCCCGTACAAATGCGTCGAAGTGAGATTGGAGCTGTCGAACTTCTGGGTCCGGAACAACAGTCAGAACGCCAGCGTCGAGCTCGTGCCGCAAACGCTCGGCCAGCGACGCAAGAACGGGCCGTTCGGCGATGAATATGGAGGCTATGTCATCACCGACGGCACCACCTACGCGCCGCAGATGCCGTGGGAGATGTCCCACTACTGCGATTCGATGTTCGGGAAGAACAACGACATCCAGGATTCGGTCTGCTATGCCGACTATCTTTCGCCGTTCAACGACGGGTTCAACGTCATGCCCAACACGGTCCTGGACAAATGGCCCCGTTCGGTACCGTGGTCGGTGTATCCATTTGCCGTGGGTCAAGACCCCCCGCCGGGATTGAACTGGTGTCCGGAGAGCCCTGCCGACAAATGCGTCGTCGCCATGGGCGGCTTCGCAATGGGCAAGGTGCCGAAGGACGCGGCCCAGCTGCAGTCCAAGAAATACAACGATTTCCTGCTGCAGTGGTTCAACAACGCGGCCGCCGCGTGGGTCGACGATGGCCGCCACTTCCCCTGGAACAACAAATGGTCGGCCACCTGGGACAGCTTCGTCTACCCGCTCGCCGAGCTCAACCCCTTCCTCGGGTCGTATTCCATCCAGAACACCTACCCGCCGGATCCCGCATCGGGATGCGATACCACCCTGACCGGTCCCGCCCCGTGCTCGCGCGGGAAGGCGGAGACGTGGCAGGCCCAGAGTTATGCGTACCCGAGGCAATGCACGCTCGACGACCTGGCCAAGGCGTATGCGGGCGTCAGCGCGAACATCGATCAGCTGCGCCAATGCGGCCTCAACTACGAGATCCATCACAACGGCTGGCTGTCCCAGTGGCCCTCGTCCTACTGGCCGCAGCTGCGGAATCCTCTGAATCTCAGCGGCAACCAATACGGACGGACGTCCTTCCTGTTCGCCGGCATCCCGGGCATGCAGATGCCGGTGTCGTTCTACAAGGACCCCACGAGCGGCGCTGCCAGCGTGTACGAGCAGGTGCACAACGCGAGCATCTTCAGCCTGTACCTGCCCGCCGCCAACATCGACGACCGCACGCGCGCCATGGAGGACCGCAACTACAAGGACACCGAGTTCTACCACGTGCTGCTCATGAGCAACCACATGGAGTCGGATCCCTGGCAGTTCGCGGAAGGCATCCGCGGCAAGGTGCTCTGGCATAACGAGTACCGCACGCAGAACATCTACCAGCACCACACCGACATCTTCAATCCCGACCGGATGTTCCAGGCGTCCTTCGATCCGCTGCAGTCCAGGAGCGATCCTTCGAAGGCTCCGGCGCCGTTTCACAACAACACGTGCGACGGATGCCACGTGCGCAACGGAAGCGGGGTGCCGATCAATCAGGATTACAAGCTCGACGCCAAGCTGCGGGAATTCATGAAGGACGCGAAGTACGTCCCGTACGCCAACAACGGCGTGAAGGACTACACGTTCACCGGCGTCATCCGGCCGATGAAGCTGGTGTTCTTCGACCTGAAGTCCCGTCGAGCGCCCACCTCGCGCGACTCGCTCGCGGCCGACGACTCGTATTACAACAACGCGGTCATGAACTACTACGGCGACAGCTTCCACGTGACGCCGCCGGGGGCCACCGCGGTCTTCAACTACAACTGGTACTACGAGGACGCCAGCGCGAACCGCGTGGTGGTCACGGCCGACCGCACCAACAACGAGCTCGGCGGCAAAAAGTACAAGCCGCTGCAGATCAAGCTGGATGCATTCACGACGCCCGCGACGTGCGAGCTCCTTCCGCGCCCTCCCACGTCCAAGCCGTGGCCGAAGACTTGCGCGGACATCAACAACGCGGCGATCCAGACGGCGATCGGCACCGGCGCGGTCGGCTACATGCTCCTGAACGGCAAGCGCCTGGGCAACCTGAGCGCGATCGAGGCGATTCCCAACAGCGCGATCACCGGTTTCCGCACCAGCCAGGTGACCAAGCTCGGCGCCGCGGCGGGCGAGATCGCCTGGGCCCCGGGATCGTGGGACGGCATCGGCGCCAAGGGCAAGCCAAAGCTCAAGTGCACGACGCCGGGCCCGGCCGAGTGCTATATCGGCCGCTTCGGATGGATCGGCGATCGTGTCTCGCTCGAGGACCAGGTGGCCAATGCCGCCTTCGTCGAGATGAACATGCTGAGCACCGCGGGCTACCAGACGCTCTATGGCAATACCAGCGTGGCGAACCCGATCCGGTACAAGTCGCCCAACTGCGGCGCAGCCAACAAGCTATGCGTCGAGTCGACGAAGGGCAACTCGGACCTGTCGGAACGCGACATCGAGCGGATGGCCGACTACGCCCGCTGGCTCGGCAATCCCACCCGTTCCGAGATCCAGGTGTCGCAGCCGGAGGTCATCGCAGGCGAGCAGATCTTCAAGACCCTGCAATGCGACACCTGCCACGTGATCAAGCGCATCGACCTCACGCCCAGCGACACGATGCTGCCCCAGAACTTTCAGGATCGGCTCACGACCCACGTCGGCGGCGGCCACAAGCCGTTCCTGTCCTACATCGGGACCGACCTGCTGATGCACGACATGGGGTACCTCTCGCAGGTCGGCAACGCGGCCGCGTCCATCCGGGATGCCAACGGCTTCGTGAAAGCCGGGTACGAGAAGTACGTGCAGAAGGTTCGCACGCCGCCGTTGAAGGGGATGCGCTTCAACAACTACGTGACCGACTCGCACCTAAACACGATCGGCAGCGGCCCCGCCTGCGATTTCATGCTGCACGATGGGCGCGCCTGCAATGCGATCGAGGCCGCGTTCCTGCACGATGGGCCGGCGATCAAGCAGCTGAAGGTCATCGAAGGGCTGAGCGCCTTGCCCGCCAGCGACGTCCTGAAGCTGCGCGCGTTCCTGTATTCGTTGTGACCGTCACGACCGCGTTCGCGGCCTCGCACGTGAAGGCCGCGAACATCGAACCTTGGCGACCGCCTATTCGACCGTGACGCTCTTTGCCAGGTTGCGCGGCTTGTCGACGTCGGTGCCGCGCAGCACCGCCGTGTGGTAGGCCAGGAGCTGCAGCGGAACGACGTGCACCACGGGGGACAGCAGGCCCGCGTGCTCGGATACGCGGATGACGTGAAGTCCGTCGCCGACCGCGAGGTGGCTGTCGAGATCGGCCACGACGTAGAGCTCGCCGCCGCGTGCCCGCACTTCGGACAGATTGCTCTTCAGCTTTTCGAGCAGCGTGTCGTTGGGCGCGATCGCGACGACGGGCATCTGCGAGTCGACGAGCGCGAGGGGCCCGTGCTTCAGCTCGCCCGCGGGATACGCCTCGGCGTGGATGTACGAGATTTCCTTGAGCTTGAGCGCGCCTTCGAGCGCGATCGGGTAGTGCAATCCGCGGCCGAGGAACAGCGCATGCTGCTTCCTGGCGAACGCCTGCGCCCACGCGATGAGATGCGGCTCCAGCGCGAGGGCACCCTGGATCGCCGCCGGCAGGTGGCGCAGGCCCTTGAGCCACTTGGCCTCGTCCGCTTCGGACAGGCGCCCGCGCAGCTTGGCGAGCGTCAGCGCGAGGAGGAAATGGGCGACGAGCTGGGTCGTGAACGCCTTGGTCGACGCGACGCCAACCTCGATTCCGGCGCGGGTCAGGAACTTGAGCTCCGTCTGGCGAACCATCGTGCTCGTTGCCACGTTGCAAACCGCGAGCGAATGCGCGTGGCCCAGCTCCTTCGCATGCTTGAGCGCGGACAGCGTATCCGCGGTTTCTCCGGATTGCGAAACGACGACCACCAGCGCCTTCGGATTGGGCACGCTGTCGCGGTAACGGTACTCGCTGCCGATCTCCACCGTGCATGGGATGCCGGCGAGGGTCTCGATCCATTGCTTGGCGACGAGACTCGAGTAGTAGCTCGTGCCGCACGCGAGGATCAGCACCGAATCGACCTCGCGCAGCACGACGTCCGCGCGGGGACCGAACAGCGCGGGCTCGACACGCTCGATGCCCTCCAGCGTGTTGGCCACCGCGCGCGGCTGCTCGAAGATTTCCTTTTGCATGAAGTGCCGGTACGGACCGAGCTCGACCGCCCCCGCGGTGGCCGGCACCGTGACCACCGATCGGTCGACCCGCTGGCCTTGCGCATCGTAGATGGCGTAGCCCTCGCGCCGCACGTCGGCGACGTCGCCTTCCTCGAGGTACACGACGCGCTGCGTCACGGAGACGAGCGCGGCGGCATCGGACGCGAGGAAGTGGTCGTCCTCACCGAGCCCGACCACCAGCGGACTGCCCTGCCTTGCCCCGACCACGCGCCCCGGCTCGCGCGCCGAGATGACGGCGATCGCGTACGCGCCCTCGAACTCGGCGACCGCGAGCTGCACGGCGCGCAGCAGGTCCTGCTTCGCCGAGCCGTGCCAGTGCGCATGAACGAGGTGCGCGATGGTCTCGCTGTCGGTCTGCGTGCCGAACACGTAGCCCTGCGCCTGCAGGCGCTGCCGCAGGCTTTCGAAATTCTCGATGATGCCGTTGTGCACGACCGCGATCTCGCCGCGCGACAGGTGGGGGTGCGCGTTGACCGGAGAGGGTGCGCCGTGCGTCGCCCAACGCGTGTGCGAGATACCGGTGGTGCCCGACAGGTGCCGTGCCTGCGCCTGCGCGTCGAGGTCGGCCACGCGCGCCGTCGACACGAGGCGTTCGAGCGACATGCCCTGCGCGCCATTGAGCACCGCGAGGCCGGTCGAATCGTAGCCGCGATACTCGAGCCTGCGGATGCCTTCGATCAGGATGGGAACGATGTTGCGCGCGGACGCCGCGCCGACGATGCCGCACATGAGTGTCGTCCTTCTACCGATTCGGCTTTTTCAGTGGCCGCTGCCAGCCCTCGACCGTCACCTGTCGAGCGCGAGCCACGGTAAGTGCGCCGTCCGGCGCGTTCTGCGAAATCACGCTGCCCGCGCCGATCGTCGCGCCCTTCCCTACCGTGACGGGCGCGACCAGCACGCAGTTGGAGCCGATGCTCGCGCCGTCCTCGATGAGGGTGCGATGCTTGTTGGCGCCGTCGTAGTTCGCGGTGATCGAGCCCGCGCCGTAGTTCACGCCGCTGCCGATCGTCGTGTCGCCGATGTACGCGAGGTGATTGGCCTTCGCTCCGCGCCCGAGCGTGCTTGCCTTCACTTCGACGAAGTTGCCGATGTGCACGTCGTCTTCCAGCGTTGCGCCGGGCCGCAAGCGCGCGTAGGGCCCGATGCGGCAGTTCGCGCCGACCGTGGCGTCGACGAGGTACGAGTAGGGCTCGACCAGCGTGCCTTGCCCGATGGTCACGTTGCGCAGCGTGCAGTAGGGGCCGAGGGTGACGTCGTCGCCCAGCTCGACGTCGCCTTCCAGCACGCAGCCGACGTCGATGCGCACGTCGCGCCCGCAGGTGAGATTGCCGCGAATGTCGATGCGCGCCGGATCGGCCAGCGTGACGCCCTGGCGCATGAGCTCGCTGGTGCGGCGCTCCTGGAGGATGCGCTCGACCGCGAGGAGCTGCGCGCGGTCGTTGATGCCGCGCACGTCCCGTTCGTCGGCGGCGATCTCGGCGACCACGGCGATGCCGTCCTTGACCGCCGTGGCGACGACGTCGGTGATGTAGTACTCGCCTTGCGCGTTCTCCGGCGTCAGCGCCGCGACCCAGCGCTTGAGGAGCGCCGTCGGCGCCGCCAGCACCCCGGTGTTGATCTCGTTGATCCCGCGCTGCGTTTCGTTCGCGTCGCGCTCCTCGACGATGGCGCGAACGCGCCCCGCGGCGTCGCGCATGACCCGGCCGAGCCCGGAGGGATCGGACACCTTGGCCGTGAGCACCGCCAGCTTGCCGTCGAGCGCATGCACGACGAGCTCGCCGAGCGAGGCGGGATTCACGAGCGGGATGTCGCCGATGATGACGAGGGTCGCGCCTTCGGCCGGCAACACGTCGAGCGCGACGCGCGCGGCATCGCCGGTGCCGCGCGGCGGCTCCTGCAGGACGAACGTGATGTCGGGCGCGCCGATCGCCTCACGCACGGCGTCGGCGCCATGCCCCACAACGACGGCGATCGCGCGCGGCGACAGCGAGCGGGCCGCGTCGATCACGTAGGAAACGACCGGCCGGCCGGCGAGCGGATGCAGCACTTTCGGCAATGCGGAGCGCATTCGCTTGCCGAGGCCCGCGGCGAGGATCACGACATTGAGGGGAGTGGGCATGCGGGCGCGGAAGACAACGAACCAAGAATGATACGACACCGACGCGGGAATGCCACCTTCCGGCAGCCGCACGTCGTGCGCGAGCGGACGGTCGGTGCTAGAGTGACCGGCCACTGCACCGTCGGTTCCCAAAACAGGCGTGTAATTGCACCTCGAGGAGGCCACAACATGAAGACTACCGCCCTGCTGTCCGCCCTGGCCGCGCTCATCTCGGCCGTCGCCCTGGCCGCCCCGGCCCTTGCCGCCGACGCCTGCACCAACCGGGGCGAGCTCGACACCATGTACTGCGACGCCAACAAGGACCTCGTCGCCGACGTCCCGACCGATCCCAAGAAGTGGAAGAACCCGTCCACGATCGTCTTCACGTACACGCCGGTCGAGGATCCCGCGGTCTACGAGAATATCTTCAAGCCGTTCACGACGTACCTTGCAAAGTGCCTCGACAAGAAAGTCGTGTTCTACCAGGTGCAGAACAACGCGGCAGAGATCGAAGCGATGCGGTCCGGGCGCCTGCACGTCGGCGGCTTCTCGACCGGCCCGACCGCGTTCGCGGTGAACCTCGCGGGCGCGATCCCGTTCGCGGTCAAGGGCACCGAGAAGGAATTCCAGGGCTACAACCTGATCGTGATCGTGAAGGCGAATTCGCCGTACCAGAAGCTGTCCGATCTGAAGGGCAAGAAGGTCGCGCATACCGCGCCGTCCTCGAACTCCGGCCACCTCGCGCCGCTCGCGCTGTTCCCGGGCGAAGGGCTCACGCCCGACAAGGACTACAAGCCGATCTTCTCCGGCAAGCACGACCAGTCCGTGCTCGGCGTCGGCTCCGGCGACTACGACGCCGGCGCGGTCGCGTCCGACGTGTTCCACCGCATGGGCGTGCGCGGCCAGATCAAGGAATCCGACTACCGCATCATCTACCGCAGCCAGAAATTCCCGACGTCGTCGTTCGCGTACGCGCACGACCTCGAGCCCAAGCTCGCGGACAAAATGCTCAACTGCTTCTACGACTATCGGTTCCCGCCGGAAATGGTGAAGGCCTTCGACGGCGCCGACCGCTTCTTCCCGATCAACTACAAGACCTCGTGGGAAGTGGTGCGCAACGTGGCCAAGGGCTCGGGCGGCGGCTTCGACAAGGCGACGTACGACAAGGAGACCAAGCGCGAAGCCGCGGAGGCCGCCGCCAAGGCGAAGAAGGGCTGATGCTCGAGGTACGCCACCTCTCGAAGTCTTATGTCGAGGGCAAGCCTGTCCTCACCGACATCAACCTCGAGATCGCGGCGCGCGGCATCGCGGCCGTCATCGGCCCCTCGGGCACCGGCAAGAGCACGCTGATCCGCTGCATCAACCGGCTGGTCGAGCCGAGCGAAGGCGAGATCCTGTTCGACGGGCAGGATCTCGTGAAGCTCGACAGCTCGGAGCTCCGCCAGGCGCGGCGGCACATCGGCATGGTGTTCCAGGAGTACAACCTCGTCGAGCGCCTGACGGTGATGGAGAACCTGCTGTCGGGACGGCTGGGCTACGTCTCCTCCTGGCGCGCGTGGCGGCGCAAGTTCCCCAAGGACGACATCCGCAAGGCGTTCGAGCTCCTCGACGTGGTCGGCCTGACGGGGTTCGCGCAGCGCCGCGCCGATGCGCTGTCGGGCGGCCAGCGCCAGCGCGTCGGGATCGCGCGCGCGGTCATGCAGGAGCCCAAGCTCCTGCTCGCCGACGAGCCCACGTCCTCGCTCGATCCCAAGACGTCGGTCGAGATCATGGAGCTCCTTGCCAACGTCGGCCGCACGCGCGGCATCGCAGTGCTCGTGAACATGCACGACGTCGAGCTTGCCAAGCGCTTCGCCGATCGCGTCGTCGGCATGTCCGGCGGGCGCATCGTGTACGACGGGCCGCCGCAATACCTCACCGACGACGTGCTGAAGCAGATCTACGGCGGTGAGGATTGGTTGCAATGATGCGAGCGACGCGCCCCTCACCCCGACACTCTCCCCGCTCACGGGGAGAGGGGGATTGCGTGATCACCGTGCGGCCCTACGGGTGAGGGGCATTACCCCAATGAGCACGACCGCCGCCCCTCTGGACCCCTTCAAGCGCAGCTGGTGGCCGCGCCTCGCGCTCGTCGCGCTGGCGGTCTACGTCGTGTACGCGTCCTCGCAGATGGAAATCTCGTGGGAGCGCGTGCAGGTGGGATTGGACAACGCGTCGCGCTTCTTCGGGCGCATGTTCCCGCCCAACTTCTCGCGCTGGGACCTGCTCGTGAAAGGGTTGGTCGAGAGCCTGCAGATCGCGGTCCTCGCCTCCGTGCTCGGCATCCTCCTCGCGCTGCCGATCGGGCTCTTCGCCGCGCGCAACCTGATGCCGCCCTGGGTGAGCTGGCCCGCGCGCGCGCTCATCGTGGCCGCGCGCTCCTTCCATCCGGTGATCGTCGCGATCCTGTTCGTGAAGGCCGTGGGCTTTGGCGCGCTCGCCGGCATCCTGGCGCTGACCGTCGCCTCCATCGGCTTCATCGGCAAGCTCTTCACCGAGGCGATCGAAGAGATCTCGCTGAAGCAGGTCGAAGCGGTGCGCGCGACCGGCTCGCCGTTCGCCTCGGTGCTCGCGTACGGCGTGATGCCGCAGGTGTTCTCGCGCTTCATCGGCTTTTCGACCTACCAGCTCGACTCCAACCTGCGCAACTCGACGATGGTCGGCATCGTCGGCGCGGGCGGGATCGGCGGCACGCTGTTCGCGGCGTTCCAGCGCTTCGACTACGACTACGTGTGCGCGATCCTGATCTCGATCATCTCGCTCATCATGATCGGCGAGCTGCTCGCGATGGCGGTGCGCGCGATCTTCATCGACAACCGCACGATCTTCAACCTCTTCCGCCGCCGCGACCGCGCCGTGCGCGAAACGCACCTCGAAGATGACTAGTGTGGGCACTCCACGATTCGATCTACCCCTCACCCGCCCTGTCGGGCACCCTCTCCCCGTGAGCGGGGAGAGGGCTGGGGTGAGGGGCGCCCAACATGACTGACGCGCAAGCGCTGCCGTCGCCGGTCGCCGTCCGCGTATGGCACCGGTTCACGTTCGCGCAGCGCCTGACGCGCTTTCTCGTCTACCTCGCCATCGTGGCGGCCATCGTGGCGTCGGTGCAGACCATCGAGGTCATTCCGGAATTCCTCTACGACGCGCCGGAGCAGGTGGTCGACCTGGTCGTCCGCATGTGGCCGATCGACTGGGCGCACTATCCCGATTCGGTTCACGCCGCGATGATGGAGACGATCCACATCGCGTCCCTCGGCACGCTGCTGGCGCTCATCCTCGCGCTGCCCGTCGGGATCCTCGCCGCGCACAACCTCGTCCCGTTCACGCCGGTCAACCTGCTCGCGAAGCTGATCCTCGTCGCGTCGCGCTCGGTCAACTCGCTCGTGTGGGCGCTTCTTTTCGTCGGCATCTTCGGCCCCGGCGCGCTCGCCGGGACCCTGGCCATCGCGTTCCGCTCCATCGGCTTCGTCGGAAAGCTCTTCGGCGAAGCGCTGGAGGAAGCGCAGCCCGGGCCGATCGAGGCGCTGACCGCCGCCGGCGCGCCCTGGATGTCGCGCATGACCTACGGTTTCTGGCCGCAGGTGAAGCCCGCGTTCTGGTCGATCGCCCTCTTCCGCTGGGACATCAACGTGCGCGAGTCGGCGGTGCTGGGCCTGGTCGGCGCGGGCGGCATCGGCATGGCCCTCGACTCGGCGCTGAACCTCTTCCAGTGGGACCGCGTCGCGCTGATCCTGGTCGCCATCGTGGCCGTGGTGGTCGTCGCCGAGATCGTGGTAACGCAGATGCGCAAGCGCATCTTGTAGCCATCAATCCACTTGCTTCGCGCCCGACGCGCGCACGACTTCCTTGTAGCGCTCGAGCTCTTCCCTGGCGAACTTGGTGAACTGCTCGGGCGACCAGTCGTAGCTCTGCGCGGCGTTCTTGAGCAGCCGCGCCTGGATCTCCGGCGTCTTGAGGACCGCGTTGATCTCCCGGTTGAGCCGCTCGACGATCGGCTTCGGCGTGCCCGCGGGGGCGAGGAATCCGTACCAGGTCGAGGTGTGGACGTTCGGGATGCCCACTTCATCCAGCGTCGGCACGTTCGGCAGCGCGGGACTGCGCGTGGCGGACGCGACCGCGAGCGCCTTCATCCGTCCCGCCTCGACGAACGGCAACGCCGTCGGCGGATCGACCATGTAGTCGATCTCGCCCGCGATGAGCCCGTTCTCCGCGGGCGCCGTTCCCTTGTACGGCACGTGCACGCTGTTGATGCCGGTCGCGGTGTTGAACATGACGCTGAACAGATGCTGCGACGATCCCACGCCGCCCGAGCCGAAATTGAGCTTGCCCGGGCTCGCCTTGGCGATCGCCACGAGGTCCTTCGCCGAGTTCGCGGGCGAGTTGCCGGGCACGACGAGGAAGCTCGGCACGATATAGGCGAGCGCGACGTACTCGAAGTCCTTGATCGGCTCGAAGCCGAGCTTCGAATACAGCCACGGATTCACCGAATTCGGCGACAGCGAGCCCATGAGCAGCGCGTAGCCGTCCGGCGCCTCCCTGATGAACAATCCGGTGCCGAGGTTCCCCGCGACGCCGGGCTTGTTCTCGACCACGATCGGCTGTCCGAGCCGCTCGGCGAGCGGCTGCGAGATGATGCGCGCCGCGGTATCCACGCCTCCGCCCGGCGGCCAAGGCACGATCAGCTTGATCGGCCGGCTGGGATAACCCTGTTGCGCCTGCGCGCTTGCGGCGACCGCGAACAAAGCCGCCCCGATGAAAGCCCGCCACGTCCGTTTAGCCATGTCTCCTCCGGTTCAATCGTCTTACATCTTGCGCGAAAGCGCTTCCAGGACCGCGTCGCCCATGCCCTGCGTGCCGACGCGGCGCGTGCCCGGCTGCGCGATGTCGGCGGTGCGATAGCCTGCGGCGAGTGCCGAGCGCACCGCGCTCTCGATCCTGTCGGCGAGATCGCCGCGCTCGAACGAATAGCGCAGCATCATCGCCGCGGACAGGATCGCGGCCAGGGGGTTGGCGATGTCCTTGCCGGCAATGTCGGGCGCCGTGCCGTGGACCGGCTCGTATAGGCCCTTGCGATCGTGCGAGAGGGAAGCGGACGGCAGCATGCCGATCGACCCCGTGAGCATCGCCGCCGCATCGGACAGGATGTCGCCGAAGACATTGCCCGTCACCATCACGTCGAACTGGGTGGGACGGCGCATGAGCTGCATGGCGGCCGCGTCGACGAAAAGGTGGGTGAGCTCGACGTCCGGGTATTGCTCGCCGACGCGCGTGGCGACGTCGCGCCACAGCTGCATCGTCTCGAGCACGTTGGCCTTGTCGACCGAGCAGACCTTGCGCTTGCGCATGCGCGCGGTGCGAAACGCGACGTGCAGGATGCGCTCGACCTCGGGCTCCGAGTAGCGCATGGTGTTGAAGGCCTCGCGCGCGCCGCTCGCGTCGGTGCCAAACCCGCGCGGCTCGCCGAAGTACAGGTCGCTCGTGAGCTCGCGCAGGATCATGATGTCGAGCCCCGCGACGACCTCCGGCTTGAGCGTCGATGCATCGGCCAGCTCCGGGAACAGGAACGCGGGACGGAAATTGGCGAAGAGGTCGAGATCCTTGCGCAAGCGCAAAAGCGACGCCCCGGGACGCTTGTCGTAGGGAATCTTCTCGTCGCCCGGAACGCCGGCCGCGCCGAACAGGATCGCCTCCGCCTTGCGCGCGATCTCCAGCGTGTGCGCGGGCAACGGGTCGCCGTGCGATTCGTACGCCACACCTCCCACGGGTGCCTCGACGAGCTCGAGCGGCGCGGCATTGCCGACCGCCGCGCGCAGCACCTTGACCGCTTGCGCCGTGACTTCGGCGCCGATGCCGTCGCCTGCCAGAACCGCTACCTTCATCCGATGTCCTTCGTGAGCCGCGCCTCGTACGCCTCGATTTCGGGCAACAGGGTCAGCGTATAGCTGATCTCGTCCAGGCCTTCGAGCAGGCAATGCTTGGCGAATGCGTCGACCTCGAACGCGTGCTCGGCGCCGTCGGGCGCACGCACGACTTGCCGGGGCAGATCGACCGCCATGCGCGAACCCGGCTGCGCGTCGAGCTGCGCAAGCAAGTGCGCGACGATCGTCGGCGATAGCACGATCGGCAGGAAGCCGTTCTTGAGCGCGTTGGACGCGAAGATGTCGCCGAACGACGGCGCGATCGCCGCGCGAAAGCCGTGGTCGTAGAGCGCCCACACCGCTTGCTCGCGCGAGCTGCCGCAGCCGAAGTTGCGCTGCGCCACGACGATGCGCGCGCCGCGATAGGATTCGTGGTTGAAGGCGAACTTCGCATCCTCGCGCACGTCGCGAAACAGGTAGTCGCCGAAGTTGTCGCTGCGCGGCTTCTGGAGGTAACGCGCCGGCACGATCTGGTCGGTGTCGACGTTCGGGCGCGCAATGGGGAGCGCGACGGCGTCGAGGCGAACGAGCGGCTCCATCAGGCGAGCATCGTGCGCACGTCGGTCAGGCGGCCGGCGACCGCGGCGGCCGCGGCCATGGCAGGACTCATCAGATGCGTGCGCGATCCCGGTCCCTGGCGGCCCACGAAGTTGCGATTGGACGTCGACGCGCAACGCTCGCCGGGTGCGACGCGATCGCCGTTGGTGGCGAGGCACATCGAGCAGCCGGCGAAGCGCCATTGGAAGCCCGCGTCCGCGAAGATGCGGTCGAGGCCTTCGCGCTCGGCTTGCGCCTTGACGAGGCCCGACCCGGGCACGACCCACGCTTCCACGCCGCTCGCGACGCGGCGGCCCGTGACGACCTGCGCAGCGCTGCGCAGGTCCTCGATGCGCGCGTTGGTGCACGAGCCGATGAACACGCGGTCGACGGCGATCTTCGCAAGCGGCATGCCCGGCGTGAGCCCCATGTACGCGAGCGCGCGCTGCATCGACGTGCGGCGGTCGGCGTCGGCCACCTGGCCGGGATCGGGCACGCGTCCGCTGACGGGCAACGCATCCTCCGGACTGTTGCCCCACGTCACCATCGGCTCGAGGCGCGAGACATCGAGCGAGACTTCGCGATCGAAGCGCGCGTCGTCGTCGGAGCGCAGCGCGCGCCAGGCGTCGAGCGCGCGATCCCAGGCCGCGCCCTGCGGCGCGAAGGGCTTGCCTTCGAGGTACGCGAAGGTCGTGGCGTCGGGCGCGATCATGCCGGCGCGCGCGCCCGCCTCGATCGACATGTTGCACAGCGTGAAGCGGCCTTCCATCGACAGGGCGCGCACGGTGGCGCCCGCGTACTCGATGGCGTGACCCGCCGCGCCGGCGGCGCCGATCTTCGCGATGATGGCGAGGATCACGTCCTTGGCGCCGACGCCACGCGCGAGCGGGCCGTCGATCGTGATACGCAGCGTCCTGGGCCGTCGCTGCCAGATCGTCTGTGTCGCGAGGACGTGCGCCACCTCGGAGGCACCGATGCCGAACGCGAGCGCGCCCATCGCGCCGTGGGTGGACGTGTGGCTGTCGCCGCAGACGATGAGCATGCCCGGCTGCGACAGCCCTTGCTCGGGGGCCACGACGTGGATGATGCCCTGGCGCGCATCCTCGACGCCGAACATCGCGATGCCGGCGCGCGCGGTGTCCTCCGCGAGCGCGCGCGCCATCTGCGCGGCTTCCGGGTCGCGCACGTCGGCCAGGCTGCGGCTATGGGTCGGAATGTAGTGGTCGGGCGAGGCGAACGAGCGCTCAGGGGAGCGCGGGGTCAGCCCGCGCTGGCGCAGCATGGCGAACGCCGGCGCCGAGCCGTCCTGCAGGAGATGGCGGTCGACATGAAGCAGCGTGCGTCCGTCGTCGCGTTCCTGCACGACGTGGCGCCGCCAGATCTTGTCGAAGAGCGTGGACGAAGGGCCCGGCATGGTCAAAGCGATGCTAACCGCGCCGCACCGAACTCAAAAGCACAATTTCTGCATAGTCCGATTGAGTAAAACTCATATCGGCGCGGTGGCCCGCGCGAGCTTGACCGCCTCCTCTTCGCGCAGGGCCGCGCCCTCCGCGCGATAGCGCGCGAGCTCATCGGGCGTGAGGCCGGCGTTCAAGCTGGACCGCAGCGACTTGTACGCAGTCAATTCCTGCTGCTCGGGACTGATGCCTGCGCGCGCGAACACGGCTTCCGTATAGCCGACGATACGGGCCGCGTCGGCGAGCGCACCGTTTTGCACCGCGCCCAGCGCGAATCCCCAGAACGTGCGCAGCTCGTCGCCTTCGCGCAACAGGAGCGCGTACGCCGTGCGGCCCGCGTCGAGACCTGCACCCGTGCGGCCGAGCGCCAGCTCGGCGGCCATGACACCCAGCCACAGGTGACCCGCGCCGGCGCCGGCGCCGAGGGCCTCGAGGCGCGCGATCGATTCGCGTCCATGAGCGAGCGCAATCTCGTGACGCCCCAGCTGGTTCTCGGCGCCCACGACGTTGGACATCGCATAGAGCGCGCCGATCTCGCTGCTCTGCGCGCTGATCGCCACTTGGCGCTCCGCGGCGGCCAGCGCCTCCTCGGACCGGCCCACCCGGCTCAGCCAGCGTGCGCGCGCGAACTCGAGGCGCGCGAGCAGCCGCGGCGGCCACTCGGGCCTGACGCGCTCCTGCGCTTCGGCAACGAGCTGGCCCATTTCCTCCACCGTCGCAAACCGGACGCCGATCACCGCCGTCTTGATGAGCGCTTCGTACAGATTCGCCGGGTCATCGAGCGTCCGGTAGAGCGCGACGGCCCGCTTTCCAGCCTCGTAGGCATCGCGCCGGGTGGTATACAGGCCGAGTCCGGCAATCGTGAGCCAGTATCGAGCGACGAGCGACGGTGGCAGCTCGTCGCGCAGCCGTGCGGCGATGCCAAGACATCGCTCCAGGCCTTCGTGAAGTTGATGCGTGGCGTGCCAGACGCCCAGCGAATGGGCCGCCAATCCGATCGCAAGCGCCGCGCCGTCGCCTGCGCTCGCCGTCCACGCAAGCGCGGCGCGCAGGTTGTCGACTTCGGGTCCCGCGTCCTCGGCTATCGTCTTCTGGCGTCCTCGGAGCAGGTCCTCGTCCAACGCCTGCAGCCGTTGGAGCAGCGCCTCGGCGTGCAGACGCAGGGTGGCTGCGGTCTCGCCGGCTTCGCCCAGGCGTTCGAGCGCGTAAGCGCGCGTGGTCTCGAGAAGCCGGTAGCGCGGCACCGGGTCGCCCTCGGCGAGCACGAGCGACTTGTCCACCAGCGCGCCCAGGTGATCGAGCGCCGCCCAGCCATCGATCTGCGCGTCGCGCGCGACGTACTGCGCCGCCTCGAGCGTGAAGGTGCCTGCAAACACGCCGAGCCGCCGGAACACCCGCTGCTCTTCGGCAGTGAGAAGGCCATGACTCCACTCGAGCGTGGCGCGCAGCGTCTGGTGCCGGCGCAGCACGGCGCGGGCACCGGCGGTGAGCACGTTGAAGCGTTCGTCCAGCCGCGCGCGCAGGCCTTCCACGCCGAGGAGCGGCACCCGCGCGGCGGCGAGCTCGATCGCAAGCGGAATGCCGTCGAGCCGCCGGCAGATCTCGACGATCGCATCGGCGTTGTCGGGCCCCAGGATGAAGTGCGGCGCCACGGCTTGCGCACGCGCGGCGAAGAGCTCGACCGCTCCGGAGCCCATCGCCACCGCGGGCGCATCGCCCTTCGGCACGGCGAGCACGCCGAGACGATAGACGTGCTCGTCGGCGACCTTCAACGTCTCCTGGCTCGTGGCCAGCACGCGCACCCCCGGCGCGGCAGCGCACGCCCCTTCGATGAAGGCCGCGACCTCGTCGGTGACGTGCTCGCAATTGTCGAGCACGAGCAGCAAACGGAGCGGCGCGAGCACGGCCGCCATCGTCTCGGTATGCGGGCGCTCACTACTCAGCAGGGTGCCCAGAACCCGCGCTACGGCGCCGGGCACGGCCGCGCCCTCGGAAACGGGCGCCAGGTCCACCCACCAGACGCCGTCGGGAAATTCCGCGGCGCGCTCGACGGCGAGCTGTCCCGCCACCGCTTGCGCGACGCGCGTCTTGCCGATGCCGCCCGAGCCGACGACGGTGACCACGACGTGCGACCCGAGAAGAGCCTTGATCGCCTCGACGTCGGCGGCCCTGCCGAAGAGCAGCGGCAGGCGCGCGGGAACGTTGGTCGCGGCCCGCTGCTGCGGCGCTTCCCCGGCAACGGCGTGAGACTTCTCCGCCGGAGTCTCGTCGACGGGCTCGGCGCGCTCGACCGCCGTGCCGCCTGCCACGGATTCGACAGGTAGCTCGAAGCGATAGCCGCGGCCGGGGATCGTGGCGAGCGCGCTCGGCCCCAGCAGCTTGCGCAAGGCGGAAATCTGCACCTGCAGGTTGTTCTCCTCGACCACCAGGCCGGGCCACACGAGCGTCAGCAGCTCGTTCTTGGTGACCAGCCGGCCCGCGCGCGCGACGAGCGCGAGGAGCAGGTCGAACCCGCGCGCCCCCAGCGCGACGGGCTTCCCGTCGGACATAAGGCGATGCTCCCCCGGCTCGAGGGAGAAGTGGCCGAAATGGTAGGCCGACGCTTCGAGGGCAGACGTGGCAGGAGGCATGGGCGAGAGGGCGAGCGCGTCGTGCGGAGTCTATCGCGGCGGCCGCTGGTTATCGGGGTCGGCGCATCTTTCAGCGACGTTTAAGGACCGCTTCAGGACTGAAAGCGGCCTTCAGGCGGACATTGGCATCGTCGTCAACGCACCACCCACCCAGGAGAACACCATGCAATCCAGCCAAATCGTCCGCACCCTCGCCGCCGCAGCCACGATCGTCCTCGCCGCCCTCGTCCTGATGGGCGCAAGCTGGTACTCGGACAGCTCGCATCCGGCCGCCGCGGCGGCAATGGTAGGGGTTCCCACCGGCGAGTACGTGAACGGTGTCGAAGTGCAGCGCCTGCCGTCGATCACCGTCACGGCCCGCCGCAGCGACGTCGAGTGATCGCCGCAATGGACCGCCGCGACGCGTTTCGTATCGACCGCGATCGGAACGCGGGCGCTCGCCTGCGCTATCCTCCGGCCGATGGCGATCGTGGCGGTTTTCAATCAGAAAGGCGGCGTGGGCAAGACGACCACGGCGCTCAACCTGCTCGCCGCGATGGCCCAGCGCAAGCAGCGGCCGCTCGGTATCGACCTCGATCCGCAGTGTCACCTCACGCACATCTTCGACGTGCATCCGAAGAACGCGGACGACTCGGTCTACAGCTTCTTCGTGCGGCAGCGGCCGCTCGCGGACATCGCGGAGATCACCCGCAGCGGCGTGATCCTGCTGCCCGCGCACCTCGAGCTCGCCAAGCTCGACACGCTGCTCGGCAAGGGCGTGAACGTGGTGACCCGGCTGCGGCAGGCGCTGCACGCGCACGATGCCATCCCGGGCCCGGTGGTCATCGACTGCTGCCCGTTACTGAACGTGCTCTCGCTCAACGCCGTGTTCGCGGCCGACCTCATGCTCGTTCCGGTGTCGGCGGACTTCCTTTCGCTCAAGGGCGCCGAGCAGGTGGAGCGCGCGCTCAATGCGCTCGAGCCCGTGTTCAAGCGAAGGCTGCCGCGCCGGTACGTGCTGACGCGCTACGACGTGCGGCGGCGCATGAGCGAAGCGGTCGAGGAGAGAATGAAGGAGGCGCTGCGTCCGGAGGAGATCTGCGTCACCCGGATCCGCGAGAACGTCCGGCTCGCGGAAAGCCCGTCGGTCGGGCTCGATATTTTCCGTCACGCGCCGGGCAGCCGCGGCGCGCACGATTATGCGGAGCTGTACGAGGAGCTACTGGGTGCCGGTCTTTTGCGATGAGCTGATCATGCCGATCACGCTGTCGACGTCGAGCGGCTCGAGCCTGCGCGGCACGCTTTGCTCCTGGCAGTCCACGATCTGGCAATGGTGGTACATCTGCCGCAGGCGGCGCTCGGCGTCGTTCTGGGTCGCCGCCATGATGAGGATGTTCTCGACACGTTGACCGTGCTTGGTGCGAATGTTGAAACCGTAGCGAATCACGACTCGTCTCCCGTTCGGTCCGTCCATCCTTGCCAATCAACACGTTGGCGAGGATCGCTGATACGCTGGGACGCGTATTGCATGCAAATACCATACCGGTCGAATATTTTCCCGCAATGACGTCCGCCGCGCCTTCCGAGCCGCCGTTTTCGCCCGATCGGGTCGAGCCGGCATTGTCCCATGCGTTAGTCCGAATGGCGCTAGTAAGTGCTGACCAACCTGTCCGCCTCGTCCCACTGGCAGGTGGAGTGTCCTCGGACATCTACCGGGCCGAATTGCCGTCGGGCGTCGTTTGCGTCAAGCGCGCGCTGCCACGGCTCAAGGTCGAGGCCGAGTGGAGCGTGCCGGTCGAGCGCAACCGCTACGAGGTCGAGTGGATGCGGGTCGTCTCGGCCATCGCGCCCGCGGCGGTCCCCCGTTTGCTCGGCGAGGACCGCGAAGCCGGCGCGTTCGCCATGGCGTGGCTCGCGCCCGAGCGCTATCCGGTCTGGAAGTCGCTGCTCGCCGAGGGCGCGGGGACGCGGATCATGGCGCGCCACGTGGGCGACGTGCTGGGCCGCATCCATGCCGCCACCGCGGATCGTCCCGATCTCGCCGCGCGCTTTCCGACCGACGCACTGTTCCATGCGCTGCGCCTCGATCCGTATCTGCTGACCGCCGCGCGGGTCAATCCGGAGGTCGCCGGGGTGCTGCAGGAGCTCGTGGCGACCACGGCCCGGACCAAGCGCACGCTCGTCCACGGCGATTTCAGCCCCAAGAACATCCTCATCGGTCCCGAGGGGCCGGTCATCCTCGACGCCGAGTGCGCCTGGTACGGCGACCCCGCGTTCGACCTCGGCTTCGTGCTCAATCACCTGCTGCTAAAGTCCGCGTGGCGCCCGGACCGCCGCGACCAGTACGCCGCGATGGCGCTCGACCTCATTGCCGCGTATCGCGCCAGGGCGAGCTGGGAGCCGTGGGAGGCGCTCGAGTCCCGAGCCGCCCTGCTGCTGCCGGGCCTGCTGCTGGCGCGCATCGACGGCAAGTCGCCGGTCGAGTACCTCACGAGCGAAGACGCGCGCAGCGCCGTGCGCCGCTTCGCGCACAAGGGCCTGCACGCGCGCCATGCGTCCCTGGAACAGCTCGTGCATTCGTTTGCTTCATGACGCCGACCACGATCAATCGCGTGCATGCCCGCCGGGTCTGGGACTCGCGCGGGCGCCCCACCGTCGAGGCCGAGGTGCGCGTCGCGAGCGGGACGGTCGGACGCGGCATCGCGCCCGCCGGTGCGTCGCGCGGCTCGCAGGAGGCCATCGACCTCCGCGACGGCGGCACGCGCTTCGGCGGCTACGACGTCGCGCAGGCGATCGCCAACGTACGCGGCCCCATCGCGCGCGCCATCTTCGGCATGGACGCGCTCGACCAGGTGGACATCGACGAGAAGCTGATCGAGCTCGACGGGACGCCGAACAAGGCCAAGCTCGGCGGCAACGCAACGGTCGCCGTCTCGCTCGCCGTCGCCCAGGCGGCCGCGCTCGCGCACGACATGCCGCTCTGGCAATACGTCGCCGGGGACGAACCCGTGTCGCTGCCGCTGCCCGAGGTCCAGATCTTCGGCGGCGGCGCCCATGCCGGCCGCCGCATCGACATCCAGGATCTCATGGTGATGCCGGTCGGCGCGTGGAGCTACGACGACGCCCTCACTATGGTCGCGGAAATCTACCGCGCGGCCGGCGAGCTCATGCACGAGAACGGCCGCCTCGCCGGCGTCGCCGACGAAGGCGGCTGGTGGCCGCACTTTTCGAGCAACGAGGAAGCGCTCGAGGCGACGGTGCGTGCCATCGAGCGCGCGGGCTGCCATCCGGGGACGGACGCCGCCATTTCGCTCGACATCGCGGCGTCGGAGTTCGGCAAGGGCGGGCGCTACACGCTGGCCCTCGAAGGCCGCGAGCTCGACCGCGACGGCATGTCCGAGATGCTGCTCGACTGGATCGAGCGCTATCCCATCGTATCGATCGAGGACCCGTTTGCCGAGGACGACCGCGAGGCGTGGATCGCGTTCACGCGCGCCGCGCGTCATCGCGTTCAGATCATCGGCGACGACTTCCTCACCACCCACGCCGGGCGGATCACCCAGGCCGCGGCCGACGAGGCCTGCAACGCGGTGCTGATCAAGATCAACCAGGCGGGCACCCTCACCGAAGCGAAGGCCGCGCTCGACGCGGCCAAGGCGGCCGGGTTCGGGACGATCGTGTCGGCGCGCTCCGGCGAGACCGAGGACACCGCGATCGCGCATCTCGCGGTCGGCTGGAACGCGGGTCAGCTCAAGGTCGGATCGTTCGCGCGCAGCGAGCGCCTCGCGAAGTGGAACGAAGTCTCGCGCATCGAGGATGCGCTCGGCGGCGACGCGCGGTTTGCGGGCGTGGCGGCGCTTCCGCACCGTGGGGTCAGACCCCGTTAAAGTAAAACATTAACGGGGTCAGACCCCAATTAAGAAGTTCGCGAGCTCCACGAAGCCTTCGCCTGCCTCGCGCGTGGTGACGTACGCCGGGGGTGTCGCGATGCGATCGAGGAACGGCGCGACGTTCGCCACGCCGACCGCGTTTGGGAAATACGCGAACATCGGGGCGTCGTTGGGCGAGTCGCCCACGAAGACGTAACGCTCCCGCTCGGCGTCGAGGTCGGTGGCGAAGGCCTCCGCGAACAGCGTGCGCGTCATCCCGAGCTTGTCGTATCGGCCGAACCAGCCGTTGACGTGGATCGAGCTCACCTTCGCGGTCATCCCTTCCGCTTCCATCATCGCGACGATGCGGTCGACCTCCGCGCGCCGCAGCGGCGGCACGTCCTCGCAGAAGTCGATGGCGAGGTCGCTTTCGCGGTAGTGCTGGTCGGAGGCGAGCGCGGCCCCCGGCACCGCAGCGAGGATTTTCGCCCCGATGACGGCGAGCCGCGCGCGTTGCGCCGCGCGCGTGTCGTCGTCGGCCACGAAGCGCTTCACGAGCAGTCGCTTGGCCGCGTCGTAGCGCATGTAGCACGCGCCGTTCTCGCCGACGACGGCGTCCACGGGCCACATGCGGGCGATGTGGTCGCACCAGCCGGCCGGACGGCCGGTGATCGGAATCACGCGCTTCCCCGCCTCGCGCAAGCGCGCGAGCGCTTGGTACGCGGCAGGCGTGAGCTTGCCATGCGTCGTGATCGTGTCGTCGATGTCGGCGAGCACGCCGCGCACCGCTTGCCGGATCGGCGCCGGCATGGAGGCGAGCGGCTTCAAGGCTGCGGCGGCTTTTCCAGCAGCCATTTCGACACCGGCGGCGCCTGCCACCGCACCAGCGCGTCGAACACCTCGGGCACCGTGGCGACCACTTCCATCATGGCGCGATGCTCGGGCTTGAGGAATCCGTCGGCCACACCGCGGTCGATCTGCGCGAGAAAGCCGTCGAAATACCCGTCGACGTTGACCATCACGAGCGGCTTCGTGTGGATGCCGAGCTGGTCCCACGTCGCCATCTCGCACAGCTCGTCGAACGTGCCGAAGCCCCCCGGCAGCGCGACGAACGCGTCGGCAAGACCCGCCATGATCGCCTTGCGCTCGTGCATCGTCGGCACCACGCGAAGCTCGGTCAGCCCCGGATGCCCGACCTCGCGCACCATGAGCTGCTCCGTGATGACGCCGATCACTTCGCCGCCCGCGCCGAGCGCGGCTTCGGCGGCGATCTTCATGAGCCCCACGCTGCCGCCGCCGTAGACCAGCACGAGCTTGCGCGCCGCCATCTCGCGCCCGAGGTCCGCCGCCGCCTGCGCATACACCGGGCGCGCGCCGACGTTGGAGCCGCAGAAGAGGCAGACCCGCTTCATGAGAAACGCGCCTTCACCGCATCGCGTTGCGCCTGCGTCATCGGCAGCCCGCACTTCGTGCGCCGCCACAGCACGTCGTCCGCGGTGCGCGCCCACTCCTCGCGCACGAGGTAGTCGACCTCGCGCGCCGTGAGCCCCGCGCCGAAGTCGGTTCCGAGATCGGCCGGTGTGCGCGCGTCCCCCAGCACCGTCACCGCGCGCGTTCCGTGGCGATGCGCGAGTCCGCGCAGGAGCGCTTCCGGAATCTGCGGATAACGCTTCACGAGCTCGGCCAGCCACTTGTCGCGATCGCGCCCCGGCAGATCGCCGCCGGGCAGCACGGCCTTGGCGGTCCACGGCGGCTTCAGCCCTGGGAAATACGGCGCGAGCTCGCGCATGGCGTGCTCGGCGAGCTTGCGATACGTCGTGATCTTGCCGCCGAACGACGACAGCACGGGCGCGCGATCCGGGCCGGGCGCGCCTTCCAGCGCATCGACCTTGAGGACGTAGTCGCGGGTGACCGCCGAAGGGTCCGAGGCGCCATCGTCGTACAGGGGACGCACGCCGCTGTACGTCCAGACGATGTCCGACTTCGCGAGCGGTCGCTCGAGATAGGCATTGGCGAGGTCGAGCAGGTATTGCGTTTCCTCGTCCGAGATGTGCGGATGCTCGAAGGCGTCGACCTGGATGTCGGTCGTGCCGATGAGCGAGTAGTCGTCGTGGTACGGGATCACGAAGACGATCCGGTTGTCGGCGTTCTGCAGGATATAGGCGTGACCTTCGGTGTGAACGCGCGGCACGACGATGTGGCTGCCCTTCACGTGGCGCACGTTACCCTCGCCCGCCTTTTCCGGCCGCACGAGGTCGAGCACTTCCTTGACCCACGGCCCCGCGGTATTGACGAGCGCGCGCGCGGAAACCTCGGTGGTCCCGCGCTCGTCCGCGAGCGTCGCGCGCCACAGGCCGCCGTCGCGGCGCGCGCCGGTCAGCTTGGTGCGCACGCGGATGTCGGCGCCGCGCGCCTTCGCATCGAGCGCGTTCACCACCACGAGGCGCGCGTCGTCCACACGCGCGTCGGAGTAGACGAAGCCCTTGCGGAAGCGGTGCTTGAGTCCCGCCGACCAGCGGCTGTCCACGAGATCGACGCCGTACGATTTGGGCAGGGTCTGCCGTCCGCCGATATGGTCGTACAGGAACAGGCCGACGCGGATCATCCACGCCGGCCGCAGGTGCGGCTCGTGCGGGAGCACGAAGCACAGCGGTTCCACCAGGTGGGGCGCGATGCCAAGCAGCACCTCGCGCTCGCGCAGCGCCTCCGACACCAGCCGGAATTCGTAGTACTCGAGGTAGCGCAGGCCGCCGTGGATGAGCTTGGTGCTCCACTGCGAGGTGGCCGACGCGAGGTCGTCCTGCTCCACCAGCAGCACCGAAAGCCCGCGCCCGGCCGCGTCGCGCGCGATGCCGGCGCCGTTGATGCCGCCGCCGATGACCAGCAGATCGTATACAGGAGTACTCATGGGCAGGGAGGCGGATTCTACCGGATGCGGTACGATGGCCTCTTCCGCTCGACGGGATCCGTGCCATGGCCCATCTCCTTCCCGAAATCGAAGCGCTCGACGCCGACATGCGCGCGTGGCGCCATCACATCCACGCGCATCCCGAGACAGCTTTCGACGAGCACGCCACGAGCGCGTTCGTCGCCGACAAGCTGCGCTCGTTCGGCCTCGAGGTGCACCAGGGCCTCGCCGGGACCGGCGTGGTCGGTGTGCTGCGCAACGGCGGCTCGACCGACGCGGTGGGCCTGCGCGCCGACCTCGATGCGCTGCACATCCTCGAAAAGTCGGCGGTCGCGCACGCGTCGCGCCACGAGGGCAAGATGCACGCGTGCGGCCACGACGGCCACACGACGATGCTGCTCGGCGCCGCACGCGCGATGGCGCAGCGCCGCCACTTCGACGGCACTGCTTACTTCATCTTCCAGCCGGCGGAGGAGAACGAAGGCGGCGGCCGCGTGATGGTGAAGGAAGGGCTGTTCGACCGCTTCCCGATGAAGGCCGTGTACGGGATGCACAACTGGCCCGAGCTCGCGGTGGGCAAGATCGCGCTTCGCGCGGGCCCGCTCATGGGCGCCTACGACATCTTCGAGATCGTCGCGACCGGGCAGGGCGGGCACGCCGCGATGCCTCACCTCGGCCGCGACCCGATGCCCTTCGCCGCGCACGTGATCAACGCGCTGCAGACGATCGTCGCGCGCAACATCCATCCGCTCGAATCCGGCGTGGTGAGCGTCACGCAGGTGCACGGCGGCGACACCTGGAACGTGATCCCCAATGAAGTCGTGCTGCGCGGCACCGTGCGCACGTTCCAGCCCGCGATCCAGGACCTGATCGAGCGGCGCATCGGCGAAATCGTCACGGGCCTCGCGAGCACGTTCGACATGACCGCGACGCTGCGCTACGAGCGTCGCTATCCCGCGACCATCAACACCGCGGAGGAAACGCGCCACGCGCTCGCCGCCGCCACCGCCCTGGTCGGCGCCGACAACGTGGACACCAACCCGATGCCGTCGATGGGCTCGGAAGATTTCGCGTTCATGCTGCAGGAAAAGCCGGGCTGCTACGTCTGGCTCGGCGGCGGGCGCGGACCCGGTACGCCCAACCTTCACAATCCGCACTACGACTTCAACGACGAGGCGCTCGCGATCGGCGCGAGCTACTGGGTGACGCTCGCGGAAGCACAGTTGCCGGCAAAGGCGGCAGTGCGCCAGGCGGCGTAGCGCCCGCGAGGAAGTGCCATGAGGAACGCGCGCGGGATCGTCTTTGCAATCGCGTTCCTGACGGGCGGCGGCGGCATCGCCCCCGCCGGCGCCATCGAGCTCCCGACCGTGGTGGACTGGAAGGCGTGCTCGGACCTCTGGTCGAACGGCATGTACCCCGACGAGTGCGAGCCGGTGTGGAACCAGCTGTTCCACATCCATACGAAAAAATCCGGGCAAGCCGACACGAAAAGCGCGACGGTCGACCGCAAGAGCGGTGCGTACAGGAACAACGCGGCGGCGAGCTCGCCGTCGCAGGGCGTCGGCGCCACGGGTGCCGCCTCGGGCATCACCGGGCGATACGTTTACGTCGCACTCGGGGGATCCGACAAGATCGCCGCCTACGCGGTGGATCCCGTCACCGGCAAGCAGAGCAACGTTCCGGGCGCGCCCTTTCCGGCGGGCCGGATTCCTTCCGCCATTGCCGCGCATCCGTCGGGCGCGTTCCTGTATGCGACCAACGCGATTTCGGACAACATTTCCGCTTATCGGATCTCGCCGGGCGACGGCTCGCTCACGCCGATCGGCACCTTCGCGGCCGCCCTGCTCCCGGAATCGATCGCGATCCACCCGTCAGGCCGCTTCGCGTACGTCGCGAGCGTCGCGATGCCCCTCCTGCAGCCTTATTCGATCGACTTGGCCACAGGCGCGCTCCTGGCGCTCGGCAGCGCGCTCGCGACCGGCAACTTCCCGACGTCGATCGCCGTCGATCGCACCGGCAATTTCGTCTACCTCGTCGCGGGTGCCCGCATCGAGGGTTACCGGGTGGGCAGCAACGGCACGCTGACGGCGCTTCCCGGCTCGCCCTTTCCCGCGCCCTCCTCGATAGTGAGCCTCGCCGTAAGCCCGACAGCCGATCTGCTGTTCACCGCCAACGGCACGGCCAACAGCGCGTCGAGCTACGCGATCGACCGCACCTCCGGCGCGCTGACGCTCGTCGTCGGCTCACCCTTCGCAGCAGGCGAGAACCCGACGTGGATCGCCACCGACCCGATCGGACGTTATGCCGTCGTCGCGAACGAGGGCGACATCGTGGGCGGCGCGGACTCGACGTCGGTGTACGTCGTCGATCCTTCGACCGGCGTCCTGATTCCCGTCGCAGGCTCGCCGTTCGCCTTTCCCGGCCCGGGCACGAACGACATCATCGTCCCGATGTTCGTGCCCAAGGCCTCGTATGCGAAGCAGAATGCCGCCTATCAAAGCCGCGCGTTCTCGGGCAGAGGCGGTTCCCCGCCCTACACCTGGACCATCGCCGGCGGCACGCCGCCGCCGGGAATCTCGCTGAACAGGGAAACCGGAGCGCTGTCCGGCACACCCACGACCATCGGCACCTTCGATTTCGTCGTGCGCATCACGGATGCGAACGCCAACCAGTTCGACGGCGCGTTCTTCATCGCAGTCACCGCGACGGGCCTGCCCGCGGGTGCCGTCGGCGCGCCCGACCCATACGCGGTCGAGTACTTCCATGCAGGCTTCGGTCACTACTTCACGAGCACGATCCTCGACGAGGTCAACAAGCTCGACATCGGGACGCTCGCGGGCTGGAAGCGGACCGGGCAGTACTTTCCTGTCTATCCGCTCGGCACGGCCGACACCGGCGACGTGTGCCGCTTCTTCAGCACGAGCTTCGGCACCCGCAGCTCGCACTTCTACACGCCGTTCGCGAGCGAGTGCGCGACCGTCAAGGCGAATCCCAACTGGATGTTCGAGGGCAACGTGTTCGGCGAGAAGCTGCCGTCGCTGACCGGCGATTGCCCGGCCGGGACGCGCGCGCTCTATCGCCTCTACAACAACGGCAAGGACGGCGCGCCCAATCATCGCTACACGACGGAGCTTGCCGTGCGCGCAGCGACGATGGCCCAGGGGTGGATTCCTGAAGGCTACGGTCCGCTGGCCGTGATCGCGTGCGTACCCGCCTGAACGCGGCGCCTCAGTCCATCTTGATTCCGGTCTTCTTCGCCACGACGACCATCCGGTCGTACTCCGCTACGATCCACTCCGTGGTCTGCTTCGAGCCCAGCGGATTGAGCTGAAGGCCGCTCGTCGTCGTGAAGTCCGTCACGAGCGGCGTCTTCATGATGTCGAGCAGCGCGCGTTGCATCTTCGCGACGATGTCCGCCGGCATCGAGCTCGGCGCGAACACTGCGTACCAGTCGGTGAGCAGCAGGTCCTTGATGCCCGTGACCTCGACCAGCGTGGGCAACCCCGGCACCAGCGGACTCTTGTCGGCGCTGCTCACCGCGAGCGGGCGCAGCGCATTGGCCGCAAGGTGCGGGCGCATCGACGCGTAGGGCGCGATCGTCGCGTCGACGTGCCCGGCGATGACGTCGACGTAGCTCGCCTGCACGCCCTTGTAGGGCACGTGCACGATGTCGAGGTTTCCGCCGACCTTGAGCGTCTCGAGCGCGAAGTGCGCGCCCGTCCCGTTGCCCGCGGTGGCGAGGCGCACCTTGCCCGGATTGGCTTTCGCGTACGCCATGAACTCGGCGGCGGTCTTCACCGGCATGCCCTGCGTGACGGCGAGGATGTTGGGCACCGTCGCGATCAGCGCCACGCCCTGGAGGTCCTTGCGGATGTCGTAGGCGGCCTTGGGATCGAGCGCGGGCAGCGCCGCGTTCTGCAGCGTCAGGATCCCGAACGTGTGGTTGTCCTTCGACTGCGTGACCGCCAGCACCGCGATCGAGCCGGCGCCGCCCGGCCTGTTCTCGATGACCACCGGCTGGCCGAGCGCCGCGGCGAGCGCATCCTGCATCTTGCGCGGCAGCGCGTCGGCCATGCCTCCCGGCGGAAATCCGACGACGATGTGAACGGGTCGCGTGGGCCACGTTTGCGCCGACGCGACGGTGGCGGACATCGCGAGTGCGATGGCGAATACGATTCGAAGCATTTGCCCTCCTTGTGAAATGCACATGGAAGATAGCAGCGCGAATGCATCGGGAAAAGTTGGATTTTGTGCGCCTTGTCGATAGGCGCAGCCTCTCACTTGGGCGCGCGCTTGCGGCGTGCCGCCTTGCCGGCGTCCCGCGCCACCACCGTCAGCACCGCCACGAACGCCTCCGCCGCCGGCGAGTAGGCACGCCGCCGTTGCTTGACGATGCCCAACTGCCGTTCGACGCGCGGCGCATCGAGGTCGCGCACGACGATGTCGACGGCCCCGCGCAGCTCCGCCGCGGACGACGGCAGAAGTGTGGTCCCCAAGCCCGCGCGCACGAGGCCGATCGCGGTCGACATGTAGGCCGCCTCGTACGCGGGCTCGGCCATCCGCCCGATCGACGCGCACGCCCCATCCACGATGCGGCGGACGCTGCTGTCGCGATCCATCAGCACCAGTGATGAATCCAGGATGTCGGCGAGCTTCACGGTCTTCGCGCCAGCCAGCGGATGCCCGGGCGGCAGCACGGCGACCATGCGATCGTTCAGGAGCGGCGTGAACTGAAGCTGCGGGTCGGTCGGCGGCGCGCTGGTCAGCGCGAGATCGACTTCGTCCGCGCGGATGAGCCCGAGGATGCGCTCCGCGAGCGCGTCCTTGATGACGATCGCAATGCCGGGATGCAGGGCGCGCATGCGCGCCACGACGTCGGGCATCAGCGTCGCCGACAGCGACGGCAACGCGGCGACCGTAACACGGCCCGTATTGCGGCGCGCGACGTCCCGCGCGCGCGCCACCACCGACCCGAGGTCGCCCAGCACGTTGTCGACCACCGGCAGCAGGTCCTCGCCCGCCTGCGTCAGCGTGACCGATCGCGTGCTGCGGTCGAACAGCTTCACGCCGAGCGACTCCTCCAGCTCGCGGATCTGCGCGGACAACGCGGGCTGCGTGGCGTGCAGCGCGTCCGCCGCCTTGGTGAAGCTGCCCAGCCGGCCGATGGACACGAACGCACGCAGCTGCCGCAGGTTGATATTCATATCATTGTTGGATAACTGTGATCTGAATTATTCATTGGAATTATAGATGCGGAAAGCGTCCAATCGCAACTGCGAGGACGGCCGAAGCGGCCGCATCGAACACAGGAGGCAACATGAAAGCAAGTCAACCGCGGCGCGCGATCGTTTGCGCGCTCGTCGTCGCCGGCATGATCGGCGGCACCGCCAGCGCACGCATCACCAAGCTCACCGTCACGAGCAAAGTTTCCCCGGCGTACAACGGCCAGGTGTTCGGCGACGCCGGGCAATACGAGACGTATTCCGGCACGCTCACCGGGGAAGTCGACCCCAACGACCGGCGCAACCTGATCATCCAGGACATCGCGCTCGCGCCGAAGAACGCGCGCGGCATGGTCGAGTACACGACGACGTTCTTCCTCACCAAGCCGATCGACATGGCGAAGTCGAGCCACATCCTCCTGCACCAGGTCCCCAACCGCGGCGGACGCATCGACATCGGCGGGCGCGCCACCGGCGAGGCAGGCTTGTCGAGCGGCTGGCAGGGCGACATGACCGGGACGCAGCTCGAGCGCGTCACCGTGCCGGTCGCCAGGAATCCGGATGGCTCGTCGATCACGGGGCCGTACACCATCACCATGGCCGATCTCGGCTCCGGCAGCCCGATCAGCGCCGACGGCAGCACCGCGACCATCTACGCCGGGCTCAACAACCCGGCGATCCCCTACCCGCCCGCCAGCACCGACACGACCAAGGCGCAGCTCACGAGCTACGCGTCGTACACGTTCAACACGGCGCAGCTCACCGACGAGCGCACGATCGCGAGCGGCGACTGGTCGTTCGGCGATTGCACGTCGACCCCCTTTCCCGGCACGCCCAGCACCACCAAGATCTGCGTGCGCGGCGGGTTCGACAAGTCGCGCATCTACCGAGTGATCTACACGCTCAAGGACCCGCTCGTGCTCGGGCTCGGCCTCGCGGCGTTCCGCGACGCGGCGGATTTCTTCCGCTACGAGAAGCAGGACGACGGCGGCACGCCCAACCCGCTCGCGGGCGCGATCGACTTCGCGATCGTGCAGGGGACCTCGCAGTCGGGCAACTTCGCGAAGAGCGCGATCCACCTCGGCTTCACGGAGAGCGACAAGGTCAACCGCCGGATCATCTGGGACGGCGCGATCCCGTTCATCGCCGCGCGGCAGAACCCGATCAACTATCGCTTTGCCATCTCGGGCGGCGAAGGCAAGCTCTACGAGCAAGGCACCGACCCCGTGCTGTGGTGGGAGCCCTACACCGACACGGCGCGTGGCCGGACCAAGGCGGGTATGCTCGACCGCTGCCGTGCGAGCGGCACCTGTCCCAAGATCACCGAGATCTTCTCCGCAGCGGAATTCTGGAACCTGCGCATGTCGCCGGGCCACATCGGCACGCGCGCCGACGTCGACATCCCGCTGCCGCCCGAAGTGCGCCGCTACTACGTGCCGAGCACCTCGCACGGCGGCGGCAACGGCGCGTTCACGCTGACGCCGCCGGCGACCGCCAGCACGGTGGGCACCTGCGTGCTGCCGGCGAACCCGATGCCCGCGGCGGAAATCCTCAACGCGCTGGTGGTCGCGACGATCGAGTGGGTGACCAAGGGCCGCGAGATGCCGCCTTCGGTCTACCCGAAGCTCGCCGACGGCACGCTGGTGCACGAGACGCAGCTGCGCTTCCCCGCGATCCCCGGCAAGCCGTCGCCGATCGGGCTCGTCAACACGATCATCGACTACGACTACGGCTCGACCTTCAACTACAACGACATGTCCGGCTACATCACCAACGCGCCGATCATCGTCAAGAAGCTGATCCCGACCTACGTCCCGCAAGTCGATTCCGACGGCAACGAGATCGCGGGCGTGAAGCCGCTGCTGGGCCAGCTTCCGCTCGGCACGTACACGGGGTGGAACGTCACGGCGAACGGCTTCTACAAGGGCCAGGCGTGCGCCTTCACCGGCGGGTTCATCCCGTTCGCGAAGACCAAGGCCGAGCGGCTCGCGAACAACGATCCGCGCCCGTCGCTGCAGGAGCGGTACGGCAATATCTACGGGTATTATTGGGCGGCCAACGGCATCGTCAACAAGATGGTCGCGGACCGCTATCTTCTGCCTGCCGACGCGAACCGCTTGATCAACATGCTGCTGAGCCAGCTCGTCGCCGCGGATCTGCTGCCCCGTCGCAGCGGCGGCTTCGACGTGTTCGAGCAATGAGAGGATCGGTCATGTCTTCACGTTTTCGCACCCTGGCGCTCGCGGCGCTCGCGCTGGCCCTGGCCGGCGCGGCGCGCGCCGATTACCCCGACAAGCAGTTCACGTTCGTCGTGCCGTTCGCGGCCGGCAGCGCGACCGACCAGCTCGCGCGCTCGCTCGGCCAGGAGGTGAGCAGGATCACCAAGCAGAACGTGATCGTCGACAACAAGCCGGGGGCGTCGGGCTTCATCGGCGCGGAGGCGGTGAAGAAGGCCGCGCCGGACGGCTACACGGTGTTCATCACCACCAACACGACGCACGCGGCGAACGAGCATCTCTTCAAGAAGATTCCGTACGATCCGATCAAGGACTACTTGCCCGTCACCGGCCTCGGCAAGGGCGGGCAGATCATGATCGTCAATCTCAACACGCCCGCGAAGAGCGTCGCCGAGTTCATCGCGCTCGCCAAGGCGCAGCCCGGAAAGATCAGCTTCGGCAGCGGCAGCAGCAGCTCGCGCGTCGCGGGCGAGATGTTCCAGCAGCTGGCGGGCGTGGAGCTCCTGCACGTGCCGTACAAGAGCAATCCGCTCGCGATCAACGATCTCCTGGGCGGCCAGATCAACATGATGATCACCGACACGGCCACCGGCCTGCCGCAGGTGAAGGGCGGTAAAGTGCGTGCTCTCGCGGTGTCCACGTCCAAGCGCTCGCCGCTCACCCCGGACCTCCCCACCATCGACGAAGCCGGCGTGAAGGGCTACGACATGGGCTTCTGGTTCGCCGCGTACGTTCCCGCCAATACGCCGGCTGCGGTGGTCAACAAGCTGCACGACATCCTGGTCGAGGCGACCAAGGGCGCGGCGATGCAGAACTTCTACTCGACGACCGGAACCGACCCGTTCACCTCCACGCCCGCCGAGCTCGGCAAGTTCCAGATAGCCGAGTCGGAGAAGTGGAAGAACATCATCAAGAAGGCTGGCATCGAGCCGGAATGAGATCGTGGTGATGCAGCTCATGGCTCCCCTCACCCCTGCCCTCTCCCCGCGGACTGGGAGAGGGTGCCCGAAGGGCGGGATCGTGGTGATGATGCCGTTGCTTCCCCTCACCCCTGCCCTCTCCTCGCGCACGGGGAGAGGGTGCCCGAAGGGCGGGATCGTGGTGATGATGCCGATGCTTCCCCTCACCCCTGCCCTCTCCCCGTGCACGGGGAGAGGGTGCCCGAAGGGCGGGTGAGGGGCGATGCCTAAGTCATTGCGGCTCGGAGGCGGCGCGGGCTTCGCGGGCGATCGTCTCGATGCTCCGATCGACCTGGCCGAGCGCGGCGAGCTCGACTACCTCGTGCTCGAGTGCCTCGCGGAGCGCACCATCGCGCTCGCCCAGCTGCGCAGGCGGCGCGATCCTGCGAGCGGCTACGACACGCGTCTCGCCGAGCGAGTCGAGTCGCTGCTGCCGATCCTGAAGCAACGCGGCATCAAGCTCGTCAGCAACTTCGGCGCGGCCAACCCTCTCGCCGCCGCGGACGCGATCGTGGCGATCGCAAAACGGCTGCGCATTCCCGTCAAGGTCGCTGCGGTCACCGGCGACGACGTCCTCGCCGCGCTCGACCTCGATGCGCCGACGCTGGAAGGCGGCGTCCCGCTGTCCGCCTACGCGCCGATCGTGTCCGCCAATGCGTACCTCGGCGCCGAAGCGCTCCTGCCGGCGCTCGCGAGCGGCGCCGACATCGTGGTCACCGGCCGCGTCGCCGATCCGTCGCTGTTCGTGGCGCCGCTGATGCACGAATTCGGCTGGTCGCTCGCGGATGTCGACCGGCTGGCGCGCGGCACCGCGGTCGGCCACCTCCTCGAATGCGCGGGACAGCTTTGCGGCGGCTATTTCGCCGATCCCGGCCGCAAGGAAATTCCCGGCATGGCCCACCTGGGCTTTCCGTTTGCCGACGTCGACGCCGAAGGCGACGCCGTGCTCGGCAAGGTCGCGGGCACCGGCGGCCGCATCACGAGGGCGACCGCGACCGAGCAGCTCCTGTACGAAGTCACCGATCCGCACGGCTATCTCACGCCGGACGTCACCGCGGATTTTTCGTCGGTCACGTTGACCGAGACTGCGCCCGACCGCATCGCGGTGCGCGGGGCGCGCGGGCGCCCGCGGCCGGCGAAGCTCAAGGTCAGCGTCGGCTACCTCGCGGGCTACGTTGGGGAGGGCGAGATCGGCTACGCGGGGGCCAACGCGGTCGCGCGCGCACAGCTCGCGGCGCAGATCCTGCGCGAGCGCCTCGCGGACCGCTACTCCGAGCTTCGCATCGACCTCGTGGGCAGCACCTCGCTGCACGGCCGTGCTTTCGACACCGACGAGCGCCCGTACGAAGTGCGCCTTCGGGTGGCCGCGCGCGCGCCATCGCCCGAAGAGGCGGGGATCGTCGGTGACGAGGTCGAGGCGCTGTACACCAACGGCCCGGCCGGCGGCGGCGGTACCCGCAAGTACGTCACCGAGCAGATCGGCATCGTGTCCGCCCTCATCGACCGCGAGCGCGTGACGACGAGCGTTACCGTTCGCGAATGGAGCGCGCATGCCGAAGTTGTATGACCTCGCGCACTGCCGCGCCGGCGACAAGGGCAACACGTCGATCCTGTCGGTGATCGCATACCGGCCGGAAGACTACGCGACGCTGGAGCAGCGGGTGACGATCGCCGCGGTCGCGCAACACCTGCGCGGCATCGTGCAGGGCGATATCCGCCGCTACGAGCTGCCGCAGCTCGGCGCGCTGCAGTTCGTGTGCGAGCACTCACTCAACGGCGGCGTCACCACCTCGCTGGCGCTCGACGCGCACGGCAAGTCCTTGTCGTTCGCTCTGCTGGAAATGGAAATCTAAAGATCACCCACGGCGGCATGTCCGCTTTCGGCGGCCGATCCCGTATTTACAGGTATGCCCGGCCCTGCGCCGGATCACCGTGAATAGGGGGTCGTCCATGTTTTCCAGCAATCCGCTGCTTCGCCGAATGCGTTGCCTGCTCGCCGACCAGGAGCGCGCCCTGCGCGCGACGGCGCTCGCCGAGTCGTCGCATCTCGCGACAGGGGAGATCCGCTCGCTCTACATGGCCAACGCGGAAGCGATGGAAACGGCAGTGCCGGCGCGTGCGCCGGAGGCGGCCCTCAGCGTTTCGATGCCGGCCCCGCAGCAGGCTGGCTGAGCCGGGACAGGAAGCGCGCAGCGCGGTACCAGACCGAGACCGGGCGCGCCGTGACGGGCAGGCCGGCCCGATGCCGCGCTAGGTCGTCCGCGAGCGAGCCCACGCTCGCGTAACGTTCCTCCGGTTCCTTGCGCAACGCCTTTTCGACGATGGTGTCGAGGTCGCCGGCCAGCGTCCGGCGAAGGCGCGGCAGCGTGGTCGAGCGAGCCGCGATCGCCACGGGCGTTATCGCGGCGGTCGATGGCGGCTCGGGGTCGGCGTTCGCGATCGCCTCGCCGATCTCGACCAGCGACCCCGCCTTGACCCGATAAGGCCGCATGCCGGTAAGGAGCTCGTACAGCACCACACCGAGCGTGTAGACGTCGACCGCTGTGGTGAGCGGCGCGCCTGTCACCTGCTCCGGCGCCGCGTAGTCGAGCGTGAGGGCGTGCCCGCCGACGCGCGTGATGTCCGTTTCTTCCGCGCTTCCGTCGTGGGCCAGGAGCTTGGCGATGCCGAAGTCGAGGAGCTTCACGTTGCCTTCGGCGGTGACCAGGATGTTCGACGGCTTGAGATCGCGGTGCAGGACCAGGTTGTTGTGCGCGTACTGCACGGCCAGGAGCACCTGCAGGAATAGCGCGATCCGCGCATCGATGCCGAGCTTTCGCGCATCGCAGCTTTGCGTCAGCGGGACGCCTTCGACGTATTCAAGCGCGAGGTACGGCTGGCCGTCGGCGCCGAAGCCTGCGTCGTAGAGTCGGGCGATGTTGTCGTGCGCAAGGCGCGCGAGGATCTCGCGCTCGCGCGCGAACCGCTCGGCCAGCGCGCGATGAGTGAGCGATATCGACGGCAGCTTGAGCGCGACGCGGCGACCCGGTGAACCCTGCGCCCGCTCGGCCAGCCAGACCTCCCCCATGCCGCCGCGACCGAGCATGCGCACGAGGCGATAGGGCCCGACGCACGCACCCGGGGCGAGCGTGCCGGCGGATTCGTCATGCACGGCAAAGCCGGGGAGGTCGCCCAGGAGCGGGTTCGTGCACGCGCCCTCGTGCGCCGCCAGCGCTTCGATCAACGCGACCCGCAGCGCAGGGTCGAGCGTCTTCTGGCGCGCGAGCCACTCACTCCGTTCGCCTTCGTCCAGGTCGACCGCCTCCTCGACCAGGCGCGACAGGAGGCCCCACTGCGACGCGTCGAGCTTCACGACAACGCGACCGCGAGCATGAGGCGCGCCTTCTCCCAGTCGCGGCGCACGGTGCGCACGGACACGCCCATCGCCTCGGCCACCTCGTCCTCGGTGAGTCCGCCGAAGTAGCGCATCTCGACCACGCGCACGAGGCGCTCGTCGACCTTGCCCAGGTCCTGCAACGCATCGTGGACGCGAATGACCTCGTCCTCGCCGGGGCGCTCGTCGACGAGCTGGGTATCCGCCTCGACCTCGACCTGACCGCCGCCGTGGCGCTCGGCCGTGCGCTGGCGCGCGAAATCCACCACGATCGAGCGCATGGTGCGCGCGGCGTAGGCGAGAAAATGCGCGCGGCTCTCGACGTTGAGCCGCCCGAGCTTGACCAGGCGCAGGTACGACTCGTGCAGCAGGCCCGTGGTCTCGAGCAGGGTGAGCGTGGCGTTGCGGCGCAGGCGGTTCCGCGCGAGCGAGCGCAGCTCGGGATAGAGGGTCGCGAAAATCTCGTTCAGCGCGACGTCGTCGCCCCGGTTGGCGCGATCGATCAGAAGCGTGATCGGCGCGGGCTCGCTCATCCTTCAATCGGGCTTGGTCATGGCCGCCGGGTCGATCCAGCGGTCGAAGTCCTCTTTGCTGACGAGCCCGAGCGCCAGCGCGGCTTCGCGCAACGATGTTCCGTCGCGATGCGCCTTGAGCGCGATCTTCGCGGAATTCTCGTAGCCGATGTGCGGATTGAGCGCAGTGACGAGCATGAGCGACTCCTCGACGTTGCGCTTGATGCGCTCGCGATTGGGCTCGATCCCGCGCGCGCACCGCTCGTCGAAGGAGCGAATGCCGTCGGCCAGGAGCTCGACCGATTCCAGCGCGTTATGCAGGATCACCGGCTTGTAGACGTTGAGCTGGAAGTGGCCCTGCGAGCCCGCGATCGCCACCGCGGTGTCGTTGCCGAACACCTGCACGGCGACCATCGTCAACGCCTCGCTTTGCGTCGGGTTGATCTTGCCCGGCATGATCGACGAGCCGGGCTCGTTGTCGGGGATCGTGATCTCGCCGAATCCCGCGCGCGGGCCGCTCGCGTAGAGGCGTACGTCGTTGGCGATCTTCATCGCGATCCCGCCGAGCGTGCGCAGCGCGGCGCTCGCGTTGACCATCGCGTCGTGCGCAGACAGCGCGGCGAACTTGTTGTGCGCGGAGGTGAAGGGCTTGCCCGTGGCCTGCGCGATGTGCTTCGCGACGAGCTCGCCGAAGCGCGCCGGCGAATTGATGCCGGTTCCCACCGCGGTGCCGCCGAGTGCGAGCGGATAGAGCGCGTCGCGCGCGTGATGCAGGTATGAAAGCGCGTCGTCGAGCTGCGCCACCCAGCCCGAGATCACCTGGCCGAGCGTCACCGGGGTTGCGTCCTGCAGGTGCGTGCGCCCCAGCATCACGACATCCTTGAACGCATGCGCCTTGGCGTCGAGCGTGTCACGCAACTGCTTGACCGCCGGTATCAGCGCCCGGTCGAATTCCTCCACCGTCGCGATGTGCATGACCGCGGGAAACGCGTCGTTGGACGATTGGCTGCGGTTAACGTCGTCGTTGGGATGCACCGGCTTCTTGCTGCCGACGGTCCCGCCCGCGAGCTGGATCGCGCGGTTGGCGATCACTTCGTTGGCGTTCATGTTCGACTGCGTGCCGGAGCCGGTCTGGAAGACGACGAGTGGAAACTCGCCGTCCCACTTGCCGTCGATGACCTCCTGCGCGGCGCGCACGATGAGGTCGGCCCGGTCCTTGGGAAGCACGCCGAGATCGGCGTTGGCGCGCGCGGAAGCCTGCTTGACGAGGCCGAAGGCGCGCACGACGGGCCGTCCGAACGCGAAGCGCGACACGCCGATGGGAAAGTTGTCGACGGAGCGCTGCGTCTGCGCGCCCCACAGGCGGTGCGCCGGCACGGGGACTTCGCCGAGCGCGTCTTTTTCGATGCGAGTGGTCATCGCAGCCTCCAAGCCCAATCAGCCCGGAGTTTAATCCCGGGTCGGCGGGGCGCCCCCTAATATCCGGTTGACCGAACTCGCAGCCGGTGACGCGCAAGATCACGCCGCGGCGTCCGGTCCATGCGCTGAAGTCGTCCCATCTCCGGATTCATACGAAGGATCGCTGTCGATGGTCCCTTCGCCGCAGGATTGCGGACTTGGGGCAGCGACCCCGGCAATCCAGCCGATTCCGACGGACAACAGGGAGCCGAGCGCCAGCCCGCAAGGCACCCGCCAATCCACGCTGCCGGCTTCGCCGAGCGACCGTGCTGCGTTGGCGACCGCAACGAGCAACAGGATGAGAGCGACGATCCAGGCTGCATTTCTTGCGGCACGATCCATGTCTATCTCCTTCGCAGTTGCAACGCGCTCTAACTGCCTCCGCAACCCCCGCCGCCGCATCCCCCGCTGCCGCAACCGCTGCCGCCGCCCGGGCAGCTGCACCCGCCCGACGAGCCCCCGCAACCGCCGATGGCGCCGCCGCCGTAGCCATTGTTGCTGTTGCGATGGAGCTCCTCCTGGCGGCGCCGCTCTTCCGGCGATTGCGCCTGGGCGACGATCATCGTCACGCCGAAGATCACGAGGCCGAGAAGCGAGAGTCCGGCCGCAGTCCCCACGTGGATATCGGCACAGCCTGCCGTGACGATCGACGCCAGCGCGAGGACACCAATGCTGGGAAGGGACGTCTTGCGGATCACCCAGACTTCCTCGAGGTCGACACGCTGGTAGCGCCCCGCGAAGCGCGCTTCGGGCGCGGGCCAGATATCGCTCGGGGGCTCCGCGCCGAATGCCTGGCGATAGCGGTCGAGCGTTGCGGCGTAGCGATCGCGGTAGTGCGCCTGCTCGTGAGCACCGCCGCGCGAGGGCGTGTGATGCAGCGGCCGGCCCAGTACCGTCTCGCAGAGCTCGGACCAATACGACCGGGTGTCCGTCAGGTGCAGATGCCAGGCCTGGTCGACGGCGTCGCTCGGGACCGTCACCACGTCCGCGGTGGACGCAAGGAGCAGGAATCGCCGGTATTCGAAGACGACGCGGCGCGCGAAATCGGCCGGCCAGCCTTGCTCGAGCCGCAAGCGCTCGGTGAACGGAACCGAGTGACTCGCTATGTCGAGGGGGAAGGAATCAAGACGCGCCCAGAGGCGCTCCTGCGCGTGGACAAGTGCCATTGTTGTTCTCCTCGTTTCTTGTTGTTGTTGTATTTCTTTTCATGGCACTTGCACGATATTCGAGGAGTGTTACAGCTTGATGACAGGCTTTTCTAGTCGGCTGCCCCCCGCGATTTGCGGCGCGAGACGGCCGCGACATTGCGCGCCGGCGCGATCGGCAGCATGGCGCGAAGCTCGGAGGCGAGCCGGCGCTGGCGTTCTTCCAGCCCGGGCTGCGCCTCGGTCCATTCGAGAAGCGCGTGCGCGCGACGGCGGTCGGCGGTCGAGCGCAGGAGCTTCGGCAGCGACCGCTTCGCGCGCTCGGGCTCGAACTCGACCACGATCGTTTCCTCCTGCAGGAGGCGGCGGCGCTCGTCCTCGGACAGGTGCGCGATCTCGTCTTCGGGCGAGAGGAGCTCGCGCGTCTTCTGCATCTGCGAGAGACGGCGGCGGCCGCTGCCCGCCTTGCTGATCAGCATCGCGATGCGCGCGAGCCCCTCGACGGCGCTGCCCTCTTCAAGCGTGTCGAGCACTTCGCGCACGGCCGGGATCGAGCGCGGATCGAACTTGCCCTTGCGCCGCATCGCCTCGCGCTCGTCGGCCATCTGCAGCGACATCATGTTGCCGTACACGTGGAAGAACGCGGCCTCCGACTTGGCGTCGCGAAGGTCCTTGCAGAAGTCGAGCCCAGCGCTGATGTACTCGGAGGCCAGCAATTCGAGCTTCACGTTGTCGTTGTCGGGTGCCCGCGGGCGGCGCCGCGCTTGCGTGCTCGCCGCCACGCTTGCGAGCGGCCACATCCACGGGTTCTTGTCCGACAGCGCCCAGTACTGCACGCGCAGCGGGTGGAAGTCGCGCAGCGCCTTGGCGAACCACTCCGGCGCCGCTTCGCGCACGTAGGGCCGCACGAGCAGCGAGTAGGCGCGCTCGAGGAGCTCGGACATCGCGGCCACGGCCTGGAACGGCTTCTCGTCCACGCGATCGTATTTCTGCAGCGAGCGCAGGTCCTCGACCTTGCGCTCGGACAGCGTCACGTCGTAGCGGACCTCGCCGCCGTCCTCCTGCACGTGCTCCTCGATGTGCATGCCGTACAGGCCCGGCGGCAGCTCCTGGATGTGCTTCAGCACCTCGACGATCTGCGCATGCTCCTTTTTCGCGACCTGGCCCGACACGAAGATGCCGAGGTGGCCGACGTCTTCGTGCAGCAGGCCGACGATCGTCTGGCCGTTGGCCTTGATCTCCTCGCTCGAGCTGTACACGTCGGCGATCCAGTTGAACGCCTGCTGGGGCGGCGTGATGTTGTCGCCCATCGACGCGAAGATGATGATCGGCTGCTTGATCGATTTAAGATCGAAATAGCGTCCCGGCCCCAGTCGCGCCTCGCCTTGCGCGAGCTTGTTGCCGACGAAGAGGTTGTTGACGATCCAGCGGATCTCCTCCTCGTTGAAAAGATAGAAGCCGCCCCACCAGCGCTCGAACTCGAGGAAGCGCGCGGGCTCGGTGTCGATGTTGGCGTAGAGGTGGTACCACTTTTCCCACAGCGTGTTCGCCGGATTGAGATTCTCGAAGTTGAGGACGAGATTGGCGCCGTCGAACTTGCCGGCGCCCAGGTCGGCGGCGAACAGCGAGGGCCAGGTGCCGCCCAGCAAGCCGCCCGCATACCGCATCGGGGATTCGCCGTCGTTGCCCGACCAGTAGGACATCGGCGCGCCGTTGATCACGAGCGGCCCCGCGATGTCCGGCCGCGCCGCGGCGAGCATCATCACGGCCCAGCCGCCCTGGCAGTTGCCGACGATCGCGGGCTTCTGGCTTTGCGGATGCCGCTCGGCGACGATGCGGATGAACTCCGCCTCGGCATCGGTGATGTCCGCGAGCGTCTGGCCGGGCATGGGATCGGGATAGAAGATCACGAAGTACACCGGGTGACCGGCACGCAGCGCCACGCCGACCTCGGAGTCCTCCTTGAAGCCGCCGATGCCGGGGCCGTGTCCGGCGCGCGGGTCGACGATCACGAACGGGCGCTTGCTGTCGTCGACGTCCACGCCTTTCGGCGGAATGATGCGGACCAGCGCGTAGTTGGCGGGACGCTCGTAGCTGCGCGCGTCCTCGATCACCTCGTACTTGTAGCTCAGCACCGGCGGCTTGCCGGCGGCCTCGTGGTCGATCCACTGGTTGCCGCGCTGGCGCAGGGTGTCCCAATACAGGACCGAGCGCTGCGCCGCGTCGAGCGTGTATTCCGCCCACTGGCGCGCGAATTCGAACGGCGTCTTGGGGGAATGGTCCTCGAGATAAGCCGCATGCGCCGCTCGCACGCGATCGCGGTATCGCTCGCTGGCGGCGCGCAGGCGCCGCTGCACGAGGTCCGCCACCGTGCGCGAGATTCGAATCGAGCGATCGATGGTGCGGTTCAGGTCGGCCATGGGGGGATTCCAGACTATTGTGCAGTGCAATAGTCTAGCACCGGCCCCCTCTTGCAGCGCAACGCAACAAAAGACCGCTTACAGACCCAGCCAGGCGATGGTGGAGCTTTCGACGTCGGCGTTGGGCGCGACGAAGCCTTTGTACCCGACCGTGTCGAGCGCGTCGCGGCCGGGCTTGCTGTCGCGCAGGTTGAGGAGCGCGTCGCGCAGCTTCTGCTGGTCCTCGGGCGATACGCGCGTCGACACGATGAACTGCTTGATCGGGACCGCGCGGGACCGGTAGAGGACCTTGCCGCCCTTGTCGGTCCAGGACTTCACCACCGCGCTTGCCGCGGTCGCGCCGACGTGCGCGAAGCCGTTCTCGATGTAGAACGGCACGGCGTCCTGGTAGCGCGTCGTGATCACGCGCACGGTGGTCGGCGTCGGGTCGCGCCCTGAGGACGACGTGAGCTTCTGGCCGCGGAAGATCGCGCGCACCATGACCGCGGTGATCGAGTCGGGGTCGGGTGTCACGAGCGTATGGCCGTTCAGATCGGCGAGCGTGTTGACCGTGGTGTCCTTGGGAATCATCAGCGACACCGTGTATTCGGTGAACCCGGAGGTCCAGGCGATCGCGCGATATTTCCCGCTCTTGATCTCGGCCATCGAGACATGGGCCGGATGGACGAACGCGATGTCGTATTCCTGCTTTGCGAGCCCCGCGCGCAGGTCGTTGTACGCCGGGACCAGCACGACTCGAACGCGGCGTCCTACCGCCTTGCCCATGATGTCGGCGAGCGGGGTGAACTTGTCGCGGATCTCCTTGGGCGTGGCCTGGTAGGTCACCCCTTCGGTCACCGCGAATACGAGCTCGTTCCCCTGAGCGCCGGCCTGCGTTGCCAGCGCTGCCAGCAACCAAAACAAAAACCACCGAACCAACGTAAGTTCCCCCTTCGTTGTGAGTCGGACGCGCGGTGTGGTACGGTCTGCCGGCGCCAACTCGCCCGCCGTCCCCCGCCCTTCGCAGGCTCGCCATGGCCAAACTCGTCCTGCTGATCGCTATTATCGTCGTTGTAGTGCTCATTGTTCGAGGTTTTGTGCGCAAAGCGGCCTCGGCGCGACAGGCGGAGGCCGGCAAACCGGCCGAAGAGCAAGCCCAGGAGGCGAAGCTCGTGCGCTGCGTGGAGTGCGGCGCGTTCGTCCCGAAAGGCGAGGCGCTGCCCGTGCCGAACGGGTTCCGCTGCGGCAACGGGTGCGCCGGCCGCTAGGCGACGCAGAGGGTCTCGATGAGGTTGGCGCGGGCGATCTTCTGCCAGTCGCCGCCCACCAGGCGGAACATCGAAAAGCCGTTGCTGTAAACCACAGTGTCGTCAGCGCCGACGTCGAAACCGCCGGTATCGTACTGGACCTCGCTGATCGCCACGAGGCGGCCGTGCAGCCACGGGGATCCCAGGTCCGGCTTAGGGTCGTGGGGCTGCGGACCGCCGCTCGGCTTCGATTGCCGGGGAAACCGAGCCTACGCTCTAGGCTTGAGCTTCCGGATGGCGGCGATTTGCGCGGCCATGGTGGCGAGCTCGGCCTGGGCGGCGGCCACGCTGCCCGCCGACTGCTTGTTCACCAGCGCCTCCTTCGCCTTCTCCATGGCTTCCAGGGCCTTCGCCTCGTCCAGGTCCGCCGCGCGGATCGCGGTGTCGGCAAGCACCGTCACCTTGGTCGGCTGCACTTCCAGGAAGCCGCCCTGCACGAACACGAACTCTTCCTGGTCCACGCCGGGAAGCTTGATGCGCACGGCGCCCGGCCTGATCTGCGTGAACAGAGGCGTGTGCCGCGGATACACGCCGAGCTCGCCCTCGATGCCCGGCAGCACGACGAACTCCGCCTCGCCCGAGTAGATCTGCTCTTCGGCGCTGACGACGTCGACGTGGATGGTGGGAACGGCCATGGTCACTCCTACTGCAGCGTCTTAGCCTTCTCGAAGGCTTCCTCGATTGTGCCGACCATGTAGAACGCCTGCTCGGGCAGGTGGTCGCACTCGCCGTTCACGATCATGTTGAAGCCCTTGATGGTGTCCTTGAGCGAGACGTACTTGCCGGGCGAGCCGGTGAACACTTCGGCCACGGTGAACGGCTGAGACAGGTAGCGCTGGATCTTGCGCGCGCGCGCCACGGCCAGCTTGTCTTCCGGCGAGAGCTCGTCCATGCCGAGGATCGCGATGATGTCGCGCAGCTCCTTGTACCGCTGCAAGGTCTGCTGCACCTTGCGCGTGCAGTTGTAGTGCTCCTCGCCGATCACGTGCGGGTCGATCTGGCGCGAAGTCGAGTCGAGCGGGTCGACCGACGGATAGATGCCGAGCGAGGCGATGTCGCGCGACAGCACGACCGTGGCGTCGAGGTGGCCGAAGGTGGTCGCGGGCGACGGGTCGGTGAGGTCGTCCGCAGGCACGTACACGGCCTGGATCGACGTGATCGAGCCGGTCTTGGTCGACGTGATGCGCTCCTGCAGCCGGCCCATCTCCTCCGCGAGCGTGGGCTGGTAGCCCACCGCCGACGGCATCCGGCCGAGCAGCGCCGACACTTCGGTTCCGGCAAGCGTGAAGCGGTAGATGTTGTCGACGAAGAACAGCACGTCACGGCCTTCGTCGCGGAACGATTCGGCGATGGTGAGCCCGGTCAGCGCGACGCGCAGCCGGTTGCCCGGCGGCTCGTTCATCTGGCCGTACACCATCGACACCTTGGACTTCGACAGGTCGTCGCTCACGACGACGTTCGACTCCATCATCTCGTGATAGAAGTCGTTGCCTTCGCGCGTGCGCTCGCCCACGCCCGCGAACACGGACAAGCCCGAGTGCGCGGTCGCGATGTTGTTGATGAGCTCCATCATCGTCACCGTCTTGCCCACGCCGGCGCCGCCGAAGAGGCCGATCTTGCCGCCCTTGGCGAACGGGCAGATGAGGTCGATGACCTTGATGCCGGTCTCGAGGAGCTCGGTCGACGGCGCGAGTTCCTCGTACGCCGGCGCTTCGCGGTGGATCGACATCGACTTCGCCGCGTTGACGGGACCGCGCTCGTCGATGGGCCTGCCGAGCACGTCCATGATGCGGCCGAGCGTCTCGACGCCGACCGGCACCGTGATGGGCGCGTTGGTGTTGACGACCTGCATGCCGCGGCGCAGGCCGTCGGAGCTGCCGAGCGCGATGGTGCGCACCACGCCGTCGCCGAGCTGCTGCTGCACCTCGAGCGTAAGGCCGATCTCGTCGAGCTTAAGCGCGTCGTAGATCTCGGGGATCTGGTCGCGCGGGAACTCCACGTCGACGACCGCACCGATGCACTGGACAATGGTTCCTTCATTCATGTGGCCATCCTCGAATTCATTACAAGTTCAAAATCTTTCAGCACGAAGCACACGAAGAAAAGACGAAGCACCCGAAGAGAGCAAAAATACTGATTGCTTTCGCGGGTTTGCCTTTGCTTTCTTCGTGATCTTCGTTGTTCCTTCGTGTGCTTCGTGATGAAAGATTCAAGGTCTTGACTTAAACCGCCGCCGCGCCACCGACGATCTCGCTCAGTTCCTTCGTGATCGCCGCCTGCCGCGTCTTGTTGTAGATGAGCTGCAGCTCTTGGATGATCTTGCCCGCGTTGTCGGAGGCGGCCTTCATCGCGACCATGCGCGCCGACTGCTCGGAGGCCATGTTCTCGTTGACCATCTGGAACACGGTGGCCTCGAGGTAGCGGCGCATCATGCCGTCGAGGAGCTCGCGCGCGTCGGGCTCGTAGATGTAGTCCCACGTGCCTTCGCCGATCTCCGCGGTGCGCACCTCGCCCGCCGGGGTCCTGAACTGGTGCGGGATCGGAATGATGCGTCCGTGGCGCGGCTCTTGGCGCATCGTGTTGATGAACGTGGTGAAGAAGATGTGCACCTCGTCCACCTTGCCCGCCATGTACTCGTCGATCAGGGTCTTGACCGGGCCGACCATCTTGTCGAGGTGCGGCCGGTCGCCGAGCTGAACCACGCTCGCCACCACGTTGCCGCCCATGCGCTGCAGGAAGCCGAGCCCCTTGCCGCCGATGGCGACGTAGTCGACGTCGATGCCCTTCGCCTTCCATTCCTTGTGCGCGTTGAGCACCAGCCGCAGCACGTTGGTGTTGAGCCCGCCGCACAATCCCTTGTCGGTCGAGACCACGATCGCGCCTACACGCTTCACGCTTTCGCGCGGCACGAGGAACGGATGCCGGTACTCGGTGTTCGCCTTGGCGATGTGCAGCACGATGTTGAAGAGCTTCTCGATGTACGGGCGCGTGGCGCGCATGCGGTCCTGGGCCTTCTTCATCTTCGAGGCCGCGACCATCTCCATCGCCTTGGTGATCTTGCGCGTGCTCTGCACGCTCTTGATCTTGTTACGAATCTCTTTTGATCCTGCCATATCGTCTTCGCCCGGTATTACCCGGCGCTCAATGCGCCGCCACCGAAATCGCCGCCACCTCTGATCCCTGACCTCTGATTCCTGATCCCTGACTAGTACGTTCCGGTCTTCTTGAAATCTTCGATCGCGGCGCCCAACGCCTTCTCGTCGTCGGCCGTGAGGTCGAGCGTGGTCGCGATCTTGTCGATGACCTTCGGGTATTTGGTCTTCATGAACTGGCGCAGCGCCGCCTCGAAGGCGAGCGCCTTGTCCACCGGCACGTCGTCGTAGTATCCCTTGTTCACGCCGAACAGCGTCAGCGCCTCGTCCGGAACCGACAGCGGCGCGTATTGCGGCTGCTTCATGAGCTCGGTGACGAGCCGGCCGCGGTCGAGCTGCTTGCGGGTGGCTTCGTCGAGGTCGCTCGCGAACTGCGCGAACGCCGCGAGCTCGCGGTACTGCGCAAGCGACAGGCGCACGCCGCCGCCCAGCTTCTTGATGACCTTCGTCTGCGCGTCTCCGCCCACCCGCGACACCGAGATGCCTGCGTTGATCGCCGGACGGATGCCGGCGTTGAAGAGGTCGGTCTCGAGGAAGATCTGGCCGTCGGTGATCGAGATCACGTTGGTCGGCACGAACGCGGTCACGTCGCCGGCCTGGGTCTCGATGATCGGCAGCGCGGTGAGCGAGCCGGTCTTGCCCTTGACCTCGCCCTTGGTGAACCGCTCCACGTAATCGGCGTTCACGCGCGCGCCGCGCTCGAGGAGACGCGAGTGCAGGTAGAACACGTCGCCCGGGTACGCCTCGCGCCCCGGCGGCCGGCGCAGCAGCAGCGACACCTGCCGGTACGCCCAGGCCTGCTTGGTCAGGTCGTCGTAGATGATGAGCGCGTCCTGGCCGCGGTCGCGGAAGTACTCGCCCATCGTGCAGCCGGAATACGGCGCGATGTATTGCAGCGCTGCGGACTCCGACGCCGTCGCGGCGACCACGATCGTGTAGTCCATCGCGCCGTACTCGGTGAGCTTGGTCACGACGTTCTTGATCGAGGATGCCTTCTGCCCGATCGCGACGTACACGCAGATCAGGTCCTTGCCCTTCTGGTTGATGATGGCGTCGATCGCCACCGCGGTCTTTCCGGTCTGGCGGTCGCCGATGATGAGCTCGCGCTGGCCGCGACCGATCGGCACCATGGCGTCGATCGCCTTGATGCCCGTCTGCACCGGCTGCGACACTTTCTGGCGGTCGATGACGCCCGGCGCGACCTTCTCGATGACGTCGCGCATCTTGGCGTTGACCGGGCCCTTGCCGTCGATGGGCCGGCCGAGCGAGTCGACCACGCGGCCGATGAGCTCGGGGCCCACCGGTACGTCGAGAATGCGTCCCGTGCACTTGACCGTCTCGCCTTCGGTGATGTGCTCGTAGGCGCCGAGGATCACGGCGCCGACCGAGTCGCGCTCGAGGTTCAACGCGAGGCCGAACGTACCGCCCGGAAACTCGAGCATCTCGCCCTGCATCGCCGACGACAGGCCGTGGATGCGGCAGATGCCGTCCGAGATCGACACGACGGTGCCCTGCGTCTTGACCTCGGCGGTCGTGTCGAGATGCTGGATCTTCGACTTGATGAGTTCGCTGATTTCCGACGGGTTGAGTTGCATGGTCAGACCTTCCGAGTTGTTACGTCCGCAGCTGCATGGCCATCGCCCGCAGCTGCTCCTGTACGGTGCCGTCGATCACGTTGTCGCCGACGGTGATGCGTGCGCCGCCGATCAATTCCGGCTTGACCACCACTTCCGGCTCGATCTTGCGCTTGAAGCGCCGCGCGAGCGCCGAGGTGAGCTCCGCGAGGTCGTTGCCCTCGAGCGGAAACGCGGTCTCGATGAGCGCCTTGGCGACACCGTCCGCGTCGTCCTTGAGCGTGTCGAACAGCGACGCGATCGTGGGCATCAGCGCGATGCGGTCGGCCTCGACCAGCACCCGGACGAAGTTGCGGCCCTCCTTGTCGAGGCCCTCGCCGCAGATCGAGAGCAGCAGCGATTCCTTGGCACCCGCATCGAGCTTCGGGTTGTCCAGCGCGTCGGCGACCTTGGGATCCCCGACGACGCTGCTCGCCAGCCTCAACATCGACGACCACTGCGGCAGCGCGTTGCGCTCCTTCGCGAGCGCGAATGCCGCTTCGGCGTAGGGTCGGGCAATGGTGGTGAGCTCGGCCACTTTTACAGTTCGCTCTTGAGCTTTGCCAGGAGCTGCGCGTGCACGGTGCGGTCGACGTCGCGCTTCAGTATCTGCGACGCGCCGGCCACGGCGAGGTCCGCCACCGAGTCTCGCAACTGCTCCTTCGCGCGGGCGACTTCCTGCTCGATCTCGGCCTTGGCGGCCGCGACGATGCGGTCCGCTTCCGCCTTGGCGTCGAGCTTCGCCTGCTCGATCGTCTCGGCCTTGAACTTCTCGCCGATCGCGACGATCTCCGCCGAGCGCGACTTGGCAGCCGCGAGCATTTCCGCGTCGCGCTTCTCGGCGTTGGAGAGCGCCTTGCGCCCTTCCTCGCCGGCCGCGAGGCCGTCGGCGATCTGCTTCTGGCGCGTTTCGATGGCGCGCATGAGCGGCGGCCAGATGAAGCGGGCGCAGAACCAGATGAAGGCCCCGAACGCCACCGCCTGCATGATCAGGGTCAGGTTGAAATTCATGACTGCCCTTCGTCTGTCTTGGAGGTTGTGCTTAGCCCTTGGGCACGACGGACAGCAGCGGGTTGGCGAACGCGAAGAACATCGCGAGGCCGACGCCGATGATGTACGACGCGTCGATCAGGCCGAGGAGCAGGAACACCTTCGCCTGCAGCTGCGGCATGAGCTCGGGCTGACGGGCGGCGCCTTCGAGGAAGCGCGAGCACATGATGCCCACGCCCACGCACGCGCCCAGCGCGCCGAGGCCGATCATGAGGCCGATGCCGATGGCGGTGTAGGCCTGGATCGTTGCCGACAGTGTTGCTGCTTCCATTTTTCGTTTCCTTTCGGTTGCGAGTGATTGCGTTGAGGACTAGTGATGTTCCTCGCCCATCGCGATGTACACGATGGTGAGCATCATGAAGATGTAGGCCTGGAGCAGGACGATCAGAATGTGGAAGATCGCCCAGCCGAGATTGAGCACGCCGCTGAACACGGTGCCGACGAGCCCGCTCGCGGCCCACATGCCGAGCAGCAGGAAGATGATCTCGCCGGCGTAGATGTTGCCGTACAGCCGCAGGCTGTGCGACAGGGGCTTGCTCACGAACTCGACCAGCTGGAACAGGAAGTTGAACGGCCACAGGAGCGGATGCGCGCCGAAGGGCGCGACGAACAGCTCCTTGGTCCAGCCCCCGAGACCCTTGGCCTTGATGCCGTACACCACCATCAGGAAGAACACCGTCAGCGCGAGCGCGAATGTGGTGTTGATGTCGGCGGTGGGGACGACGCGCCAGTTGTGCAGGCCGAGGTAGCCGAGCCCCGTGGCCAGGATGTCGACGGGCAGGAAGTCCATCGAGTTCATCAGCACCACCCACACGAACACCGTCAGCGCGATCGGCGCGACCCACAGGCTCTCGCCGTGATAGATCCCCTTGACCTGGTCGTTGACGAAATTCACGCACAGCTCGACGAACGCCTGCCGCTTGGAGGGCACGCCCGCAGTCGCCCTGCGGGTCACGAGCCACATGAAGCCGAGCCCGAGCACGCCGAGGATGAGCGACGTCACCACCGTGTCGAAGTTCACGCTCCAGAAGCTCGTGCTCCCCACCTGCTTGACCATGAAGGTCAGGTGATGGTTGATGTACTCCGTAGGGGTTTCGTAGGCGGCCGCCATGGGAATCAGTGTGGAATAGGAGTCAGTTGCGGTCGAGCAGGGCCAAGCGGAACAGCAGCACGGTGACGACGAACGTCGCGAAAAACGCGATCGGCACGAGGTCCTTGTACATCGTCAGCAAAACCCAGAGCTGCCCGACGATGACGAGAATCTTGCTTGCTTCCGCCCGAAACAATGCGGCTACGGTGCCGCCGGGGGACGTCGGACGGGAGAGCGCGTAGACGACCGCGAACACGACCACGGCCGCGATGTTGACCAGCCCTCCCAGCACGGCAGACAGCGCCGCATGACCCCCGTCCCAGCCGAATGCGACGGCCGCCGCCGCGACGGTGACGATCGCCTGCCAACGAAGGACGCGGCGAATCGCTGGGGTCGACAGTGGTGGCTGCGCGCTCATGGGACCGGCGCGCGATCTCGGTAGTGCTTTCATGGCGCGCGCTCGAGCAACGAAGCAAACCGTACAATTTTACATGAAAACGTCGCTCGGCCGGCAAGCGCTTCGCGCGCCGGGCCGCGCCGTCTTTTATCCTCCTGATAAGGCGCCCACGATCATGATTTCGTCACCGGGATGTAACAACGCAGACGGATCGCGCTGGACCTTTGCCGCGACGAACACCTGGACGTGCGGCCGTACGTGCCCTGCCTCGTCGACCATGCGAAAGCGGATGCCGGGATAGGCGGCCTCCAACCCGGCGAAGACGTCCGCGAGGCGCGGCGGATCCGCCTTCACCGTGACCGTCACGCGTGCAGCTCCTCCCGTGTACGAGCGCAGCTGCGACGGGATGGCGATGCGAAAGACCTGACCCAAGCTTCGTATCTCTACGCGGCCTCGACCGCGTAGATCTCCGGCAGGTGCTCGGCGAGGCGCTTCCAGTTGCGCCCCTCGTCGCGGCTGCCCCACACCTCGCCCGACGTGGTGCCGAAGTACACGCCCGCGATGCTGAACGCGTCCACCGTCATGCCCTGGCGTTTCACGGTCCACCACGCCTGCGACTTCGGCATGCCGTCGGCCTGCCGCTTCCACGTCTTGCCGCCGTCACGGGTTCGATACGCCGCCGGCTTGCCGCCGGGGGACACGCGCGGCCACACGTCGGTGCCGTCCATGGGGAACACCCACGCGCTTTCCGGATCGTGCGGATGCGCGACCATCGGCAAGCCGATGTCGCCCACCGACTTCGGCATGTTGTCGCCGATGCGCTGCCAGCGCGTGCCCGGCCGGTCGAGGCGATAGATACCGCAGTGGTTCTGCATGTAGAGCCGGTCCGGATTGCCGCTGGCGAGGCGCACGCAGTGCGGATCGTGGCCGTATTCGGGATCGGGCATCGGCAGGAAATCGGCCGCCACGCCCTGGTTGAGCGGATGCCAGTCGGCGCCCGCGTCGGTCGACTCGAAGACACCCCCGCTCGACATCGCGATGTACATGTGCGCCGGGTCGCGCGGATCGATCAGGATCGAATGCATCTTCGGGCCGTCGGGCGTGCCGTCCTGGTCGCCGCCGCACCAGGCCTTGCGGCTGGGATGCGCGTTGAAGCCGCTCACCCCTTCCCAGGTCGCGCCGCCGTCGGCGGTGCGGAACAGCCCCTGCGGCGAAGTCCCGCCGTACCACACGCCCGGCTGCGACGCGTGCCCCGGCGTGAGCCAGAACGTATGGTCGACGACCCGCCCGCTGTCCGGCGCGAACGCGGGCGGCGTGGATGCCTCCTTCCACGTGCGCCCGTTGTCCTGCGACCGGAACACCGTCGGGCCGAGATGGCCCGTGCGCGCCGCGGCGAGTAGCGTCTTGCTGTCGCGGGGATCGGCTCTGACATGGTGCACGACGTGGCCGAGGAACGCGGGCGGCGACAGCTTCCACGACCGGCGGGTCGCGTCGCTCGTGAGCGTCCACAGTCCCTTGCGGGTCGCGATGAGCAGGCGCACGCGACGGGGCGCGGCGGGGGCGCGCGTAGGCATCGGCGGGATCTCCCTCGAAGCGACTTCGTGAAAACGGCGAAGGGCGCACGTTACGCCCGCAACGACTCACAAGGCAAGCGCCGCAAACGATTTTGTCGTGCTAGCCTTATCGATCCTGCCGATTTCGGTTCGCAAAGGAGCATCCCATGACGATCAAGGTTGGCGACAAGCTGCCCGAGGGCACGCTGTCCGAGTTCATCGAAGTCGAAGGCAACGGCTGCAGCGTCGGCCCCAATCAATTCAAGGTCGAGGACCTCGCGAAGGGCAAGAAGATCGTGATCTTCGGGCTTCCCGGCGCGTTCACGCCGACGTGCTCGGCCAAGCACGTCCCGTCCTATCTTTCGAGCTACGACAAGCTCAAGGCCAAGGGTGTCGACGAGATCTATTGCATGTCGGTGAACGACCCGTTCGTGATGGGTGCGTGGGGACGCGACCAGCACGCGGGCGGAAAGGTCCACATGATGGCCGACGGCAGCGCCGACTACACCAGGAAGCTCGGGCTCGAGCTCGACCTCACCGCGCGCGGCATGGGCGTGCGCTGCCAGCGCTTCTCGATGCTCGTCGACAACGGGGTCGTCAAGGCGCTCAACGTCGAGGCCCCCGGCAAGTACGAGGTGTCGGGCGGCGACACGATGCTGACGCAGCTCGGCTGAAGCAGACGCGCGGCTTTCGCGGCGGCAGGACCCGTGACGGGCCCGGCCGTCGTCATTTGACCGTCACGGTTCCGACCATGCCGCTTTCCAGCACAGTGGGATCCGAAGCTTGGAATTCACGTGACTTGAAGTCGCGGC
>JADMIO010970494.1_pt1 | contig 101366 bp, 92 predicted proteins | sample 8958161 | NCBI WGS metagenome assembly JADMIO01 (sample SAMN16585339, study PRJNA669376) | soil metagenome | isolation source: Crop rotation soil | place: USA: Cullars Rotation, Alabama | collected 2011 | reverse complement strand
CGCGACAACTTGTCCACGTGGAATTCTAAGCTTAGGATCCCAATGTGCTGGAAAGGAAGTGCAAGGGCAGATTCGAGAGATTGTTGTTGGCGAAGGCCCGCCGCAAGGTCGTGCGATAGAGGGTGTCAGATCCGGCTGGCATGGCAGATGAGGGCGTAGTGCATGGCGGAAGTGCACAGGCGGATCATCCCTGACCGCCTGTGCACTATGGCCTGTGTCACGTGCTCTCTGGTCCTATCCGGCCTTCTCGACCGGTACGTCGACCATGCTGCCCCACTCGGTCCAGGAACCGTCGTAGTTGCGCACGTTCGGGTAGTCGAGGAGGTGCTTGAGGGCGAACCAGGTGTGCGAGGAGCGCTCGCCGATGCGGCAGTAAGCCACAACGTCCTTCTCGGGCGTCACGCCTTTGCCGCCGTACAGGGCGGCAAGGTCTTCCTTTGACTTGAAGGTGCCGTCTTCCTTGACCGCCTGCGCCCAGGGCACGTTCGCGGCGCCGGGGATGTGGCCCATGCGCTGCGCCGTCTCGGGCAGGCCGGGAGGGGCCATGATCTCGCCGTTGTACTCGGCGGGCGAGCGCACGTCGACCAGCGCTCGGCCGGCGTTGCCCAGACCCTCGAGGACGACGTCGCGCTTGGCACGCAGGGCCTGGTTGCCCTCGGCCACGCTGATCGTGCCGCCGCCTGCTGCCGGCGCCTCGGCCGTCGTGGGGCGGCTCTCGTCCAGCCACTTCTTGCGGCCGCCATCCATGAGCTTGAGGTTCGGCACGCCGTACATCTCCATGACCCAGAAGGCGTAGGCGGCGAACCAGTTGTTGTTGTCGCCGTAAAGGACGATCGTGTCGCCGGTCTTAACGCCGGCATCGCGAAGCAGCTTCTCGAGGTTTTCGCGCGAGATGATGTCGCGGCGGAGCTGGTCCTGGAGTTGGCTGGTCCAGTTGAGGCCGACGGCGCCGGCAGGGTGGCTTTCGCCGTAGGCGTTGGTGTCGACGTCAACCTCGAGGAGCTTGACGTTCGGGTCGTTCTGGTGGTCGGCGACCCATTGGGTCGAAACGAGCACGTCTTCGGCTGCCATGGTCGATCCTTTCTCTGCCGCGAAGGGCGTTTGATCAAGTCACGCGTGTAAGAAGGGTGGGGTTGAGCGAACTCTCCTCTGCTCGGCCGAATTATCTCATGCTCGACCTGCCGGTCAAGCTGCCGCCCCGGGGCTGACCGGCTGCTCTCGCGGGCTCCCGGCGGCGCTTACGTACTTCGACACCCGCCTCAGCGCGGCTACGCTACGACGTCGCTCAACGGGCCGTGGGAGTAGGCGTCGGCGGCGGGCAAGCGTCGCTCAGCTGGCGTGGCTGCGGCGGTGCGTTGGGCGGCCGGCCGCGCGGCACATCGATCGTGACCTCGATGGCGGCCGGCAGGTGGTCGGACAGCGCCCGCGTGGCGGTGGTGGTGAGGACCTTGCTCGAGCGAAAAACCACGCCCGGGCCGGCCCAGATCTGATCGACGGTCCAGGTGCTTTCGGCGCCGAGGAACTGCCAGCCGGCCGCGGCCATCGTGTTGCTTTCGCGCGAGGTCGGCCGCGAATTCAGGTCACCCAGTAGCACGGAAGCGCCGGCCGGTTGTGCATTCGCGAGGCGCAGCAATGCTTCGACCTGGCAGGCGCGCACGGCTGAGGACATCGAGTTGAGATGCGGCGCGTACACCGTTAGACGGGCGTCGTCGGCCAGCACAACGCGCGCTTTCAGCAGCATGCCGTTGTAGCCGCTGTAGAAGTCGCTGGGCAGCCGGGCCTCGAACTGCGCGTCCTCGATTGGGAAGCGCGAGAAAAGGACGACGTTGAGGTCGGTGCCGTCGGGCGCCAGGAAGTAGTGCATACCGAGCCTGTTCGCGACCTGTTCGGCCACCGTCGGCGTTCCGTGGTCCCAGCCCGCGGCCTCTTCGATCGCCAGCAGGTCCGGGTTGACCTCACGCACGATGCGCAGGATGTCCTCGAGGCGGTTGACCTGGTAGCTCGGGGCGACGTTGAAGTCGAAGCCGCGCTCGACACCGCCGCCCCAGAGCACGTTGTAGGTCATCAGGCGCAGCGTGATTCTCAGCGGGCTGCCGTCGCTGGCTGTCGTGCTGGAGCCGGGTACGGGTGTGAGGAGCGTCGACGTGAGAGTCGAAGATGCGACGGGCGTGGGCGGAGCGTCGGCCGTGCGCGCGGAGCCGGTCGAGGCAGTGCAGCCCGCGAGCAACAAGCACAGACCCATGACGGCCGCAAGCGCGGTCGTGGGTCCGTGCGAGCGTGCGCCGGCTGTGATACCGGCGCACGCAACTCGGGGGCTCATGTCTTACTTACGAACCACCGTCTTGATGCGGTTCTCCTCGTCGCAGACGATGACCTGGGGGTGCACCTCCTCGTCCGCCTCGATCTCGGCGAAGGCGAAGATCGTCACCGTGTCGCCGACGCAGCTGTAGCGCGCTCCGGCGCCGTTCACCGAAATCGACTGCGAGCCGGCGGGGGCCGTAATCGCGTAGGTCTCGTAGCGGTTGCCGTTGGTGAAGTTGGCGACCAGCACCTTTTCGTACTCCCGAATGCCGCAGGCGGCCATGAGATCGGCGTCGATCTCGATGCTGCCTTCGTAGTGCAGCTTTGCTTCGGTGACGCGCGCCGTGTGGATCTTCGATTTAAGGACGTGTATACGCATGCTGACCTCTGTCGTGGTTTGGTTCCGATTCGATCCAGTATGCGATTCGCTTCGACCGGGGCAAAGGCAACCGTTTGCGCTTCCCGGTTCAGGTGCTTACGGGCGCAGATTTCGGGCGCGATTGGTAAGGCAGCGCACGGAGCGAGATAATCAACGTACGCACATCCGGCGCCGCGTCTGACAGATCGGAGATCTGATGCCTGTAATCAACACTGCTTACGAGAAGTACACGCTGAGCAACGGCCTCGACGTGATCCTGCACGAGGACCACTCGATACCCGTTGTGGCCGTGAACATCTGGTACCACGTCGGCTCGCAGAACGAGGAGCCCGATCGCACCGGCTTCGCGCACCTGTTCGAGCACATCATGTTCAAGGGCTCGAAACACCACAACCGCGAGTACTTCATGCCCCTGCAGGAGGTCGGCGCCAGCATAAACGGCTCGACCAGCGTCGACCGAACGAACTACTACGAGAACGTGCCTTCGGAGTACCTCGGACTGGCGCTGTGGCTCGAGGCCGACCGCATGGGCTTCCTGCTGGATGCGCTCGACCAGGCGAGCTTCGACGTCGAGCGCGAAGTGGTTAAGAACGAGCGCCGGCAGAGCTACGAGAACCGGCCCTACGGTCTGGCGGGTCAGGAGATCCGCAAGGCGCTCTTCCCGCCCAACCATCCCTACAACTGGCAGACGATCGGCTCGCAGGAGCACCTCGACGCTGCGTCGCTCGAGGACGTGAAGGACTTCTTTCGCCGCTTCTACGCCCCCAACAACGCCAGCCTGAGCATCGCGGGCGACTTCGACAACGCCGAGGCCAAGCAGCTGGTCGAGAAGTACTTCGGCGACCTCGTGCCCGTACCGCCCGTAGCGCGCGTCGAACGCTGGCAGCCCCAGATCGAGAACGAGGTGCGCCTCAACCTCGAGGACCGCGTGCAGCTACGTCGCCTTTACTTCGCCTGGGTGGGGCCGCCGCGCTTCGACGCCGACGAGCCGGCGCTCGACGTGCTGTTCTCGGTGCTCAGCGACGGTCGCAGCTCGCGCTTCTATCGCTCGCTGGTCTACGAGAAGCAGATCGCGCGGGACGTCAACGCCTACTACAACTCGATGGAGATCGCGGGCGAGATTCGCATCGACGCCACCGTTCTGCAGGACGCGAAGATCGAAGACGTAGAGGCTGCGATCTTTGCTGAGATCGAGCGCATCAAGGCCGAGCCTCCGGGCGCCGACGAGGTCGAGCGGGCGATCAACAAGCTCGAAGCGCATTTCGTGCACCAGCTCGAAAGCATCGGCGGTTTCGGCGGCCGCGCCGACCTGCTGAATCTCTACAACGTCTTCGGCGGCGACCCGGGCCGTCTCAACACCGATCTCGACCGCTACCTCACCGTTACACCCGCCGACGTGCAGCGTGTGGCTCAGAAGTACCTCGGCTCGGGCCGCGTCCGCCTGGTCGTGTCGCCGAAGAAAGAAGTTGCTCCGTCGACGACGGGCGTCGACCGCACACAGCAGCCCGGTCCCGGCACCCGGCGGCAGTTCCGGCCGCCAGTGCCGCAGCGCCTGAAGATGGCGGGCGACCTCGATTTGCTGGTGGTCGAGAACCATGAGGTGCCGACGATCGCCGCGGCCGTGTACTTCCCCGGCGGCTCGATCACGGACCCGACGGCGCTTCCCGGGCTCTCGTCGTTCATGGCGCGCCTCGTCAGCGAAGGCACGAAGAACCGCACGAGCCTGCAGATCGCTGAGGAGAGCGACTTCATCGCCGCCCGTCCCAGCGTCGGCACGGAACGCGAGAGCTTCATCACGTCGACCGAGGCGCTGATCAGGCACTGGCCGCGAGCCCTCGACCTCATGGCCGACATGCTCGCCAACCCGATTTTCCCCGAGAACGAGGTCGAGCGCGTGCGCCGCGAGCGCATCACCGACCTGCGGCGCCAGCGCGACGACGCCAACGGCATCGCCGAGCGCGTGATCACGGGGCTGCTTTACGGTCGCGAGACACCGTACGGGCACCCGGGCAGCGGCCGCGAGGAATCGATCGCTGAGACGACGCGCGAGAACGCGGTCGAGCATCACCAGCGCGTGTTCCTGCAGGGCCGCCCGACTTTCCTTATCGTCGGCGACGTTGCTGCCGCGGAAGTCGCGACGCAGCTGGAGGGCGCGTTCAAGGACTGGACCTCGTCGCCCAGGCTGCCCTTCGCCGGCGAAACCGATGCCCAACGCGCACCGACGACGATCTACCTGGTCGACAAGCCTGGTGCCGCGCAGTCGGTGATCGGGGCCGGCCAGCTGGCAGTGTCGCGCCTGAGTCCGGACTATCTGCCGCTGGTCGTCATGAACATGGCCTTCGGTGGTCAGTTCACGGCGCGCCTGAACATGAACCTGCGCGAGGACAAGGGCTACACGTACGGCTACCGGTCGCGCTTCGACTGGCGGCGCACGGCGTCGAGCTTTGTCGCCGGCGGCTCGGTACAGACGGCCGTGACCAAGGAAGCCCTGATCGAGACGCTGAAAGAGTTTCGAGAGCTGGTCGGCACGCGTCCGATCACCGAGGACGAGTTCGAGAAGGCGAAGCTCGGGCTCATTCGCGGTTACCCTCCGACCTTCGAGACGCCCGGGCAGGTGCTGCGACGCCTTACGGATCTCGTGCACTACGGCCTGCCCGATGACTACTACGTCGATCACGTGGCGCGCCTCGAGGCCGTCACTCTGGCCGATGTGCAACGCGTGGCCTCGGAGCAGATCGACCCGAGCAGCCTCACGATCGTCGTCGTCGGCGACCGCGCTGTAATCGAGCCCGGCCTGCTCGAGCTCAACCTGCCCATCGTGCACCTCGACCACGAAGGACGACCGGTCGAGTAGCAGAGAGACGATCGCACAATCTGGGAGGCGACCGGCAATACGCCGGTCGCCTCTTGCTTTCGCCGCGGCGAGTTTGTGCTTCTGTGTCGTTAGACGCGCCGGAAACGCGTCGGGCGTACTTCTCGACCCGGCCACCTGACCCCTTTGCAGGATGTCATTCGAAACCTGCTAGAGCCTCCCCAAAGCTGCCAATTGCGATGGCTTTGAGACGCCCGTGCAACCCACACCAGTCGTGGACTGACACGTTATGAAAACCCGTACGCGCTTAGGCTCGGTTGTGGCCCGCCACCCCGTCCCCTCTTCTGATCCAAAGTCTGATCCCGTACGAGACGGGGAAAATCATGGGTTCCCGAGGTTAGGTTGAAACTAGCGAGAATGATCAAAGGCCGTTTCGGCGTGCCCGGCATCTCGGCGCTCGCGCTGTTCCTGGCGCTTTCCGCCGCGTTGACGCTCACGGCTGCTGGGTCTGGACCGGCACACGCGCAGACACCCGCGGATGCCACAGCTACCGCCCAAGCCGAAGATGACGACGCCACTAATACGCCGACCGCCACGGTTACCCGCACGGCAACGCCGACGACGACCGCCACCGTCTCGCCCACCGGCACTGTCACGACCACGGCGACCGTAGTAGCAACCACGGCAGCGTCGACCCCGACAACGAGCATCCCGACCGTAATCCCGACGGCGCCCCAGATTCCGACGGTGCGTGCGACTGTCGCGCCCATCACGGCGCCCAGCACCGGCTCCGCCGGCCTGCAGGACCCATCCGACGGCCTGCCGCTCTACGCGATCGCGCTGATCGTCATGGCCGCAGCCGGCCTCGTGGGTGCCGGAGTCTTCGTCAAGACCCGCTCGTAAGCAGCAGCCACCCGATCCCTCAGCCGGTGACCCAGGTGCCGGCTGAGGGATCCGCGTGCGGTGTCTCCCTGCAGAGCGCACGCGTGCTGGAAGAAGTAAGCCGCCAGGCGGCACAAACATCGACGTCGTTTGTGAGGCCAACGCACGAGGCCGCGGCACCTTGGGGTAACGAGAAACTCCTGCGTGCTCGGCCGCACCGAAGGTCATGGAGCCTCTGGCTCGCACCTACGTTGTACGTGGGTGCGCGACGACGACCTTCGCATAGGCACGCCATGGGTGGCTTCGGAGGTTGCGCACACTCGTAGGTGAGCACGCGCCGTTCTTCTTCGGCTCCTTATAAGCTTGTAGGGGAGTGCCTTCAGGTCTCCCCGTTCGTTCTTCCCTGCCGCCGAGGTCTTAGTCGCGCGACCGGCTGAGCGCTCCCGCTACGGCGTGTGAGGCGGGAGCGTTTCGTGCAGCCACGTGCGCAGGTCGCGGATCACGCCGTGGTTGATCTCGTGCGCCATGTCGTACTCGCGGTAGACCGGCGAGTAGCCGTGCTCTTCGAGGTACGCCTTCGCTGCGAGACCGCCGGCGTCGATCGGCACGACGTTATCGAAGCGTCCGTGCGCGATGAAGATGCGCTGGTCGCGCTTCTCCGGTAGCCCCGCGTCGTCGAGTGCTTCTCGGAAGGGGCCGCTGAGGTCGGCGAGGCCGGCAAACATCTCGGGACGCGGTACGCCGTAGAGCAGGCTGACTCGCCCGCCCTGGGAGAAGCCCCCGAGCACGATGCGTCCGGGCTCGGCGCCCGTCAGCTCCACCACGCCCTCGACGAACGAGTTGAGCATCTCTTCGAGCGTCGGCGCACCTACCGGTGGCTCCTCGACGCCGGGTCTGCCCGTGAACCAGCTATACCCGACCTGCCCCATGCCGAAGTCGGCGCGATACGGACCGTTGGGGAAGACGTACACGTAGCCTTCCTGGTCGATCGGGCCCGCGAGGTTCGCGAGGTCGCGCATGTTGGCGCCGAAACCATGCAGCATGATCACGAGCGGATAGCCGGTGACGTCTTCGACGCCCTTTGGCTTTACGAGAACGAACGGCAGTACCCCGCCTTCGTACCTGGTTGCGTCCATCCTGGGGTTACCTCGTTCCTGTCTCGATTGCGTGATCGCTACTGCCCGCCGCCCGTCTGTCGCACGATTTCCTGAATAAGCTGCTCGACCGTGGCGATCTCCGTACCGTAAGTGCCGAAGTCGCCGTTGCGCAGGGCGGTCTGGGCGCGCTGGTAAGCCTCGTCGGCCTGGCGCGCGAGCTCGCCGACGCTACCGGCAGCGAGGGTCGGGCGCGGGGTCGGCGTGGCGCCGGGTGTCGCAGTCGGTGCCGGCGTGCGCGTGGCCGTGGGTGTGCCGGCCGCTCCCGGCGTGGTCTCGACACCGGGCTGTGTCGGCGCGGCACCGCCAAAGATTACCTCGAGCGCTCGCTGCAACGTTGGCTCCATGGCGATGCGGTTGCCGTTGACCACGACGACGCGCTTGAGCTCGGGGAGTTGGCTCGTGGCCGCCTGCAGGTAGATCGGCTCCACAAAGAGGTTGCCCGCGCCGATGGGGATCATAAGCAGGTTGCCGCGAATCACGTTCGAGCCGGATTGGTTCCACAGGCTGAACTGAGCCGAGATCGTCGTGTCCTGGTCGATGCGCGACTCAACCTGTCGTGGACCAAAGACCAGCGCGTCCGTGGGGAAGCGGAAAGCCAGGAGCTTGCCGTAGTTGGCGGCATCCGACCGCGCAGCGACCCAGGCGATCGTGTTCTGACGTCGGGCCGGGGTCAGCGGCAGGATCAGCACGAACTCTTCGCGCGTCTCGCCCGGGAGCCGCATGATCACGTAGTAAGGCTGAACGGCCGACTCGGAGGCGCCGAAGATCTCGTTCGGGATGTTCCAGACGTCTTCCTTGTTGTAGAGAACGCCCGGGTCCTTGATGTGGTAGATGCGATAGGCGTTCGCCTGTGCGAGGAAGAGGTCTTCCGGATAGCGGATGTGCGCCTGCAGCGAGGCCGGCATGTCCGAAATGGGCCGGAAGAGCTTGGGGAAGATGCCCGCGTAGGCGCGAATGATCGGGTCGTTTTGCTCGACCTGGTAGAAGGTCGTGCTGCCGTCGTAGGCGTTGACCACGACCTTCACGCTGTTGCGGATGTAGTTGTAGCCGCCCGGCGCGGGCTGCGAGTACGGATAGTGCTCGGTGGTTGTGTAAGCGTCCTGCATCCAGTACATCTGCCCGTCCGCGATCACGACGTAAGGGTCGCGGTCGAGCGTGAGGAACGGCGCGAGCGTGTGAATGCGGTCCTGGATGTTGCGGCGGAAGAGAAGGCGGCTATCGGAGTTGAGGCTGTCGGAGATAGCGATGTTGAGGTCGGCGAATTGCCAGGCGAAGACGAGGCGCTTGAAGAAGGAGCCCAGCTTCACGCCGCCTTCGCCATCGAAGACGTTCTGCACGCTGCTGCCGTCGCCAACCGGGTAGTCAAATTCCTTGGCGTCTGACTTCACGACGACGTAGTGCTCTTCCTGCTCGCCGTAGTAGATCTCCGGGCGCGTAAGAGTCGGCTTGCCCGTGACCGGGATGTCCTTGAGGAAGAGGTTCGGCAGGCCCTCCTGCACGACCTCGTTTACCGGCGAAACGACGGCTCCGTAACCGTGCGTGAACTGCAGGCGGCGGTTCACCCAGCTCTGCGCGTCTACGGGCAGCCTGGCAGGGGAGAGCTCCCGGGCGCTGATCATGACCTGACGGCGCACGCCATCGATCTCGTAGCGGTCGATGTCGACGTCGAGGAACTCATAGAGCGGCCGGATGGTCTGGATCTGCGCGTAAGTCAGTAACAGCGGTCGCACGTCGAGCAACCGGATGTTGTTGATCGTCTCGCCGGCGGAAGCGATCTCGTCACTCGTCACCTGGTCGCGCGCCGGGAAGGGGCGCTCATCGAGCTCGTCGAGGTCAAAGGCGCGACGCGTCATCTCGATGTTGCGCTCGATGTACGGCCGCTCCTTCTCCAGCTCGTTCGGCTGCACGGAGAGTCGCTGCACGGACGTCGGGTAGATGAGACCGCCGGCGATGACGACGACGATCCAAACGCCCATGGCGCCGATCGGGACGAAGATGCCGCGCCGGAAGATGCCGACCAGCAGCGCGACCGCGGTCAGCGCCGCGAGCGCCATGCCGACGTAGAGGAAGGGCAGGCGCGCATGGATGTCCGTGTAGGTGGCGCCGAAAACGGTACCCGCGGTCGAGAAGTTGAGGTCGAAGCGGTCGAGCCAGTAGCGGAAGATAAAGAGCGATACGACGATGACCAGGAGCAACGATAGGTGCGCTTTCGTGCGTCTGATCGAGGCGTAGTCGACGCCCAGCGCCATGTATCGATAGAGGTAAAGGCCGGCGGCGACGATGGTCGTGAGTATCGAGGCGCCGAGCAGCCAGCCGTAGAAGAAGCGTAGGGCCGGCAGTGTGAAGACGTAGAAGCCGACGTCGCGATGGAACTGCGGATCCTTGACGCCGAAGTCCTCACCGTTGAGGAAGCGTAAGACCACGTCCCATCGTCCTGCCGCGATGGTGCCGAAGATGATGGCGAAGAAAATGGTCGCCGCGATGATCGCGACGAGGTAGAGGCGTCGCAGCTCGGCGGCTTCGATGGCGCTGAGTCCGGGCGCCGGCGTGCGCAGGACCGGTCGCGCCGCGAAGTACGTGCTGGCGCCGAAGAAGACGCCGAAGAGCAGCGCGCCGCCGAAGAACAGGATCAGGCGCGTCTCGAGCACCTTTGAGTACACGGACTCGTAGCCGACGCTCTGGAACCAGAGCCAGTCGACGTAGATGCCCTTGAAGGTGTCGAGGGCGACGAAGGTGATCAGCAGGATGACGCCGATGATGATCCAGCGGTTGAAGCCGCCGAAGGAGCGAAAGTCTACGCGCCGGCGACGAATGCGGAAGGGAGGCGGGGGCGGGCCGAAGTCGTCGCCCTCGGGGAAGCGACCGAACGACACCTTAGACCATCACGCGCGTGCCCATGACGGCTCCGTCGAGTACTCGTCGCAAGGCATGCGCCTCCCGGCCGTCGACGATGTGGCATTGCACGCCGGCCGCGACAGCCCTGGCGCCGGCACGCAGCTTCGGGATCATGCCGCCGGACGCGACTCCGCTATCGATCAGCGCGTTCACCTGCGCCAGGTCCAGCTGCTCGAGGTTCGCGCCGCTGCCGTCGCGCACGTAGGCCACGTCCGTGAGGAACATGACGTCCGAGGCGCCCACGGCTGCCGCGATTTCGCCGGCGACCGTGTCCGCGTTGACGTTCATCAGCTTCGACGGCTGCTCGTCCCAGAATCCGACCGGCGCGATCACCGGCAGGTAACCCGCGTCGAGCAGCGTATCCAGCGCGCGAGGGTCGACCTCCGTGGGCTCGCCGACGAAACCGAGACGCGTGTCCGCCTGTCGAGTTTTCAGTACAGCTCCGTCGACGCCGCAAAGCCCGAAGGGACGCGCGCCGAGGGCGAGTAGATCCGCGACGAGCTGCTTGTTCAGCAACCCGGCGAACACCGCCGCGACCACGTCGATGGCCTCGGCGTTGGTCACGCGCAGGCCGTCGACGAACTCGTTGGCGATGCCGTGGATCTTCAGCCACTCGGTGCCGGTGCTGCCGCCGCCGTGCACGAGGATGACGCGACGGCCGGACCTGTGCAGGTCGGCCACGTCTTCGAGGGCGGTGTCGTGGCTGCCGAGGGTGCTGCCGCCGATCTTGACGACGATGGGTTTGTCAGGCATGGGCACATTGTACGGGAGACACCGGCCCCGTAAGCCTTTCCCCAACCGCTTTCTGTTATCGCTTGTAAACGTGCAGACTCACAAGCAGCGTCGCGGGCCGCCAAAGCAGGCCGATTGTGGGGGTGAGTCGCAGATCGGGGGGGCGCATGAAAGACCAACGCATCGTGATCCCGGAGGCGGTAGCCCGGCACGCCGTCGAGGTGCTCGGCGAGCGCGGCAGGCTGTGGCTGCACGAGGTGCCGGTGCTGGTTGCTGCCTGCGAGCGCCGCTGGGACGTGACCTTCATCGAAGGCTTCGACAACCTCTCGTACAACTTCGTGGGCCTCGCGCATCGCTCCGACGGCACTGAGGTTGTGCTCAAGGTGAACCTGCCGACATCGGAGTCTCTAACGGAGGTCGAAGCCCTGCGCTTGTTCGAGGGACACGGCGCCGTGCGCTTGCTGGAGAGCGACCGCGATCTGCGCGCTTATCTCATGGAGTACGCGCGACCGGGCGCCGCGGTGTCGTCGCTGCAGGACGATACCGCCGAGACGTCAGCGGCAGCCGGCGTGATGCGCAAGCTCTGGCGTCCGGTGCCGGCCGAGCACACGTTTCCGCTGGCGGTCGAATGGGTGGCGGATGCCCGCGGTCGCGACGTGCTGCTGCAGACAAAGGAAGCGCGACCCTGGATACGCGACGTGCTCTCGGCGGCGAACGAGCTGGCCAGCGAGCCGCGCGAGCACTTCCTCCTGCACGGCGACCTGCATCACGACAACATTCTCTCGTCCGAGCGCGAGGGCTGGCTGGCCATCGACCCGCAGGGCGTGATCGGCGAGCCGGCGTGGGAAATCGCGCCCTTTCCCGTCAACAACCTGCCGGACGATGCATCAGCGTGGCCGGACCTCATGCGCCGTCGCGCCGACCAGCTGAGCGACGAGCTCGGGCTTGACCGGCAGCGCGTCTACATCTGGTCGGCTGCGAGGGCGCTGCAGGGCGCGTTCTGGTCCCTGCGCGATAGCGTCGAGATCTGGGAAGCCGCTATCGTGTGCGCCGAGACGCTGTCGAAAGGGCCGTAGCGGATCTGAGCGTACACCAAGACTATCTCTTTAACGCCGACACCAGCTCGCTCTTGCTCATGGAGCTGCGGCCTTTGATGTCGCGTCCCTTGGCGATGTTGTAGAGCTCGTCGCGGGTGCGGTCCTCGAGACTCCGGTTGGGGTTGCCGGTGCCCTGCGTGCGCTTGTTGGGCGTCCGCCCTTCTTCCCGCCGCTGCTTGTTCACGGTGCGCGCCGCGATCTCCTGCGCTTTGTCTTCGCTAGCGCCGCGCTCTTCCTGGCTCTCCTTGATGTGCTCGTACTTGCGCTCGTCCTTGGCGCTCCACGCTCCTACCGGCATCTTCAACCTCCGTGAAAGTTGTCGATGCCAGCGTAGAGACCGTCGCGAAACAGACTGCACACGTCCGGGCCGAGCCTCATAACGAAGTCGTAAGAGCTACGCAGAAGAGGCGACGGCGCGTCAATGCTTCGTTTCGGCTCAGCAAGTCGCGCGCTATTCCGACCCCTCGTCGAGAGCCGAAGCACGTTGCTTGCGCACGATCTGAAGCAGGCGCGGGATGTTGATGGCCCAGCCCACGCCGAAGTCACGCGGCGTAAACACGCGCGGGTCGTCGGGGTCCCACCAGGCGTCCTTCATGCGGCCGAGCGACGGCGGCCGGAAGTCGTACGGGATGCCCATCACGTCGCCGTGCCACGTGCGCTCGCGTGCCGGACGCTTCATCTGCTCCATGACCGCCGCTATCGACACAGCGATCGAGAGCCAGAAAAGCAGCCGTTTGATCTTCGCCATTACTTACACCGTTCCTGAATTGAGGCAGTTTGATGCTCTCATTGTCTGTCACCCGAATGCAGAATCTGAAACGGACGTGACTCTGGCTGGTGCAACTCAGTGAAAAAACGCTCACGCCGGGACCAGGGGCCCTAAAGGTTGGCCGGGTGATTAGCGAGTGTCCCTCACTTACGCAAAGTGGTCAGGTGAAACGGTCAGTCACTCAAGAGACTTAAGAACGTTCCCACCAGCGCCGGCTCGAAAACGAATACGAACGCGCTACACAAGACCCATCTCATGATGGTCCCGATTCGCCCTGAGAGCCTCGCGTAGCGACCCAAGAACACAAATAGTCCATATGTGATTACCAGCGAGGCTCCAAGACTGAAAAGGATGACGAGAGATTCTGTCATTCCACAGGCAGGAGTGACCCAGCACCCATTTCAGACGCCGGGAATCGAGAATCTAAGGGGGCTGTTTGCAGACAGCACCTGTTCAAGACAAGCAGCCATGGCGTGACTGATGCGGCTGGTTGGTCGAACGTCCGTTACGCCGCTGCGCGCGCGACCGCCTTCTCGAGGATGCTCACGGCCTGGTCGATCTCGGCCGTGGTTACCGTGAGCGAGGGCGCCATGCGGATGGCGTTGGGGCGCACGTTGTTGACGATCAGCCCGTCGGCCATCGATTCGAGCACCACGCGCTCGGCGATGTCCTTGTTCAGGGCCAGTGCCAGCAGCAGACCCTTGCCACGCACGCCGCTGATCGCCGGCTGCGTCTTCGCCAACGCCTCGAGCTTGCCGATCAGGTACGCGCTGGACTTCTCGACCTGCGAGGGCATGTCGTTTTCCAGCATGAACTTCGTGATCGCGTAGGCCGCGGCGGTCGCCAGCGGGTTGCCCGAGACGGTCGAGCCGTGGTCGCCGGGCGTGAAGACGGCCGCGTGCTCCTTGGCCAGGATGGCGCCGATCGGCACGCCGGAACCGAGGCCCTTCGCCAGCGTCATGACGTCGGGCTCGAAGTCCATGCCCTGGTAGGCGAACAAGGGGCCGGTGCGGCACATGCCCGTCTGCACTTCGTCCACGATCATGAGGATGTTCTGCGAGTCGCACCACGCGCGCACGGCCGGCAGGAAAGACGGGTTGGGCACGTTGATGCCGCCCTCACCTTGGATCGGCTCGATCATGATCGCGCAGGTCTGGGGCGTCGTCGCGTTTTGCAGCGCCTCGATGTCGTTGAAGGGCACGTGCAGGAAGCCGGGAGGCAGCGGGCCGAAAGGGTCTGAGTACCGCGCCGTACCCGTGGCGGTCACGGCCGCGAGCGTGCGTCCGTGGAAGCTGTCGTCCGCCGTGATGATCTCGAAGGCGCCGTTTTTGCGCTCCTTGCCCCACTTGCGGGCCAGCTTGATCGCCGCCTCGTTCGACTCAGTACCGGAGTTCTGGAAGTAGATCTTGTCGAAGCAGGAGTTGTCGATCAGCAGCTCGGCTGCCTGGATCTGAGGCAGCGAGTAGTAGACGTTCGATACATGGATCAGCGTCGCTGCCTGCTCCTGCAGCGCCTTGACCACGACCGGGTGGCAGTGGCCGAGGCTGTTGGCGGCGATGCCCTGGAAGAAGTCGAGGTAGCGCTTGCCCTCGTCGTCCCAGACGTAAGAGCCCTCGCCACGGACGAAGACCACCGGCACGCGACGGCCGGTGGTCATAAACACTCGGCTCTCTCTTTCACGCCAGTTGGTCATCGTTCGGTCTCCTCTACTAGAAACGGTCCGCTAAAAAAGACTGCGGGACGAATCCCGCAGGGTGGATGTAAACGCGATATCCGCGTCAGGCGCTCGATTGTATCACGCGATCGTCGACCGATCAGAGCCGCGCTGGCAGCTTTCGTGCGGTAGACAGAACGTGATTATGCTCGCGCGTTTATCGAGGAAGCGTGTCGCGTAGCGCCTGCGATTGTCGAGCGCGCACGCGGCTGCGAAACTTCGATGGCTAAACGAGCGTCGCTGACTAGGCACAGACGAGCAGAGACGGGAAGGACGAAGGGATGGCGTCGTCAGGCGGTTCGGGCTCCGGTTCGTCCGGCAGCTACAACAAGGTCGGCATGTTGCTCCTCGGCGGCCTCGGGCTGGCGGGGCTGATCATCTTCCTCGGCGGTGGCGACAAAGACGATCCCGAGCCCGTGGTTGAGGCGACGAGCGCGCCGACCACCGTGGCAGCGGCGCCCAACGTGCCCGTGGCTACGCGTCAGACATCGCAAACGAACCCACAACCTTCAGGCGTCGACAAGGATGCGCTGCGGTTACGAGACCCGAACAATGTCATCGTGACCGTCGCCGCGTACGGTCTGCCGGCCCGCGTGGGGATCACGGCGCAGAACGACAGCGAGGTGAAGTCGCGCGGCGTTTACGTCGCAGGCAACGCCAATCTTGCCTGCCTTCCGGATGCCCAGTACCCGAATGCCTGCGTCAGCTACATGGTCGTTCCTCGCGGCGCCACGGTGACCGTCACGGCAGGCGACTCGCGCGCTGGTTTCTGGCCGGTCCTGGATTCGTTGCGCGGACCCGGCTGTGAGAAGGCCGGTAATGGTGACCGCGATGTCAGTTGCACGCTAACCCTGGCCGGCGACGCCGACTTTACAGCGACGTATTACGGCGACACGACGCCTTCGGGGCGTTACGTCTTCCCGAAATGCCCTGTCGCCAGTGAGCGCGGCTCGGCCACGACATCACCCTGGATCGCGCGTTGTCAGTAGGCCCAGCAACGCGATAGGTTGCGCTCAGGCTGCTTGCTCGGGTTGTCCGCGGCGAAGGCCTGTAGCGCCGCGATCTGACGATCGCTAAACACCATGTGCGGCCTCGCGCGACGGACTACAAGAAACGCCTCCGAGAGAGGAAAGCCCAGTCGAATGAGTGCCGCGCAGGCAACGAGAGGGCTGCGTCCGAGACCCTCGCGGCAGTGGATCAGCACCGGGCCGACGCCGGCGATCTGGCCGGCCACCCACTCGGTCGCGTAACGCATTTCGTCCGCGGTCGGTGCGCCTCCGTCTGTCACGGGCAAATTGAGATAAGCCAGTCCAACTGATTCCGAAACGCCTTCGGCACACTCGGCCAATCTCAGGTCCAGCACGCTGCGAATTCCTGCCGCCTTGATCGCCGGCCACTCGCGGGCAAGGGGAGCGCGCGAAATCGCGAGATCGCTCGTCAGCCACGACAAATCCGGAGAGCTTTGCCGCTGCCAACTGAACTTAAATCTCTCAAGTAATCGAACAAGCATGATCAAATCGGACTTCTTAGACAGGAGCTAACATGAAATTAACACTGCCCACGCCTAACGTAATTGAATCGCCACGTACTTCCTGTAGCTTACGCCCATATGGAGTCGTTCGAAAACTCAATTATCTTCGCTACAATAGTTGCGACTCTTAACCGCTATTTTGTGCCAAAGCGCGGCCTGTTAGCGGCATACTTTCAATGTTTGCAAAGAATCCCTCTTGCTGCACGCTTATCTTCTGCCGAGTATAAAAGGGCTACCGTGCGGAGTCCTACCGGCAACCACGGCTCCGTCACGGGAGCTTTCTACTCGGCGACGCGACCTCCGGCAGCCGTTAATGCAACGGTCAGGGTAGGATAACAAGCATGCCTCGATCTGCGGCGGCCCCTCCGTTCCCTGATAGCCCAGGCGCCTGGCTGACCTGCTATCGCTGGCGCATGCACGGCATCGATGACCGTCCTTTGTCTCCGGAGACTTTGGGTGCCACCTTGGGCGTCTCCGGCCCGACCGTTCGACGCTGGGAACGCGGCCTTGCCAAACCTGCACCGCAGGATCTGGCGAACCTGGCCGCAGTTTGCAAGCTGAAGCCGTTCGAGGCCGAGTTCCTTTATCGCGCCTTCCAGTCGAGCGATGCCGACGAGTATGACGCCGCTTCATTCGCATCGCTTGCCGGCGCTTTGTTGGGAGTCGATTATCCGACAGTTCTGATCGACCGCTTTTATTTCGTACGCGGTTACAACAGCTACGTGTCGCTCTTTCACGACCCGACAATTGTCACAAGTCGTTGGGCCAACCTGCTGCTCAAGCTGTTTGAGGACGAGGATGACGGCGCCGAATTCGAAGCAATTCGCAACCGTCTGTTGCTCGATTTTTGGCTCTCGAGCGCGCCATCCTGCGGCACGATTCGCTACCGCAGCGTCCTCACCCGGCTGCGTCAGGTGCGGGACTTCGAACGGCGCTGGTGGGACCTTGCGCTGGGACGCGCCGACACGGCCGGCGCCTGGGCAAAGCCTTTTATGGCGCCCTTCAGTTTCGGCCATAACACGACCGCTGCCTTCCGCGTTTATCCCACGAGCGTGGCTGTGCCGCCGGCCTTCCAGCTGCTGGAATTTCGGCCCACGGACGACCTCGGTCGCCATCGCATTGAGGCGCTCGTGCGTGCAGGGCCGCCCGCGGTATTTGTCGACGGTAAGCCCGTCACCTTGCGTGGAAGACACCAGGTAGCTTAAGAAATGGCCAGGTCGCTCAATGTGCCGCCCTTCCCTGATTCCCCAGGAGCATGGCTGGCCTGCAATCGGTATCGCAAGGTAGGCCCGCGCGGCGAGCATCTCTCGCCGGAGCAACTCGGTAGCCTGCTGGGCGTTTCGGGCGCGACGGTGCGTCGCTGGGAGTCCGGCCGCTCGCTGCCGACGAACCAGGACCTCGCGCGCTTCGAGGAAGTGTGCGAGCTGACACCCATCGAGGCCGAGTTTCTGCAGCTCGCGTTCAATGCCCGCAGCGAGGAGTCGCCGCCGCAGCATGAGACCTTCCACGCCTCCGCGTACGAGCTCCTCGATACGTCCGCACCGACGCTTCTGCTCGATAGCCTTTACTACCTTCGCGGCTATAACCGCATCGCGACGCTGATCTTCGAGGAGACACTCCCGGAGCTCGGGGCAAACTTCCTCGTGCCTGTGCTGCGACTCAACTTCGGTCGCCAGGCTGAGGGCCTTGTCGACGAAGACCGCGTACAGCACCTCATGCACGAGATCTGGCTTTCGACGGCCTTCCTCTGCGGCTCGGCGCCATATCGCCGGTTCCTTGCCGACCTGCGCCTCGTGCCCGGGTTTGAGCGGCGCTGGCGGGCCATGGCGCTCGAACCCATGCACGACGTGCTCTCCGTCCATGCGCGCAACGAGCCCTATTACGTCACGGAACCACGCTTCGGCACCTTCCGCGTGCGCCAATCGCGGGTGACGATCCCGCCCATCTATCAGGTGTGCGAGTTCATCGCCTCGGATGAAAGAGCCCTGGAGGCACTGCACGGACTGCGAACGGAGTGCGGAGGCTGCCGGGTTTCCCTGAGCCCGATGATCCACTGGGCCTGCGACGGTCTGAAAGTCCGGCCGTGACGCCGCCAAGCGTGGCGTGATACGCCTCGGACGCGGGCGGAGGCGCAACCGCCTCGTGCTCCCGAGCCTGCTGACCCTGCTTGCGGGCCTCGTCACGGTCGAAGGCTATCGCCTCTGCGACTTCTATCAGGACCTCTCATCGAGTCGCTCGACGCTGGTGTCGCTAAAGGCCGACCTGAACGCCGGCAGCCTCGAGAGCTCAGAGCAGGAGCTGGAGGCCAAACGAGCGCGGCTTCTCGCTGTGTCCGGGCGAGTGCGGGATGCGCGGTCTTTCAGCGCACGCGATCCCGCGCTCATCGTGGCTTCGCACCTGCCCTTCGTCTCGAAAGACGTCCGAGCGGCGCGAGAGCTGGTCGCGGCGGCGGACGATTCAGTCGACGTCGGTCTGCGGGCGCTTGACGTGGCGCTGGCTTTCGCCGGCTCCGAGGGCGACCCGCAGCAGACGTCGCTGCAACGAGCGCTCGCCTTCATCGACAGCCAGCAGCCGGCCATGCAGGACCTGCGAGCGCGCGTCGATGGTCTGTCGGCGCGGCTGGACAGGCTGCCGGACGGGCTGCGCGGTCCTCTGGAGGAAGCGCGCGACGACCTGCACGCGGGCGTCCTGGAGCTCGACGCGCTGGTAGATGGCTACGAGCAGGCGGACGAGATGCTGCCGCGCATGTTCGGCGCCGATGGCACACGGCGCTACCTGGTCTTGCCGCAGAACGACACCGAGCTCTTTCCCTCCGGCGGCCTGATCTCGAGCTACGGCATTGTGACTTTCGAGGGCGGCCGGCTCACGGGCATGCAGCTCGAATACTTCGGCACGCTGTTCGACCGCTGGCAGGCACAGACGCACGAGTACGTCGAGCCTCCGGGGCCGTTGAAGAACTACCTCAAGCGCGGCCTCTCCTGGGCTCTGGGCGAGGCCGGCTGGTACCCGGACTTCCCGACGACCGCCAGTCTGGCGCGCTCGTTCGTCGCCAAGGGTGGTGCGCCGGCGACCGACGGCACGATCGCCATAGACATGTACTTCATCCAGGCACTGCTGCAGCTGCTCGGGCCCGTGGCAGTGCCGGACTACGGCGTCACGGTGACCGCCGCTAACCTGCGCGAGCTATCGCTCACCCTGACGCGCGACGAGGGTTATGTGCCCGGCCAGGAGCGCAAGGCGTTCCTCTCGCATCTCTCACAGGCGCTGACGACGAAGATCTTCGCGGCCAGGAAGGAACAGTGGCTGGACCTGCTGCAGCTCCTCGACCGCATGGCGCGCGAACGGCACCTGCAGCTCAGCTTCGTCGACCCGGAGCTGCAGGCGCTGGCTGTGCAGTACGAGCTCGACGGCAGCCTCGTCGAGTCCGGCGGCTCCGACTTCCTGCTCATCGCCGACACGAGCGTCAACAGCACGAAGCTCAACCTGATCCTCCAGACCACGGCTCGCCTGGACCTGCGCATCCTGCCGGATGAGTCGGTGCGGCAGGTGGTGACGTACGCGATCAGCAACCCGTTCCCGTCGTGGGCAGCCGGTCGCGACGCCAATCTCGTGAGCAAGCTCATGCTCAGCGGCGTCTACGGCTGCTACCTGCGCGTCTACGCGGGCGCGAACGCATCTTTGGCGGCCGTACGTATCAACGGCACGACGGTCGGGCCGGAGCAGGTGGGCGTCGAGCTGGGCAGAGCAGCTTTCGGACGCTTCTTCACGGTGGCGCCGGGCGGACGGTCGGAAGCGCAGTTCGTCTACCAGACACCGGGCGTCGTGCGCGCTGAGGACGACGGCATGCTGCACTATCGACTGCACATTCAGAAGCAGGCGGGGACAAACGCGCTCCCGCTGCAGCTCAACCTCGCCCTGTCTAACGGCGCCGAGCTGGTCGACGTGCGCATCGACGGCGTATCGACGGGCGGCTCCGCGACAGTGTCGACGGACCTGAGGACCGACCGTGAGCTCGACGTGAGCTTTCGATACTCGCCGCGCTAAGACCAGACATCGTCCGGCTCCAGGCTTGTTCCGGTTCCCTGTTCCTGCCCGCAAGAAGAGGCCCGAGGGGGACGCCTCGGGCCTGCGGGAGACAGCGGCCGATTGCTGCGTCAGCCCTGCTGCACTGGTTTCTCGGGAGCCACGCGAGGCTGTTCGGGCGGGGCCTCGTAGTAGCCGTAGTAGTAGCCACCGCGACGTCGCTGCCGCACCTTGTTGAGTACGGCGCCAATGACGTGCGCGTTCGTCTGCCGCAGCGCCTCGTACGAGCGCTGGAAGGCTTCCGTACGCGTCTTTCCTGTCTCGACCACGAGGATTGTGGCGTCGCACTGCCCGGCGAGTATGCGTGCGTCGGTGACGGCGAGGATGGGCGGGCTGTCGAGGATGACGTAGTCCGAGAGCGCTCGAATGCGCTGGAAGATGTCCTGCGAAGCCTGTGACATCAGCACTTCCGACGGGTTGGGTGGGATCGGGCCGGACGGCAGCAGCATCAGGTTCTTCACGTTGGTCTTCACCAGCGCGGTCTCGACACTGTCCGACCCGCTGAGCAGCAGTCCCGTCAGGCCGAAAGAGTTGGGCGTGCCCAGGTGCGTGTGCAACGACGGCCGCCGCAGGTCCGTGTCGACGAGGATCACCCTGTGACCGGCCTGCGCCAGCACGACGGCGAGGTTGTACGCGGTCGTGGACTTGCCCTCGCGTGGGTTCGAGCTCGTGATCAAGAGCATCTTCGAGGTCAGTCCCAGCAGGCTGAAGTGCACGTTGGTGCGTAGCTGCCGGTACTCCTCCGAGGGCATATGGTCCACGTGTTCATCGCGGCCGGACCCCGCGGGCTCGACTCCCTTGAACCGGCTAACGACACCCAGTGTGCCGAGCCCGCCCAGGGCTTCGACGTCCTGCGCCGTTTTCACCGTGTCATCGAGGTACTCCATGACCAGGGCGATCGCGCCGCCGATCATGAGACCAAGGATCGCTGCCACGATCGTGTTGAGCTTGATGTTGGGACTGACGGGTTGTGAAGGAACGCTCGCCTGCTCGGCTACCGATACGGTGCCGGGGCGGTTTGCGAGCTGGCCGGCGTTGTCGTCGATAAAGACGAGGGACGTAGTGTTGGCGATCTGCGCCGCCAGTCGCGGGTCCGCGTTCTCGGTCGAGATGCGCAGGAGCTGGGTGTTGCGGATGGGCGAGATCGTGATCGAGTCGCCGAGCTGCTCCGCCGTCATGGGCAATGAAAGCTGCCTGACGACCTCGGTCATGATCTGGCCGCGTTTGACCAGTTGCGCGTAGGTGCTGGTCAGACGCTCCGAAGTCAGGACGTCGTTGTACTGCACGACGCCCGGCGACTGTGTCTGGTTCACCAGCACGATCGTGGAGGCGCGGTAGATCGGCACCATCCCCGAAGAGAAGTAGTACGCCGCCGCTGCTGCGATAGCCATTGCCAGGAGAAGGATCCATGACCGTCTCTTGACGAAATCGAGCATCTGTCTGAGGCTCACGCCGTTACCCCCCTGCGTCTCGCTCCCCGATGGACCCGAGAGTTGAAGCCGTCCTCAAATTGCCTGTCCATTCCCGTCGATAAGATCTCGCTCATTTCCGGTGCCGCACTCTGCCTTCAGTCCGAGTAACGGATTTGCCTTGACTCAGACTTTTGATCTGGCTCGACGTTGAATATCCTTCCCTTAAGAAAGAATTCTTCGTGCATGACTTGGCCGCTCAGTAATAACCAATGCGTCTACCAAAGATGTACCGCGTGCATTAGCGCGTCAAGTAGTTCGCGTATTAATTCGCATGAATTCCATGGTAATTCCTCCACAAGATCACCGGCCTGATTATTTGCACGACGTGATGATATCGGTCTGAAATGTCGTCAAGTTCTGACAATATTTCCTCCACATTAATTGCAGGACGTGAATACCACTTGCGTTGACACTCCGTGCTCGTAAGGCATATTCCTTGTCGTGGAGGTTATCCAATGATTCATTTTGGAAGAGCCAAAGCCACGATAGTGAGTGCCGCTCTTGCACTGACATTATTCGGCGTTATTAATGCCACAACATCGGCGCAGTATCCGCCTGTGCAAGGCAGCGTGAGTTTAGCGGTGTCTAATCCTGTCGTACCTGTCGGCGGGAATACAACGCTGTCTACGCAGATCGTTAACGAGGCCGGACAGCCGATCGCCAACGCGCCCGTGACGTTCAGCATCGTCAGCGAGCCCGGCACCGACGCGGCCGTGGGTTCGAAGGTCGTCACCCGCACGCCGGCCGCGAACGGCGTCGCGACCACGAATCTCTACGTCGGCACGACTCCCGGCGTGATCGTTGTGAGCGCGACGTCCGGCAGCTTCAGCTCCACGAGCATCGTCCAGGTGACCGGACCCGGCGCTGCCGGAGCCCCGGCGCCCGGCCCCGCGGTGGCGCCGCTCTCGCCAGCCAGCCCGATCTTGCCTCCGAACACGGGCGATGCCGGCCTGGCTGCGACTGCACACGACGGCAGCCTGACCATCCTGGCGCTGCTGCTGCCCGCTCCCGCTTTACTGGCCGGCGCCGCCATGCGCCGGTCGCGGGCCAACTGACCCGCACAGAAGATCCGACCCGATTCTGTTCACAAATCAATCGAGATGAGGTAGCTCGGTATGGTTACTGACACAAAGTCTCATGTAATGACGGACGCCGACGTTCTCGACTTCTCCGACTCGCCGGCCTGGATGCAAAGCGCCCCACGCCATATCCACATCACGGCGCGCCGGCGCAGCCTATACCGCCAGTTTGGCAAACGGGCGCTGGATCTCGCGATCGCCATCCCTCTCCTGTTCGCATTCTCGCCCGTGATCCTGGTCTCGTCCCTGCTGGTGCTGGCGACGTCCGGCTGGCCCGTGTTCTACAAGGCCCGCCGCATCGGTAAAGACGGCCGCGAGTTCTCGATGTGGAAGATCCGCTCGATGTCCTGCAACGCCGACAAGGTGCTGCAGACCTGGCGCGAATCCGACGCCGAATTCGCCGGCGAGTTTGCCAGCGCCTTCAAGGTGAAGAACGACCCTCGGGTGACCCGCGTCGGCCGCTACCTGCGCAAGTCGAGTATCGACGAGCTGCCGCAGCTATGGAACGTGATCCGCGGCGACATGAGCCTCGTCGGACCACGCCCCATCGTGCGAGACGAGCTAGCGCACTACGGCTCGCTGGCGGACGAGTTCCTCGCAGCCCGCCCGGGTGTAACCGGCTTCTGGCAGCTCCGCGGCCGCAACGAGATCGTCTATCCCGAGCGCGTCTGGATAGAGCTCGAGTGCACACGCTCCTTCAGCCTGGCGAACGACCTCTCGGTTCTCGTGAAGACGCTCGCGGTTCCCTTCCGGTGCGACGGACAGTGAAAACGACGAGCGACGGCAGACCAAAGCTCACGATCGTCTGCGAGAGCTACTGGCCGGAGGTCAACTCGACCGGCCAGCTAATTACAGAGCTCGCGGAAGACCTCGCCGGCGACTGCGATGTCGAGCTGCTAACGGCGCAGCCCCGCTTCAACGGCAAGTACGGGCGCCGGCCCGCGACCGAAGTCCGCAATGGCGTACGTATTAATCGCCTGCCCACCACGAACTTCGCCAAGAGCTCGAAGGCCGGCCGCATGGCCAACTGGTTCAGCTTCTCGGCGGCGCTGTTCTGGTCTGCGCTGCGACGGCGGGAACCTCGCACGTACCTATTCCTCACGAACCCGCCGACTGCGCCCTGGGTATCGGTCCTGACGAAAGCGCTCGGACATCCCTCCTTCGTGCTCGTCTTCGACCTCTACCCGGACCTCGCCGAGGCTATCGGCGCCGTGAGCAAGGGCGGGGCAGTCTCGAGGACCTTCGACGCCGTCAACAAGTTCGCCTTCGCCCGCTGCGACGGACTGATCGCCCTCGGGCAGGACATGCAGCAGCGATTACGCGAGAAGCTCGGCGTCCAGGCGCGCGTGACGGTCATACCGAACTGGGCCAACGGCGATCTGATCGACCCGCGCCCCAAGCGCGAGAGCAGGTTTGCGCGCGCCAACGGCCTCGTGTTTCGCACGGTGTTCCTCTACGCCGGCAACCTGGGGCTGTTCCAGGACCTCGAGACGCTGATCGACGCCGTGAACGAGCTACCGGACCACGAAGCGGACCCGCTGCTCGTCTTCGTCGGTAACGGCGGCAAGCGTCCGCTGGTCGAGGAGATGGCACGCCAATCGAAGCGCGTTCGGGTGTTCGACTACCTGCCCTACGACCAGCTCGGCGACCTCTACGCCGCGGCCGACGTCGGGCTGATCGCGCTCGAGCCCGGCGTCGAGCGCACGAATGTGCCCAGCAAGACCTACAGCATTCTCGCGGCCGGCAAGCCCTTCCTTGCCGTCTGCGAGTCCAGCACAGACCTCGAGCAGCTCGCCGACCAGGGTTGCGGCGTCTGCACCACGAACGACACCGGCAAAGTCGCCGCCAGCATGCTGCGGTACCTCGACGAGCCCCAGCGCATGAAGGCCATGGGAGCGAAGGCCCGCGAGGTCTTCGATGACTCCTTCAGTCGCGCGACGGCTATGGAGAAGTACCGGCAGCTACTCATCCCCAACGGGAAAGGGAGGACAAGCATCAATGTCTGAAACACGCGTCCTGGTTACTGGAGCCGGTGGGTTCATCGGCAGCCATCTCGTTACTTACCTCAAGGACCGCGGCTACTGGGTCCGAGGCGTCGACGTGAAGTACCCGGAGTTCGCTCCGTCGTCGGCGGACGAGTTCATGATGCTCGACCTGCGCAACTGGGATAGCGCGCTCTCGGCGACGCGAGGCATCGACGAGGTGTACGCGCTGGCGGCGGACATGGGCGGTATGGGTTTCATTTCCAACCACCACGCCGAGATCCTGCACAACAACGCCCTGATCAACCTGCACACGATCGAAGCGGCGCGGCAGAGCTCCGTCTCGCGCTACCTCTATACGTCATCGGCCTGCGTATACCCGGAGTTCCTGCAGGAGCGCACGGACGTGAAGCCGCTGGCCGAGACGGACGCTTACCCGGCGCAGCCCCAGGACGCTTACGGCTGGGAAAAACTGATTACCGAACGTCTCTGCATGCACTACCGCGAGGACTACGGCCTCGAGACACGTGTGGTGCGCTTCCACAACATATTCGGCCCCTTCGGCACCTGGGACGGAGGACGCGAGAAGGCTCCAGCTGCGTTGTGCCGCAAGATCGCCACGGCGAAGCTTACGGGCGCTCGCGAGATCGAGATCTGGGGCGACGGCGAGCAAACGCGCTCTTTCTGCTACATCGACGACTGCATCGAAGGCCTGACGCGCCTCATGCGCTCAGACTTCCACGACCCGCTAAACCTCGGCCAGGACCGCATGGTGAGCATCAACCAGCTCGCGGACATGATCGGCGAGATCGCCGGCTACGACGTCGGCAAGAAGCACATCAGCGGGCCCGAAGGAGTGCGCGGCCGCAACTCCGACAACACCCTTCTGCGCGAAGTGCTGGGCTGGGAGCCGCAGATCTCGCTGGAGGACGGTCTTGCCAAGACCTATGCATGGATCGAGCAGAACGTCGAGCAGTCCTTGAGCCTGACCGCCAAGGTCGCCTGACAAAGGACGTCGAGCCTTGTTCGATAACCTGACGACTCGAGCCCTGAGCCCCGTCCGGCGACTCCCGGAGTGGTTACGCCTGGGAGCAGGCGGCCTGAGCATTTCGATGTCCCTGCAGCTCCTCGGAGTCGTCACCGGCATCGTGATCGCGCGGGGGCTGGGACCGACCGACCGCGGCATCCTGGCGCTCGTCTTCCTCCTGCCGACGATCGTCTCGTATCTCTCGGACCTCGGTACGGACAAGGCTGCGACGTTCTTCGCCGCCCGCCGGGACACGCGTCGTGACGAGCTGGCTTCAACGCTGGCGCTGATCGGCACGGTGCACGGGCTGGTAGGCGCTGCGATCTGTATAAACGTCGGCTCGCTACTACTGAGTGGTCAGGACGCTTCGACGCGTCAGCTTGCGACGCTGGCGGTGCTCATCGTGCCGCTGGCGAACCTGTCGAGGTTGGGCCAGGCGCAGCTCCAGGGCGAACTGCGCCTGCGTGCGCTCTCGGTCGCGCGCATCGCTTACCCGCTGCTGGGCGTTGCGATCCTGGTTGGGCTTGCACTCGCGGGCCAGCTCACCCTGGGCAACGCGATCGCTTCCCGCTACGTCTGCGAGATCGTCATCGTGCTCATGTCGTGGACGCTCGTGCTGCGGCGCTCCGGGCTGGCGATGCCGAACCAGGACGTGTACGTCGAGCTCGTGCGCTACGGCATCCGTGGTTACGTCACGAAGCTCTCGCCCAACGACGTGCTGCATCTCGACTTGTGGGTCGTCGGCCTGCTGTTGGGGCCTCGCGAGCTCGGTTACTACGCTGTCGCGCTGGCTGCATTGGGACCGGCGCGCGCGATTCCGACGGGGCTCTCGACCGTGCTGATTCCCATGGTCTCTCGCGCCGGCATCGACCGCAGCGTGAAGCGACTCGTGAAGTTGGGAGCTGCCGGCGCCATCCTGTTTAGCCTCGTGGCGATCCCATTGGCGGGCACGATTGTCCCGCTGGCCTTCGGCGCCGAGTTCGCGCCCGCGGTCACAGCCATCCGCATCCTCATCGTGGGCTCGATAGTCCTCACGGTACGCGAGCTCGTGGTGGCGTTGCTTTACGGCAGCGGACGGCCGGGCGCTGCGAGCGTGGTTGAGCTCGTCTCGGCAACGACTCTGCTTTCGTTGTTGTTGCCGCTCAGCCTGACCTGGGGACTCAACGGCGCCTCTGTCGCGCTCGCCGTTTCTTACGGCGCCGGGATGCTGGCCGCGATTGCGCTCGTCTCACTGCGAGGCGAGAAGGCAAGCCGCGCGCTCGGTGACTTCGGATCTCGCGTACGGGAGATCGCCCGCCGGGCGGTCGTACCCGCCGGCGGTTTGCTCGTGTGCATCGCGGGGGGCTGGCTCGTTTCGTCCTTCGACATGTCCGGCCGCCAGCTCATCGTGCTCGTGACGGCGCTCGCCGTCCTCGGCCTGATCCTGCCGCGCCTGATTCAGCGCCGTTACGACCCCTTCGAGCCGATCAGCGTCTTCGCCTTCTCGATGTCGATCTTTCTCATCATGCGTCCCGTGGCGATGCTCACCGCCAACGACTTCGAGTGGCGCGGTTACAACGTCATGAGCATGTTCGAAAAAGGCATGCTGGTCGGCCTGCTGGGCGTCGTCGCCTTCCTCGTCGGCTATTACCTGCCCGTGGGCAAAGCGATCGGACGCTCGATCACTTTCTCGGTACAAGAGATCAGCCTACCGGCGATCGCGGCCTTCGGGGCGTTCTGCGCGCTGCTGGCGACCGCTGCCGTCTGGCTCTTCTACGCGCAGACGGGACAAAGCGTGGACGCGCTATTCAGCGTCAGCCGTCCTACAGACGATGTGTTCACGCGGGAGACCGTCGGTTACATATACCAGGCGCCGCTGCTGTGCCTGCCGGCGCTGCTGTGCGCCACCTACCTTTGCAAGCAGGGGCGCTACGCGGTCGGCACGATCATCGTGGGCCTTTGCGTTCCCAGCGTGCTGTATTACTACGGGCAGGCGGACCGCGCTGTGCTGACGGCGATCGCGCTACAGCCGGTGATCCTGCTCTATCTCCTGGCCAACAAACGGCCCTCGCTCATCCTGATGACGCTGGGCGTCGTCGTGCTCTTCTTCCTGTATTCGGGCTTCCGCGACGCGCGCAATGACGCCGACGACGTCGGACTCACGACTGCGCTGAAGAGCAACATCACCGACCTCGACAACACGTGGACTTCGTTCGGACTCGGCCCAGACTCGGCGTCCAGCGCGGGGCTGATGTTCCTCGTCGGCTTCATGCCGGACGTTCTCCAGTTCTCGCCCGGCTCCAGCGTGAGCACGCTGGCGGTGCAGGGCGTGCCGCGCAAGATCTGGGCCTCGAAGCCGCGCATCCCCGAGGAGCAGATCGTCGAGGCCGCCTTCCCCGAGGCCTACGCCAGGAATCGCGCCGGCACGACGTTCACGGCGATGGGCACTTTCTACTTCGACTCGCGAGAGTACGGCGTCGCGGTCGGCATGCTGCTCTCGGGAATCATCCTCAGCGCGGCTTGGGCCGCCCTGCCGAACATGCGGGTTTTCTCGGCTGCATCCGTCGGCAGCTCTTTGCCGTTGCTCGTCTTTCTATTTGCCCGGGCCTCTTGGCCGGCCGCGGCGGTCGTCGGCATCTGGACCATCGTGCCGCTGATCTTGCTGGCCTGGCTGTCGGCCGTCGCCTTGCCGGCCCTCGCGAACAAGGGAGCGAGACAGATGGCGCCGTCGCCGCAACAGAATTTGCGCGCGGGCTCAATAAGCACGTGGAGCTAAGAAGATGATCGAGACAATTACGAGGTTGCGTGTGCTCCAGGTCCGGGAAGAGCCGGCGTCTCATGGCGTCACTTTCCCCGTGCAGATGCGCAACCTCGTCACGACCGAGATTCGCGACAACCTGGCGGACGAGGCGATCACTGCCGGCCTGATCAAGCTGCCGATCAAGAAGCGCGGCGCCCGCGAGCTCCTGCTCCTCAAAACCGCCAAGCGCGTGCGTACAGAGGCCGACGTGCTCATTCTCGGCCAGGGCACCGCTCTGCGCATGGCTCTGCTGCGGGCCGTGCCGGGACGCACGCCAAAGATGGTCATGATCACGTACGACCCCTTCCCGTTCTACTTCCCGGACAAGGTTCTGACGCCGAAGGAACGCGTCGCATTTTTCGTGCGCAAGCAGCTCTACCAGAGTCTCGATGGCCTGCTGGTGCACAGCCGCGGACAGGTGCGATTTCTCACGGACGAGATCGGGCTCAAGAACGTGCTCTACGTCCCCATGGCGATCGATCTAGAGCGATTCTCGCCCGCCGAGACCGCGCGCGGAGACTTCCTGCTGCTGACGGACGGTGCGCTGCGAGACTACGAAACGCTGGCGTCGGCAATCGAAAAAATGCGCGTTAAGCCCACCGAATTGGTCGTCGTGCATCGCAACGCGCTGTCGCCGATCGCTGAGGATTCGCTCGCCCGCATTCGGGCCGCGGGAACAACTGTGACGCTGAAATACCGGCTCAGCCAAGAGGAGCTCATCGACCTTTATCGCACGTGCCAGGGCGTCGTCGTGCCGATCTTGTCGAGCTATCAGCCGGCCGGACTGACGCAGATGCTCGAGGCCGCGGCCGTCGCCTGCCCGATTGCCTGTACCGGCGGTCCGTATCTGGAAGAGTATCTGGAGCCCGACAGGGAAGCGTTGTTGACGCCGCCTGGTGACGCACAAAAGCTCGCCGAATCTCTCGAAAAGATCGTCACGAGTTCCGACAAAAGACTGCAGCTATCACGTGCCGCTTACGCCAGGTCACGCAGTTTTAACTTCGAAGATAGCCTCGAAGTCTTGCGAGATGTGTTGAAGACTCTATGATCAAATTAGATCCCGTCGGCCTTTATCGAGTGAGTAGATGGTGTGTCAAACATGACATGCCCTGGCTCGGTAAATTCATTCACAGAGCGTGTTACGTGTTCTACTCGTGCTACATATCGCCGTTCGCCGAGATCGGTTCTAACTCCACAGTCGAGCACTTTGGCTCTGCAGTCGTGATTGGGATGAACGTACGAATTGGCGACAATGTGCGCGTTTACCAGGGTGTAACTCTCGGCTGGAGAAGCAGCCCGGAGGAGGCCAATCCTTCCTACCTTCTCGACATTGGCGATGACGTCTTCATCGGCGCCGGCGCCAAGGTGCTCGCGCGCGGGACGATGACCATTGGTGCGCGCTCCGTGATCGCGGCCAACGCCGTGGTCATCCACTCGATGCCCTGCGATTCGCTGGCCCTGGGTATCCCGGCCAAGATTTCACCGCGTAAGCAACTGGCTTTTGCAGAATCCAGCTTCGGACAAGAAAGAGGTCTCAATGGCAACTTCAGCTAGCGTCGCGATTGTGGGTTACGGAGCCGTCGGCAAAGGCCTGCAGGAGCTGTTCCCCGACGCGGTCATATACGACGAGCCGAAATGTCTCGGACGCCGAGAAGAAGTGAACAAGTGCGACTTCGCCTTCGTTTCCGTGCCCACACCCTCCGACGAGTTCGGCTTCTGCGACACGACAATCGTCGAAGAGGTCATCGGCTGGATCGAAGCACGCCTGATCGTCATCCGCTCGACCGTCGAGATTGGCACGACGGAGCGGCTGCGGGCGCAGACGGGCAAGCGCATCGTCTTCCAGCCCGAGTACGGTCCCGGTGAGACGCCGGACCATCCCTTCCGCTCCCTGCGCGACATTCGCTGGATCATCCTCGGGGGTGAGCGTCGGGACACGATCGCCGTGACCGACCTGTACAAGCACTGCTTCAACGCCGACATCTCCATCCACCAGACGACGTCGCAAACGGCCGAGCTGTGCAAGTACATGGAGAACGCGTACCTGGCGATGAAGGTGGCGTTCTGCAACGAGTTCTACGACCTCGCGCAGTCCTGGGACGTCGACTACAACGAGCTGCGAGAGCTCTGGGTGCTCGACCCGCGCATCGGACGCAGCCACACCTTCGTGTTTCCCGAGAGCCGCGGCTTCGGTGGCAAGTGCCTGCCGAAGGACCTATCTGCGCTCGTCGCGGTGGCGGAGTCGATGCTCGGCCGCAAACCAATTTTGCTCGACGCGGTGCGGCGCTCGAACGAGGCCGTGCGCGCGCCGAAGATGATCGCTGTCGAGAGCGAGCAAGCGGCAGGGTGAACCTTCTCGTCGTCATCCACTTCCCGGTCTACGGTGGCCCGCACAACCGATTCCTGCGCCTCGCCGGTCCCCTGGCGGAGCGCGGCTGGCATACGACCGTGGTCGTGCCGGACGAGCCCGGGACGGCGGCCGACCGGCTGCGCAGCGGCGGTGTCGACGCCATCACGATGCCCCTCGGCCGCCTGCGCAACACGAAGGACCTACGCCTGCACGCCCGGTACATGGCGCACATGCCCGCGGACGTGCGCCGGCTGCAGCGCGTGATCCGCGAGCGTCAGATCGATCTCGTGGTGATCGGGGGGCTGGTAAACCCGCAAGCAGCGTTAGCGGCCCGCCTCGAGAAGGAGCCGGTAGTCTGGCAGGTGCTCGATACGCGTTCGCCGATGGCCGTAAGGCGCGCGTTGATGCCGCTGGTCAGAGGCCTGGCGGACGTGCTGATGACGACGGGCCGCGAAGTAGCCAACGTGCACCCGGGCGCCCTCGCGTTCGGCGATCGCTGGTTCCCCTTCTACTCCCCAGTCGAGACGCGCACCTTCAATCCGGGGCGCGCAGATCGCAAGGCGGTGCGGGACGAATGGGGCGTTGCGGAGTCCGACGTGGTCATCGGCTCGACCAGCAACATCAGCCCGCAGAAGGGCATTGAGTACTTGATCGACACGCTGGCCGGCGTCCGCGCTGCCGGGTACGACGCCCGGCTCGTGCTCGTGGGGCCGGAATACGACACACATCGCGCTTATTCAGACTCGCTGCGCCTGCGAATGCGCGTACATGGCCTCGTTGAGGGTGACGATGTGACGTTCGTCGGCAGCAGGTCCGACGTCGAGCGCCAGCTGCAGGGCTTCGATGTCTTCGCCATGGCCTCGGTGCCGGCTTCCGAGGGCGTTCCCACCTCGATCCTGGAAGCCATGGCCTCGGGGCTGCCGGTGATCTCCACCGACGTCGGCGGCGTTTGCGAGGTCGTAGACGAAGGTGTGACGGGGTTCGTCGTGCCGGCGCTGGACGTGCGGGCGCTGGTCGCTCAGACCGCGCGCCTGCTGGACGACGCTGCGATGCGCGTCGCGTTCGCCGCCGAAGCACGGCGACAGGCCGTCGCGCGCTTCGACGCGGCCGTGTGCACCGAGACGCACCTGCGGGCCTTCGAAGTAGCACTCGCGCGTAGGCGGCGAGCCGCGCCCGTACCGACGGTCGGAGGAAGGAAAGCAGCATGACCAACTCGCTGGTTTGTCCCGAGACGAAGCAGAGCCTGCGTGAGACGAGCTACGTCGACGCCGAAGTCGTGATCGCGTCCGGACAGCAGCTTATGCGCAGGGCTACGGGATCGCAGCGGGCCCCGGCGAAGGACGATCGCGTGCTCGTGAGAGCGGACGACCGCGGCGCCTACCCGATCGTGAAGGGCATTCCCGTGCTGCTGCGGCCTGAGATGCTGACAACGCCGGGCCTGAATCACGCGATCGACACTTCGCGGGATCCGTATCGCGAAGCCTACGAAGAAATGGCCTTCTACGACGAGGTTGCCGACAACCTCGGACAGCAGCTGGGCGATAGCGCCGTCTACGAGATGGTGCGCCGGGTGCAGGGCAAGAGCGACTTTCCCAAGCCGGCGGCAGCCTGGATGGACGCGACCTACGATTGCGCCGCGCAGTGGGACGCCTACAGCCACCTCGCGCCCATCGCCGGCGGCCGGCTGCTCCAGCTCGGAGGCAAGGGCATCCACGCCGTGAAGTTCCTCATGGCGGGCGCGGCCGAGAGCTGGCTGCTGACGCCGATGGTCGGCGAGGCGCAGTTCGCGCAGCAGCTCGCGGCGCAATTTGGCGTCGCGGACCGGCTGCACTGTGTCGTCGGTCTCGGCGAGGAGATGCCGTTTGAGCGCGACTCGTTCTCCGGCATTTTCTGTGGCGGCTGTCTGCACCACACGGTCACGTCGCTCTCGATACCGGAGATCGAGCGCGTGCTCTGCGAGGGCGGACGATTCGCCGCGGTCGAGCCCTGGAAGGCGCCGCTGTACGGCATCGGCACGAAGCTCATCGGCAAGCGTGAGGTCGGCGTCAACTGCCGTCCTATCGACGAGTCGCGCGCTTCGCCTCTGTTCGAGCACTTCCGCGACAGCTCGGTGCAGCACCACGGCGCCATGTCGCGCTACCCGCTGATCGCGCTCTCGAAGTTCGGCCTCAAGCTAAGGCTGGGTACTGTGCAGCGTATCACCGAGGTGGACGACGCCATCTCGAACCTCGTGCCCTTCGTGCGCCGGCAAGGCAGCAGTGTCGCTCTGCTCGCGACCAAGCCTGGGGCTACGCAGCCGCTCGCTGCCTGACGCTCGCACGCTCGAACACAAAATCACCCTGCTCCCAGCGGTTGCCCGCCGCGGTCGAGATTGCGCCGCCGCTGATGCCAAAACCGTGCTCGACCATGAAGGCGTGGATGTCCTCGAATAGCGCCTGGCCTTCGTAAAACGGCACGAACGAGCATTCGCACAGCACGGAATCGACACGCGTTATTAGCTCCGTCGCGCCACGCAGCGCCTCGAGCTCGAAACCTTGCACGTCGAGCTTCAGCAGCACCGGCGATGGAAGCTCAATGCCGGCAAAAAGGTCGTCGAGCCGGCGCACCTCGATCGCTTCGGCAGAGACGTGCTCGGTACCGGGAAAGCGCTCGGTCTGCAGGCTGGTCATCGCGAGCAACGACGACGAATCGTCGCTGCGAGAGACGTGGATGCTGGCGTTCCCCGGGGCTGCGCCCGCCGCATATGGCAGGACGTGCATCGATGGGTCGCCCTTGAAGAGGCGCTCGAGCTTGGCGCGCGGCCCTGACAGCGGTTCGAGCGAGTAGATCTGCGCCTCGGGGAAGCTCACGCGGGCATAAAGGGCGAACTGACCCTTGTTGGCGCCGACGTCGATCACACTGCGGTAATCGCTCCGTAGCGGCAACCGAACGTGCTCGATCGTCGCGGCGGTGCCGGCTCGCAACCCACGGCGCCACGCATCCTCCCGCAGCAGCAAGAACGCTTTGCGCGCCTTGCGAAGATAATCGGCGCCGATGCGCGCTACGTCTGTCACGGGAGCCGCTGACGGGCGAGAGCCGCCCTGGTAGTGCACATTTCTACTCAAATCTTACGGTTGCTTCGTGCGAAAGTCGCGCTTTGTCTGGCGGTTTATTCTCGTCAGATTCTGATAAGAACGCGGAATAACGCTCGCAGCCTGTAACGACTAGTCGCGACCTGTGTGCGCTTAACAAACGAGCAAGAAAATCGTCAATTCATCGCACTCTGGCGTAATACCTGCGCATCCAGGTGCGTTCTTAACGACGTCAGCAAAAAACAATAGCGCGCGTTGAGCTATGTCCTGTGACTGATCGCGGCACCGCGATCGATGTGGTCACCAACGTCCCAGGACAGTCCCTCCGGGCAGGCTAGTGGTGAAACCGCCAACGCACCAAAGGCGGCTTCACTTTGCGGTGCCCTAATCTCCCCGCGTCTGTCTCTTCTTGCCCCAAATTCTCGCGAAAGACCAGACGGCCCTCGCGCAACGTATTCCTCTTCGGGATTGCCGCGGCCGTCCTGGCCCTCGCGCTGGTGGCGCCGGTCTTTGGTGTATCGACCAGCGTGGCTGAGGCTGCGCCGACGATGTGCGGTATTCGCATGGACCCTCGGCCGCAGACGGTGTTCATCGACACAGGCGACCCGGCTCTGACGGGCATGACCCGCGCAGACGCGCTCGCCGGCCTCGAGAGGTGGAATGCTCTCTTCCGCAAGTACCACGGCTTCGATATGTTCGTGCCTTACGAGGGCGACTGGAGCGAGGCCGACATCCTGGTCACGGCCGCCGGCTGGACGACAACCTGGGTGCATACGCCCTGCCAGGCGGGGTACGGGCAGCGCGGCAACAACAAGGCCATCGTGTTCATCGGTAAAGACAACGCGGGGATGAACGCAACCTGGTTCGCGCACGAGATGGGCCACGGGCTCGGACTGCCGGACTACACGGCGGCGCCGGATGGCCGCCACATCAACGAACAGCCTTGCGGGTCGTACATCGGCGTCATGAGCTACTGCAGCGGTCAGTCGAGCTGGTTCATAGACGCTTCAGCGCCGGGTTACTCATTCGACGGTGACCTGGTTCGGGACTACTGGCGGTAGGCGCCAGACTAGCGTGCGGGGAGACTCTACATGGACGTAATCGTTACCCTTCGCTTCCGCGTCGACAACCTCTACGACGAGCGGGACCTGCAGGCCGAGCCCGGTCGCACTCCCGCCGACTTTCTCAGGACATGGCTCGCGGACGGCCAGGACATCGCATCGCAGGACGACCTCGAGATCGTATCGATCGAGCCGGCGCCGTCTCGTCCAGTCTGACGCAGACCCGGGCATAGGGATTCGAGCGTAAGAGTGCGTATCGCCCGTAGCGATGGGGAAGGGTGCTGGCGTCCCTGGAGGGATTCGAACCCCCGACCCGCCGCTTAGAAGGCGGCCGCTCTATCCTCTGAGCTACAGGGACGCGCTACGAATCGCTTGCTGTGTGGCTGGATGAGCGCATCGAGCTAGTCGCGTCTCGTGCGCACCTTGTGGAACCGGCCGTCGGCACGACTCTCGACCGCCACGATCGAAGTGTTTTCGAGGTCCGGGCTCGTGGTGATGTTCTTCTGCAGCCAGCGTCCGACGGGCTGTGCCAGCGTCACGGCGAACATGCTGGCGAGGATTGCGTTGCCGAGCTTGTCGCGGCGCTGTCCGTTGCCCAGCACTGCGAGGCTGGATATGGCGGCCATCGCGCCGGCGGTGGCGATGTTCGTGCCGCACAGGGGCGTCACGGCCCAGTAGGCTTCACCGCGCTGGAGCCGCGCCAGGCCCTCGCTGACACAGCTGGCGAGGAGCTCAGTCGGCACGTCGCCGTAGATAAAGAAGCCGTCGCCGGATGCGCGACCTACGAGCCGGATGTCGGGCCCGAGCTTCGCCAGCAGGAGCGATACGGTTGCGTGCTCGAGGGCGTGGTTGCGTCGGACGTTGTCGATGTACTGCAGCATGACTTCGAGTATAGCATCGGCTACAGCGCCCGCAGACTCGATACGGCCGACGGTCTATCGTTTACGGGCCGACGTCGTCGCGACCGCATTACAGCCCGCCCTGGCGCCGCGATAACAATTCGAGCCGACTAGTTGCGCGCCACTCCCGGTACGCCGACGCGGATGACCTGCGACACCTCTACGTTAATCACCTGAGTCTCGTCGCTGCCGAGCATTTGCACCGTTACCTGGACCGTGCGCTTGCCCGTCGGCGCCTTCGTGGAATCGACGCTGATCTGCAGGTGGTCGGGACGCTCACAGGGGGTGTCCTTGTCGCACTTGAGGTTGCTGCCGATGGCGGCGCCCGTGTACGGAGTCACGTTGAGCCAGGGCACGGAGGGGACGGCGTACCAGGCCAGGACGCCGGAGCCGGAGTTCGTGATGTCCACGATCTCGACCGTGGAACCGCCGTTGGGCGTGAAGCCGACCTTGACGTCCGGCTTGCTGAGGTTCATCGAAGGGTTACCCAGCACCTCGGCTCGCAGCGACTGCTTCGGCTGCGCGGTCGTGTCCACGTGGAAGGGCAGCGGCGTCGGTATGTCCATTTTCGCGTACGGGTAGACGAAGTTTTCGAGCTTCAGCACGTCCTTCCAGGCCGGGTCGTTGAGGTTGGGCAGCGAAACTTCCTGCGCCTTCCACAGCGCCTTGTTGTCGACCTTGGGTGGGTTGGCGATGCAGCCGTAAACGAGCTCCTGGTACGGGTAGTTGCCCCGGTTCAGGCCCTTGCCCTCGGCGTTGGGGTCGCAGCTATACGCGGCCCGAGGCCAGGCGCCGTAAATCGGGTCCATGGGGTGGTTGCTGCGGTTGGCGCCGGGACCGGTGAAGCCGTTGTAGCTCCAGGTCGCGAAATACCAGTTCTCGAGGATGCCGGGATGCCCGTTCGTGTCCGTGCCGACGATGGGACGCTCTTCCGGCGCCAGGTTCCACTTGTCGGCGAGGATGTAGGCGCCACGAGCGATGTTGTAGGCGAAGTGCGTTGCGACGAGAGCCTGCTGCGGTGAGCCTCGGCCGTTTTCGCCCGTCGGGATCGTCATGCCCGACGTGACCTGCGACACGCCATGGCCGCAGTCGAAGGTGACAAGCGCCGGTCCGATGGAGCCGAAGGGCAGCTCGATCGCGCCCTGGGTGATGCTGCTCTCGATCCAGGCGATCGATTTCAGCAGGGTGGGCGGGATCTTGCCGGGCTCCTTCTTGCGGGCGTTGCGAGGGCCGTACTCGAGGTCCGGCAGGCCGAAGTAGGGGTCGCCGGGGAACAGCATGTTGAAGGACGCGAGCTCGATCGTGTTGAGGAAGAGCGAGCGGTCCTTGAGGTCTTCGTAGGTCGTCGGCGTGAAGGGGAAGGCGCAGTCTGCGGCGTCCGAATGCTGCGGCCGGGAGAGTCCCGCGGTAACCGCGATCACTCCCAGCGCGAGGATAAGGTTGAGCCGAAGCGCCCAGCCGAGCTTAGGGATTCGTCCAGCCAAGGAAGGTTGCCTCTTTGTTCGTAAGGGTGGTTCGGGAGCCGTCGCCGTGCAGAACGCTTAGCGAAACATTGCCCGGGGAGATGGCCGATTGACCATCGAAGCTGCGTACGGCGATCGCGTCGCCGTCTGGAGACCAGCCGAGCGGGACATCGAATCCCGTCGAGCGCCGGCCCGCCAGCGAGGTTACCCCGTCACTGGTGCGGCCGGATTGCGTCTGGCCGATAGTAACCGAATCGGCCGTGGCCCACACCGGGTTGAAGTCGCTGCCGGCTGTGTTGTTGCTGGCGGCGCGCCGGGTGCCCGTAGCAGTATCGATCAGAAACGCGTGGGAGACGATATCAGAACCGGCGTAAATCATCTCCAGGTACGCGATACTCCCGCCGTCGGGCGACAGCGCCCAGTCGCGCGTTAGTCCGGGAGCCAGCAGTCCGACCTCCTTCATCGTCCCGCTCGCGGGGTCGAGGCTCAGCAGCGCCGATTCGTCGAGCCGGATGCGCGCCAGGTAGAGCGAACGGCCGTCCGGTGCGAAGGCGATGGGGAACAAAGCGTCGGGTGATGCCGCGAGCTCGCGCTCTGTGCCGGTCGCGACGTCGGCTGCGAGTACGTGATAGTCGCCCGGCGTGCTGCGCCGGAAGACGATCGATTGGCCATCGGGTGACCAGGCGGGCTTCACGAGCAGGTCGGCGTTGTCGGCGATCTGTCGCGGCTTAGCGCCCGTCTCGAGCGTGCTCAGCCAGACCTGCGCCGGCACGTCGGGCGCGACCGCCTTGAGGTTCGAGGCCAGGGACGTGTAGACGAAGCGCGTGCGGTCCGGCGACAGGCTGGGCACAATGCCGAACCCGATGCCGTGCTCGATCGTGAGCAGCCGCTCTCGATCACCGCTGTCGGCGACTGAAGCCCGCCAGACCGTATCGACCGTGGCTCCGAACTCTACGTACAGTAGGTCTGACGTGGTGCCGGACGTCGAGTTCTGCGCGGGCGAGCCGGATTCGCGCGATAGCAAGACGATCGCTGCAACGCCGACGAGTACAAGCGCCAGCAAGGCTGTAGCGAGTACGCCGATATTGCTTCGCGGTGCCGAGGATGCTTTCAGACTCATCGTATGACTGCTGCCTCAGGCCCTCGCGGACTTAGCCAGTCCGCTCGCGGCCAACCCCCGCCCGATGGCGCGCTTTAGGCTTCAGGTTGCGACGGTCGCGGTGCCTCCCATGATTTGCGGATCTGCCGGTAGATGTACCAGGCGCCGAAGACTGCGACGGCGCCCGCGACGATGACGTCGGCAGGCCCCATCGCGCGCTGCAGGTCTTCCCAGTTCTCGCCCAGCGCGTAGCCGGCAGTTGCGAGGATGCCGGCCCAGATGGACGAGCCGACGAAGGTGTAAATCGTAAAGGCGCGAATATCCATGCGCGTCGTGCCGGCGGGCAGGCTAACGAACGTGCGCACGAGCGGCACCATGCGGCCGAAGAGCACCGCCCAGGTACCCCAGCGCCGGAAGAAGCGCTCTGCCTGCTCGATGTCGTCCGGCGTCACGAAGAAGTACCTGCCGAAGCGGTCGAGCAGAGGTCGACCGCCCAGACGCCCGACGTAGTACAGGAAAATCGAGCCCAGCGTACTACCCAGGCCGCCGAGGAGACCGGCAAAGACGATCCACTCCGGCCCGAGACCCCTGTCCTTCACAAGCATCCAGCCGGCGAGCGTCATGACGGCTTCGCTGGGGATGAGGAAGATCACCGTCTCGAGCGCCATCAGAATGACTACGCCCGGCCATTGGATCGCGTCGTATACGTCGCTGATCAGGTCGATCAGGGACGATTCGAGTCCGTTTATCAGTCGACTACCACTCCCGGTGTCTGTCGGCCCCGCCATCCGACTGATGCGAAAAGTCTACCAGCCCCGGGAGACGGCGTGTCAATCGCGGCGCCCTGTTGTCGAACCTACTCAATTCGCGTCTCAGCAGGGTCGTCTTGGGGCCCGTGTCGTGAAAGATGATATGCAGCGCCGAGTAAGGGCGATGTTTCTCAGAAGGCCGCCCTTCTATAATGTCGAATGTCGCGGGTGTAACGGGAGGGAAATTGACCGCAACTGCTCTCGAGAGCGAGAACCGTCGCGAGATCTATCTCGATCGGCGCATATGCAGCGCGACGCCCGACCGGGTGGAGATCCACCCCGCTCGCAGCATCATCTTCCTACCCCTGCTAACCCTGCTCTTTGGCCTCTCGGCCTTCCCGATCATCTTCTTCCTTGGCGATAGCCTCTCAGTCGAGCTCAGGCTGTTGCTCACACTCGCGGCCATCGTGGTTGTGCCCGCGTCCGGGATCGGGCTCGTGTACAGCATCGCCGGCGCGCACATCGTCATCGACCGCGCGAAGCAGTCGGCTGTGCTGCAGCAGGGCTACCTCGGTATGGGCGTGGGCACGCAGGAGCTTGTTCCGTTCTGGAAGATCGACCGCATCGACCTCGAAGAGCTGACGCCGCACGACTACCGCGGGCACCAGGACGACTTCGCCCAGTACGAGGTGTCCATCCTCAAGCTCAGCGGTAAGGTCATCAGCGTCGGCATGGTCACCGTGAGACGTGCCGATGCCAAAGAGGGCTTCGACCGCGCTCAGGAGATCGCTACGCTGATCGCCAACATGTCCGGGACCAAAGTGCACGTTTCTCGCAGGGCCCGTCAGAGCGAGCGGGCGGCATCGTGAGAGAGATTTCGCCCCGTCTCAGCCTGGTTGTCCCGGCCTACAACGAGGAAGAGCGTATCGGCGCCTCCGTTGCCGCCATCGGCGAGTTTCTCAGCCACCTCGATTTCCCCTGCGAGGTCATCGTGGTCGACGACGGCAGCCGTGAGCCCGGCAGGCTCGCGGCGGAAGCCTCGCTGGATGCCCTGCCCGAAGCAGTCGAGCGCCACTTCATTCGTTGCGACGTCAACCGAGGCAAAGGCGCGGCCGTGCGCACCGGCTGCCTCGCAGCTCGAGGGCAGTACATCGCCTTCATCGACGCGGACCTCGCGTCGCCGCCTGAAGACCTTCCGAGCCTGCTGAGCGCCCTCGACGCCGGCGCCGACCTGGCGATAGGCGTACGGAACCAGGATGACGGCTCCGACATGCGCAACGACCGCACGCTGACTCGTCGCGCGGCCGGCAAGCTCTTCTCGCTCCTCATGCAGAAGCTGCTGCTACCGGACATAGGCGACAGTCAGTGCCCGCTCAAGGCCTTCCGGCGCAACGCCGCGCACCGACTGTTTCGGCTGCAGCACGTCGACACCTGGGCCTTCGACGCCGAGCTGCTCTTCCTGGCCTCGCGACTGGGCCTGCGTGTCGACAAAGTGCCGGTGCGCTGGCAGGCGATGCCCGGCTCGCACCTGAAGCTGACTTTCGCCAGCGCCCTCGAGGTCTGGAACCTCTTCCGCATCCGCTGGTCGCACCGTGGCGTATCCAAGAACACGCTCGCCGGTGAGCTCCCCGAGCTCGTCACGGAGCCCGGCCCCGAGCCTGCTCCCGGCACCACTGCCTAGGCGCTGACGAGCAAGCTTTAGCGGCACGCCGTAAGGGTTGTCGCCGATCTTTCCGACGTACGAGGCGTCGCTCTCGTACGTGTGGGCTCCGATTCGGTAAAATCACGCGCATGGCAGCGAAAGTTTTCATCGACGGTGAGGCCGGAACGACCGGTCTGCAGATCGCTCAGCGTCTGAGCAAGCGGCCCGACATCGAGCTGCTGCACCTCAGCGATGCCGACCGTAAGAACGCCGACCGTCGCGCCGAGATGCTGAACACGGCCGACGCCTCGATACTCTGTCTGCCGGACGACGCCGCTCGAGAGGCCGTTACGCTGGTCGACAGCGACCGCGCGCGCATTATCGACGCCTCGACCGCGCACCGCACGGCTCCCGGCTGGACCTACGGCTTCCCCGAGCACGACCCGGCGCGGCCGGCCGAAATCGCCGCCTCGACGCGCGTCAGTAACCCCGGCTGCTACGCCCTTGGGGCCATCTCGATGCTGCACCCGCTGGTTGAAGCCGGTCTCGTGCCCGCCGACCACCCGATCGTGATCAACGCCGTTTCCGGTTACTCCGGCGGCGGCAAGGGGCTCATCCGCAAGTTCGAGGATCCAGACGCCCCGGACGCCACCGATACTGACTTCTACCTTTACGGGCTCGGTCTTGAGCACAAGCACGTGCCCGAGATTCAAATGCACGGCTCGCTGGCGCACCGGCCGCTGTTCGTGCCCAGTGTCGGACGCTTTGCGCAGGGCATGATCGTCTCCTTGCCGCTGCAGCTCTGGGCCCTGCCCGGCGCCCCGAAGCCTCGAGACCTGCACGAGGCCCTGGCGCAGCACTACGCCGGCAAGGACGGCTCTCGCGGTGTCACGGTCGCGGCGCTTGATGAGTCTGCGGGCGTTAAGGACTGGCTGGACGCCGAGTCGCTCACCGGCACCGACCGGCTGACGATCCATGTCTTCGCCAACGAGGCCCGTGAGCAGGCCGTGATCTGCGCCGTGCTCGACAACCTCGGCAAAGGCGCCGCCGGGCAGGCCGTGCAAAACCTCGAGCTCATGCTCGGACTGCCGGAGCTCGAAGCGCTGGCAACCGTGGGCGTCTATAGCTAGTGCCGCCGAGCATTCCACTCACAGATCATCGGGAGCAGAAAAACGCCGAGGCGACGTCGCCTCGGCCGGTCCTTCCGTAGCTCGTTCGCTCTTGCGCAGCTTCCTATTAGGCCAGGGGCGTTGATGTAGTACACGCCCTCTTCAGGAAACTAGCGCTAAGCCGTTGCGCACGTAAGATGACACACCGGGAGGTGTTTGCTATGCCCATCGAAATTGTTCCCGACGGCCACGTCACAACGCCACAGGGCTTCGTGGCCGGAGCCGTGTGTGCCGGTATGTACGCGGGCGGACCGAAGCGCGGTCAGCTCGACCTCGGCATCTTGTACTCGGAGCGCGAATCGACGTCAGCCGGCGTGCTGACGCGCAATCTCGTGCGCTCGGCGCCGGTGTACGTGAACGAGAAGCGCTTGCCCGCGGGCAACCTGCGTGGCGTGATTACGAACTCCGGCAACGCCAACGCACCTTTCGGCGACGCGGGCATCAGCGAAGCCGAGGAGATGGCCGCGCTGGCCGCCCGCTCCGTCGGCGTGCCAGACCTGCAGTTCGGCGTCTGCTCGACCGGCGTCACGGGCGTGCTGATCCCGATGGAGAAGATTCGCGCCGGCGTGCCGCAGATCAAGCTCACGCGCGACGGCGGTCCCGACTTCGCGCGCGCCATCATGACTACCGACACACGCCCGAAGGAAATCGCCGTCGTCGCCAAGGAAGGCGATCGGGTCATGTTCACGATGGGCGGCTGCTGCAAAGGCTCGGGGATGATCCACCCCAACATGGGCACGATGCTCGCCTATGTGACCACGGACGCCGCAGTCGACGCCGCCTTCCTGCGCACCGTCACGCGCGAGACCGCCGACGCCACGCTGAACATGGTCACGGTCGACGGCGACACCTCCTGCTCCGACACCTTCCTCATCTTCGCCAATGGTGCGGCCGGCGGCGTGACGATCCGTGAAGGCGACCCCGAGGCAAGGCTGTTCCGCGAAGCCCTGCTGCGGGTCGCGACGTACCTCTCACGCGAGATCGCCCGGGACGGCGAGGGCGCCTCGCACCTGCTTACGGTCGAAGTCAGTGGTGGCCCGCGCATGAGTGAAGCGCGCGAGGTCGCGAAGACCGTAGCACTCTCGTCCCTGGTCAAGACGGCCGTGGCGGGCAACGACCCCAACTGGGGGCGCATCCTCGTCGCCGCCGGACGCAGCGGAGCGCACATCGACCCCACGAAGACCAGCGTGCGCATGCAGGGCGTGCTGCTCTTCGATCGCGGCACAGTGCTCGCCTTCGACGAGAAAGACGTGCACGAGAAGCTCAAAGCAGACGAAGTGCTGATTCAGATCGACATGGGCGCCGGCGGTGCTACCGCGACGGCCTGGGGATGCGATCTCACGACGGACTACGTGCACATCAACGCGGACTACCGCACGTAGGCTGTCGCTCGGGCAATCGGGCAATCGGGCAATCGGGCAATCTCATTCGCCCTTCGTGCATCGAGCTCGCAGAGAGGGCTCGCGAAACGAGTCGCGCCTCGTGCCGTCACCCTGAAATGGCGGCAGACCCTCCCAGGGGGTAGCGGGGCCGAAGCTGCATCCTGAGCTCGCGCACACAGTAAAGCGTCAGTATCCCGAAGGAGACTGACGCTTTCGACGCGGTGTCGGTAGGTCTGGCTTTAGGCCTGGGCTACCTTGGCGGCCGTACGGATGCAGCGCGTGCAGATGTGGAAGCGACGCGTTTCACCGTGGACTGTCAGGTTCTTGACCTGGACGTTCGCCTTGAAGGTGCGGTTCGTCCGAGGCGCCTTCCGCTGCCACCGGCCCGAGTGCTGGTGCCGGATGTTACGCCCGAAGGTCGTGCCCTTACCACAGATTTCACATTTAGTTGCCATAGCTCCGGTAAGTTAACAGACGGTCGCCCCATGAGCAACCTGCCCCCAAACGAAGCGGCTGCCCCGGTTTGCCGGCTCACTGAGACCGAACGCGAACGTAGTAGTTGCCTGCACGCGTGTCCACTTCTTGGAAGGAGGCGCGCCTCCGAGTCGCCACGCGGTTTACGGGTTGGCGTCGGCTTTGAGGCCCGCCGCTTCGATGCCGGCGACACAGCAGGCCTCGTCTTCTTCGCCGGTGCCGCCGCTGGCGCCAGCGGAGCCGATAATCGTACCGTCGGCATCACGGATCAGCGCCGCGCCCGTCTGCGGCAGGAATTTACCGCCCGCCGTGGCTGCCAGGGTGACGAAGAAGTTCGGGTTGCCTTGAGCGCGATTCGATAGTGCGCGACTCGAGGCGCCCATCGCGACCGCCGCCCACGCCTTGCCCAGCGCAACGTCGACGCGGAACATGCTGGCGCCGTCGTCGCGCTGCGTGGCCACGATGTGTCCGCTGGCGTCGAGCACGACGACCGCGAGCGGCTTGATGCCGTCGGCGTGCGACTTCGCCAGGGCGTTTTCGATGATGGTGTTGGCCTGCTTCAGAGTCAGCATGGTCAGTCCTCCGGTGTGATGTTGATGCGTAACGAGATTAAACGGGAACCGAAATCCCGCCGAATGTAGCATCTCTCCGTGCTCGAGTCGCGATAGCCGAGCGGCGTGTCATCGTGCGGGAGTTGCGAGGCGGAAGCTGCGATTGACTTCTTAGCGTATCGAGCGTATCATTAATGTCCGAACTCACATATGAGCTTCGACGGGGAGTAGTAGAGGTCGCGCTGGCGACCAGCGATGCCGGGGCAGTGGAAGCCGGCAGGTACAGCGCCTCGAAGTCGCCCCTGAGCTCCTCGGACCGATAGCAGTCGAGACTGCGCTAGGTTCGAGCGGGTCAGCCCGTTACAGCGTCGAGTGCTCCTCGATACGTCGTGGAGAACTAGGGTGGTACCGTCCCGTCTCCCGGGATCCCTGGCGAGATGGGCGTTTTTATTTGTCGTCGGTTCGCTACACTACGAACGAGCCGATAATCGAAACGAGTCGATGTTTAGTAATCAGTTGGAACGCGCAAACGGAATCGAAGCACAGGACGCGAGCTCTGCGGAGTTGGCAATGTCCTTCGACTCTCGTTGCCTGCTCTCCACTCCCCTGGCGGAGGCCCTTACGGTCTCGGTTGTTGGCGGACGCTCCGGCGTGCCGTTGACCCGAGACCGGGCCGTAGTAAAGGCGGCTTGCGAGCCCGCCGGCACCCGCCGCCCCGTCGTCGCGCTTACGCAGCGCTCCGGGCTCTCAGGCCTCCTTCTTATCTAGTCCTTCCGTATCCTCGGAAGGACGCTCACCGATAAAGCCCGACTCAACCCGTCAGCTTTGCGCTGGCTCGTCCAAGGAGGACGAAGTGAAACTCACAGGTGCGCAGATCATCATGGAGAGCCTGATCAAGGAAGGCTGCGACACGGTCTTCGGCTATCCCGGCGGCTCCAACCTGCCGATGTACGACACCCTGATTCAGTACCCGCAGCTGCACCACATCCTCGTGCGGCACGAGCAGGCAGCCGCGCACGCCGCCGACGCCTACGCTCGCATCACCGGCAAGGCCGGCGTGTGCTGGGCGACCTCCGGTCCCGGCGCGACGAACCTCGTCACCGGCATCGCCAACGCCTGGATGGACTCCGTGCCCATGGTCTGCATCACAGGCTCCGTGGTGAGCTGGCTGATCGGCCGCGACGGCTTCCAGGAGGCGGACATCACCGGCATCACGATCCCGATCACGAAGCACAACACGCTCGTGCTCAACGTCGAAGACATTGCCGGCGCGATCAAAGAGGCCTTCCATATCGCCACGACCGGCCGTCCCGGTCCGGTGCTCGTCGACATTCCGCGCGACATCCAGCAGCAGGAGTGCGAGTTCGAGTACCCCGACACGATGAAGCTGCCGGGCTATCACCCCGAGACTGAGGGCGATGCCGAGGAGATCGAGCACGCTGCCGAGCTCATCGCGCAGGCCGAACGACCGGTCATCCTGGCCGGACACGGCGTCGTGATTTCGCGCGCCTGGAACGAGCTGGTTCAGTTGGCTGAGACGGCGCAGATCCCCGTGATTACCACCCTGCTCGGCATCGGCGGTTTTCCGGGCACGCACGACCTCAATCTCGGTATGCCTGGGATGCACGGTATGTACTGGAACAACGTCGCGATCAGTGAGTCTGACCTGCTGATCGGCATCGGCATGCGTTTCGACGACCGCGTTACGGGTCGCCTGAAGGACTTCGCGCCCAACGCCAAGATCATCCACATCGACATCGACCCGGCTGAAATCGGCAAGAACCTGCCGGTGGCGGTGCCGATCGTCGGCGACGTGAAGCTGGTGCTGCGCCAGCTCAACCAGCACGTGCAGCGCGCCCGCCACGACGACTGGCTGGCGAAGCTGAGCGACCTCAAGACCAAGCACCCTTCGATCGCGATTCCGGAGACCGACAGGCTCCTGCCGCAGTACGTGATCAAGTCGATTTACGACGCCTCTGGTGCCGACGCTTACTACGTGACGGGCGTCGGACAGCACCAAATGTGGGCGGCGCAGTACTTCTGGATCGACAAGCCCGCGGGCTTCATCACCTCCGGCGGCCTCGGCACGATGGGCTTCGAAGTGCCCGCAGCCCTGGGTGCGCAGGTCGCGGCCCCGCACGACACCGTCTGGGCAATCTGCGGCGACGGCGGTTTCCAGATGACCTCGCAGGAGTTGGCGACGATTGTCGAGTACAACCTGCCGGTGAAGTTCGCCATCATCAACAACGGCTACCTGGGCATGGTCCGCCAGTGGCAGCACATGTTCTACAAGGACAACCTCTCGGCCGTGAAGATGCACCAGCCCGACTTCGTCAAGTTGGCCGAGGCCTACGGCATGAAGGGTGTGCGTATCACCGACCGCACGCAGGTGACCGCCGGCATCGACGAAGCCCTGGCCTACGACGGCCCCGTGCTCATGGAGTTTGTGGTCGAAGCTTTCGAGGACACCTATCCGATGGTGCCACCGGGGGCCTCGCTGCAAGAGACCGTCGATTCGCCGTACCACGAGCAAGAATCGGCGCTGGACGGCCGCAGCGGCTCTCGCGAGCTGACGGGGGTCCGCTAACTATGACGACGAGCGGACAGCAGCGGACCATCGTTGCCCTGGTCGAGAACAAGCCGGGTGTCCTGAACCGGATCGCCTCGAAATGGCGGCAGCGCGGCTTCAACATCGAGTCTCTCGCGGTGGGTCACTCCGAGATCCCCGGCCTCTCGCGCATGACCTTCACGATCGACGGCGCCACGCACGACGTCGACCAGGTGACGAAGCAGCTCTTCAAGGTCATCGAGGTCGTCAAGATCGAAGACATCACGGGCGAGGACATGGTCGCCCGCGAGCTGGCGCTGATCCGGGTCGACGCCAATGACCGCACCCGCGGCGCCATTCTCGAGATCGCCTCGATCTTTCGCGCCAGCATCATCGATGTGGCGCACGACTCGCTGATCCTCGAGGTCACGGGTACGGAGGACAAGATCGAGTCGCTGTACGAGCTGCTGCTGCAGTACGGCGTCAAGGAGATGATGCGCACGGGCCGAATCGCCATGAACCGCGGCGGCACCGGCGCGATCGAGGACGACACGCACCGTCGCTATCGCTCGGCGGGCGAAGGCAAAGCACAGGTAGGCAGCCTGCTGTAAGTCCAGGCGAGGGACAGTCGATGACCGCGTATCGCGTGGCAATGCACGTTAGACCAACGACCTTCGATGCCTGGGTGCTTGACCTGCCGGGCTGCCGCACCATCGGGCGCGACCGGGAGGAATCGCTGGCGCTGGTGCCGGTCGTTATAGCCGAGTACCTGGCCTGGCTGAAATCGCACGGCGCGGACGTCGACCCCGATGGACCGGCCGAGTTCAAGGTGATCGAAGAGGTCACGAGCGAGCACGAGTTCTGCTTCGCGGCGGACGGCGAGCCTTTGACCTCGGAGGACCTCGACGCGGTCCTGCGCCTGACCGATTTCGCGGCGGCAGACCTGATCGCCGTGTACGACAGGCTGCCGGAGGTCCTCAGAGACTGGCGGCCTCCCGAGTCGGCTGTAAAGATCGACAACATCTACCCGGACGTGCGCTCGATCCGCGAGATGATGGCGCACGCTACCGGCTCGGCGGGCTTCTTCGTGCGCAACCTGGGCTCGCCGGATGCCTGGCAGCCGCCGGACGCGGATCCGCTCGACCCTGACGCGGTGCGGCTGGCTGCTAACGAGCGACTGAAGGATATGAGCGACGACGAGTTGTCCGAGGTGTTTCGGCGCCCGGACACTCGTCGTGGCGGTTACTCCGAATGGTCGGCACGCAAGGTCATCCGGAGAGTGATCAACCACCAACGATTTCACGCCAAAGAAATCGAGCAGCGGCTGGCATGGCTCCTGCTGGTACTGCCCGAAGTCATGCCGGTGAGCCGGGAGTAGGCGATATGACGGCGACGCAAGGTAATCGCTACTGGCAATCTGGACGGCACCGAAACGCGACGGCAAAGCGCAGGTAGTTTGCCTGCTGTAAGAGAGCAAGGCCGTTGGGACACGCACCCGAATGGCCCGACACGAACCATGACCTATACACGGACCTTACTCAGACTCCCACGGCCCTCACTCGCCAGCTAGGCGAGACGGAGGGCCCACGACTATCGCCACGGGTGCGGTATCGCACTCCATTGATTCGATCCGAACCGTCGGCCTGCAGCGCAGAGCGCGCCGGTGGAGTCCAGAGAGGAAAGTCCGTTGCCACCTGCCAACGTAACCCCGAAACGCATGCCCTTTGAGAAGTACAAGCCCTGGCTGCCGCTGGTACTCGAGGACCGCACCTGGCCGAACAGGCGCATCGAGAAGGCCCCGCTGTGGTGCAGCGTGGACCTGCGCGACGGCAACCAGGCTCTGATCGACCCTATGGACCCGGAGCGCAAGCGCCGCATGTTCGAGACGCTGGTGCGCATGGGCTTCAAGGAAATCGAGATCGGCTTCCCCGCGGCCAGCCAGCCCGACTTCGACTTCATCCGCCTGCTCATCGAGGACGACCTGATCCCGGAAGACGTGACGGTCCAGGTACTGACGCAGTGCCGCGAAGAGCTGATCGAGCGCACCTACGAGAGCTTGATCGGCGTCCCGAACGCCATCGTCCACTTCTACAACAGCACGAACCCGCTGCAGCGCGAGGTAGTCTTCGGCCAGGACAAGGAAGGCATCACCGAGATCGCGGTGAACGCGGCCGAAATCGCCATGAAGCTGGAGCCTTCGCTGGTCGGCAGCAAGATCCGCTACGAGTACTCACCGGAGAGCTTCACGCTGACGGAGCCTGAGTACGCGCTCGACATCTGCCAGTCGGTCATGGACGTGATCAAGCCGACGCGCGAGAAGCCTTTGATCCTCAACCTGCCGGCGACGGTCGAGTGCTTTACTCCCAACGTGTACGGCGACGTCATCGAGTGGTTCTGTCGCAACATCCAGAACCGCGACAGCGTGGTCGTGAGCCTGCACCCCCATAACGATCGCGGTACGGGCGTGGCGGCGGCCGAGTTCGGCGTCATGGCCGGCGCCGACCGCGTCGAAGGTACGCTGTTCGGCAACGGCGAGCGCACCGGCAACGTCGACATCGTCAACCTGGCGATGAACCTCTTCGCTTCCGGCGTGGACCCCGAGCTGGACATCGGCGATATCGACGCCCTGCGCCGCGTGGCCGAGTTCTGCAACCGCATCCCCGTCCACCCTAGACACGCATACGTCGGCGACCTCGTCTACACGTCGTTCAGCGGCAGCCACCAGGACGCGATCAAGAAGGGCTTCGACGCCCTCTACCGCAAGGCCGCCGCGGTGGGCCGCAAGCCGGACGACTACGAGTTCTGGGGCGTGCCGTACCTGCCGATCGACCCCAAGCACGTCGGCCGCACTTACGAAGCGGTCGTGCGCGTAAACAGCCAGAGCGGCAAGGGCGGCGTCGCTTACGTCATGAAGGAGGAGTACGGCTTCGACCTGCCGCGACGCCTCCAGATCGAGTTCTCGAAGACGATCCAACACATCACCGAGGACACCGGCACCGAGATTCGCCCCGAGGTCATGTGGGAGGCCTTCGAGCGCGAGTACCTGCCGCAGGAGGCCAGCGTGCGCCTGCTCAACCACGAAGTGCGCTCCAGCGACTCCCGGCAGAGCATGGTGACGGCAAACCTCGTCGTCGACGGCACCGAAGTCGAGGCGATGGGCTCTGGCAACGGTCCGATCGAGGCCTTCGTCACGGCTCTGAACAGCGCCCTCGGCACCGACCTCGATGTGGTCGACTACGCCGAGCACGCCCTCGGCGCCGGCAAGAGCGCTACGGCGGTCGCCTACGTAGAAACGCGAAGCGCCGACGGCAACGTGCGCTGGGGAGTCGGCACAGACGCGAACATCCTGACGGCGTCGCTGCGCGCGGTCGTATCGTCCTTCCTGCGACAGCGCGCCGCCACGACGGCGGAAGCGTAGGCGGACGCGACCGTGGGCTCAGATGCACGTCGTGTTTGGTGTCGTGATGCCCAGGTGACCGACCGGTATGCAACGCTCGCAGCGACGCTGACGACGCGATGTAGTAAAGGACTCAGGCCTTGACCAAGGAAGATGAGCCACGTAAAGTGCGTGCACCCAAGGTACGCATTGCCGAGGCGGCGGTGGAATACATCGCCCACCGGCAGGAGGGTGCAGCCGTGAGCACAATCAGTAGCAAGAACCAGATAACCCTGCCGGCTCATCTGCTGCGTGAGATGGGCCTTGGTCCCGGAGACCGCCTCGCCGTCACCGTGGAAGGCAATCGCATGGTTCTGCGCGCGCGTCCCAAGGACTGGGTGCAGTACCACGGCGGCAGTCTCGCCGGCGTCTACGGCAACACGCCGGAAGACGTAGACGCTTACGTGGCGGACCTGCGCACCGAGGCGGACCGGGACGAAGCCGGGAGATAACGCGCTGGTCGAGGATATGCTGCTCAGTCGTAGCGGTCAGCTTCTGCTCGATACGAGCGCCTTCATCGATTTTCTCGGTGGCATCGAGCCTCACTACAGCGTGCTCGTGCCACTGTTCCGGCGCGTGCAGCAAGGTTCGCTGATGGTCCTGGCTTCGGCGATTACGGAGGCGGAGCTGCTGGTGCGCCCCGAGCGCGACCAGAACGAAGCGGCCAAGGAGCGAATCGCCGACTTGCTGTCCGAAGAAGGTATTTACGTGATCAACGTAGACCGCCGGATTGCGCGCAAAGCGGCGGCTTTACGGGGCCAGGGTGGCTTTAAGCTCATGGACGCTATAATCATCGCGACCGCCAGCGAAACGGGCTGCGAAGCCATCGTAGGCAACGACGGTGAGTGGGCGCGCAAGCAGGTCAAACCCCCGTTCATCAGTCTGAGAGAGATCGTCGCGCGGGCTTAAACAAAGCCATCGGCTGACCGAGCGACTTTGAAGGAGATTTGAATGCCGGAAGCGAAAACGCTATCGGAGAAGATTTGGGATGCCCACGTCGTACGTGAAGAGGCCGGCAAGCCCGATCTGCTCTACATCGACCTGCATCTCGTGCACGAGGTGACCTCGGCGCAGGCCTTCGAGGCGTTGCGCATGGCCAACCGCAAGGTGCGCCGGCCCGAGCTGACGGTCGCGACCGTCGACCACAACGTGCCGACGATCGACCGCGACAAGCCCTGGCCCGACCCGCTCTCGATCCAGCAGGTCGACGTGCTCGACACCAACGTGCGCGACTTCAACGTGCCGTACTTCGGCATTAAGGACGTGCGCCAGGGCATCGTGCATGTGATCGGACCCGAGCAGGGCATCAGCCAGCCCGGCATGACCATAGTCTGCGGCGACAGCCACACGTCGACGCACGGCGCCATGGGCTCCCTCGCGATCGGCATCGGCACATCCGAGGTCGAGCACGTGCTGGCGACCCAGACGCTGCCGCAGATGCGCCCCAAGACCATGGCCGTCGAAGTCAACGGCGAGCTCGGTCAGGGCGTCACCGCCAAGGACGTCATCCTCGCGATCATCCGCAACATCGGCGTCGGCGGCGGCATCGGCTCGGTCATCGAGTACCGCGGCGACACGATCCGTGGTCTCTCGATGGAGGGTCGCTTCACCGTCTGCAACATGTCGATCGAGGGCGGCGCACGCGCGGGCATGGTGGCGCCGGACGAGAAGACCTTCGCTTACCTCGAGGGCCGGCCGTACGCCCCCAAGGGTAAGGCGTGGGAAGCGGCGCTCGACTACTGGCGCTCGCTGCCGACGGACGCCGGTGCCACCTTCGACCGCACCGTGAGCCTGAACGCGGCCGACATCGAGCCGCACGTCACCTGGGGCACCACGCCGGCGCAGTCGGTCAACGTCACCGGCCGCGTGCCTAACCCGGACGAGTTCGCCGACGCCGGCGCTCGTGAGCTGGGCTGGCGCTCGCTCACCTACATGGACCTCAAGCCAGACATGGCCATCGAGGACATCAACCTCGACCGTGTGTTCATCGGCTCCTGCACCAACTCCCGCATCGAAGACCTTCGGGAGGCCGCGGCAGTCGCGCGAGGCTACAAGGTCTCGCCGAAGGTCAATGCGATCGTCGTGCCCGGATCCGGTCTGGTGAAGCTGCAGGCGGAGCAGGAAGGTCTCGACAAGATCTTCATCGACGCCGGTTTCGAATGGCGTGACGCCGGCTGCTCGATGTGCCTGGGCATGAACCCGGACTTCCTGCTGCCCGGCGAGCGCTGCGCCTCGACCTCGAACCGCAACTTCGAGGGCCGGCAGGGCCCCGGCGGCCGCACGCACCTTGTGAGCCCGATCATGGCCGCGGCGGCCGCGATCCAGGGCCACTTCGTCGACATCCGCAACTGGAGGCGCAACTAGATGGAGCCGGTAGTCAAGATCCAGGGCCAGGGCATGCCCCTGAACCGCTCGAACGTCGATACGGACCAGATCATTCCGGCCAAGTACCTGAAGCTGGTCGAGCGCACCGGCTTCGGGCGCTTCCTCTTCGATAGCTGGCGCAAGGACGAGTCCTTCATCCTCAACGACCCGCGCTACGGCAGGCCGGAAGTGCTGATCGGCGGGCCCAACTTTGGCTGCGGCTCTTCGCGCGAGCACGCTCCCTGGGCTCTGCAGGACTACGGCTTCAAGGCGATCATCGCGCCTTCGTTCGCGGACATCTTCCGCAACAACTGCGCCAAGATTGGTCTGCTGCTCGTGCAGCTGCCGCAGGACGAAGTCGATATCCTCCTGCAGCGCACGGAAGCGCACCCGGAAGCGCAGGTCGTGGTCGACCTCGAGAGCCAGAGCGTGAAGTTCGCCGATGAAGACTGGTCGATGCACTTCGACATCGACCCCTTTGTGAAGTACTGCCTGCTCAACGGACTGGACGACATCGGGCTGACCCTGGCGCACGAGGAAGAGATCTCGGCCTACGAGGCCAAGCGCCCCGACTTCTTGCCCGTCGCCAACCCGAACTAGAACGAAGGCGCGGTCATGACTTCGGAGCAACAGCCGGCCGGCACGACGAATAGCTGGGCGAGCGTTGCTGCGACGCGCGCCCGCTGGAACGCGTTCTTCGAAGAAATGACCGCGCCGGTCAACGACTGGCTGTGCGCGAAGTGCGGCGCCGAGCCCGGCAAGCGCATCCTGGACCTCGCCTGTGGCACCGGCCACCCGGCGCTCAGTGCGGCGCGGCGCGTACGTCCCGGCGGCGAAGTTGTGGGCATCGACATCGCTCTGGAGATGGTCGCCGCCGCGACCGAGCTGGCGCGCGATGAGGGACTCGACAACACCGAGTTCAGAGTCATGAACGCCGAAACGCTCGACTTCCCGGACGCGAGCTTCGACGGCGTGACCAGTCGCTGGGGCATCATGTTCCCGGACGACGTCGCGAAGACCTGTCGTGAGGTTTATCGCGTGCTGAAGCCGGGTGGCCTGGTCTCCTTCGCTTTCTGGGACGACACCGAGAAGAACCCGCGACAGGGCTTCATGGAGACGGTGATCCGCAAGGCCCTCGCCGAGCCGCCGCGTCCGCGTGGTACGGGTGGCGTGGCCTACAAGTTCTCCGACCCGCAGCCTTTGATCGATATGTTGACGGACGCCGGTCTGCGCGTGGGAGCGGTCGAGACCGTGACGTTCTCGTATGACTTTGTCGACGCGGACGAGCTCTGGCAGGGACTCAACGAAGCCTGGCCGAGCGGCCGTCTCAACTCCCTCGACCCGCTGCAGCTCGGCAAAGTGCGCGAGCTCTTCCCTCTCGAGGCCGAGCAGTTCCGTAAGAACGGCAAGCTGCGATTGCCCTCGAGCAACTACTGCCTGTGGGCCGCAAAGCCCTGACGAAGGCTTGATCTCGGTCCGAGCGTATATCGCCATCGCGGCGCCGCGCCCGCTGGTCGAGCGCCTTGTTATCGACCGGGCCGCACGCGTGCGCTTCTTGCCGGACGGCTGGCGCTTCATCGAGCTGCTGACGGCCGAAACCACGCGCGTCGGCAGCCAGATGGAGATCGAGTGGAGACTCGGTCCCGCGCCCTTGCGACAGGTCATCGAGCTGCTCGAGGTCGAGTCGGGCGACGTGACGCAGGTCATCGAGGGGCCACCGGGCGGCGGCAACTACCTCACGACCTGGCGCATCGGTGCTGATGCGACGGCGACGCTGATCAGCGTCACGCTCGACTTCGATTACGGCGACTTCGTGGGCAATTTCCTCGTGCGACGCCGGCTGCAGAAGGCGCTATCGCAGATGCTGCAGCGCCTCGAAATCGCAGCGCTACGCGGGTGAGCATCCGCAGGATGCCCGTCAAGATTAACCCGCTAGCCCTGGCCCGCGTCCGGCGCGTACATGCCGAAGCCCTGCGCCACAATCTTGCCGTCCTTGAAGAAGAACGTGTCGACGCCCATGGGGATCGCGCCGTCGACGGACCATAGCAGGTACACGGCGTCGCCCACGATGTCTTGTCGTCCGAGCTTCATGTTGCGCATGAAGTCCTCGGTGGCCATGGGAAAAATCACGTTGGCGAATAGAGCCTCGATGGCGGGCTTGCCCTGCACGGGACCCTGCGGCGTAAACATGACCGCATCGTCGGCGTAGTCAGCAACAATCGTTGCGAGGTCTTTGTTCATAAACGCGGACAAATGTCGTCCGAAAACGGTTTCGACGCTCTGCGTGGATTCTGTGGTCACCGTGCGACTCCTTCTTTGCCGATGTTGCGGTGTAGCGTTCCGAAGATTGCCCGCAGATTATGCCCGAGCTGCCACCTCGTCAACGAGAGGTTTGACAGATGCGCGAGTTATCCGATCGCGTCAAGGCGCTTGCCGCCCGGTTCGACAGGCTTGGCGTCGATAAGCACGAAGGCGATCACGCACGGTTCGCTGCCGTTGTTGACCCAGTTATGGATGGTGCCGCGCTGCACGAGCACGTCGCCCTGCTTGAGGTGCACGACCGTGTCGTCCATCTCCATGTCGATCTCGCCCTTGAGCACAAACGCGTAGTCGATGGAGTCGGTGCGATGGTTGCGTGGCGACACACCGGGGCCGTACTCGATGATGCGGCAGACCGTGCCCGACTTCAGCGTCGTGGCGACGTCGCGAAGTGCCTCGTCCTCGGTGCCGTCGTTGTCGACAGGGAACGAGTTGGTCGTCCAGACGACGGCGGCCGATTGTCCCGGCCGGCTCGAACGCACGTTGGTCGAGACTTCGTCGTATCTGACGACTGCTTTGCCGTTGGCATCGTGTCCGGTGACGACGCGTCGTACCTGGATGGTCATTGTTGTCTCCTCGTGCACTACCGAGCCGCCGCCGCTGCACATCGCTGCCGCGCTGCCCGCTCAGATACTTGATTAAGACGGATGCGAGGGGACACCCCTCGCGCTCCCCGGCTGGAGGCCGCAGCCTCCAGCACCACCGCTACCCTTCGCGCCCATCTCGCTGGAGATCAAGAGGGAGCCTGATCTCCACGTGATTTTGGGGGGATCTGTCAGCTGACTAGAGGCCGCGAGCAGCCCGATGCCAATGACGTTGCCCTCCGAGTCAAAGTCGAGGATGAAGTCGTCTGTCACCGCATCCGTGTCGTGGACTTGATGGTCGTTGAGTCGTATGTACATCGCCTCAGCTTCGGGGTCGTATGTAATCTTCATGCGCTGAAGTCCGGGTCTGACTCCGGAAAGATTTGGGCCAATCAGCATTAATCAGTTGGCCAACTCTTCGACTTGCGACAGTATATGTCGCCACGCGCGCATCTCGCGTAGATTAGAGACATGCCCAGAGACGCTGAAGTCCTTGCCGTCATCGCCCTTTCGCCCAGCGAGTACGACCAGATCGTCGAGAAGCTCGATCGGGAGCCGAACGACGTCGAGCTAGGCATGTTCGGCGCCATGTGGAGCGAGCACTGCGGCTACAAGAACTCAAAGCCGTTGCTGCGCATGTTCCCCAGCACTGGCCCGGCGGTGCTCACGACACGCGGCGGTGAGAACGCCGGCGCGGTCGACATCGGCGGCGGTTACTGCGTCGTGTTCAAGATTGAGTCGCACAACCACCCGTCGGCGATCGAGCCTTACGAAGGTGCTGCGACCGGCGTCGGGGGCATCCTGCGCGACATCTTCGCCATGGGCGCGCGGCCGATCGCCATCCTCGACTCCCTGCGCTTCGGACCGCTGCGCGCCACGGACGGTATCGATACGCCCCAGAACGCCCGTAACCGCACGCTGTTTCGCGGCGTCGTCGCGGGCATCGGCGGCTATGGAAACTGCCTCGGCGTGCCCACGGTCGGCGGCGAGGTCTCGTTCGCGACCGCCTACGACGGCAATCCGCTGGTCAACGCGATGTGCGTCGGCGTGGCGCAGACCGGCTCTCTGCTTAGCGCGGTGGCGACGGGCGTCGGTAATCCGATCATCCTCGTCGGCGCCGACACAGGACGCGATGGTATCGGCGGCGCCAACGTGCTTGCTTCGCGCACCTTCGAGGCAGGCTCGGAAGAGCTGCGCCCGACCGTGCAGGTGGGCAACCCCTTCCTCGAAAAGCTGCTCATGGAGGCGTGCGTCGAGCTGGCCACGCAGCACGCCGACTGGATCGTGGGCCTGCAGGACCTCGGCGCGGCCGGACTCACGAGCTCGCTGGTCGAGTGCGCCGCACGCGGGGGCGAGGGCATCGGCATCGATATCGACGTGTCGCTGGTGCCCCGGCGCGAGCAAGGCATGACGGCGTACGAGGTGATGCTCAGCGAGTCGCAGGAGCGCATGCTGGTCGTTGCAAAGAAGGAGCACGAAGCCGACGTGCTCGGCCTCTTCCAGCGCTGGGAGATTCACGCGGATGTCATCGGTCACGTCACGGACGACCCGTATGTGCGCATCCGCGACGGCGCCGAGACGGTCGTGCGCGTGCCCGCCGAGGTGTTTACGGAGCCGCCGGAGTACCGCCGTGAGGGCGTTAAGCCGGACGGCCTTGGTGCGCTGCAGACGTACGACCTCGACGCCCTGCCCGACCTCGACGCCCGCGACGCGAATGCGGTGCTACTGAAGCTGCTCGCCTCGCCGGAAATCGCCTCGAAGCGCTGGATCTACCGGCAGTACGACCACAAGGTACTGACGAACACGGCCGTCGGGCCCGGCTCCGACGCGGCCGTCTTGCGCATCAAGGAGGCGGCCCCGCGCGCGATCGCCGTGGCTACGGACGGCAGCGGCCTCAAGACTTACCTCGACCCCTTCGCCGGCGGTGCGATGGCGATCGCCGAAGCTTGCCGCAACGTTGCTTGTACGGGAGCTCGCCCGCTCGCCGTGACCGACTGCCTGAACTACGGCAACCCCGAGCGCCTCGATGTCTACTACCAGCTCGAGGAGTCGGTGAAGGGCATGGTGGCCGCCTGCGAGAGCCTCGGTGTGCCGGTGATCTCGGGCAACGTGTCGCTGTTCAACGAATCGAACGGCACCGCGATCTACCCGACGCCGGTCATCGGCGCACTTGGCCTGCTCGAAGACGTCTCGAAGGTCGTGCCGATGGGCTTCGCCGTAGCCGGCGACGCCGTGTATCTACTCGGCGCATCCGAGCTCACGGGTCGCGCCGCCGACCTCGCGGGCAGCGAGTATCTACGACAGCATCACGGCCTCGTCGCCGGTCAGCCGGCGATCGATCTCGCGCTCGAGGCTCGCGTACAGGGCGTTCTCATCGAGGCGGCGGACCAACGGCTGCTGCGCTCCGCGCACGACTGCTCCCACGGAGGCCTCGCGGTCACGCTGACCGAATCGTGCTTCCAGAACGGCCTGGGTTTCACGGCCGACTTGCTCGATCTGCCGGGACGCATGGACGCAGCCCTGTTCGGTGAGGCTGCATCCCGCGTCGTCGTCTCTTTCGACCCCGGCGCCGTGTACACGGTCGAGGCGCTCCTCGCACAGCACGATGTGCCGTTCGTGCGTCTTGGCAGCGTCGGCGGCGATCGCGTGCGTCTCGGGCCTATTGACCTCGCGCTCGCTGACCTGCGCGCGGCCTACGACAACGGCCTCGAGTCCGCCCTGCACGAAGGCGCCTGACGCCTAGCCCAGGCATCCCGATCTCACTTTACGGGAACCGATCATGAGAATCGTGACAGCTGGATATCTGCAGAAGCACTGGTACAGACTCGTCAATCAGGCGCGACGGGGCGAGGAGATAGTGATCACGCGCCGAGGCCAACCCGTTGCCAGCCTTCGGTCGGTCCGGGGCGATTCGGGTGTGAAACCGCCGCCGGTGCGATCGAAATGAGCGAGTCGCCCGCGTCGCCCGACGAGGAGCCGGAGGATGCGCTGGGGCACATCGACCCTCTGACGCCCCTCGACGTGTACGAGGCGCTGCAGGGTCTGCGCGCGCCTTGGTGGATCGCCGGCGGTTGGGCGATAGACGCTTTCGTGGGACGCGAAACGCGCGAGCACGGCGACGTCGACGTGGGTGCGCTGCGACGCGACCAGCTCGCGATGCAGTGGGCCCTCGAGGGCTGGGAAATGCAGGCGGCCGACCCGCCGGGCAGCCTGCGGACGTGGCGCAAGGGCGAGACGCTACCCTTATCCGTACACGACGTGTGGTGCCGGCCAGACAAGGAGGCTGCCTGGGGCCTGCAATTGATGCTGGACGAGTCGGACGGCGAGAACTGGGTGTTCCGTCGCAATCCGGGCATCGTACGCTCGATTGCGACTCTGTTCTGGCGCGGACACAACGATGTGCCGTACCTTGTCCCAGAGGTTCTGCTGCTGTTCAAGGCGGCCAGGCAATCGCCCGCGAACGAGTCGGACTTCGAAGCCTGTTTGCCCCTGCTGGACGATGAGCAGAAGACGTGGCTGGGCGTGGCCCTCGTAATTGCGCATCCGGGGCACCCCTGGATTGAGCAATTGCGCCCTAACGTAGAAACTGATGCTTGACGACGCGAAAGGATTGACATAGCGTAACGTACAGATGTTCTAAGTGGTTAATTGAATCTGACGCTTCGATATGTCGAAAACTAACGTTCTTATTTTGACCCCCGAAGCATTGCGCGCGGCCTCGACGCGGCGGATGATCGCCTGCGTTGGCCCCTCGAGTCTGCCCCGTCGCCTGGATGTGAAATATCCGGGCCAGGCAAGAGGGGTCACTCCATTGGAGCGGCGCGCGACTTAGGCAGACCCCGAAGGTGGGCGCTGCTCGATGGACAGGAGACCAGACCAATGCGTGTAGTGTTTCTCGATGACGTGGAAAACGTCGCCCGCGCCGGCGAAATCAAGACCGTAGCCGACGGTTACGCCCGCAACTTCTTGCTGCCCCGCAAGCTCGCTGCCGCCGCAACGACCGCGACCGTGCAGCAGGCCGAGGCGCGCGCCAAGCAGATCGCGCGCGAGCAGGAGAAGATCGACGAGGCAGCGCGCGCCGTTGCCGCGAGCCTCAGCGGCTCGCCCGTCGTGATCCAGGCGCGTGCGGGTGAGGGCGGCCGGTTGTTCGGCTCCGTCACCGCGTCCGACATCGCGGAAGCCCTGAGCACGCGTGGCGGTGGCGCCATCGACCACCGCCAGATTGGCCTCGAAGCGCCGATCAAGGAAGTCGGCACCACGCATGTGTCCGTCAGCCTGACTCGCAACGTGCGCACCGAGATTACGGTCGAGGTCCAGGCCGAGGAGTAAGCGCTCCCGGCCATGTGTTCCTTAGTCGGGCGACACTATCTCCAGTACGGAATGCTTCTAGCTTGATTAAGTGACTTAAGTAAAATGCCGACCGACGAAGAGTACGAAACCAGCCTGCGCGAGGCCGATAGAGCCCTGCGCGAGGCGAAGACAGCGGACGACGTGCGCAACGTCTGGAAGGCGCACATGGGTACGCTGGGACATCGCACGCTCGGGCGTCTGCTCGCGGGCGGCCAGAACATCGAGCGCATACTCGATCGCCGCAACGAGCGTTCGGGGCGCGAAGAGTAACATCGTGTACTCCGAGCCCGTCGTCCTCAACGGCCGCCACGTGCGACTGCAGCCGATGCTTCCGGAGCACGCCGAGGGTCTGTTCGAGGCCATGCGCGGCGACGAGGAGCTCTGGCGCTACCTGCCGACGGCTATCCCCGGCAACTTGTCGGAAATGCAGGGATGGGTGTGTGAGCGCCTTGAATTGCACCAGCGTGGCGAGAACCTGCCGTTCACCGTGTTTGATCTCGCGAGCGGCTCCATCGTGGGAAGCACCAGCTTCAGCACGATCTCAGAGGAGAATCGGAACGCTGAGATCGGTTGGACCTGGTACGCCCGCCCTTATCAGCGCACGGGAGTCAACACGGACTGCAAGTACCTGCTGCTCGGTCATGCCTTCGAAGCCCTCGGGTGCATCCGCGTCTATCTGAAAACGGACCTGCGCAACGAGCGCTCACAGCGCGCCATCGAGCGCATCGGTGGCGTCCGTGAAGGCGTGCTCCGTCGCGACCGCGTGATCAAGGACGGGTACCAACGCTCGTCGGTTTACTACTCGATTCTGGATGACGAATGGCCGGGCGTAAGAGCACGGCTTGAGGAGATGCTGAGGAGGTAATCGGGCTTTCGATCCTGTTGTCTATGCCCGGGTTTTGGCCCGGATGCATCGCAGAGAACGTTGCCCCGCCAGCCATGTTCGAGCAATTACCGCCGCACGATATCCAGGCCGAGGAGTCGGTCATCGCCTCCCTGCTCGTCGACCCCGAGGCCGTCCTCAAGGTCGGCAGCATGCTGCGTCCGACCGACTTCTTCCGCGAGTCCAACGGCTGGGCCTTCGAGGCCTGCGTCTCGCTCTGGGAGCGCAACCAATCGATCAACCAGGTTACGGTCGCGCACGAGCTCGACCGCCATAACCGGCTGGAAGAGATCGGCGGTCTCGGCTACCTCAGCGAGCTCATTCTCAACCTGCCGACGCCCATCGGTGTCGAGCACTACGCCGCCATCGTCAAACGCGACGCCACGTATCGTCAGATGATCAGCACCGCGATGACGATCGCGCAGATCGCCTACCAGGGCGACTCGGACCTCGATCAGTCGCTGGCCAAGGCCGAGTCGCTGATCTACAACCTGCGCTCGGACGACGAGTCGCGCGACTTCGTGCACATCGCCAAGTACCTCGACGTCTACCTGGACCCGCCGGACGCCAACGAGTTCACGCCCTACGGCGGCCACGTACGCACCGGCCTCAGCGACCTCGACCAGCTCCTGGGTGGGCTCAATCCGTCCGACCTCGTGATCGTCGCCGCCCGTACTGGCATCGGTAAGACGGCGTTGATGCTGAACTTTGCGCGTAACGCCGCGGTCGGTCAGGGTTCGAAAGTCGCCATCTTCTCGCTCGAGATGGCCGGCGAGCAGCTCGCGCAACGCCTGCTCGCGGCCGAGTCCAAGGTCGACTCGGCACGACTGCGTCTCGGCGCTCACAATGAGGCCGAGGAGAGCCGGATCATGCACGCGCACGGCAGACTCACGCAGACCCAGATCTACGTCGACGACACGTCGGCGCTCACGGTGTCGCAGATCCGCGCCAAGACGATGCGCATGCAGCGCGACGAAGGCCTCGACCTCGTGATCGTAGACTATCTGCAGCTGATCCACGGCAGTCGCAGCGACAACCGCGTGAACGAGATCGGCTCCATTACCCGATCGCTCAAGGAGCTGGCGCGAGAGCTCAACGTGCCAGTCGTCGCCGGGTCGCAGCTCTCTCGTGCGACCGACCAGCGCCAGCCGCACATCCCCATGCTCAGCGACCTGCGTGAGAGCGGTTCTATCGAGCAGGACGCCGACGTGGTCATGTTCATCTACCGTGAGGACGCCTACACGACGCGCCAGGAGTGGGAGATGATCCACCCCGACCGGCAGCGTGAGCCGTATCCGGAAGGGCTGGCGCAGCTCATCGTGGCTAAGCACCGCAACGGCCCCACGAACTCGGTCGAAGTGAAGTTCCATCGCCCGTACTCCTCTTTCGAGGACCTCGAGCAGGAGCAGTACGCCGGGGAGCCGGTGCGCCGATGACGCTGAGGTATGTCGCGGTAATTCCTTCGGCTGGTCGTCAACACGAGGCGCGGGCTTGAACACGGACGTGACCCGAAGCGCGACGGACGGCCGTCCGCCGTTCGCCGGCTTTCCGGCCGGGGCGCGGGCTACGGCGATCCCGAGCGCCTTCTTCTCCGAGCTGCTGCCGCTAATCGAAGACGCGGACGAGCTGCGGGTAACCCTGTACGTGATTTACGCGCTGGGGCGTCGCAAGGGCTACCCACGCTTCGTCACGGCGCGCGAGCTGAGGGCCGAGGCGCCGTTGCTGGCTTCGCTGGGCGACGGTGGCGACGAGGACACGATGGCTCGCCTCGAGCGCGGGCTGGACGGAGCCTTCGAGCGCGGCGGCCTGCTACGACTGGATGTGGACATCCCGGGACGCAGCGAGACCGAGACGCTCGTGTTCCTCAATACTCCCGCCGACCGGCGCGCGATCGAGCGCATCCAGCGCGGGGAAATCGAGCTCGGGCGCGCGCTGCCGCACGATAGCGGCGCGCCGGCGTCGAAGCGCGAGAACGTGTTCCAGCTCTACGAAGAGAACATCGGCCCGCTGACGCCGTTGGTGGCGGAAGAGCTGAAAGAGGCGGAGAGCCTGTATCCGCCGGAATGGTTAGAAGAAGCGCTGAAAGAAGCGGCGCTGCAGAACAAGCGCTCATGGCGCTACGCCGCGGCGATCCTGCGGCGCTGGGCAACGGAGGGACGTAAGCGTGAAACGCCTGGACGAGATCCTGGGTCGGCTAACACCGCCCGTGCCCAGTTCCTCAGACGATACCGCGACCTGGGCAGCGACTGACGCAGCGGCCAACGAAGAGCCGGCCGAGCCCGTCTGTCCGCGTTGTGGCGGCTTTGGCTTCATACGCCGCGCCGTGCCCATCGAGCACCCCGACTTCGGCAAGGCGCTGCCGTGCGACTGCATGGGCGACGAGCCTGCCGACAAGCGCCTCGACCGCCTGCAGCGCTACAGCTCGCTCGGCCCGTTGACTAGGCTGACCTTCGCGAACCTGATCGAGCACGGCCGCAGCGCCAACCCACGCGACCGCGACCTCTTTCGTAACCTTGTCGGCGACGCTCGTGCCTTCGCAGAGCACCCGGAGGGCTGGATGCTCGTGCACGGACCTTCCGGCGCCGGCAAGACGCACGTCGCGGCGGCGATTGCCAACCGCTGCATCGAGCGCGGGGAGCCGGCGCTGTTCGTCGTCGTGCCCGACCTGCTCGACCACCTCCGCGCGGCTTACAACCCCAACGCCGAGCTCTCGTACGACGTGCTGTTCGAGCAGGTGCGCAACGCGCCGGTGCTGATCCTCGACGACCTCGGGACGCAGAACGCTACGCAGTGGGCGCAGGAGAAGCTCTTCCAGCTGCTCAACCACCGCTACAACAGCCAGCTGCCCACGGTGGTGACCACAAACCTCAGCATCGACCGCCTGGACGAGCGCCTGCGCATGCGTCTCACCGATCCAGCAATCACGCGCGTTTACTACGTCGAGGCGGCCTCTCGGGCGATCGATGTGAACCTGCCGGACTCGTTCGACCTCGGCCGCATCCGCGAGATGACGTTCGAGAACTTCGATACGGCCGTGCCGCACCTGAAGCCGGAAGAGCGCTGGACTCTGGAGGCGTCGTACCGGGCGGCGTTGTCGTTCGCGGATGCGCCGGAGAACTGGCTCTTCATCGTCGGTCCCAACGGCTGCGGCAAGACTCACCTCGCGGCGGCGATTGTGAACCGCTGCCGGATGCGGGGCGAGCGCCCTGTCTTCTTCGTCGTCGCCGACCTGCTCGACTACCTGCGGCACCTCATGAGCTCGGACAGCGGGCCCAGCTTCCTCGACGGCTTCAACCAGCTACGCAACGCGCCTCTGCTCGTGCTCGATGACCTCGGCGCACAGTCGGACGTCTCCTGGGTGCGCGATCGCCTCTTCCAGCTAATCAACCACCGCTACGTGGCACGCCTCCCCACCGTGTTCACGGTCAGCGACGACTCGGCCGCGCGGCTCGTGGAAGAGCGCATTCTGGCGCGCCTCAACGACCCGGGCATCTGTGTCGAAGTCCCGATTACGGCGCCTGCCTACCGCGTCGATGTGCGCACACGCCCGCCCGCGACCGATAACAACCGCGGACGCGCACCGCAGTCGAGGGCCCAGACCCCGCAGCGCAGACGTCCGAGCGGAGGGTAGGCGTCGGGCCACGACCTTGTGTGTCGACGGCGAACATGCCGGACGGGCAAATTTGATAGGCGTTCACTATGGTATTTCGCCGCCTTCTTGACTTTGCCTTCGGCCAGACCTACACTTCCGCCACACCGCGCGCCCCCGCCCGCGTATATGGTTCTGTAATGTTCCGAGTGGTCTGCAAGAAGCGGGCCGGCCCGATCCGGGCCTTGCGCAGAGGGGCGTGCCATGGACTTCGAGGACAAGACGTTAACCTGCCGCGATTGCGGTTCTGAGTTCCTCTTTACCGCCGGCGAGCAGGGTTTCTACCTCGAGAAGGGCCTCCTCAACCAGCCGCAGCGCTGTCCCAACTGTCGCGCCAACCGCCGCCGCGAACGCGCGCCCGAGACGACTGCAGTGCGCGAAGCCACGACGATCGTCTGCGCCTCGTGTGGCAACGAAGCCACCGTACCGTTCGTGCCGCGTCTCGACCGCCCCGTGTACTGCAACGACTGCTTCGGCACGCAGCGCACGTCGACGACGCGCATGCCCGTCAGCGCCCGATAAGCCTTCCGCAGTTCCGACGCCGGAACTCGTGCGCCGCGAGCGCTGATCGAGTAGAGTCCTCCCGTGGCTACAAAATCCGAACGACTACGCGCTGCCCTCGATCGTCCTGAGCTGGCCCTGCTACCTGGCGGCTTCAGCCCGCTGCACGCCCGCATGTGCGAGCGCCTGGGCTTCGATGCCTTCTTCATGTCCGGCTCGCAGGTCGGCGCTTATCTCTACGCCGTCCCCGACGTCGGCCTGCTGAGCATGCGCGACATGGCTGAGGCGGTGCGCCGGCTCGCCAGCGGCTCCGACATCCCGATCTTCGCGGACGCCGACACGGGCTACGGCAACGCGATCAACGTGCGTCACACCGTGCAGGAGTACGTACGCGCCGGCGCCGCGGGCCTGCACATCGAGGACCAGGAGTTCCCCAAGCGCTCGGGCACGGCTGCCGGGCGTCGCTGTATTCCGGTCGAGGAAGCGCTGGGCAAGTACCGCGCCGCTGTCGACGCCGCGCGCGAGCTGGACGAAGACTTCGTGATCTGCGCGCGCTGCGACCTTGTCGGCGCCGAGGGTGGCAGCTTCGAGGCGGCCGTCGAGCGCTGCATCGCTTACAAGCGCGAGGCAGACGTCGATCTGATCTGGCTCAACACGGTGCCGACGAAGGACGAGGTGCGCGAAGCCCTGCGCGCCATCCCTGGGCCCGTCATGGTGACCTACGGCGGACCGCCCCCGGCCGTAACTCTGGACGAGTGGCAGGAATGGGGCGCCGCCGCGGCAATCTTTCCCGGCATGACCACGGGCATCGGCCTGCAGGTCGTCTGGGACTTCCTCAACGACTTCAAGCTGCGCGGCAACGCGGCCTCGGGACCGGACGGCGCCCGCACGCGCAACAAGACCTGGGACAGCATCAGCTTCCAGCAGCTCGTCGACGACGCCGCGATCAAGGACCTCGAGGCGCGCTACCTGCCCTCGGAGCAGCAGCGTGACTACGACCACACTTTCGGCCACACGACGCGCCCCACGGAGCGCACATAGCGCGACGCTCCTCACCCCAAGGTCGCGATGACATGAATCGCGACCACATTCCTCTAAATTCGAAGCATAAAAAACGGCGCCTCGAGAGTCTCTCGAGGCGCCTGTGCTGAAGCGTGTTGGGCGCCTGGTTACGCCTTGCCGACGGGGGGCTTGGTCTCGTCCAGCCACCAGGTGGTCGGCTTCTCGCGACGGTCACCCTGGAAGGCCATGAAGTTGCCGATGATCGGCCAGGTGAGATAGAAAGCGTCGGCGATGCCGGGGAACGGGATGTCCCACATCGACTTGGCTATCTGTCGCTGAGCATCGAAGACCAGAGCACGGCGCTTCTCTGTGTCGGCCTCTGTGCGCAGCTTGCCGATTAGAGCGTCGAGCGCCGGGTCGCCGCTGGCATCGCCCTTACCGGCGGCATCGAAGCCGGCGAATGCCTGAGCGCCGAACTTGGAGTGATAGCGACCGGACAGCACCACCGCGGCTTCGGCGGCGGAAGCGCCTCCAGCACGGAAGCCCATGCCGTCGAACTTGCCGTTGCTGTCGCGCACAGTCGGGATATAGAACGTGGTGTAGTCGACCACGTTGTCCTTGTACTTGATGCCGATGTCGGCGCCGAAGGACTCCATGACCTGCACACGCCGCTGGTGGTCGGCGCCCAGCTGCGTACCGCCGATGTAGCTGCTCACCATTTCGAACCCGCTGCCGTATCCCGCCGCCGCGAGCAGTTTCTTCGCTTCGGCCACGTCTCGCATGTAGTACTTCGCGTTGGGACCGAAGTCCTTGGACTTCGGGTCGAGCCACCACGAGCCGCCACCGGGGTTCAGGGCCGTCGCCCAGTAGCTGTCGACGGGTAGTCCCTCACCCTGCAGGCTGGAGATGTTGTAGAAGGTGTCGATCCAGGCATCACGGTCCCAGGACATCGAGATCGCCTGCCGTACCCGCTCGTCCTTCAAGGGCTTGTTCACCTCGCTCGGTGAATAGCCGAAGACGTTGGACGAGTTGGCGAAGGAGGGCGGTGTGGTGCCGCCCTTAACGACGTACATCTGCAGCGCCGGCACATCGCGCTTGAGCGGCAGCAGGTCTTCCGACCGCACGGCGGACGTGCCCGATGAATACGTGTAGATGCCACCCGTCTTGAGCTGGGCCAGCGCCTGCGAGTACTCGAGGACCGTGGGCATCTCGATGCGGTCGATGAGCGGGTAGTTCTTGTCGTAATAGTCCGGGTTGCGGTTGTAGCTGAAGCCGATCGAGGGCTGCCACTTGTCGAGCATGAAGGGTCCCGTGCCGATCATGTCGCCGCGGATGTCGAAGCTGCTGTCGGTCTCCTTGGGGATGATCGACGGGCGTCCGGTCTGCGTCGGCGTCAGGGCCGAGAGCAGGAAAACCACCGGCTCCTTGAGCTTGAAGACGACCGTCTTGTCATCGGTCGCAGTCACGGACAGGACGGGCGCGTCGGGGCTGGCCGAGTTGAAGAGGAACTTGCGGTCGGTGCCCTTGGCTGCGAGGCGGTCCATGCTGAAGACGACGTCTGCGGAGGTCATGAGACGGCCGTTGACGGGCGGCTTGTTGTGGAACTTGACGCCCTGTCGCAGCTTGAAGGTGACCTGCAGGCGGTCGGGTGAGTATTCCCACGATTCGGCCATCTCGGGCGCAACGCCCTCGAACGATGGCGGCTTGCCGAGGCCCGATGCCACGTTCACCAGGTGGCCGTAAACCATGTTCTTGTGCTGGTTCATCGGCGCCTGGTCGAGCTGCACGTCGAGGTGAGCGGGCTCGTTGCCGGCGAACCACTTCAGCGTGCCCCCGCGCTTTGCCTGCTTTGTGGTGTCGACCGGGTCGGTGACGAGGCTGGACTTATTGCCGCCGTCGTCGCTCTTCGAATCGCCACCGCCGCAGGCGGCCAGAAACGCCGCGGCAGCGCCCAACCCACCCGTCGCGGCGAGCGCGCGACGCCGGCTTAGACGATTGTTTAATACGGAATTCCAATAGCTCCCCTGCATCTGCCTAAAACTCCTTCTTGAAGACTTCAGCTATCGGAGTTCTAGTAGGTCACAGTGGAAAAGTCAATTAAATAGCCCACGATTGTCCGATCATCAGCAAGAATCTCGCCGAAGCACGTTTGCGGGCTTTTATTAGCGAAAGTTAGCCAAACTTCAAAGTTCTAACGTGTCCTTGGTGTGTCTCCTAGTTTCGAAAAGTCAATGTATTTACGGTGGTGGGTTAGGTGGTGCGAGGACCACCACTGCGTCCGAGGCTGCAGCGGTGGTCCTCCGTACGTTCGACGGGCTCAAGACTTCGCGATTGGCGCCTTCGTCTCATCCACCCACCAGTGGAAGGCCTGCGTGCGCCGGTCGCCCTGGAAGGCCTGGAAGTTGCGCAGGGCCGGCCAGGCGAGCTGGAAGCCCGTCGCATCACCAGGCACGGCCGGGATCATGTACATGCGCTTGGCGAGCACGCGCTGCGTGTCGTAGATCAGCGCGATGCGCTTGTTGCTGTCCTTCTCGGCGCGCGCTTTGTTAAGCAGAGCGTCGATCTCCGGGTCGCCGGAGTAGTCACCCTTGCCGTTGACGTCGAAGCCCAGGAAGCCGGGGCCGCCGTACTTCGAGTGATACAGCGTCGAGAAGTAGGCGGCGGCGTCGTTGGCTGGCGACCCGCCGGCGCGATAGCCCCAGCCGTCGAACTTGCCGTTGCTGTCGCGCAAGACGGGAACGTACTCGGCCGTGTAGTCGATGATCCGCGGCGAGACCTTGAAGCCGGCGTCGGCGGCGAAGGCATCGAGCACGCCGACGCGGCGCTGGAAGTCTGACCCGAGCTGCGTGCCGCCGATGTAAACGCTGTCGGTGGAGATGCCGTTTGTGTAACCGGCCGCTGCCAGCAGCTTCTTCGATTCGGCGAGGTTGAACTTATACCACTGTGCGTCCGGTCCGAAGTCCTTGCCCTGTGGGTCCAACCACCAGGTGCCGGCGCCCCAGGCGAGGTTCGTGTTCCAGGCCTTCTCGACCGGCAAGCCCTCCGCCGCGAACCCGACGACGTTGAAGAATGCGTCGATCCAGGCGTCGCGGTCGTAGGACATCGACAGCGCCTTGCGCACGCGTTCGTCCTTGAAGGGCTTGTTCATGTCCGTGGGTTGCCAGCCGAAGGTCACCTGGTTCACGGAGAAGCCGGGTGCTTTGTACTCGTAGAGCTCGAGCTGTGGTACGTCGCGCTTGAAGGACACGATGTCTTCGGCGCGTACGACGTAGTTGCCCGTCGAGTAGCTGTAGATGTTGCCGGCTTTGAGCTGCGCCAGCGCCTGTGAGTACTCGAGGATGATCGGGATATCGACCTCATCGACGAGCGGGTAGGTGGGGTCGAAGTACTCCTTGTTGCGCTTGAAGGTCCAGCCGACCGTCGGCTGGTACTTGTCCATGACAAACGGACCGGTGCCGATCATGTCGACGCGGATGTCGAAGCTGCTGTCCGTCTCCTTGGGCACGATGTTCGGCTTGCCCGTCTGCGAAGGCGTCAGCGCCGGCAGCAAGAAAACGACCGGCTCCTTGAGCTTGAAGACGATCGTCTTGGCGTCCGGCGCGGTGACCGAGAGCACGGGGGCGTCCGGATTGGCGAGGTTGGCGAGGAAACGCCGGTCCGTGCCCTTCTCGGCAAATCGGTTCCAGCTAAATACGACATCCTCGACGTCCATGAGGCGGCCATTGACCGGCGCCTTGTTGTGCCACTTCACGCCCTGCCGCATTTTGAAGGTGAGCTGCAGGCCGTCGCCGGACCACTCCCAAGACTCCATCATCTCGGGGACGACTTCCGCGTAGCTCGGCGGCTCGAGCACGCCTGCCTTCTCGTTGACGAAGTGGCCGTACGCCATGTTCTTGAGCAGGTTCTTGGGCGCCTGGTCGACCTGTACGTCGAGGTTCGCGGGCTCGCCGCCGTGGAACCACTTCAGCACGCCGCCGCGCTTTGCCTGTTTCGTCGTGTCCACAGGCGGCGTAATCAGCTTGCTGCTGGCGTCGTCGCCTTTCTTGCTGCTACCTCCGCCGCAAGCTGCCAGCAAGGCTGCGGCCGCCGAGAGACCGCCCGTCGTGGCGATTGCCCGGCGCCTGCTCAGGCGCTGTGTGAGAGTTGAGCTCCAGTAGGTTGTGTCCATTGTCTCCCCCCTTGCCCTGTTGCTTGGCGGTCGAAGTGTTGCAGTTGTTCTAACATGTTTTAAGTTGAAGTCAATCGTTTCTTAGATATTATCTATCGTCATGAATACAGCTTCATGAACTGACTGCACAGGCGCCGGTGCAGTCTTCCGCAAGGGGTCCCGTAGGGGAGACAAAGAAAGAGGGCGCCGCGTGTGAAACGCGGCGCCCTCTGATACGGCGAGCTAGAAGTTACGCCTTGACGAACGGCGCCTTCGTCTCGTCCAGCCACCAGTTGAAGGGCCCCTGGCGGCGGTCGGCCTGGAAGGCCATGAAGTTGCGGAGGCCCGGCCAGCTCAGGTAAAAGCTGTCGGCCGTGCCCGGGAAGGGGATGTCGTACATCGCCTTCGCGAGCGCACGCTGCGTGTCGTGCACGAGGGCCCGGCGCTTCGTGGTGTCTGCTTCCACACGAGCACGCGCGATCAGCGAGTCGACGTTGGGGTCGCCGCTGATGTCGCCCTTGCCGGCCGCGTCGAAGCCGAGGAAGGCCTGGGCGCCGAACTTCGAGTGGTAGCGGAAGCCTAGGGTCGCCGACGCGTCCTGCGCCGAGGTACCACCGGACTTGTAGCCCCAGCCGTCGAACTTGCCGTTGCTGTCGCGCAGCACCGGGATGTAGAAGGTCGTGTAGTCGACGACGTTGGCCTTGGCGCGGACGCCGATCTCGACCGGGAACTCGTCGATAACCTGCGCACGGCGCTGCCAGTCGGCGCCGAGCTGGGTGCCACCGATGTAGCTGCTCGTCGTCTCAAGCCCGTTGGGGAAGCCGGCAGCCGCGAGCAACTTCTTGGCTTCGGCGACGTCACGCATGAAGTACTTGGCGTTGGGACCGAAGTCTTTGCCCTGCGGGTCCAGCCACCACGATCCGCCTCCCGGCCACAGGGCGGTGCCCCAGTAGCTGTTCACCGTGAGGCCCTCGGCGCGGTGCTTGGTCACGTTGTAGAAGGCGTCTACCCAGGCATCGCGGTCCCAAGTCATCGAGATCGCCTGCCGTACGCGCTCGTCGTTGAACGCCTTGTTCGCGTCCGTGGGCTGGTAACCGAAGGCGAGCGAATTGATGGCCATCGTCGGAGGCGTGATACCCGTCTCGACGGCGTACATGTCGAGCTGAGGCACGTCCTTCTTCATCGGCAGCACGTCTTCGGGCCGGATAGCCGACGAGCCGGACGAGTAGGTCAGGATGTTGCCGGCCTTGAGCTGGGCCAGCGCCTGCGAGTACTCGAGGACCGTGGGCATCTCGATGCGGTCGATGAGCGGGTAGTTCTTGTCGTAATAGTCCGGGTTGCGGTTGTAGCTGAAGCCGATCGAGGGCTGCCACTTGTCGAGCATGAAGGGTCCCGTGCCGATCATGTCGCCGCGGATGTCGAAGCTGCTGTCGGTCTCCTTGGGGATGATCGACGGGCGTCCGGTCTGCGTCGGCGTCAGGGCCGAGAGCAGGAAAACCACCGGCTCCTTGAGCTTGAAGACGACCGTCTTGTCATCGGTCGCAGTCACGGACAGGACGGGCGCGTCGGGGCTGGCCGAGTTGAAGAGGAACTTGCGGTCGGTGCCCTTGGCTGCGAGGCGGTCCATGCTGAAGACGACGTCTGCGGAGGTCATGAGACGGCCGTTGACGGGCGGCTTGTTGTGGAACTTGACGCCCTGTCGCAGCTTGAAGGTGACCTGCAGGCGGTCGGGTGAGTATTCCCACGATTCGGCCATCTCGGGCGCAACGCCCTCGAACGATGGCGGCTTGCCGAGGCCCGATGCCACGTTCACCAGGTGGCCGTAAACCATGTTCTTGTGCTGGTTCATCGGCGCCTGGTCGAGCTGCACGTCGAGGTGAGCGGGCTCGTTGCCGGCGAACCACTTCAGTGTGCCGCCGCGCTTGGCTTCCTTGGACGAATCGGACGGCTGGACTACGAGGCTGCTTTTGTCGCCGCCCGAGTCGCTCGAATTGCTGTCGCTGCCTCCGCAGGCGGCGAGAAAGGCCGCGGCTGCCGCGGTCGTGCCAGTAGCAGCTAGCGCACGTCGGCGGCTAACTCGCTGACCAAGAACGCTATTCCAATAGCTCCCCTGCATAAACCTCAATCTCCTCTCATTCAAAGCATCCTAAGAGATATGTTTAATCGCGCTAGTTGTCAAGGAAATCGGCTTATTAAAAGTTGCTTTTGTTGCGCTACGGATGCGCCGCCTGGCTCTATAAATTAGCAACGTGAATAGCACCAAAAGTTATCACTATTATTTGGGCGCTTTGGAGTTTCACCAGGCTATTTTTGTGCAAGGCAATGGCTCATATAGGTGCCGATCGGAGACTTGCATGTACTCCAAAAGCCACCACTTTCGTTCTGAGATAAAGAAGCCTCTTAAATAGGAAGTTTAAGAGGAGCCAGAACCGTCAATAAATTAGCGATGCAAAGAGAATTATAGATTGTGACGATACATCCGGCGCAGCGTAGGCTTGTCTACGCGCGACTTTCGCACATAGGGCTGGCTGCCAGGGCAGGACACGAATCGCTCGCAAAACAGACGCCCGTGGCTACGGGCGCCCTGCCTGCTCATATGGGATGGCTTGCGTAGAAGCTTGCTCAGCGTGCTCTGTGACGAGAACGAAGGGTCAGGTCGAGGCGGTCTCCGGCGCGTCGACGGCGTGTCCTTCGACCCAGGCGGCGCCGTCCGCCCAGTGCTCCTTCTTCCACACGGGCACGACTTCTTTGATGCGGTCGACCGCCCAGTGACAGGCATCGAAGGACTCTTTGCGGTGCGGCGAGGACACGGCCACGAGCAGGCTGGTTTCGCCGATCTCGAGCGTGCCGATACGGTGCCAGACGCCAATTTCGCTGATGTCAGGGAAAGCGCGCTTCGTGTCGGCGGCGACCTCCCGCATCTTCTTCAGCGCCATCGATTCGTGCGCTTCGTACTCGAGTCGCTGTACGTCGCGACCCTCGCTGAAGTTGCGCACGTTGCCGTAGAACAGCGTCACGGCGCCGGCTTCCGGGCGTCCGACCAGGTCGACGAGTGCCTGACCGTCCAGGACGTCTGTCGTGATGCGGAAGAGCTCGCTCATGCCTGCCTCCGGGTTGTTGTCGGGCGCGCCGCCGCTCACGGGCGGGATCAGGGCTACCTCGGCGTGTTCACGCACGCGCTCACCGGGCGAGACGTATTCGTCGTCGATGGCCGCGACCGCCGTCTCGAGCATGCCGCTGACCGCCGGATAGTCTTCACCCAGGCGCTGTTTGAGCTCCACGATGGTTGCGTTGGCCGGCAGGTCCAGCGTCACGAGGCGTGCGCCGACGGCATCGCGCAGCCCGGCGAACAGCCGTACAGATACGTTCATGGCTCGATTCTAGCATCGGCGGCCCGGGCCCGGCCCGCTGCTATACTCGCCGCGAAGCCATGAACCAGACCCTGGTACGCGCCGGACGCAAAGCCCTCGACCTCCTCTACCCGCCGCATTGCGTGCTCTGCGGCCGCAACGGCGCCTGGATCTGCGCGGGCTGCCACGATGGCTTGCCCCGCGCAGAGGGCCGGCGCTGCGACGTCTGCTGGCTGCCCGTATCGAGCGAGAGCTGCTGGCGCTGCGAAGAGCGCGAGCCTGCCTTCGCACGCCTGCGCTCGGCCTGGCGCTACGACGGCAAGACGCGCCAGCTCGTGCGCGACCTCAAGTTCCGAGGCTTTAGCTGCCTCGCGGAGCCGCTGGGCGATGAGCTGAACGCGCTTTTCGCGGAGCACGAGCTCGAGGCCGAGGCAATCGTGCCTGTGCCTTTGCACGCCAGGCGGCGTCGCGAGCGCGGCTTCGACCAGTCGTTGCTGCTGGCCAAACGCCTCGGAATCACGACCGGCCTGCCGGTGATCGAGGCGCTGGAGCGCACACGCTTCGGCAAACCGCAGTCGGGCGGCCTGACGCGTGACGAGCGCCGGAGCAACGTCGAGGGCGCCTTCCGGCTGCGACGAGGTGAGTCCGTCGAGGGGCGCTACGTACTGCTGATCGACGACGTCGCCACCACGGGCGCTACGCTCGATGCCTGCGCGCGCGAGCTGCTAGCCGGCGGCGCCGCACGCGTCTCGGCGCTCACCCTGGCGCGCGAGGACTGATGGTCGCCGAGCCGTACATCGTGCTGTTTTGCGGCGGTATGAACGGCACGCCGGCGGAGGACGCGCTCGGCGACGCGCTGTGCGAGTGCGCTCTCGACACGCTAGACGAGGCACTCGGTACGGGCGCGTACGGCGGCGCGGTCGTCGTGGCGGACGAGCGCTCGGCCGCCAGTCTTGCCCCCCGGCTGCCTGCGGGCGCGTTCCTCGACGTGGATCGACCGGGAGAGAGCTTTCACCTCGGCCGGCGGCTCAGCGAGGCCGTCGTGCGCTACGAGCTCGAGCGGCCGGTGTACCTGGGCTGGGGCCTGCCCTTGATCAAGGGCGACGAGTTCGCCGCGGTGGCTTCGGCCTTGCGAGGCGAGGCAGTGGTGGTCTCGAACAACTTCTTCTCGGCCGACCTCGTTGGGTTCACACCGGGCCGCATCGTGCGCGACCTCGAGTTGCCGAACAACGACCGCATCCTGCCGCGACTGTTCGTGCAGCAGGCCGGAATGACGAGCCAGGCGCTGCCCCGCACGATCGCCAACCAGTTCGACCTAGACACGCCCGGCGACCTCGCGGTGCTCTCGTACGCCGGTGGCGGAGGCCGTAACCTCAAGGCGCACCTCGATGCGCACCCCATCGATACTACGCGCCTCGCGAAGGCAGCCTGGCTGTTCACGGACAACCAGGCGGAGGTGCTCGTTGCCGGTCGCGTCGGGTCTTCGGTGTGGCAGTACCTCGAATCGGAGACCGCCTGCCGCATCCGCATGTACTCGGAGGAGCGCGGCATGCAGGCCGCCGGACGCGACCTCAACGGTGAGGCGCGCTCCCTGCTGGCTTTCCACGCCAGGGCGGTCGGACCGCAGCGCTTCTTCGCCGACCTCGGCGAGATGGCGCACGCCGCCTTCATCGATACGCGCGCGATCTTCTCGCACCTGGGTCTGAACCCGTCGCGGCCCGACCGCTTCCTCTCGGACTCGATGCAGCCGGACGGCATATCCGACCCCTGGATTCGCGAGTTCACTGCCGCGGCCGTCGAAGCGCCGATCCCGGTCGTGCTCGGCGGCTCATCGATCGTCACGTCCGGGGTTCAGCTGCTCTCGGAAGCGGCCTGGCGCGAGCACGACCGCGTCGAGCGCGAGTACAAAGCCGCCGGTCGCGCTCGCCGCGCCTCGAGCTAAGGCAATTGCGCGCTTAAGGCGAGTCGCGCAGCATTCGGGTACTCAGCCAGACCAGCGCCCTTCGACAATTCAGCGCGAACGGTGTTCGAGGGAGTCGCCTTTGCCACAGTGCTTACCCGGTACGAAGGGTTCATGCTAACGGTGACACTGTCCGTCAATTCGCGGTCGCAGATGTAACCCGTTCATGGTGAGCCTGTCGAACCATGCGTCGTGCAGCCACGCGTGCGATCTTCTTCGGCGAACGCGAGTGATTTGACAGACTCGTTAGCGATGCCTTAGAGTCGCGCAATCCTATGAAGCACATCCGGGTCGCCAACCGCGCTCTCACGTCAATGCATGGACCGTCGTGTCGCATGTCCTCGCGTGATACGGCATGGCCTGGAGATTCGACCGCGTAGCCAATCTGCATCCGGCGAATCGAACTGCAGGCCCTCATACACGAGGGCCTTTTCTATTGTGAGGAGATGGGAGAGATGCTGACCGGTAGACTGGTGCGGCCGCGAGCCTTGGACATGGACGACCTCGACCGCTATATCGCCTGGATAAACGACGCTGAAGTGACGCGCTTTCTCGGCGCCACGCTGCCTGCCGTACCTCGAGGCGCCGAGGCAGCCTGGCTGGAGAAGCACGTGCAGCGCGGTTTCTCGTTCGACGACTTTACCTTCGCCATCGACACGCTCGAGGGCCTGCATATTGGCTCGATATCGCTGCACAAGCCGGACGCGATCGACCGCAAAAGCGTCCTCGGCATCATGATCGGCGACAAGACGTGCTGGGACCGCGGCTACGGCACGGACGCCATTCGCACGCTGCTGCGCTTTGCCTTCGACGAGACGAACCTGCACCGCATCAGTCTCGACGTCAGCGCCGACAACCTGCGCGGCATCGCCTGCTATCGCAAGTGCGGCTTCGTCGAGGAGGGCAGGCTGCGGGACGACCGTTTCACCGGTGGCGCCTATCACGACACGCTTGTCATGAGAGTGCTCGAGCCGGAGCACCGCGCCCGCGAATCTGCGGCGGCGACGGCATGAGCGGCTACTACGAGGACAGTCGCAACGCACGTTCATATGACGCCGAGCAGGCGGAACGGGACATAACGACCGAGGACATTCCCTTCTACATCGACCTGGCCCGCCAGAGTCACGACCGCGGGCTGCCCGTGCTCGAGCTGGGAGCCGGGACCGGGCGCGTCACGGTGCCAATCGCACGCACGGGTGTCGATATTGTCGGCCTCGATAGCTCTGACGCCATGCTCGAGGTGGCGCGCGAGAAGTCGCGGGACCTTGCGAATGTACGCTGGGTGCGGGGCGACATGGCAGACTTCGAGCTCGACGAGCGCTTCGGGCTCGTGATCATCCCGTTTCGCTCGTTCTTGCTGCTCACGACCGTGGCGCAGCAGCTCTCGTGCCTGCGCGCCATCCACCGACACCTGGCAGAGGGCGGCCGGCTGGCGCTGAACTTCTTCAACCCCGATCTCAGGCTCATGGCTGCATGGATGGGGGACCGCAAGGGACTCTGGGAGCGCGTGGAGTCAACGCGCGAACGCGAGCGCTGGCTCACGACACGCTACGAGACGTCGACCCAGCAGCTGCAGTCCGACGAGGTTCTCGCGCGCCTCTCCGACGACGGCGCCATCGTCACGCGCATCGAACGCAACCTGCACCTGCGCTACGTCTTCCGCTACGAGATGGAGCACCTGCTCGCGCTGACGGGCTTTACCGTCGAAGCGCTCCACGGGTGGTTCGACCGCCGGCCCTTTACCGACGAAAGCCCCGAGATGGTTTGGGTTGCAACGCCGACTTAATGCTTGAACGGAGAGCATAGCCTCCGTCTATTACAAAATCAGAACAAATAAGGCCGAAGCTTGGTTCAAAAATGTTGACAGGCCGTAAGTGCCTTAATAATATGTTAAAGCTTTCACAAACAAACCCAAAAGAGCTGCAGGGAGGTCCGCGCAACGTAATGCAAGTAGCACTGCCCCGTATTTGTCCCCGGTGTAACGGTTCCATGATTGTCGAGCGAGACTGGTACGGTTCTTACAGTACCTGCATCTGCTGCGGCTGCGTCCAGGAAGCTGTTTCGTCCCCGGCAATTGACCTCCTGCTTGAGGACGAGGAAGGCCACGGCCGCCAGCGCCGCCGCCAGCCTTCGCACGGAAAGCTTCGTCTATAAAACGCCTCTTCCCCGCGGCTCAAGAAGAACGAGAGAGTACACAAGCTCTCTCGTTTTTTGTTGCCTACTGCCGTAGCGGAGTAGGCCCGACATTCCTCTCGGAATGTGATGCGCCCCCAGTTCGCCTGCCAGCGTCCTGGAGCGTCCCAATTTACCGCACGTACAAGAAGACGCCCGAGCTCATTGAGCTCGGGCGTCTTGCTTTGGGCTGGCTGCCCCGTGGCGCTGCCGGAGGCGATTAGCTCGCGGCGGTGTCGCTGCTAGGGGTGCCGCCGTCGACGGTCTTCGTGTCGGTGACGCCGTGGACTTTGATCTGCTTCGGCCGCAGGGCTTCCGCCTTCGGCAGCTGCAGCGTGAGGATGCCGTTGTCGAAGCGCGCTTCAGCCTTCTCGGCGTCGACGCTGACGGGCAGGCTCAACGAGCGGTGGAAGGCGCCGTAGCGAATCTCGCGACGGTAGTACTCGCGCTTCTTGTCCTCGGTCTCTTCGCGATGCTGAGCCTTGATGCTGAGCACGTCGTTGTTGATCGAAATCTCGACGTCCTCGGCGTGCATGCCGGGCATGGCCGCCTTTACATCAAGGGCCTCGTCGGTCTGGCTGACCTCGACGGGGAAGCTCGACTCGTACTCCTGCGGCTGGGCGATGCGCCAAGCACGGGACCAGTTGTCATCGAACAGGCGATCCATAGTCGCGCGCAGATCCGTGAAGGGGTCCCATCGAACCAGGTTAGTCATTGTTCCGTCCTCCTCTTTCTCTTCTGCTTCGACCGGTGTATCCGCCGCACCGGTCCTTCTTGGTAGCTCCAGACTAAAAGAAGGCCATCGAGGCTGTCAAGAGACTTGCTAGTCTTTTTATCAACTCTCATGAGTAGGGAGTTGACGGCTCAACGATGCAGCAGTACACTGCCTTTGCCTGGTAGGAGTGTCACAAGTGGCGAAGGACTTTTACGAAACCCTCGGCGTCAGCCGCACTGCGAGCGAGAAGGAAATTCGCTCTGCGTACCGCCGCCTCGCGCGCAAGCTGCACCCCGACGTGAACCCCAACGACGCCGAGTCAGAGGCGCGCTTTAAAGAAGTAAACGCCGCGAACGACGTGCTCTCGGACCCTGAGAAGCGCAAAAAGTACGACAAGTACGGCGACAACTGGGAGCACGCGGAAGAGCTCGAGCGTGCCCAGCGCGCGCGTGCAGGCAACGCCCGATCGCGTTACTTCTACTCGAACGCTCCCGGCGGTGGCGGCCAGTACGTCGAGAGTGATTTCAGCGACCTGGGCGAGATCGGCGAGATGTTCGGCGGCATGTTCGGTGGACGGGGTGGCGGCGGTCGCCGTACGGCCCGCCGCCAGAACCTGACGGTCGAGCAACCGGTCGACGTCAGTCTCGAGGAAGCATTCAACGGCACGACGCGCCTTCTGTCGGCAGAAGTCGATGGCGCCGGACCGCGACGCATCGAGGTAAAGATTCCTGCCGGCGTCACCAACGGCTCGCGCGTACGCGTGGCCGGCGAGGGGCGCCAGGGCTTCGACGGCCAGCGCGGCGATCTTTACCTCGTCGTCAACGTGCAGCCCAACGCCCGCTTCGAGCGCAAGGGCGACGACCTCTACGTCGAGGTCGAGGCGCCGTTGACCACGGCCGTCCTCGGCGGCGAGGTCGAGGTGCAGGGCCTGGACAAAAAGGTGGCTCTGAAGCTGCCGGCCCTGACCCAGAACGGCCGTCCCTTCCGGCTCGGCGGCCTCGGCATGCCGAAGCTGGGTGGCGGCGGTCGTGGCGACCTCTATGCCCGGATCAAAGTCCGGCTGCCGGAGCAGCTGGGTGACAAAGAACGAGCGCTATTCGAAGAGCTGAAAGCAGCTGGCATATGACGAACGAAACTCTGGACGCAGCATTCGTCGCCGGTCCCGGCGCCGCCGGAGGACCGTCGGCCGGTTGGGGCTTCGGACGCGCGGAGGGCGATCCTATGGACGCGTACTCACTCGCCGTCTCGGGCGCCGCCGAGCGTGCCGGCCCGGCCGTAGTGAAGGTCGAGGTTGGCGGCACACGCCCGCAGGCGCCGAGCGCGCCCCGGCGCGGCCGTCAGCCCCGCCGTGCACCCGCTCCGGACGCCGATGGCTTCCAGGCGGCCGGCTCGGGCGTGATCTACGACTCGCACGGCCGCATAATCACCAACGCTCACGTCGTCAGCGCTGCCGGCAGCGGCGCCATCTCGGTGGTCTTGAGCGACGGCCGTCGCTTCGCCGCCGCGGTCGAGTTTGCCGATCCCACGGTCGACATCGCCGTGCTGCGCGTCGCTTCGACGGTCGCGCTGCCGGTCGCCGAGCTGGTCTCGACGCCGGTGAAGGTCGGGCAGCTCGTGGTCGCCATCGGCAACCCTTACGGGCTGAGCTGGACTGTGACCGCGGGCGTCGTCAGCGCTTCCGGGCGCTCATTGCCTATGGGGCGCGGCCAGGAGCTCACGGACCTGATCCAGACGGACACGCCGATTAACCCCGGCAACTCCGGCGGCCCGCTGGTCGATGGCCATGGTCGCGTGGTCGGCATCACGACCGCCGTTATGCCCTACGCGCGCGGCGTCGGCTTTGCCGTCCCGACCGAGACTGTGCTGGGCGCCATCGCGCGGCATCACGAGCGTGTGAACGCCGCCGGCCGGCCGCGATTCGGCGTCTCGGGCATGGTTACGGCGGTCGACGAGGCTGTTGCCAAACGATTGGGCCTGGCGGAGCCGAAGGGCGTGCTGCTGGTCGAAGTGCAGCCAGGCTCACCCGCCGAACGCGCCAGCCTGCGCCAGCTCGACATCATCCTCAGGCTGGGAGAGGCGGCGATCGCGAGCGTCGAGTCGCTGAAACAGCATATCGATGCGCTGCCGGAAGACCGCAGCGTGGAAGTAACCTTCCTGCGCGGCGGCACGACCCGCAAGACGCACGTGGTTATAGGAGGATAGGAACAAGGAACCGGGAACAAGGAACAAGGTCGGACTGAATCTGATTCCGACTTGCTCCCTGTTCCTCTGTTCCCTGTTCCTTACTAAGGATGAGCGAAACAGAGCAGCACGATGAGCCCGCATTCATCATCAGCGTCGCGGCGCGGATGCTGGGAGTGCACGCGCAGACGCTGCGTTACTACGAGCGCGTCGGTCTGCTAACTCCGTCACGCTCGCGAGGGCGCATCCGGTTGTACTCGCAGCGGGACCTCGAGCGCGTGCGCCAGATCCATCGTCTCATCGACGACCTCGGCGTGAACCTCGCGGGCGCGGAGGTGATCATCGACATGTCGCGGCGCTTGAAGGCGCTCGAAGAGGAGAACCAGATCCTGCGCGAGGCCCTGCAGCGCATGCGCGTCGACCGTCGCCTCCCGGCCGCCACGATGCAGCCGAGGGAGGGATGACGTGAAAATCCCTCATTCATCAATAGCCGTGGTCGAGACGGTGTGGTGATCGAAGTGAAGCAGCACTAACAACCGCTCGTGTGAGTGTCGATTGGAAACGCTGGTGGCGAAGGTGGGTGGTTTGCCCCTCAACGCCGGTGTTCAAAGTCGAGCAGATTCGAAACTTGGAAGATGCAGGAGGTGGAAATGCTCGAACAGCTAAAGACGGTCGTTGGCCCGGACCACGGACGAGCGACCATGTGTAAGCGGCATTGCCGGCCTTCTGCGATGTGTTAGTTGCGCAGCAATTGTCCGGCGACACGAGAAAGAAATTCACGGGATGCCACGCTTCAAAGTGACAACCCGCTTCGACGAAATTCGGAAGAACGGAAGTAGGTAAGCGGAAATGATGAGACAAGACAGGTTTACGGAGCAGGCTCAGGAAGTGCTTTCGGCCTCGCAGGAGATGGTGCGACAGCACCGTCACTCGCAGTGGGACGTCGAGCACGTCTTCCTCGCCATGCTCAACCACCAGGGCGGCTTCGCCAAACGCATCCTCGAACGGCTCAATGTGCCGGTCGATCAGCTGCGCCAGCGTGTCGCCGACTACCTGGGTAAGGCCCCGAAGTTGGGCTACGACGTCGTGCAGATCTACACGACGCCGCGCATCGTGCGCATGCTCGAGACGGCGAACCTGGAGGCCGAGCGCCTCAAGGACGAGTTCGTCGGCATCGAGCACCTGCTCATCGCCATCGCGGACGAGCGCGAGGGCGAGGCTGCTCGCCTGCTGCGTGAGTACAGCGTGGACAAGGAGCGCATCTACCGCGCGCTGCAGGAGGTTCGCGGCACGTCGCGCGTTAACAGCCCGCGCGCCGAGAGCCACTACCAGGCGCTCGAGAAGTACAGCGTCGACCTCACGGAGGCGGCGCGGCAGGGCAAGCTGGACCCCGTGATCGGGCGCGAGGAAGAGATTCAGCGCGTCATGCAGATCCTCAACCGGCGCACCAAGAACAACCCGGTCGTCATCGGTGAGGCGGGCGTCGGCAAGACGGCGATCGCCGAGGGCCTGGCGCAGATGATCGCGGCCGGCGACGTGCCCGAGAACCTGCGCGACAAGCGACTGCTCGCCCTCGATATGGGTGCGCTGGTCGCGGGCTCGAAGTTCCGAGGTGAGTTCGAAGAGCGGCTGCAGGCGATCATGAGCGAGATCAAGCAGTCGTCCGGCGAGGTCATCCTGTTCATCGACGAGCTGCACCAGGTCGTGGGAGCCGGTGGCGCCGAGGGCGCTATCGATGCCTCGACCATGATGAAGCCGGCCCTGGCGCGCGGCGAGCTGCACGTCGTCGGCGCCACCACGCTGGACGAGTACCGCCAGTACATCGAGAAGGACGCTGCTCTCGAGCGGCGTTTCGCGCCCGTCTACCTGGACGAGCCGAGCGTCGAAGACACCGTGCTGATCCTCAAGGGCCTGCGTCCGCGCTACGAGGCGCACCACAAGGTGAAGATTACGGACGAGGCGCTGGAGGCGGCCGCGAGCCTGTCGCACCGCTACATCGCCGACCGTTTCCTGCCCGACAAGGCCATCGACCTGATCGACGAGGCGGCTTCGAAGCACGTGATCGACCAGCAGTCGATGACGCCGGAGCTGCGCGAGATCAAGAAGCGCCTCGACGAGCTCGACGCGCAGGTCGAGGCGGCAGCGAGCAAGCAGGACTACGAGGCTGCAGCGACGCTGCGCTCGGAGGTGCTCAAGCTCAAGGCCGAATACGACTCGCGCAAGGCGGACTGGGAGAAAAACGACCACCACGACATGACCGTGACTCCCGAGGACATCGCCAAGCTGATCGGCTCGATCACCGGCATCCCGGTGGCGCGCATGCTCGAGGGTGAGTCGGAGAAGCTCCTGCAGATGGAGGAGCGCCTGCACGAGCGCATCATCGGCCAGGACAACGCCATTGTGGCGCTGTCGGACGCCATCCGGCGCGCACGTGCCGGGCTAAAGGACCCGAAGCGTCCGATCGGTAGCTTCATCTTCCTCGGACCTACGGGTGTCGGTAAGACGGAGCTGGCGAAGGCACTCGCCGAGTACATGTTCGACGACGAGGACGCCATGGTCCGCATCGACATGTCCGAGTACGGTGAGCGTCACACGGTGTCGCGTCTGATCGGCGCGCCTCCCGGGTACGTGGGCTACGACGAAGCCGGCGGTCTAACGGAAGCCGTGCGCCGTCGCCCCTACAGCGTCGTCCTCTTCGACGAGATCGAGAAGGCGCACCCGGAGGTGCTCAACGTCCTGCTGCAGGTCATGGAGGACGGCCGCCTGACGGACGGACACGGTCGCACCGTGGACTTCCGCAACACGGTGATCATCATGACCAGCAACCTGGGTACGCAGATCGACACGCGCTCGCAGTTCGGGTTCAGCCAGAGCCGGACGCAGAGCGAGGCCGAGCGTACTCAGCTGCACAAGAACGTGGAGCGGGCGCTGCAGGGCTTCTTCCGCCCTGAGTTCCTCAACCGCATCGACGAGATCATCATCTTCGAGCCGCTGACTGAGACGGAGCTGCGGCGCATCGTCGACATCATGCTGCTCGAGGTGCAGGAGCGCCTGGACGAGCGCCACGTCACGGTGGAGCTGACGGGTGCGGCCAAGGACGAGCTGGCGCGCGAAGGTTACGACCGCGTCTACGGTGCTCGACCGCTGCGCCGCACCATCGAGCGTCGCATCGAGAACGCGCTGGCGAAGCGCATCCTCTCGGGCGAGTTCGAGGAAGGCGACAACGTGGTCATCGACTTCATGGACGGTGAGTTCACCTTCGCGAAGGGCGCGCCCTCGGCGGCACGCGAGCCGGTTGGCGCTACGGCGTCGTAACAGTCTCGCGATCGAGTCTCACACAGAGCGCGGCGGGTCGATCCTGCCGCGCTCTTCTGCGTCCAGCGCAAGAGCCAGAGTCTGGCCTGGAGCTATAAGGCAGGCGATGTCGAAGAGGATCACCTCGATAACCCCGACCAGGACTCCAACAATGGCGCCAATAAAAAAAGCAAAGACACAAGCAACGACTATTGAGAAAGCAGTCGCCGGAACTATTGCCAGTAATGCTGTGAGGCTTATGCCACCGGCAATCGAATTGACCAGCAAGATCGCGATCAGTACCCCTGCCAGAGGCAGGAAGAACAACACTCCGTTGACGCCTCCCCACCAGGACGAGATACCGAAGACATACATGGAATTCGCGCGAGAGCGGTCCGTGAATAGATCGAGAGCGATCACGGCGCGCTTTGTACAAAACCAGCTTGTTAGCCACAGCAGCGCAAATAGGCCGAGGCCGACCGGACGGCTAAGGGATGTAAGCGTGTCCTCAAGTCCGCCACCAAGAAACAGCAGAATGACGATCACAAGCACGAGTCCTGCGACCTGAAATGTTGTCAGTGCAATCGCAAGCAAGCTTTCGTGCGGGGTCAATGGTCGCTTAGTAGTGAGAGAGCGCGACAGCAAGGCCGATCACCCCCGTTGCGAACACAAGCGTGCCGCCGTACATGCTGGACATCAGTCGCAACGATGAGCGCGGCACGGTCCCGGCGCTCTGAAACAGCATGAGCACCATCGTGCGCACGAGCGAAAAAGCGACGAACGCGACTACCAGAGCCAGCTTGGTCGTGAACGTGCGTCCCCATTCGGAGCTTGCTTCCGGCAGCGCATCGTGGAAAGCCCCAACGTTGCCGACACCGGTCGCAGCGATCAGCGCGAGGCAGGCCCAGAAGCCCCATTCGTAAGCGGCCATGAGATCGAGAAGACCGCTGCGGTGCGCAGGATCGAGGTGAGCTCTCGAGAGCAAAAGGAGGATAAGAATTAACGTCGCGCCGCCGAGCAGGAAGGACGCGGAACCGACGTGGACGAATCGGATGAGGAAGGACATTGCCAAACCCTCGAATCCGATGCGACTTTAGCACACTATGTGACGAAAAGCACAGACAATTTTTGGAAGTGTGGGTGCTGGATGAGCGTGTGCGATCGACCGTGACTTCTCCCCGCGTGCGCGAAGATCGCTGCAACCGCTCTCCCGTTTCTTCGGGCGAGCCACGGACGATTACGTATGCATGATATTCGTGCGACTCCGCAACCGATGGCTGTTTCGCGGAGGGCTTTCTCGGCGGCCCAGGCTGTGGCGGCGCCGTCGATTGCGTCCGTTTTAACCTGCGCTAGCGGCGACGCGAGATTAGCAATTGTCATCGGGGCCCGGCGGCTCAGTCCATCAGCGTTGGGAAGAAGACCTGCCAGGCGAGCGCCGACTTGGCCGTAAGGCTGAGCACGATGTACACGGTCTCGCCGAAGACGTAGTTGCGCCAGGGACCGATGCGCCGGTACTGCAGCCACATGTTCAGCGCGAACACGTTGAAGAACACGAACAGCGAGAAGAAGATCCCATACACGAAGCCGGGCGGGTTGGCGCCGGAGCCCGGACTGACGAAGTACACGCCGATGGCCAGCCAGGGCACCGCGCCTGCGAAGCAGCCCAGCCAGAACGGAAGCAGGCTGCCTGTGCCGGGCCGCGCGTAATGCTCCTGCGCCAGGCCGAACAGGATCATCGAAGCGTTGACGCCGAAGAGGGCAATTAGCGCCGCGACATCGCCGATGCCTGTCAGCATCGCGATCAGGACGATCATCAGCGAGGCCGAGACCGAGTACTCGATCCAGCGCGCGTCGTTGCGCTGGCGATCGAGGTTGCGCGCGTACCAACCGAACACGCCCGGCATGACGAGCGCGAAATGCGCGATGGCCGAGATGAAGACAAAGGCCGCAATGGCCGGGCCGATCGGCAAATCGAACAGGCGCTGCAGCTCGGGTGCGTCCTGGCCCGGCGGGCCTTTCATGAAGGTCGCGTGCACCGGCAACGTGAAGCCGTTCGAGAGGGCAAGGATCAGTGCGCCCTGCGCAGCGTGCAGCATTCCCATGGCGAGGTTGAACCAGCGCAGGCGGCCGTAACGGTGCCCCGCGTCGCTGTCCCTTGTTAAACCCCGGTCACCAGTAATGGATATCGCCACGACTACACCCCGCGTTCAGAGATTGCCTGAACTAGCTTGGCACAGCTATGGCGAAGTTGTCGAGGCATTCTGCATAATGATTGCATCAAAACTGCGGGGCTGCCGTCCGTCCCGCGGGTCAACGGCCGGACCTGGCAGACACGGGCTTTCATCGCCCGTTAACGCGCCTTAACCGGCCGCTCGATTGGCCTTAACGGCCCATTAAACGCCCGTTCCTACGCTCGATGTGGAAGGTCCTGGCACTTCGGCAGGTCATCTCCATCGCCACCCGGCGTCGTGAGTTGTGAGGAGTCTCCCCGCCTCACCGCTCGCGACACCGCGTTGAGGCGATTCGGAGACGGTTGCCCCGGCACGCCAGACGACTCTACGTCGGCCGGCGCGACCGCCGGTCTCAGCTACAGGAGGATACGTTGGGCAATCTCTGGACTCCCGATTCATCGGCGTCGTCGCGGCTCTTTCAAGCCCGGCTGCCCCGCCGCAGGCTGCTCGCGGGCGTTGGCCTCGGCGCCGGTGCGCTGCTGGTAAACCGCCTCGGACTGCGCGGCGCGAGCGCGGCAACGGGTCCGAGCACGGCCGTCGAGCCCTACATGCTGCCGAGCGTTAACGGCGTGCGCCTGACGTCGATCCTTACGGTCGGTGACAAGCCGGCCGTGAACGGGTATCGCATGGTCGGTATTCCAGACGGACTCGGCGCCTTCGCCAACAACGACGGCAACTTCACTCTCGTGATGAACCACGAGCTGGTGCAAAACACGGGCATCGCGCGCAAGCACGGCTCGAACGGCGCCTTCAACTCGCGCTGGACAATCGACCGCAAGACCCTGCAGGTCTATGAGGGTGCCGACCTCACGCCGTCCGATCACTACCTCTACCAGTTCGATCCAGCGACGGGTAAGTACTACGAGGGCACGACAGCCTGGCAGCGTCTGTGCTCCGGCGATCTCGCGAAGCCCAGCGCCTTCTCCTTCGGCAACCTGGGCACTACCGACCACATCATGATCAACGGCGAAGAGGTCAACGGCGGCCGGGCCTGGGGGCGCGTCGTCGACGGCGCCTATGCCGGCGGCACCTGGCAGCTCCCGCGTATGGGCACGAACTCGTACGAGAACCTCGTCGCCAGCCCGCGTCCGAGCGAGAAGACGATGGTCGTTTGCCTCGATGACGGCTCCATCAACACTGCACCGATTGCAGCCAACTACCCCTGTGAGGTCAGCGTCTACGTAGGCACCAAGCAGGCGAGCGGCAACCCGGTCGAGCGCGCTGGACTGACCAACGGCAAGCTGTACGGCGTGCGTGTCTGGCGCGCCGGTACGCTCGTCACGGAGGAGAGCAGCGAGTTCGGACTCGGCAACGCCAGCACGACCTACGTTGGCGGCGGCCTGTTCGAGCTCGTAGAGCTGGGCGATCGCGGCGATGTCTCGGCGCTCACAGGCCTGCAGCAGGAAGAAGCCATGGTGGCGAAGAACATCACGCGCTTCCTGCGCACGGAAGACGGCGCCTGGGACCCGCGGCCCTCGCGCGCCAACGACTTCTACTTCGTGACCACGAACAGCTTCTCGACGCCGAGCCGGCTCTGGCGACTGCGCTTCAACGACATCGAGAATCCGGAGCAGGGTGGCCGCATCGACATCATCCGCAAGGGCACCGAGGGCCATCGCATGCTCGATAACGTCACGATCGACAAGTTCGGCCGCATTCTCATGGACGAGGACCCCGGCAACGAGCCGCACAACGCGAAGCTCTGGCTCTACAGCATCGACACCGGCAAGCTGATCCAGATCGCCAGCCACAACCCCCGTTTGTTCGAAGCCAGCTACGGTGCACCCGAGTTCCTGACGCAGGACGAAGAGTCGTCCGGCATCATCGACGCCGAGCACGTCCTCGGCGAAGGCTGGTTCTTGTTCGACATCCAGGCGCACAAGTCGAACCCGGATCCGGAGCTCGTCGAGTACGGCCAGCTTCTCGCGCTGTATGTCGACCCCAGCGTCGGTCGCGTCTAGAGTTACTCGCCCGGCTTCGAACTGGCCGGTCGTAGGCAACGCAGAAGGGCGCCGCGTAGAGTGCACGCGGCGCCCTTCTGCGTTCACGTGCGACGCGTCGTGTATCGTTCGTTCTCGGCAAACGCGCACGTTTAAGGTGCTTCGTGGTCGTGCTAGGATCCGTCGGCACGTCCCGAGAGGGCTCGGGATCTGCTCGACAGCTTCAAGTACCAGCCGGACTTCGGCTGCTCGTCTGGTATGAGCGCCGTGCACTTAACAAACCGAGGAGACGCCGCATGCCCGCAGAACCACAGCGCGAGACGATCCACAAGATGGCGCACATGCTGCTCGACGGCCTGCGCATCCTGCGCGATCGCTCGGCAGACTATCTCGACCCCGACACGCTCGCTGCCCTTGACCGCGCGATCGACGAGCTCATGCCCATGGAGGGCTTCCCGATCATGCAGGAGGCGCGTATCTACGGGCTAGCGCACGGGCTGCGCGTGCTGGTCGAGGACGTCGTGCCGTACCTCGAAGGCGGGCCCGTGGACCCCAGCGAGTTCCCGGACACGCTGCGACGCGTCGAGCAGCAGTTGCTCGTCGTGCGCGACAAGAAGCTCGCCGAAAAGGCCTCGACGTAACCACGTCTCGCGCGAGCTTGCGCAGCTAGAAGGATGCTCGCGGCCAAGACTAAACGGCGAGCTAATGAGGAGCTTCTGAAATGCCTCGAATGACCGGCAACCAGTACTTCGCCCAGGCGATGAAGGGCTTCGGCGTCACGCACCTCTTCTTCGTGCCTTCGATCATCGGTGGCGCCATGGCCCTGATGGACGAGGCTGGCGTCACTCGCGTGATCACGCATGGCGAGAAGGCAGCGGCGTACATGGCCGACGGCTACGCCCGCGCGGCGCGACGCCCCGGAGTGTGTCTTTGCCAGGACATCGGCACCACGAACCTTGCGGCCGGTCTGCGCGACCCGTACATGGCCTGTTCGCCCGTGATCGCGATCTCCGGTGGGCAGGGCGACCAGCCGCGCTATCGACACGCTTACCAGAACGCCGAAGACTTCCAGGCCTGGGACGGCGTCACAAAGGCAAACTACGTCGTCGACAACGTAGAGCGCCTGCCGGACCTGCTGCGACAGGCTTTCCGTACCTCGACCAGCGGTGCGCCCGGTCCAGTGCACCTCGAGCTGCGGGGCAGCGGCGGCCAGATGCTCGATCGCGAAGGCGAGCTCGACCTCGTGTACGAGGAGCGATTCTCGCAGTTCCCCGCCTTCCGGCCCGAACCAGAACCGTTCGCGATCAACGCCGCGGCAGATGCCCTGGCGCAGGCGTCACGGCCGATTATCGTGGCCGGCGGGGGCGTCATCGCTTCCGGCGCGGGTGCCGAGGTCGTGAAGCTGGCCGAGCGCCTGCAGATCCCCGTCGCCACGTCGCTGCACGCGAAGGAGATCATCCCGGACGATCACCCGCTCAACGTGGGCATCCCCGGCAGCTATTCGCGCTGGTGCGCCAACATGGCACTGTCGGAGGCCGACCTCGTCTTCTTCATCGGCAGCCACACGGGCGGGCAGGTGACGAACAACTGGACGATCCCGAAGATCGGCACGCCGACGATCCAGCTCGACATCGAGATGACCGAGCTCGGTCGCAACTACCCGAACGCGGTCTCACTGCTCGGCGACGCGAAGGTCACGGTGCAGAAGCTCATCGACGTGGTCGAGTCGCAGCCGCCGCGGTCGGAATGGCTGGCGCGCGTGCAGGGCTTTGTGCGCGACTTCTGGGCCGAGTCGGACCCGCATCGCAACTCGGACGCCACGCCGATACGTCCCGAGCGCATCTGCAAGGAGCTCGAGGAGTGGCTGCCCGGCGACAGCACCATGGTCGTCGACACGTTTCACGCCGCGATCTGGACCGGCCAGATGCTCAAGCTCAACGGCGGGCAGCGCTACATCCGCTGCGCCGGCTCGCTGGGCTGGGCCTTCCCGGCTACGCTTGGCGCCAAGGCGGCCCTCCCGAACAAGCCGGTGATCGGCTTCGCGGGTGACGCGGGCTTCTACTATCACATCGGCGAGCTGGAGACGGCCGCGCGTATGGGGCTCAACGCCGTCATGGTCGTGAACAACAACTTCTCCGGCGGCGTCGCCGAAACGTCGATGTTCACGCCCGAGGTCGACTTCTCGAAGGCCGCCGAATCTCTCGGCTGCTTCGGCATTCGCGTCGACAAGCCCGACCAGATCAAGCCCGCGCTCGACAAGGCGCTGGCGTCCGGCAAGCCTGCTGTCGTGGAAGTGCTCAGCGACCCGGCCGTGCGTGCCAAGCGCGCCTGGTCGCCGCCCGTCCAGGTGTAATCCGCTGTTGCAGAGACAGTTGAAACTCTAGCGCGAGCCAATCGTCAGCCGCGTCTCGTTCTACCAGGCATGAACTACGAGAGGCGTGCTGAGTCTATCGAAGCGTCCCCTTTTGCCCGCCCGCGGCATGAGGCTGACGGTCGTTCACCGGACGTCCTTCGATAAACTCAGGATGCCGTTGGGCGTGCCGCAGCCTTCGTTGTCAGCGCCTTTGCAGCCGAACACCTGAATCTGACGCTCCCAAGCGCTTGTAGTACGCGCTAGAGGCATGCTGAGTTTATCGAAGCATCTCCGGCGACCTGCATAGACGCAATTGCCGACGGTCGCACGCCGGACGTCCTTCGATAAACTCAGGATGCCGTTTGGTCGTGCTGTGGCCTTCGTTGGTGAAGCTGGGGGTTTGCCTGCTACGGCGATGCAGACGGGTTAATGCATGGCGACGGCGGGTGCTTCGCCGGCGTCAGGCTCTGCAGTGTCGCGACGTGCGGTTGCGCCCGCGGCGAGCTCGCTGACCTGCCCGCGGGGGAAGAAGGTTAGCGTCGCGAGGCAGATCGCAGCGGCGGCAAAGACGACGAAGAACATCTCGTGTAGTGAAGACGCCAGGGCCTTCTGCATCGCCTCGATGACCGCGTCCGGCAGTAGCGCGCGTTCAGCGCCGTCGAGCAACGCCTCGGCTTTGCCACCGTCCGGCGCTCCCTCGATGCTCGCGAAACGGTCGGCGATGCGGCTGTTGAGCAGCGCACCCATGATGGCGATGCTGATCGAGCCGCCGATCGTGCGGAAGAACATCGTCGTGGCCGTGGCGACGCCGCGCTGGCTCCAGTCGACCGCGTTCTGCACGGCGATGATCGTCGAGTTGGTCGTGAAGCCCATGCCGCCGCCGATGATGGTGCCGGCAACGACCGCAACCCAGATCGAGGTCGAGTACGTCAGCGCCAGCAAGATCGCCGCCCCCATGACGAGCAGCACGCCGCCGGTCATCGCGGCTGGGAAGTAGCCGACGCGCATGATCGCCTTGCCGGAGATCATCGCCGCGATTACCCAGGCGACCGACATCGGCGCCAGCACCATGCCTGCGGCCGTGGCGGAACCGCCGAACACGCCCTGCTCGAACAACGGCACGAACGACGTCACGCCGAACATGACGCCACCCGCGACGAAGACCGCGACGCTCGAGACGGCGATCACGCGGTTGCGGAACAACGACAGCGGGATCACAGGCTCGGGCGCGTAAGATTCCTGACGCAGGAAGAGCGCGAAGAGCAGCGCGGCGGCGGCGAACATGCCCAGTGTCTCAACGCTGGTCCAGCCGAAGCGCTCGCCGCCGTCGAGGAAGCCAATCAGCAGCATGATCACCGCGCCGGTGAGCAGGAGGCCGCCCCAGTAGTCGAGCACGTGCGGCTTCTTCTCGGTCTTCTCGATGTAGAAGCGCGTGATCAGGAAGATGGCGGCGAGGCCGAAGGGAAGGTTGAGGAAGAACACCCAGCGCCAGCCCACGCTGTCCGTGATCAGGCCGCCGAGCGCCGGTCCCGCCACACCCGCGACGCCCCAGACGCCGCTCATGAAGCCCTGCACCTTCGAGCGCTGCTCGATCGAGAAGATGTCCCCGATGATCGTGATCGTAATCGGCAGCACCGCGCCGGCGCCGAGGCCCTGGATGGCGCGGAACACGATGAGCATTTCCATGCTCTGCGCGGCGCCGCACAGCATCGAGCCCGCGACGAACATGACAGCGCCACCGAGGAGGATCGGCTTGCGGCCGTAGAGGTCGGCGAGCTTGCCGTAGATGGGCACCGTGACGGTCGAGGTCAGCAGGTAGACGCTGAACGTCCAGCTGAAGAGGTCGAGGCCGCCAAGTGCGCCCGCGACAGTCGGCATCACGGTGGCGACGACTGTCATATCGAGCGCCGCCAGCGACACGGCCGTCATCAAGCCGGCGACGATCAGGAGCTGTTCTTTCGAGAGGGAAGAGGCGTCTTTGGAGGTTGTCACCGATCCAGTATCGACCTCAAGGCGTGCTCAGTCGACCTCGTTGACCGTTAAGAACGGGACAAATCGTGCGCGCCGCGAGCCTGTCGGCCTAGTCGAAGATCGCTTCCTCACCCAGGACGTCGCGGGCCTGCTCGAGCTGGTCTTCGCGCACCTGCATGCGGCAGCCGAAGGCGCTGACTCCGAGGAACGAGATGCTGTCGGAGGGCAGAATCATCGCGGCGATTCCCTCGTTCTGCAGGATCGAGAGCCAGATCTCGGCCGTGATCTGGTCCGGCGCTGTCGTCAGGTGCACAAATTTCGCGCTCATCTGGTGCTTATCGTAAGCGGAGTACTCGCGCTCGTCTGCTAGTAGTCGGGCCCGGACGGCGAGCCCGGCTGCGAGGGCTGGATTGGACGCTCCTGCTGCTGACGGAGCAGGTCGAGGATCTGAATCGCGTCCTCGAAGCTCAGGTTCTCGTCGATGCCGCGCAGAGCATCCTGCAGCGAGCGCTGCACCTCGGCGGGCGAAGGCGCCGGCGTCGCTCCGGGAGCGGGTGACGGCGAGCCGTTGGGCTGACCGGGTTGTGCTTGGGGGTTCGGCTGCGCGGGCTGATCCGACGGGTTGGGGTTCGGTTGGTCACCGTCGGGGCCTTCTCCGGGCTGGGGCTGGTTCGGCGGCGCCACCATCTGCAGCAGCGAGAGCTCGAGGTTGAACTTCGTGTCCTCGTCGTTGGGGTCGAGCAAGAGAGCGTTGCGATAAGCGTCGTAAGCCTGCGCCGGCTGTCCCAAAGCCATGTAGTGGTTGCCCAGGGCGTAGTAGCTTGCGGCGCCGAGCTTCGTGGTTGTGGGCGGCAACGATCGCTGCGTCTCGCTGACCGCGCGCTCGAACTCGCCGAGCCGGTTCAGCGTGTTGCCCGCGTTGTATGCAATCTCCGGTACATCGGGGCGTGCGGCCAGCAGCTCCTCGTAGGCAGTAAGCGCTTCCTGGTACGAACCGGCATCGTAAAGCCGGTTGGCAGCGCCGACCTGGTCTCGCAGCGAGTCCGAGCTGCCGCAGGCGCCGCCGATGAGCAACGCCAGCAATGCCACCGCAATGCCCGGCGCCGGACGGCCGCGTAGAGCGCGACCCAACGACGGCAGCCGCAGGCGTTCCGGTGCCACCCACGACAGCGCCAGCAGCACGAAGGCGGCGGCCGCGAAGAGTTGGAAGCGCTCGATCGGCACGCGGTTCTCGTCGCTGCCGAGGGGAGACTGCTGCAACGACGCAAGATCATCCTGCAGTGTGACGAGGCTCTCGCTGCCCAGCCGGATGTAGCGTCCGTTTGGGCCGGCAGCGAGCGCTCTGAGCGTCGTCTCGTCCAGGCGCGTGATCACGGGCGTCCCACCTGCCGTGAGCTTGGTGCGTGGCTGGCCGCGCAGGTCGAGCTCCGTGATCGTGCCACCCTCGGCAGTGCCGACGCCTGCCGCGTAGACCGCAATGCCCTGCTCCTGCAGAGCCGTGAGCTGCGCCGCGAAGGCATCGACGTGGTCCTCGCCGTCGCTCACCACCAGCACGGCCTTGCCCGCGGTCTCGCTCGATTGCAGCAGCGTGCCGGCTACGGTGAGCGCCGTGCCGATGTCCGAGCCCGTGCGCGTCAGGCCCACCTCGCGGTCGGCGCGATTGATCAGCTTCGTGATCGCCTGCGTGTCGGAGGTCAGGGGCGAGCGCGCGATCGCCGTGCCGGCGAAGAACACGAGCCCGATACGGCTGCCGCGCTGCGCCTCGACCAGCTTGACGAGCTCGTCCTGGGCCACGCGCATGCGGCTCGGCGACACGTCCGCGGCCATCATGCTCTGCGAGATATCGAGCGCGATCACGAGGTCGACGCCCTCGCGTTCGCGCGTGAGCTCCCGGCTACCCCAGCGCGGCAAAGCAGCCGCGAGTGCTATCGCCACGGCAGCCGCGAGGAAGAGCAGCGCGCCGGACCAGGCGACACGACCTCGCCAGCGTGACGCCTGCGGACCCGAGAACGATTTGCGCGCTCGGCGTCGCCAGGCTTCCAGCCAAACCCCGGCGAGCACGATCAAGCCGACTAGCAGCAGCAGCGCGAGCATTTCCGGTTGCCCGAAGCTGATCACGTCGTGCGCCTCCAGACGGTCGCGCGCAGTCCGACTTCGAGCGCCAGCAGCAGCATCGCCGCGACGAGGAAGTAAGCGCCGATCTCGTTGTAAGCGCCGAACTGCGAGCGGCCGACGCGCGATTTTTCGAGCTCGTCGATGCTGGCGTAGATGGCGCCGAGCGCATCCTCGCTCTCGGCCGGGAAGTAGCGTCCCCCCGTGAGCTCGGCCATCTCACGCAGGGCGCGCTCGTCGACGTTCGTGCCGTTGTTCGTGCGCGTAACGGCGCCGATCGTGTAGACGCGAATGCCCAGCGTCTCGGCAATGCGCGCGGCGACGAGCGGCTCGACCATGCCGGCGTTGTTTTCCCCATCCGTGAGCAGTACGGCGACTCGACTGCGCGCCTTGGACTCGCGCAGCAGGTCGACGGCGTCCGCCAACCCAACGCCGATCGCGGTGCCGTCCGGCAGGTTCACCTGGTCGACGCTGCCGATCAGACTGTCGAGCGCGTCGTAGTCGAGCGTGAGCGGGCTGAGCACAAGGCTGCGGTCGCGGAAGATCACGAGGCCGATCTGGTCCTCTTCGCGCCCCTTGATGAAATCTTGCAGCACGCGCTGCGCCGCCACGAGTCGCGTGTCGTCTCCCAAATAGCCGGCGCTCATGCTGCTGGAGGTGTCGAGCACGAGGGCGATGTCTATGCCCTGCCCCGGCAGCACGGTTTCGGCCTGCCCTGTCTGCGGTCGGGCCAGCGCAATCACTACCATGACCAGCGCCAGCGCCCGCAACAGGCTGGGCAGCCAGCGATGGCGGATGCGCCAGGTCGTGCGATAGCCCGCGAAGAGCGCGATGTTCGAAAAGGACGCGACCGCCGGGACGCCCCGCATGCGCAGCTTGATCAGCGCCAGCAGGGGCACGACCGCGATCAGCGCCAGCAGGGCCGGGTCGGCGAATCTCAAGAGACCGGCACCTCGTCCTCGACGACCGGCCGGCTCATCTCGACGATCTCGTACGCGGCCGTGAGGTCGGCGTCAGCGCGGTCGGGCGCCGGCCGGTACTGCGCGAACACGACGGCGTCGCACTGGTTGAGCAACCCGGCGACGAGCCTCGCCTGCCAGCGGTCCATGCCCTGGCTCACCATGCGCTCCTGCAGCTCGGTCGTGGTGAGCGCAAAGGCGGGGAAACCGAAGCGGTCGGTGAGGTATGTGCGCACGGTGGTCGAAAGCGTCGAGTAGTAGGCTTCGTAGTCGTGCGCCGCGAGCATTTCGGCGGCGCCGTCCAACACCCGGCGCGCCTGGTCTTCGGCCGGCAGCGTCGCCGCAACCGGTACGACCTCCACGACGGCCGCTCGAGCGGCAATGCGGCGCATACGCCAGACGATAAGCGCCAGGATGAGCAGAAGGCCTAGGGCCATCGCTGCCAGCGCTGCGTAAAGAGCCATGGGTGCTGACGTGCCGATCTCAGCCTGCGGTTTGAGATCGCGCGGTGTGAGCACGCCTCCACCGGCGGGCAGCACGCTTTGCACGGTGAGATTGCTCGCGGGGGTTTCAAAGTCGGTTGTTGCACCGCCCGGCGCGCGCGCCCTCAGCTTGATCGGCGGTACCTCGATCTGGCCGGGTACGAACGCTGCGACCTCGAGCGTCACGGTTACTTCCGAGCGTCCGTTGGGCAGCGATTTCGTCTTCGTCTGGAGGCGTTCCGTCTGTCGCAACGATTCCGGCAAGCCCGCGGGCGCCACGGCCACAGTCGAGCCCGCATCGACCTCGGTCGTGATCACGTAGCGCAGCCGGTCTCCGACCGTGAGCTTGTCGGGCAGCTGCACCTCCACGCCCGTGACGACGGGGTCGGCAGCGTACGCCGGCGCGGACTGCAGCAGGAGTACCCCGAGCGCGACAACCAGGGCGACGACGGCGAAGGTGGCGACTCGGATCGACCTCACCCCCTCGGTCCCCCTCTCCGTCGACGGAGAGGGGGAGGTCGCCCGTCCCTCAGGCGCACGAAACGCTCGTATGGCGCCTTCGAAGCATCCGTTCACTGCATCGCGCAGCGTCCTGGCCCCGAACCCGCTCCCGCGGGCCATAGGATTCTCGCAACAGGTATCCAGGAGCGCCCCTGACGCTCTTCGCGAACATGACGCAGAACCGACCTCCCCCTCTCCGTCGACGGAGAGGGGGACCGAGGGGGTGAGGTTCCGCCTGCTCACCCGGCACCCCGGTGCCGACCGGCGCGCGCCTGGAAGAACGCCATTAGCGGCTGGATATACGAGCGGTCGGTACGTACGGCGATCTCTTCGACGCCGACGGAGGCGAGACGGCGCCGGCGCGCGACTACGGCCTCGGCGGCGGCGGTTTCGTAACGCTGCCGTTCACGACGGTCTTCCGTGTCGATGAGCACTTCGGCGCCGGACTCGGAGTCGCGCAGACTGAGCAACCCGACGCGCGGCAAGGAGAGCTCTCGAGGGTCCGTGAGGCTTATCGCCGTGACGTCGTGCTTCTGTGAGGCCAGCCGCAGCGACGGTTCGTAACCGCTGGCGTGAAAATCCGAGATCAGGAAGGCGACTCCCGGACGCTTGGCCACCCGCATCAGGAGGTCGGTAGCGGCCTTGATGTCCGTGCCGCGGCCTTTGGGCTTGAGATAGAGCAGCTCGCGCGCCAGGCGCAGGACGTGCTGCTGGCCCTTCTTGGGTGGCACGTAGAGCTCGACGCGGTCGGAAAAGGCGATGAGGCCGGTCTTGTCGTTGTTGGCGTCGGCGGCGAAAGCCAGCAGTGTCGCAAGCTCGGCGCCGAGCTCGCGCTTGGTCGAAGCGGTTGAGCTGAAGTCGGAAGAGGCGCTGATGTCGATGAGGATGTAAAGGATGAGCTCGCGCTCTTCGACGTACTTCTTGATGTACGGCGTGCCCATCCGAGCCGTGACGTTCCAGTCGATCATGCGGACCTCGTCACCGGGGAGGTACTCGCGTACTTCGCTGAACTCGAGGCCGCGCCCGCGAAACACGCTGTGGTACTCGCCGAGGAAAAGCATGCGCACGAGACGGCGAGCACGGATCTGCAGGCGCCGTATGCGCGCGAGCATCTCCTCTTGCGAGAGTCCGGCGTTGAGATCGGTGGCTGTGGTGTCGGTGGTCATGAGAGCGAACGTCTGATGGCGGCGCGGTCGAGATGCTGGTGAGCGGGCTGGCGTGAGTGCTGGCTGGAGGCGTTAGGGGACTGCGACACCCTGCAGCACTCGGTCGATGATGTCGTCCGCGGTCAGGCCTTCTGCCTCCGCCTCGTAGGTGATGATGACGCGGTGACGCATGACGTCCTTCGCCACGGCCTTCACGTCGTCCGGGGTTACGTAGCCGCGACCGTCGAGGAATGCGATCGCCTTCGCCGTCTGCGCCAGGTAGATGGTCGCGCGGGGTGAAGCGCCGAACGCGAGCAGCGAAGCCAGCTGGTCAAGTCGATACGCCTTCGGGTCTCGCGTGGCGAAGATCAGATGCACGATGTAGTTGCGCATCTGATCGTTCAGGTGCACTTGCTGTACGGCTTCGCGTACGGCCACGAGCTCCTCGAGCGAGACGACGCGCTTCACCTCGGGCGATTCGCCCATCTCGTAGCGCTCGAGAATCTGCCGTTCCTCGTCGCGGGTCGGATAGCCGACGATCGCCTTGATCATGAAGCGGTCGAGCTGAGCTTCTGGCAGCGGGTACGTGCCCTCGGACTCAATCGGGTTCTGCGTCGCCAGCACCATGAAGGGATGCGGCAGCGGGAAGGTCGTGCCGCCGATCGTGACCTGGCGCTCCTGCATCGCCTCGAGCAAGGCCGACTGCACCTTCGCGGGCGCGCGGTTCACCTCGTCGGCGAGCACGATGTTCGCGAACAACGGGCCGCGCCGCGTGTGGAACTGACCGTCCTGCGGGTTGAAGATCTGTGTGCCGGTGACGTCGGCGGGCAGGAGGTCGGGCGTGAAGGGGATGCGGACGAAGGTCGCGCCCAGCGTCTGCGACAGCGTCTGCACGGACAGCGTTTTCGCCAGCCCTGGCACACCTTCGATCAACACGTGGCCGTTGCAGAGCAAGGCGATCAGTAGCCGGTCGACGAGGTAGCGCTGACCGACGATGACGCGGCCGACCTCGTTACGGACGGTGCTGACGAATCGCGATTCTTGCCGCACGCGCGCGTTGATCGCGTCTATATCTACCGCCACTGCCACCTCCCCAAACGCGACGGATTGCGCCCATCGGAGCCTGCGCAATCTACGACGAATACGCTTCGAGTATATACGAGCGAAATCGGGACGATGTTTTGCGATCGTTAAGGCCAGGAAGCGTTTGCGGTGCTCCCTGGCCTTTAAAACCGCTGTCGTGCGGGAACGTTACGGGGTAATCGTGAACTCTACGGCCATACCCTTGGTGAAGTGCGGCGGGCCGTCCTGGCCACCGTTCGCGAGGTCGGGTAGGAAGCAGACCATCATGTAGTGGCCTGAGAGCTTCTGCGTGAACACGACACGGCCGTCCTTGCCCGGGTCGATGGGACCGGCCGCCGTGACGAACTCGACGCCCGCCGGCAGGTCTTCGGATGGGTCGAGCTGCAGAAGCTGGTTGAGGCCGAAGCTGGCCGGCGCACTCAAGAGGATCATCTCGTGCGGCTGTGAGCCGTCGTTCTTGAGGTTGAAGGCGACGTTGCCGCCCGCGAGCTTCTTCTGGTCGAACGTGAAGGAGTACTCCTTCAGCGTCACGTCGATCGCGGTCGTGCCGGAAGGAATCGTGGCCTTCTGGTCCTCGCCACTGTCGATCTTCCAGACGCTGGCTTCCTTGACGAAGGAGTACTTCGTGCGCTCAACGCCGATGCCGAACGCCAGCTCTGCTTCGGTCGAAGCCTTGTCGCCGGAGACGCTGGTGTTGCTAACGCTGCGCAGCTCGATCGGCGGGCCGTCGAAGAAGGCGGGGCCGGCGGCCTGAAGGTCGGCGCGCGTGGCGTCGAACTCCTGCTCGAGGCCCTTGTCCGTCCAGTAGGAGAGGAACTGCGCCAGGTTCTTCTGGTTATAGGCGTTGACCGCGGCGCGCATCGTCGCCTCGACCTCGCCCGACGGACCACTCGCCTGCGTGCCCGAAGCCGCGGGTATCGTGCCACCGGCCGCGGGTGTGCCTGCCGGCGTCACATCGTCGTCGCCCCCGTCATCGCTGCTGCACGCCATCGCTACGAGCGATAACGGCAACACGAGGGCGGCGACGCCAAGAACTAGGAATTTGCGGAGCATGAAACCACCTTGTGTAGAGATTTGGAGTCGGGGCTGAAATCCAGTGTCGCCTGCGACCGATGAAAGCCCGGACGGTGAGCCCCTACCGACTGCATACAAATTCGTTGCAGACGCGTGCGTGACCGATTTCCGTCGCCTTCACCATCAAGAACTGGGCAAGAACTGGGCGTTCGATCACTGACCGGTTGGGTGTGCTCGACATACGCGGCAGTCGTACCGGGAACGTAGCGGGATATGGACTGGTGAAGTGTTCTTCACGGTACATGGGCGATCGGCGCCCGTTACGGGCCGAGTAGCGAACGGCAGAAGGGCGGGCGAACGCCGCCTGGGCCCGCTTGACAGAGCGCTCTCGCTACTGCGAGACTCCTACGCACAAACCAATACAGGCGTCGAGCAGGATTAGTAGCTCGTGGTCGTGAGGCTCAGAGAGCCGGGGTTAGGTGAGAACCCGGCGCCAAGCGTACGAGCGAATGGACCTGTGAGCCGCGCCCCGAAAGTCGTCGAGACGAGTAGGCTGCGCCGGAGCGGGCACCGTTATCAGAGCCCAGGGCATCGCCACCGACCCGCGTTTGTGTGAGTCGAGGGTTTAGGCCGTGCCCGATAAGAGACGCCTCGGTCGCTGTTGATCGAGGCAGGCAGGGTGGCACCACGAGCGTTCATCGTCCCTCCGAGGAGGAGATGATGGGCGCTTTTTTATTTGGTCGTGTATCTGGGTGACGGTGTTGGAGTCGGGAAATTTCGATATGAACGGGCAAATGGGAAATCGGGCAAGCGAGGGCGAACTATGACTCAGACCTCTGACTTCGATTTGCCCTTTACCCGCTTGCCGAGCAGATCCTGATACGAAGGAAGTAGCGCAGTATGACGAACCAACCGAAGAAGCGAATCCTCACCGGCATGCGCCCCACGGGAGCGCTGCACCTCGGGCACTATGCCGGCGCGCTCGAGAACTGGCTGCGGCTGCAGCACGAGTACGAGTGCTACTTCCTCATCGCCGACTACCAGGTCTCGGATTACGCCGACGACTTTGCCCGCGTGCGCGATAGCGTCTGGCAGGTGGCGCTCGACTGGCTGGCCGTTGGGCTCGACCCCGAGACGTCGCACTTCATCATCGAGAGCCAGGTGCCGGAGAACGCCGAGCTGACGACGTGGATGAGCTGGTTCCTGCCGCTGGGCATGCTGCAGCGCAACCCGACGCTGAAGGCGGAGATGGCGGACATCGAGGCCGGCAACAAGAGCGTGCCCGTCGCTTTCTTCACCTACCCCGTCATGCAGGCGTCGAACATCCTGCTGCCGCGTGCGCACCTCGTGCCGGTGGGTGAGGACCAGCTACCGCACATCGAGATGACGCGTGAGCTGGCGCGGCGCTTCAACCGCCAGTTTGGTAAGGACGTCTTCCCAGAGCCCGAAGGCCTGGTCGGGCGCGTGCCTTTCCAGCACAGTGGGATCCGAAGCTTGGAATTCACGTGACTTGAAGTCG